>JAABUV010002468.1_pt1 | contig 24959 bp, 27 predicted proteins | sample 5559971 | NCBI WGS metagenome assembly JAABUV01 (sample SAMN10711881, study PRJNA513362) | rock metagenome | isolation source: Antarctica rocks | place: Antarctica: Victoria Land, Knobhead nord | collected 2015-12-19
CCGCTGTGGCCTTGCTTGGAGCAGCGCATGGCAGGCCGCACAGGCGCACCCACACGGTCGCCTTGGGAGAGTGCGACGGCGTGGCGCCCAGCCCGCTCCTGCGCCGCTCGGCGTCCAGGCTCTGCTGGAAGCCGCCGTTGGCCTGGTGCAGCGGGGACGCCCCAGGCGTGAGGGCGCCTGGCGGCGAGCCTGTTCGCGCGGCGATGCAGTCAGCCGAGGAGGCGGCCACGACGAGCAAGCGTCAGCCGTGCAGTCCTTTACGCAGCAGGCTGCAGCCCTGCACACAGACTGCAAGGGCGACGTGCGCCACAGGCCGGTAAAGCCGAGGCAGTGGCAGTGCTGGGTGCTTGGGCGTTGGGCTCATGCTGCACCCCTACAGGTGCTCCTCACAGCACGGGAGCTTTTGGAGCTGTGAGCGGCCTCACCGGCGCCGTCTGCAATGTCGCTCTTTGCATCGAAGTAATCTAGCTCGCCTGCGGAGCAGCGCAAGACCTTCAGCCCTCCGAAGCAGCCGGCAAGACCTGCTCACTCACAACTTGCCTCACTCGGCGAGTGAGCAGGCTACGCACTGACGGTGCTCGGCGCCGGGGAGTGCCCCAGCCTGTGCCCGCTTCGCCTGCTTGCCAAGCGCGGCTCGCCTGCGCCTGCGAGCAGGGGCGAAGTTTTCAGCACACCTAGCCTACATGAACGCCGCTGCTTGCAGCTGCAACAACACCAAACAAGGCCAAGCTGAAACCCGGCAGCGAGCGGCTGAACTGAAAGGGCAGGTGGGGTGCTGCACCATCACTCCCAGGGAGCTCGCTGCTGAGCGTGGCTGGCCCAAGGGCGCCCCCGGCCTGCTTCCTGCGGCGCTTTGCGCCGCAGCTTCCAAAGTCCAATGTCCAACACTTCATGCAGCGTGCGCAAGCAAAGTCTGGCGCTCACTTGGTAGATCTGCCTTAGCAGGGCATCGAGTGCACTGCCCTCCTGAGAGCGTACACCAAGCTACCACCCTCTTTCTCGGTGTGTCATAAGGGTATTAGCCCCGGGGGGGGACCTCCATCAGCACCAAAGAGTGTGTGTTGCGCGCGAGGCAAAAAGGTCGGCGGGAAGGTTTTCTGACAGACAAGATGGTGCGCCTTATCGCAGCCTCGGCTGCGCCTCGCGCCGTTGTGTCGCTGCCCGGCAGGTGTGCCCAGGCGCTCATTACTCACAGGCTGCGGCTGCTCTGTAGCAGCACAGATGGTGCCCTGGCAGTGCACGCCTCAGTCACCTGATACATCAGCACCTTTCTCACCGGCAGCCGGGTGCGCGCTTGAGCCAGGCCGCGTTCCGGCTGCCTGTACCGGCCGCTCGCACGACCCAGCCAGACGTGCCGCGCAATCTCCAACTCGAAGGGAAACGAAGAGCTGGTGGTGGACTTCCGCCCGTTTGAGGAGGTGCGCGCTGCTTGGATATTTGCTGGCCGCCTGCGGCGAGGACAGCACGTGCCCGGCGAGTTTGCAGTACGCGCGGCGCGCTTGTGGCTGGGCAGTCAGCCCTGCGCGGCAGCAGTGGCTGTTGCGGCAGTTTGATTATGTAAGCTGCGGCCCCAGTCATCCGGTGCTCCAAGCAGTGCACGCTCCACGCGCCGCTGTTTGCAGGTCAAGCCCGCTCTAGCAACCGTGGAGAAGGCGGCGCCGAGCGAGTCGTTCGCGCGCGTGGACTACCAGCCCTCCCTGGAGTCTGCAATTAACGAGCAGGCGCGCGCGAGAGTCTGAATGTGCGACGCATGACAGGGTGTTCAAGTGCTGTGGCTGCATGCAGTCGCTGGGCCTGCCCAGGGGTTGCAGCGCAGTGACGCTGCCGACGCCACTTTTACCTGCGCCTTGCATCCGTGGATTTCGAGTGCTGCTGTGCCGTCTCACCCTGATGCCGTGGGCTGTGCGCGCGCAGATCAACATCGAGTACAACATCAGGTGTGTGCGCTACATGTTCAGCACTTTTGATGCCACAGAAGGCTGGCGTGCTTTTGGTTGGTCTGCCGTAAACGTGCTTGTGCTGGGGCCTTGCATCCTTGACACTAGCGCTGAGGCTGCTGTGCGTTTCGCGCAGCTATGTGTACCACGCCGTGCACAGCTACTTTGACCGCGACAACGTTGCGCTGCCGAACATAGCAAAGTATTTCAACGAGCAGGTGCGTGCGGCGTGCCTGTCTGGTGCCCTGCAGCGCTCCCGCAGGTGCTGCTAGTCTTTGCTCAGTGTTGCATATAGGGAGTGATGGGGGATGGTATGTAATGTGAGACTGTAAGTGCTTGTAGCGCATGCGCTTCCTGTCGTGGCGCTACCATTTTTTGAAATGGGCGGTGGCGTGCTGGTACAGAGCCTGGAGGAGCGCTCGCACGCGCAGTCTCTTATCAAATACCAGGCGCGCTCCTAGGCTGCTGGCGCCGCGGTGCCAGCCACATGTGCGAGGTTGCGCGTCGTTCTGTGATGGGCATGTAGCAGCGTATTGAAGCGCTTTTCAATGTTTGCAAGTGGTATGATCGTGAATACGCTATTGCAGAAGCGTTTATTGGTGCTGGTGACACCTGGGGCAATAGGAACATGTCTCGTGCGTCTTGCGCCCTGTCGCTGAACCGCGTCACTCACGCAACTCTCTCGCATTGGCCTGATTACGCAGAGCTGCCGCCCGCGCGCAGAACAAGCGCGGCGGCCGTGTGAAGCTGCACGCTCTGGTGCAGACGCAGAGCGAGTTCGACCACGCCGACAAGGGCGACGCGCTCTACGCCTTTGAGCTGGCGCTGTGCGCCCTGCGCTCTGGGGGGTGGCCAGGCGTCAGAGCAAGCGCATGCAGGGCGAGGTGGTGACCTTGAAACGGGTGTTGGGCGGTTAATGTGAGCTTGCTCTGTGCAACGAGGTCGAGGTGTGCCTCTAAGTCAGGGTCGAGCAGGCATGCAGCGCGAGTCGACCGCAACTGCAAAGTGCGGCGCGTGACGCTCTGAGGCTGCGCGGCGCCTCGGGCAGTGTGCGCCTTGTGCTGTTAGGCGACTGTGCAATACCTTGCACTGCTGAGGTGGAGGTATGCTGTTGCGTAAAGGCTTTCGCATGGGCGGCATGAGAGCGGCGCTGTTGTGGCGGCAGCGGGTACGTCGTGTTTTGGGAGTGTGATGTGGCGCCCAGACTGTGTGTGCGTCATGCGGGCCTTCCTGAGTACAAACAAGGCCTGCCAGTGGGACGTCTGCCTGCAGCTCACCATCTGTCACATATTAACGACCTAGCTAGCGTGCACAGGCAGCCAAAGCATGGGAAGTCAAAGCATGGTCGCTGGTGGGCTCGCCGCGCATAGGGCCGCGCACAGGGCCTGTACCCTATCATGCCGGTGCCGGCGCGCGCAGGTCGCTGGAGAAGCTCAACTTCACCAAGCTGTGGAAGCTGCACGACGTGGCGGTGGAGGCGAATGACCCGGAGGCGTGCAACTACATCGAAGACATGCTGGACGAGCAGGCGGCGGACGTCAAGATCGCCGCCGAGTACGTGAGCCAGCTGCGCCGCGTCGCCAAGGGCCTCGGCGTGTACGTCTTTGACAAGACGTTCCTGGCGGACGAAGGTGTGGCCTAGCCGCTGCGAAAGCTGGTTTCGCAAGCGCCGCAGGCGAGGTCGGGAGCCGCGCCGGCGGCCGCTCCAAAGCTGTCCCAAGTTTACAACATGCAGCTGCGCCGGGCTGCGAGGCCCAGGCGCAAAACTTGTGCACGACCTGCTCCAAAGCCTAGCTGTGCCTAGGCGCGGAGGCCAGGCCTCTTTTCATCAGCGCGGCCTCGTTCTGAGGCCGGCAGGCATGCTGCTCAGACTGTGGCTGCCAGAGGCAGCAGCACTTATACTGACCCCAACAACACGGCCTGCAGTTGCGGCGGCCGGGATGGCCGGGCCCGGCGGCGCCAACGCACTTGGAGCAGGTGGCATGGGGGCAGGCATGGGGGCAGGCATGGGGGCAGGCATGGGGGCCCTGGCGTGAGGGTCTAGCAAGAGGCAAACGAGCCCAGGCCTGACCTTTTTGACCATTTTGGCTGTGCTTCCATGGAGTGTCTTGGTGCTTGGGAGTTGCACGCCGACCGCAGCGTGCCAGGGCACTCTGGGGGTTTGCGCCGTGCACAGGGGGTCTGCGCAGTTTGCGCAATTCGTGCTTTGCTTCTTGGGGCAGGGTCCCGTATGCGTGTTGTGAAAGCAATGATGTGGCGGACCACTGAGGGGCTTACCAACACATGCAATGGCTGCCTTACGTCAGCGCATATGCTGCGCTGGCCTGCTCTGCTTTATATAACTGAGTTGTTAGCTGGGGACTTTGGTTGAAAAGGCGTTGCTATGAGGCAAGTTGTCTATATACAGGGAAACAGTGAAGGTGCGCCAGTGAAGTCAAAGCATATACAGGGCCATGGCAAGCAAGCAGGCGGATAGCAGTTTCGATCGCAGGCGCTTGCAATTCTTTGTTGAGCAGTCCAGGGTCAGTTGATATATATTTTTCAACCCGTTTCTTTTCCTGTCTTGGAACAAGTAGAAGCCGGCCAGGTTGTTTATGTTACCAGCAAGCCCAGTTCAAGATCAATGCATGTGCAGTAAATAGTGTCTATGGCTCTGCATCGACTCAATGGTACTGGCTGCGTGCAAGCGCTCAAACGACATACGTCAGCCTTGGCACGTCAGCGCAGAGCGTCAGCACAGAGCATTTGCTTCTCCGTCTGCTCCTTGCAAGGGCAGCACAGCATTGTCAATGAGCCGCACTGTGCCGAAGAATGCTGCGACGGCCAGGAGCGCGGGGCTCTTGCCCAGCTCCTGTGCGGGCGTCAGCTCCTCCGCGTCTACTACCTGCCGCCGGGCGCGCGTTTCTAGTAAGACCCTACTCGAGTGTCTGCATGCTGCGCTGCAGGCGCACGCATGGTGGGATATCATGCACTACAGGTCTGTGCTACTCAAGCAAATACAGCAGGTTCATATTGCGCTAAGATTTGACTGGCATGTTGAATATTTCTGGCTGGTCCTGATAGCACTTACTAGCCCTCACTCGAGATGCTGCAAGCACATGCATAAGTACAGAGCATAGGTTGTTCTCTGGAGAGCACCACCCGCACCCTGCAGTCCAGCCACTGTTGCAAAGCATGCCAGGCACCAGGGCAGGGAGGGCACAGAGCATGAGGGCCAGTAACGACTCCGCACAACAGCACAGATGCAGGCCTCTGAGGCACAGCGCATCTACCTCTACGTAGTCGACCCGGCCGCCCGCGCCCGAAATGCGCTCCGTCACGCCATCGCGCAGCGCCTGCACGCTGGGCATGCCGCCGCGGCTGCACGCCTCCGTCGCCCACTGCGCGCCCCGCGCGCACCTGGTGAGCCACCGGGGGCACAGCCTCTTTTCCCATAAGCACTAGCGCTGTCCGGACGGCGACCCTGAGGTCGTGTGTGGCAGCACATGCCCCCCCAGCGAGCCATCACGCACAGCCGACACAGAGGCCACCAAGCAGTGCCATTGGGCAGCCGCCATTCTCCATGCTCGCCCGCAGAGGGGAAGGCCCCGAGAGGCACGCACCCTGAGCGACTGCGAGATGCTCAGCGCCTTTGCGCGGTCCGCTTCGCTCAGCAGCGCATTGCGGCTGCGCGCCAGCGGACAGGCCGTCATGTTCCATCTCGGCCGGCCCGGCGCGCCGCACGCTGGCCCGGCCATGCCGAGCGCGCTCCACGCTCACTGTTGCACAATCACACGGCACGCTGCTCAAATAATGGCGCCGCTCTTCCTGCCATGCCAGGCCAGGCGCAACCCCATGCGAGAGGCAGGCCTGGCGCCCGGGCCGCGCCGGCGGGCGGCCCCCGCGGACCCCCGCCCGGCACCGACCCACGCGCCCCACGCAGCGCGTAAGGGGTAGGGTTTAGTTTAGGATTCTCTCCCGCGTCCGCGCAGCGCGCGCCTGCTCAGGGCCAGGCCGTCCGGCTCCCGCACGAGCGGCAGCCCGACCACCTCCACCGCAAAGTCTAGATCGCGCGCCATGCGCGTCAGCACGCGCCACTGCTGGTAGTCCTTGCGCCCGAACACGGCCACGTCCGGCTCCACGATGTTGAACAGCTTGGCGACGACCTGCGCGGCACATGGCGCGGCCGTGTGCCCGCGGCGGGCGCAATGTGCAATGCGGCCGGCCGCACCAGCGGCCGCGCCAACGCCGGTCGACTGCGGGGCTGGTGCTGTACCCGGGCCTGCCTGCCGGGTAGCCGCTCAGCGACAAAGAGGGGACTCGTAGTTGCGGCGTCCGGTTCGGTGCAATGCGCAGGTGAGGGGTGCAGACTGCGAGCCGGCCGCTGCAGCGAGCTGCAAGGCCGCCGGCGCAGTGACCAGCCCCCCCTGGGGCGCCGGCTACAGGTCATAAGCGCGCCGGGCGCCAGGCGAGCGCACTGTGGCCACGCCGCGAAAGAAGTGCGGGCGCGAGGCGCCGCACAGGCCCGCCTGCAGCCGCGTGACGTCCACCCAGGTCTCGTGCGCGCCGGCGGCCGCCGCGCGCAGGCCCACCACGTGCGCCAGCTCGTCCCCCGCCTCCGGCCGCCTGCCTGCCTGCCGGCGCTGTGCCTGTGAGCAGCAGGGGCTGGAGGAGGGTGGCCATAGGTCCGCCAGATCGTCCGTGGCCTCCTTTACCCTGCCAGGCTGCTGGCCGCCCGCCGCTGCCGGGCATGGGACAGCCTGAGGTGCCCCAGGCCTTCGCTTGGGCGCAGCAAGGCTGCGCAGCCTGAAGGCCCTCGCAGTAAGAGCAAACACCAGGAACGCGTCAGCTACAGGCCAGGCGGCTGTCCCTGTGCAGCTGGCAGAGGCAGGGGGCGCGCCCGGGGCATAGAGGGTGGCCGGCTCGAACAGCGCCGCCACGCCCGCCGCTTCCAACTTCCTGCGGTCCTCGGCCTGCCAGGGAGCGCGCGCACCTCAGCCGCGGCACCCGCGCCGCTCCGTGCCGTGGAGGGGAGCCTCAGCGCAGACGGCACCCACCCGGCTGCTGGGGTACACGCCAAAGTCCTCCGTCGCGGAGAACTGCGCGGCCGCTCAGCCGTCAGCGCCCGGCCCGGCATCGGCGGTGCCTGCGCGAGGAGACGGGCTGCACCTGCGTGGGGTTGACGTATATGCTGGCCATGACCACGTCTGCGCGCCTCCTGCACGTCCCAGCACCACCCTGACAACGAACTCACCCGCCGTCACCGTGCTCTGGCTCGTTGCGCGTGAGTGAGAGGCGGGCGGCACCGCGCTTCCTCGACGAGCGACATGTGCCCCTCGTGAAGGTAGCCCTGCCGGCGGCGGTCCCAACATCAAGATGAGGCGCAGCCTTGCACCAGTGACACAGGTGAGCCTCGTGCCCTGCCACTCTGCGACACAGGTAAGCGCACCATAGTCGGCACGAGTGCGATGCTGCGCCCCTCGCGCCGCTGCGCGCGCGAAAACTCCCGCATGCTCGCCGCATCCGTGAAGACCTTCATCGCACGTGGCGCTGGTGTTGAAGGAGCGTGCCGTGTGCAAAAGCGGAGTGTCAGGGGAGGAGGTGCTCGGCAATAACAGAAAGCAGCCAGGCTTCATACAATATATATATGTAGGGCCTGCCACATAGCACCACCGCGTCTGTCTGTGTACTTGACTTCAGCAGTAGAGCTCACCTTCTGAGCTGCTCAGAGAGGGTGCGTGGTGCTGGCTCGGCCTGGGCATGCCCAACCATGCACCGCAGAGGACCATCAAGCGGGTGTGTTTGAACTCTGGGATAGGCAGCGAGTTTGCTGCGCGTCTACGGTGCTATCGGTCAGACTGGACTGACGGCCTGGCATGCGGCCTCAGGTATGACACCTGTTGACAGTGAATTGCTTGCTCGCTGCGCGTGTTGCAACCAACCAACTGGCGCAGCACGCAGTTCTCAAGCGTTGCCTGCAACTTTGCTGGACACTGACAAGCGTGAGCGCTGCAGCATACTCGCGCCGGCGACGTACATATTTTGCGCTTCGGCCATACCGGCGCTTGCTTTTGGTGCACAGGTGGCCGTCGAGACAGGTGAATCAGCGCTTGGCACCCAGCTAAGGACGTGCTCACATACTGTTCGTTGTCGGTTGCAAGCGCTCAGGCCGGTGCTCGCGCGCAGATGGCCAGGTCACGGGCGTCCAGGTCCTGCTCGCCTGCGCCCTGACCGGGCTCGTCCAGGCTGTGGCCGGCGGCCAGCCGCTGCTCATCGTCGGCGTGGCAGAGCCGATCGTGCTCATCTGGGGGTATATGTTCCACTTTGCAGCGGGTGCTCTCCCCCTCTGCCGCCCACCCACCCCGCTGTTCCCGCTCAAGCACAGCTGCCTGCAGCTCTGCCACAGTGCGGCATGACGCCTGCCTGCCTGGCATGCCGGACTCCGCTGTCGCAAGAGGACACTGGTCAGCCCGCTCAGCAGCTGTGCGCGCAGCGCGCGGTCTGCTTGCTTGCGCGCCATCCATTCACTTGCTGTGGGTGGAAGCGCGGGTATGGTGACGAGCGGTGTGCCTGCAAACAGGCCAGCCGGGCCTGGGCCCGCAGCGCTTCCTGCCCTGGGCGACCTGGGTCTGCCTGTGGACGGCGCTCTTCCTGGTCGCCCTGGCGCTGGGCGGCGCCTGCCGATACATCGACCGGTGCGCCGTCCCCCTTGGGCCACCGCCCCCTCCTCCACCTCTCCGCGCGCGCCAAAGGCGAAACGTTCCTTGGCATGCATGGCGCATGTGACTGTGGCAGCCGCTTGGCGGCCCTGCCGGGCAGGGACCCCCCCTGTGGATGCAGCACGGAGCGACAGAGGCCTAACAGCCGTGCACATACGGTCAGCCTCAGATCCTTCGATCGTCGGCCCCCGCGCCTCACGGCCCGGCGCCCGCAGGTTCACGCGCTTCAGCGGCGAGCTGTTCGGCGGGCTCATCGCGCTGCTGTTCCTGCAGCAGGCCGTGCGCGGCGCCGTGTCTGAGTTCCGGCGCGCGCCCGCCGGCGCCGCCCGGCCTGGCGCCGCATGCGTCCGTGCTCCCGCGCTGTCCCTGGGGCAGCCGGGTGTCCTTGTGGTCTCGGTGTCTCCACTGGCTGCATGAGACGAGCAGGCAGCAGCGTGCATGCGGCTGCTCTGAGCAGGACCCTGCGCTATAAGTGAGCGCCGGAGAGACGGTCAGCGCTGGCTCGTGTTCGGGGCTTGTCCTGGCCTGTGTGGCGCCGTCCGCAGCGCCAGCGCCGCGCCTCGCTGAGGCCGCCCGGCCGCGCGCGCAGGCTGGCGGGTGTGTCGGCGAGCTGGCAGCTCGTCAACGGCCTGTGGAGCCTGCTGCTGCTGTTCGGGCTGCTGCTGACCGCGCTCTGGGTGCGCCGCGGCCCTGGCCACACAGCAGGCATGGCCTGCTGGCGCCTGCTGGCTGGTGGCGGCCGAAGCAGCTCTGCCGGCTGGCAGCGCTCCTGTCGCTGTTCCTGAGGCCGGCGCGGCACCGCCCCCCAGAGGCAGGAACCCATCACGGGCGCGTCGGGTGCCTGTCCCGGCCGACTTTGCACCAGGTTGCAGCACTGCAGCACGTGCCCATCGCGCTTCATGCAGGGGCGCGCAGGGCCGCCGCAGACGCCTTGCACCAACGTGTAGTGCGAGGAATGTGGGCTCAGGGCCTTGCGCGCGGCGGCGCGCAGGTGCGGCAGGCGCGCGGCTGGCGCTTTGGCAGCGCGGCCGTGCGCGGCTTCATTGCAGACTATGGCGCCCCGCTCATGGTGCGCGGCAGCCTCGCCCCGCCCGCAGCACTGCCCCGCCGTATTTGCACTCCTGCAGCCAGTTGCGGGTGATGCTCCAGCGCATCAGCGCCTCGCTCGTGAGAGCAGTCAATGCGCATCGTGATGCACCCTAAGCACCTGCTGTCATTAAGTTTGCTGCCAGCGGCGGTCAGGCAGCTTTGCATCAGGATTGGGTGTCAGCACATGGCGGCCAGCATGCCGCGAGCGTGCGCCTGTGGCGCGCGCAGGTCGTGGTCTGGTCCGGGGTGTCGTTCGCGGTCGGCGACGGTACCGGCGCCGTGCCGCGCCGGCTGCCCATCCCGGACACGTGGCGGGATGCCGCGACCTACTCCACCGCCCGCGTGCGCCCCCTGCCAAAGCACCGGCCGCCCCCCCGGCTCCCACCCTTTAAAGCGCTGCTGCTTGGGCCTGATGCGCGCGCAGGAGGCGTGCGCTCTGCCTTGCCTTGTAATATCACGGGCTCGTTGCGCCCGTGCCCCGCGCGAGAGCTGTGTGGTGAGCCAGCAGAGTGTGTGCGTCTTAAGCCAAGTCTTGTGCGGCACGGCTATTACCTTGCTGAGGCATGCGCCATGCAAGCTTGCGGCATGCTCCCGGCCGCCTCGCCGGCGCGGGAGGGGCCGAGTGGGCGCGCGCGTGCGGCAGGCGCTCGGGGACGTGCCGGGCGCATTCGTAGGCGCGGCCGCCGTGCCGGCGCTCGTGATCGCGGTGCTGTTCTACTTCGACCACAACGTGTCGGCGCAGATGGCGCAGCAGCCCGAGTTCAACCTGGGCCGGCCGCCCGCGTACGGCTACGACATGCTGCTGCTGGGCGCCTACACGCTCGTGTGCGGCCTGCTCGGCATCCCGCCCGTCAACGGCGTGCTGCCGCAGGCGCGCGCCCCGCGCGCGCCCGCGCGCGTGCGGCTGACCCAACTCCCATGCCAACACAATGCCCTTGGTCGGAACTGGCAAAGTGAACCTTCAGCCTGTGCCATGGCGCATCTCGCCGCATCTGGTTGCGTTGCAGCATTTGGCATCCAGCTCTGCAGGTCGTGCGCCGCGCCGCCCACACGTCATCTGAGCGCATGTTACTGCCACGTCTGCCGCACGCCCACAGGGCGGCAGCGCTGACGCGGCGCGCGCGCGCGTGCCCAGGCGCCCATGCACACCAAGAGCCTGGCGCTGCTGCGGCGGCAGCTGCTGCGCCAGGCGCTGCACCGCGAGCTCGCCGACGCCAAGCAGGCGCTGCCCGGCGCGGCAGCGCAGCGCCCCGCTGCCAACGGCTCCGCGGGGAAACACGCGGGCGGCGCAGGGTCTCTCGGCTGGCACGACGCGCCAGCAGGCGCGAGCGCCGCGGAGCAGGGCAGCGTCGCGGAGCAGGGCGCGCGCCCACAGCCAAGGCGGAATGGCTGCGCGAGCAGCGGGAGCCCGCCGAGGCCCGGCCTAGACCAGCGCGCCGGGCTGCGGCAGCTGGCCGGGGACAGCGTAGAGCCCGACGGCGGTGCAGGCACTAGCGGGACGACCGGCGCCTTAGACAGCCGAGGCGGCAGCGCGGCTGGCAGCAGGGCAGGCGGCGCGGCGGGCGGCAGCGGCGCGGGCGCGAATGGCGGGCACGCACGGGGCGCCGGGCCACCCTGTGACCAGCGGGGCGCGCACGGCGGGGTCGGCGGCGCGGGCCGCACGGCGGGCGCGCCAGGCGAGGGCGGGGGCGAGGCGCCGCCCGGCACCGCGGGCAGCCAGGGCAGCGCGCCTGTCGACGCAGCCATGGGTACCGTGGCTGGCGCCTGGGACGGCAGCAGCCGCGCGGAGACAAATGGCGCTGCGGGCGTTCGGCGCCGCGCGGCAGGCGGGGGCGCGGAGGCTGTGGCAGAGCGGGGGTTGGCTGCGAATGGCAGCGGCGGCGCGGCGGCCGCAATGGCGCGGCTGGGGGACCGTGCGAGCGCGCTGGGGTCGGCGGCGGGCGGCGCGGCCCTGCGCGCCGCGGCCGCCAGGCATGGCGCTGCCGAGGGTGCGGTGCGGCCTTTCAGCTGCCCGCGCCAAGTGGGCAGGGCCCCTGCGCGCGCGCAGCATGACCCCCAGCTCAGCACCCGAGGGGCGCTGCAGCTCGCGCTCGGCCGCCTCCTGGCCGTCGCGCTCCAACACGCGCCTGCCCCGCGCCCTGCTCACCTGGGAGGAGCGCCGCGAGGGCCGCCGGCAGCGGCGCAGTGAGCAAGGCCCTGCCATGCGCCGCACACAGGCGGCGCGCGCGCCCCGCAGACGTACGCAGGGCCGCGCTCACCCTGGACGCGTGGGCGTAGCTGAGCGCCGCGTGCGGCCCACCCTAACCCTACCCTACTTGGCCGGCAGGTGGCGCGGGCGGGGCGGAGCTCGACTGGGACCGGCACGTGGAGCCGCACCTGCCGGTGGAGGTGGCCGAGAACAGGCTGAGCGCGCTGCTGCAGTCGCTGCTGCTGGCCGCATGCCTGGGCGCCACGCCGCTGCTGCGCCTCATCCCCACCGCCGTGCTCGTGCGCCCCCACATCCCCGCCGCGCCCGGGGCCACGCGGCGCTCAGGCGGCGCTCTGTCGCGGGGCGGAGGCTGCGCGCGCCTCACAGGATGCGAGCGCGGCCAAGCACGCGCAGTGACACTCGCAGCAGAGCGCTTGCTGGCATGCCTTCAGGGGACGCTCTCAGCGCCCGCCCTCTGCGAGGGACCCATCGATGAAGGGCGTGTGGGCGTGTCCGTCATGTGAATACAGCGCCGTGCTGCGCGCAGTGGGGCTACTTCGCCTTCATGGCGATCGAGAGCCTGGGCGGCAGCCAGCTGTGGGAGCGCCTGCTCTTCGTCTGCACCAATGCGGCGCAGCGCGCCAAGTGCGCGCCCGCAAAGCTTTCTTGCGTTCAAGCACACATGGTGCAAGCAGGTCTGCTTGTCGCGTGGCCAGCCTCTCTGAGTAGCCTATTGTTTTGCATGAGCGATTGCTCCTGACATCGGCGCACCTGGGCATGTGGAGAGGGGGGACCGTGCTTGTCCTTGTGCCCGTCCTGACTCCAAAGGGTCCTGCAAGTATGTTGGTGCCCATTGCGTCGCGGGTGCGGCGCGGGCGCGGCAACCAGGCGCGCACGCAGCGTGCGCGCGACGCGCCGGCAAGGCGCGCCTGCGGGCGGGCCGAGCGTGCACCGACCGCGGCAGGCTGCTGAAGGGCGGCCACGCCGCGTACCTGGAGACGGTGCCGCTGCGCACGGTCGCCGCATTCACCGGCCTGCAGGCGCTGCTGCTCCTGGTGGTCTATGTGCGCGCCCCTGGCGGCCCTGCGCCGGGCGGCCGGCCCTCGCGCGTCATGGCCCCTGCACGGGGCATGTCCGGGCTGCCGGCGCTGGAGCTGCCGTGCCCAGGGCGGCTTGCGAGGCGGCGTGCTGCTTGGCATGCGCCTGTTCAGAGGGACGGATGCTCCCGTGTGCTGCTGCCTCGGGAGGCGGGAAGGCCGTGCGCGCGGCCTCGCTTGCGCACGTTGCTGCTTGCCCACGGGGCGCGCCCGAGCTCTCGGGCGACCCTGTATACAGACCCTGTATTTGAGCGCTCCGCCAAACCCTGGCCCAAGCGCGCACCGCGGCTGACCCGCCTGCGGCGCGCGCGCACAGGGCGTCACCTGGGTGCCCGTCGCGGCCTTCCTCTTCCCCATCCCCATCATGCTCCTGGTGCCTTTGCGCCAGTTCGTCCTGCCTAGGGTGCGCCGGGCGCTGCCCACCTACGCAGCGGCGCGCCGCCGAAGCGGCCCTGCTGTACGGATGCCCGTGGTGCGCCGTGGGCAGGCCGCACCAGCGAGCTGCTCTCAGAGCGCTCAGGGTTGCAGAGTCCCCATTCAAAAGCCTATCAAGCAGGTTGCATAAGGGGCCCCAGACCCTTCCAAACCCTCCCAAATCCTCTTACACCGGCGCAGGTGTGGCCGCCGCGCGTGCTGCGCGAGCTGGATGCGGCGGAGTACGAGGAGGCGCCGCCGCTGCCGCGCGCGCCCGCCGACCCGGAGCTCGGCCGCCCCAGCGCGGCCCCCGGCCGGCGGCGCAGCGCAGGTGCTGGCGCGCTGCGCGCCATGCAGTGTTCCTCCACACTGCCCTGCCCTCGGCGCCCGCTCTCCCCGCCGCCTCCCAGTCTCCGCTGGCACGGTTTGCGTTTAGCATGGTGTGCGTCTGGTGCTGGCCTGGACCGAGTTTAGAGGCCGGGCCCTAACCCTGACCCGGCCGCGGCGCGCAGGCAGCGTGAGCGACGAGGAGGTGGAGGGCGAGTGGCTGCGCGGCCGCACGCGCCAGCTCAAGCGCCACGTCAGCCGCGGCGAGCTGCAGGCGCGCGCATCGGGGTCGCTGGCGCGCTCGCCGTCGCCGCGCGGCGCGCGCGAGCACGCGCGCGACCCTCCCGGGGTCCTGGCGCCGGCCGGGGCGTCCCTGTCGCAGCGGCCGGCCGGCCCCGGGGTTGCCAGCTGATGCGGCCGCAGACCGTGCCGTGATGGGGGGTGGCGGCGGGCGCCGGGAGCCGCTCACTCTGCAGCCGCTGCCAGGCCCGTCGTTCACTCTGCAGCCGCTGCCAGGCCCGTCATGTGAATCGCTGGTGGCCATGCAGCTCCGTTGTCAGCCATCTGGGTTTTAGAGGCGCTGTGACGCCGCTTAGAAGTAGTCAGACGCCTGCCCCACAAGAATTGCAGTGAAGGCACTGAACACCGCCTGTTGCGACGCTGCGGCACTGAAGCAGGCGAAGGGGTTGTGAAGTATTAATGTCTTGCATAGAGAGCGAAGGCTGCCACTTGGCATGCATATCAGAGGCTCCCACGGCTTTGTGCTCGCGTATTGCGTAGTACATCCTTGCACAGTGCATGAAATCACGATACCGCGTAAGAATGGCAGCTATACTGCTGCATGTGCTGCATCTACGTCAGAGCGATTCTTCAAGCCATGTCAAGTGCACAGAGACCTGCCCTAAGAAGCAATGAACGAGCGAAAGATTAACTCATGTACGCCAGCCCACAAACCGTGAATGAACGGGTGGGATGACGGACGTCCTGCATCAGGCTGTCAGGCTGCCAGCGGCCCCAGACCCCGATCGCGCTAAAAGAGCAGGGTCAGGGCCTGCGCGCTTCCAGCGCCTCGCAGAGCCGGTTGATGCGGTCAATCTCGGCGCGCCGCGCGCCGCGGTGCGCCGCGCCGACCTCCACCGCGTCCAGCGCGAGCAGCTTCTGCGTCAGCGCCTCGGCCAGCCGCGCGGCGGCGCGCGCGGCCTCGGGGCCGCCGCCGGCCGGCAGCGCCGCAGCCTGCGCCCCACAAACGCCCCGCGTCTCATGCCGCCAGTCACGCTTGCACCCGCCCGCGAGCCAGCAGCATGCCTCCAAGGCAAGGCGGGCTTGCAAGCAGTCGGCCACGTGTTAGACTCCAGCATGGTCGCGGGTCGCGCATGACCTCAAGCAGGCTGACCAGGCGCTGTTAACCCCTGATGCGGAATGCCCGCACGCACTCACAGGTGGTGCCGAGCGGACAGCCTCACACACCGCACAGCGATTTGGGGAAAGGCCACCAAGCGTGCAGCGCGAGTTCATGCGCTGCTTGGACACGTGAAACAAGCACACTGGCACCTGGAAGTGCTTCTGCACAAGGCGGGCGGGCGCACGCCTGCGCCTCCAGCGCGTCGACCGCGCTGCGCACGGCCGCGATGGCGCGCTGCGCGGCATCCCCTTCGCCGCCGCCTGGCGCCCGGGGCGCGCCCTCGCGCGCGCCCGCAGCGCCCTCCGCGCCCGCTGCTGCCTGCCCGACCGCCGCGCCAGGCGCCGCCGCGTGCAGCCGGCCCCCGGCGGCGTGCTCGGCCGGCGCGGCCGCAGCGCGCGCCGCTGCCGGCCCGCCGTCCGGCTTCCCGGGCGCCGCGGGGCCGGCGCGCCGCGCGTCGGCGTGCCCCGCTGCTGCCTGGGCCGCGGGGGGCGCCTGCCGCGCATCAGCACCCCCGTGCGCGGCCTGGGAGCCGGGCTGCCGCGCCCCGCTCGGCGCAGCCGCGCCGTCCGCCGCAGCCGCGCCGCCCGGCGCGGCCGCTCCTCGCTCGTCCTTGGCGGCCTCCCAGTCGCCGAGCCCGGCCGCGTGCTGCTGCCGGCCGGCCTCGTTCTCGACCACCTTTATCCGCGCGCCTGGCCGCAGCATGATATAGGTTAGGGGTTAGGCAGGGCAGGGTAGGGCGGCACGCGGCCGGCGCAGGCGGGGGCACGGGCTTGCTGTGTGCGCGTGCAGTGCATGCACACGCCCGCGCTGCCGGCCTGCCGGGTGCCGGCGGCGCACCATTCTTCACGCCCTCTGCGAACAGGACGGCCTTGTCCGGCTTGGGGCGTCCGCGGAACCTGCGCTCGCAGCCGGGCACCAGTGAGGGCCGTCCGCGGCTGTGCTCGGGGCCACCAGGCGAGGGGGGGGGGGTGCGCACAGCAGGGCGAGGCTCGGCTTTGGCACTCCAAACTGCTGCGCCGCCAGCTCCTGCGCGGCCAGCCGGCATCTTAATATGTGCGTGTGTCAGATTAAATATATGCTGCGGGCCCGCATGGTTATGTGAGTGCACACAGAGAGCAACATGCCTTGAGCTGGCCAAACGTGCAAGAAGGCGGCGCCTCGACGTCGAGCGCTGGCTCAAGTTTGTAGACGAGCTTCACTCGCAGCGCCATGCCGCCTGCCGGTCACGGCCTCGCGCTGCAGTGCACCCAGCCACGCAGAGAAGAATAGTGCAGCTGCAGCACAGCACCCACGACAACGTGCATGCGCTCTCACGCAACCATAGGTGCCCTAATCCTCAAACAAGCAGCTCAGTACCTGTACACAGTCTGCAGCACAAGTGGGGCTTGACTTTTGATACGTGAATGCGCAAACTTGGTTCGTTTTGTAGAGCAAAAACCAGGTAGACATCTGCTGGCCCCCCCCGGTCGTGGGACATTCAGAGAAAGTTTTTTAAGCCTGCAGGCATCGGAAGCATTACCATCCCACTGGCGTACGCCAAGCTGACGAGCATCTCTACACAAGCAGGCTTGGTGGTTTCAGCTTGGTATGTGCACATGAGTCCTCAGCAAGCGTGGTGCAGTGCTCTCTGATATCGGGCGCATGCCTTGCACTAGGTGACGGGGAGGGGTGAAAGCGCGCCGACATGCTGCCGCTCCGGCTGGCGCTGCAGCGCCTGCCACTGTCGCGCGCCCCGCTCCTGAAGAGCTGCAGCCCCTGCGCCGGACACTGCGGCAGCAGGCGCTTCCAGGCGCGCGCCAGCAGCGCCGACTCAGAGGAGCTGCTCGCCGCGCTCGACGACAAGGAGCTGCTCAAGACCAGCGTGGGCTTCATAGGCGGCGACTTTGTCAGCGCCGGGGACGAGGGCACCTTTGATGTGAGTCGCCCGCCTGCGCGCAGCGCTCGGCGACCAATGCGGTGCCCGTCAAGCGGATGCCAGCAGCGGCGTACCACCCTTATATCCTCTCGGGCCCGCAGCTGGGTGTGCGCCTGCATGCAGGTCGTCAACCCGGCGACCGGCGAGGTCATTGCAAAAGCACCACTCATGAAGGGCGCCGAGACGCGGGCGGCAATCGCAGCGGCCGAGACCGCCTTCCCCACCTGGAGCCGCCAGGTCGCCAAGGAGCGGTGCAAGGTGATGCGCAGGCGCGCAGCCTCGACCCTCCCGTGACTCGCTGTATGGCCCTGCGCACTGCACGCGCAGGCGCGAGCCGCCGCGTGCAAGAGCGCTGCTGTTGCACGGCCTAGCGCTGGGGCACCTCCGCAAGGACTCCTGGCGCCCCTGCTGCGAGCAAGCGGCCGTGCGGCGACGCGCGCGCGTCCGCGGGTCTTGACCTAGGCAGCGGGGGCGCCGCCACCCGAGGGGCGCCCGCTGCCGCGGCAGGTGGCACGACGAGGTCGTGGCGCACCAGGACGACATCTGCACCATCATGACCATGGAGAGCGGCAAGCCGCTCTCGGAGTCGCGCTCCGAGTTCCAGAGCGGGTGGGGGCCCCCCCGCGCGCGCCGTATAGGGTATAGGGTAGGGTTAGGGTAGGTTAGGTTAGGCGCTGCCCGTCTCAGCCCTGGCGGCACACGCTTGCCCACATCGTAGAACCTGGGCATCGGACGCTGGCAGGGCCTGGTACAATGCATCATGATCCCCCACCAGGGCCGCACCTTGTCGAGAAGCACACTGCTGCGCTCTGCGTGTCGCACGCGCAGGGCCCTGTGTCTTCTTTTGTCTTCACCCTGATCTGCTGCCCGTAAGTCTGTGGCGCCGACGCGGTTGCGCCCGGCAGCGTGGTGTCCATTGAGTGGTTCGCGGAGGAGTGCCGGCGCGTGACGGGCGACGTGCTGCAGCCCGTGCTGCCGAACAAGCGGCAGCTGATCGTGAAGCAGCCGGTCGGCGTGGCCGCGTCCATCACGCCCTGGAACTTCCCCATGTCCATGATCACGCGCAAGGTCTCGCCCGCCATCGCCGCCGGCTGCACCGTGCGCGGCCCGCCCTCCGCCGCGCCCTCCCCCATCAGGGCCCCCTGGACGGAGTCCCGTGTCCGTGGCGGGGTCATCCGTCGTAATCTTGGCTCTATGGGATGCATGAGCCGGCCAGCAATCTAGCAGGTTTGGGTCAGTCGGCGATCTACAGACAGCGCGTGAAGCAGCCGGCATGACGCACGCGGGAGCCTCTGCTCCCCAGGACGCGCACGCACTCTGCTGGTTGGCAAGCGTCGCCTGTGAGCGCGCGGCTGGAGGTGCTGAGCGGGCGGCGGCGTGCCGCTGACCTGAACGCGGGCACAGCAGACTGGATGAGCACACCAGGCCCCAGCGCCAGAGCAGGCAGCCCAGCCGCGTTCAGGCGGGCGCGGCCGCGGCGGCAGGTGGTGCTCAAGCCGGCCGAGGCGACGCCGCTGACCGCGCTGGCGCTGGCGGAGTGCGCGCGCCGCGCGGGCCTGCCCGACGGCGTGCTCAACATCGTCGTCGGTGACGCGCCGTCCATCGGTGCGGCGCCGCGCCCGGGCTGTCTGTTGGGGCATGCAGCGCAGGACTGGAGGCCCGTCGTCTCTCCTGCGTGGCTTTGAGGTATGGGATGGGTACTATCTGATGGGTCGGGGTGTGCAACGCTGGAGCTCCAGCGCGCTTGACTGCGGCATGATGCAGGGCTGCATGCAAGGCGCCCCGGTGCTGCTGCGACAGCGCCTACCCGGCCGCGCAGCGTGGGGCGCCGCGCAGGCAGGGTCCGGCGTCACTGAATTGGCGTGCCCGTGGCCATGGCACCGGCCGACCCCTGGGTTTGGGTGCCTGTTTTGGCTGCGCACAGGCAACGCGATGCTGGAGTCGGACGCGGTGCGCAAGATTGGCTTCACGGGCTCCACGGCGGTCGGCAAGCAGCTCATGGCCGGCGCCGCGGCCACCGTCAAGCGCGTGTCGCTGGAGCTGGCGCGCCTGCCCCCCCCAGGCAGCGGCTGTGCACTGCGAACCTGCGCTGAGCGGGGTGATAGCAGCCCTGGAGCGCTGTTGTGGCACCACTGCGTGAAGCTGCTGCCGGCGCCTCCGCGATCAGCTGCAAGTCATGCAAGGTGGCCAGCGCTCAACGGGAACAGCAGCGTCAGGCCACCACAGGGCCTCAGCTCAGCGCATCAGCATGACTGGCACCCGGCACGCGGCGGGCAGACACCCGGCTCCCCCACGCCGCGTCCGGTTCTGAGCCCCGTCCCGGCGCGCGCCAGGGCGGCAACGCGCCCTACATCGTCTTTGACGACGCGGATGTGGATGCCGCCGCGGCGGGCATCGTCTCCTCGGCCTTCCGCAACGCCGGCCAGACCTGCATCTGCGCCAACCGCGTCTTCGTGCAGGCGCGCGGGGGGCCGCGCCGCGCCGCGAGCGCGGGCTGCGCCGGGCGCGCGCCGGACAGGTCACGCTTGCGCCTTGATGCGCTTCGTGGCGGTCGTTTGATCATGATGTGGGCGCGCCGGCTGGCAGCACTTGCGGTCATGGCGTGCGTGAGCGGCTGAAACCTTTGCAGTTGATTGTCTGCCAGCGGGTCCGGGACCGAGGTACATGCAGTGCTGGAGGCTTTGCACGTCGCGAACGCGAGCTCCAGAACATTGACTTGGCTGCCATGCAGAAACTCACACATCGCGTGTCACATTGTGTACCCCAGTGTGCATACATGGGCCGTGAGGCAAGCGCGTCTGCGTGCATGCCAGGAGCCGCTGACGCCCCGCAGCGACCGCCTGAGCCCGGCTCTGAGCGCGCGCGGCAGGCCGGCGTGTATGACGCGTTTGTGGAGGCGGCCACCGAGCGCGTGGGCAAGCTGAAGCTGGGCAGCGGCCTGGACCCGCACACCACGCTCGGCCCGCTCATCAACGCGCGCGCGGTGGACCGGGTGCGCGGCTGCGCGCGCGCCGCGCCCTGCCGGGAATGCCTGCTGCGCGGCGCATGGCAGCACATGGAGCAGCACACAGCATGCAGCACACAGCACATGGAGCGAGTGTGCATGCGCCCAGCGGATCACAGGAGGCTGTACGCTGACCACGGAGGACGCGTGCGCGCTTCGCTGCGGCGCGCATTGCGCGCGCATAGAGGCAGCGTGCATGGCGGATGCAGGCTTGCATGCTCACTTCCGCGCAGAGTGGCAGTAAGCTCGCACTCTGACTCACACGTCTGTCGCCTGATGAGGCCCGCTGGCGCCTGCCCAGAAAGCGGCAGGGGGTTTGTGTGGGTGTCTCGTGGTGGCCTGCGCGGTGCAGCAGGCGCCTGAGCACGGGGGCTCGGGGCCGCAGGTGCAGGGCCACGTGGATGACGCCATCGCGAAGGGCGCGACGGCGACCGTGGGCGGCAAGCGACCAGACCTGCCGGCGCCCTACGACAAGGTGCGGGGCGCCCGCGCCGACCCGCGCGCCTGCCGTCACTGCACCCACATGCTGGGCGATTCGCTCCCAGTGGCACTGCTTCTGCAGGCAGCGCGACGCCGCTACGCCTCGCTCCGGGCTGGTGCAGGCTGCACGCGCCTGACAGGCCTTTGCTGTCAGGCGCCTGCCTGCTGTGTCGCCGCCCTGGTGGGCGCGCCCACGGGCGTGCGCCCTGCGCGCCTGCACCTGAGCGAGACGCGCGCGTGCCGCGCCGCAGGGCTTCTTCTTCCAGCCGACCGTGCTCGCCAACGCGTCCATCGACATGAAGGTGTTCCGCGAGGAGACGTTCGGGCCGGCCATCCCGCTGTTCCGCTTCGACAGCGACGCCGAGGCGGTGAAGCTGGCCAACGACACCGAGTACGGCCTGGCCGCCTATTTTTGGACGCAGGCGCGCCCGCGCCGCGCCCGCGCCCCTGACGGTGTGTGCAGGCACGCCCTGGTCCCAGACAGCGCGCAGGGCTGCTGGGGTGCGCGCCTGCCCGGGCCGGCACCCCGCCCCGCACCCTGCTGGACGGGTCACACGTCAGGCCGGCCGCCTGGAGCAGTGGGAAGCACTGCAACCATGTGGCCCGGCCCCGCCGCCGTGCAGGACCTGGCGCGCGCGTGGCGCGTGGCCGAGGAGCTGGAGTACGGCATGGTCGGCATCAACGATGTGGCCATCACGAGCGAGGTGGCGCCCTTCGGCGGCATCAAGCAGAGCGGCCTCGGGCGCGAGCAGTCCAAGTACGGCCTGGACGAGTACCTGTACCTCAAGTACATCCAGATGGGCAATGTGGGCAGCTACTGAGCGCGCGCTCGATTGCTCACCACTCCCGCCTTGTGCGGGATCTGCATTGTGTATGTGCGGCCTCGATGAGGACATGGGCAGCCACTGAGCGCGCGCTCGGGCGCCCGGCGCTCCCTGGCCCCGCGCGGGGTGTGCGTTGTGTGCGTGCGGCCCCGGCGGGCGCGTGTGCCAGTGCGCGTCCGGGCGCCTGTGTCGGCGGCCGCTGCAGCGGCGCAGGCTGCGCGGCTGCGCATCCCAGCGCCTGGCCGCACCGGCGCGCCTGCAGGCGCCTCGTTGGGTGCTTGGGGAGTTCGTGTAGGGCGGTCGTCGTCCTTGAGTGACAGTACCGTCAGGGCAGCAGCAATATATGCCACGTGAGGGCTGTATGAGTTTGCTTTCCTGCCGCACCTGCATGGCGTCCTGGTCGACTCACCCGAGCCTTGCTGTGGTTCGGTGTGCTGGCCCAGGCGCCCGGCAACCTGTTCATGGCCACAAGTTCTGCGGGTGGACTTCTCCTGGCATGCATAGGTTCTACGTTGCGTTGTGTTGCAGTCTGAGGCCAATAGGAGCAGTGCACACTGCTCACACATGTGTGTCTGAGGCTTGGCAAATGGTGCCTCAAATTGTCATCCTTGGCTTGCTTAGTAGAATGTCATGACATGTGAAATATTGCTGCCGGGTAGTGCTCCGGTGCAACTTTGCCCGAGTTGGTTAAGGGGGTAGACTCGAACTTGCTTTGAGCCATCTACTAGCGAAAGCTGCGCAGGTTCGAATCCTGCAGGTTGCGACCTTTTTGGTTCCATTCTTTCACGGCACAAGCCAGTGTTCAATTTTTTTGCATCCCTGAACTTCAGCGCCTGAACACCTTGCCACATGCCTTGCATGTCACAGAGTTGTGCTGCGGCTGTGCGTGCTCATGGCATTGCCCCTTGCGCACGCTGTGAACCCATCAGAGTCGGGCTGCATCAGGCGCCGCCACACTCTGTTAGCTGCTGCCATCACTGCGTGCCAGGCCCGCGGCGTGCGGCCCTGCCTGGCGGCAGAGGCAGAGCCGTCGGTGCATGCGCTGCCGCGCGTGCTGCAGGCTAGTGCGGCAGAGTGCGACTACAACTTTGCGCCACATAACGCCCTGGACCAGCGAGTTGCAGCGTCTCGGGCGGCGCAGCACAGTGCCGCCGTGCAGGACCGCTGGGCAGAGTCGCGCGGGAGCCTGCACGGCGGCGCCGCGGCGGCGCCCGGCACGCCCGCCCCGGCGGCGTATGACCAGTACGCGGGCTCATACGATGCGCTGGACGGCGGCGCGGCGGCCGAAGGCCTCGGTTTCCCGGAGCTGCGGCGCAATCTGCTGGCGCGCGCGTCCGGCGATGTGCTGGAGGTCGGCGTCGGCACCGGCCTCAACCTGCCGCTGTACGATTGGCGCGCGCTGCGCAGCCTGACCGCGCTGGACCTGTCGCCGGGATGCTTGCGCGGGTGCGCACCGCGCCCGCCCCGAGCGGTGGCAGTGAGCCGCGGCGGTGACTGTCGGATCCGCGCTGGACCTGTCAGCTGGGATGCTTGCGTGTGCCTCGCACCTGCTTTGAGCCGTGCTGTCAACCGCGGCGGCGACTGTCCGCAACTGCGCACTCACATCGGCTCGTCGGCCCGCAGGCGCAGCGAAGGGCGGATGGCCTGGGGCTCGCGGCCGTCCTGAGGCAAGGCGCGCTCAGCCTCGAACGTTCGCACTGCATAGCCAGCGTCCTGCGCCAGTCCTTTGCAGCGGCATGTGCCACAAGTGCGACTCTTGCCCTGCTTGCATGATGGTGAGTGCTTGTCTGCGGTAGTCGCTAGCCTAGCGCCGACAGCGCTGTAGCGGCCAGGCGACGTGACCGCGCTGCCCTTCTCGGACGCAAGCTTCGACTGCGTGGTGGACACGTTCAGCCTGTGCGTGTTCCCGCGGCCGGCCGCGGCGCTGGCGGAGATGGCGCGCGTGCTGCGCCCCGGCGGCCGGCTGCTGCTGCTGGAGCACCAGCGCGCCGCCTTCCCACCGCTGGCCTGGTACCAGGTGACAGCGCTCCCCGCACAGCTTCCCCCGCTCCCGGGTCTGCTCCGGCCGCGCTGCCTGCTGCTGGGTCGCGACTGGATGGAAGGCAGTGAGAGATAGGCCAGGGCTGCAGTGGCCTCCTGCCGTGTGTGTGCGTCAAGGCGCTTTGATGTGGCCAACAGTTGCAATCTGTTGAGCGCATACGCAGCGCGGAAACCAAATCCGGATTGCGCGCAGGACATCACTGCGTCGGCGGTGGCAGCGACCAGCAAGGGCTGCTTCTGGAACCAGGACGTGGCGGGCCTGGTGGCGGGGCTGCCCGGCGTGGCTGTGACCTACCGCCGCGATGCGCTGGGGTCCCTGGTCGCGCTCGTAGAGGCGCAGCGTGCCCGAGAGGCTGGACCCACTCCTGCAGTGCGATAGCATGAGGCCTGCATCCTCTTTGCATAGCCCGCACAGAGTCTGACATACGCCCGCTGCTGAGCAGTGGGCAGTGACTGCTCTGGTCATTTGCGGGACGAATATCTGAAAGCTGATTGGCCTACGATGGAATGCTGAATGCTGATTGGCCAGATGCCAGCGAGCCGAGGGCCAATGGGAGCCCGTCAGATGTGGAGCTTTCTTCATCTTCTCACCACGCAGTGTTTTGAGTGTAGGTTGTCTTCAAACGAGCCTTGCCGCATCGCCGGGACAGAAAGCACCTGCGTTTGCGCTCCTGCCCTGCTGCACTCCGCTTGGCCTTCGTGGCGGAAGCCAAGCGGCGTGCCTGCAGTGGCGGATTCCCCACTCTGGAGAGCACTGTGCATGTGCTCTCATTGTGTCCGTGCACTTTTGTACAGAAGGTGCGCCGTGCAGGGCTTTGCATGTGCAAGGATGCACAGCTCTGTGCTACAAGCACCTGCTCCACCTGTCTGGCGGGCTGAGGCTTGCCAGACAAGCACCTGGCGTGCAGCACTGAGGCTGACCCTGCACTGCATTGTCGCAGAACGTGCGACCAGCAGCTCGAGGCCGTGCTTCGTGGGCGCCTCCTCGTGCGCCCACCGCCTTTGCCTGCTGTAGCTAGGTCTGCGCTTGTGCTGTTGTTAGGCGACGTCGCCTGTCAGCGCGGGGCGTGGGCATGCGGCTGGTCTTTGCCATATGCTACGGCTGCTAGATGCTGACAGCGGGTGTGGATGGCAGGGCGTGGGGCTTGGGCACGGACGGGCGCGCGCCGGCGCCCAGAGTAGGCGGCTGGCTGCGCACATCGCCTGCACGTAGGAGGTGAGGGTGCCCATGAAGCAGAACAGACTGGCTTGCATCTGCTGGGTGATGCTGGTCTTGATGCTGACAGGTGGGGCCCGCTGCTTGTCTGGGGATGGCTGCTGACAGCGGCGTCTGCTGTTTGCTGTAAGAACGCTGCTGACAGCTGGGCCCGAGTCGGGTGGGTCGTTTGGGCCGCAGTTCGCCGAGTCCTGCTCGCATGCTACTTAAGCAACACATATAGGCTGGATGGCAAGAGGGTGGCCAGCAGGGCTGGCCTGGGCGAGCGAGGCACGCAGCTGCGCTGCAGGCTGAAAGCCCATAGGAGACGGGTTGCACATGTGCCGCT
>JAABUV010002469.1_pt1 | contig 24956 bp, 22 predicted proteins | sample 5559971 | NCBI WGS metagenome assembly JAABUV01 (sample SAMN10711881, study PRJNA513362) | rock metagenome | isolation source: Antarctica rocks | place: Antarctica: Victoria Land, Knobhead nord | collected 2015-12-19
GTGGTGCCTGTATCGGGCGAGGGTGTCCGCATCTGCCGGCAGGCCAAACAGAGCCGCCAGGAAGGCCCGCCACGCCTGCCAGGTATCGCCCTTGAAGTGCGGGGCGAACAGGTCCGGGTCGTCCAGGGCGGCGAGGATGTTCACAGACCGGCGCGGCCCGATGCCCAGCGAAACTGCAAGATCGCGGCGCCCTGCGCGTAGGTCGCGCCGTCCGGCAGGCCAAGCAGCCCCGCCGTCGTTTCCGGCAGGCGCAGGGGGCACTGCGCGACGGCCGCGGCGGCAGCGGGGAGGGCACCGCCGCCCGACCCTTCGACAAGGGCCAGGAAGGCGACGCGCTGGGCTGGGGTAGACGTGTCGACAGTGCCGGACATCAGGCGGCGGCCTTTCGTGACGCAAGGTGCTGCTGCAGCCGGTTGCCCGGTGCGTCCTGCGGCTTGCCCAGCCCCAGCTCGCGCAGCGTCCGTGTGAGGCTGTTGCTCCAGGCCAGGTAGGTCCGGCTGTCATGCTCGGACATCACCCCGCCCTCCAGCACCTTGCGGTCCAGGGTCTCGACGTGGAGCGCCAGGGTGGCGGCGCGCTCAATCAGCATGCGCTGCGTCGCGGACGGCTTGCCGCCGACGTGCGCCGTCAGCTCGGACCGCACGCGGCGGAGCATTCGCGCTTCCCGGCTGCGACCGTCCATGTTCGACAGGTTATGTGGGCGGCTATAGGGACCAATCCGGCTCATGACCGCGACTATATCTCTCGCCCGGAGCCATAATCCAGCACGCTGTTCAGTGCTGATCCGTGGTTATACTGTCCCCTACCGTTCCACGATGCTTCGGATTGTTTCCTGCCGGTTCGTCAGATTTCTTTGTTCGGCCCCTATGCGGCCACTGCTGAACCATGGGCACCGGGAGCATAGGGGGGGCATAGGGGGGGCACGGGGCGTTCTGCTACCCTGTAACCCATTGATAGTATTAGGGCAGACCCTATGACCCCTATGGTCCCTATGCTTTAGAGCTTGCTAGAGACTTTCTAGGTCTAGGCTCTGATCGGCACGACCACGCCACTGCGACCGCCTGCGGTGCAGAACGTCGCCCAGTCCTCCATCAGGGGCCGGCGCCGTTCCATCAGATCCGATCGCTGGTAGGCGGCCTCGACCTTGTCCTTCAGCGTGTGCGCCAGTGCCGCCTCGACCACCTCGCGCGGGTAGGCGGTGGACTCGCCAGCCCAGACGCGGAAGGTGGACCGGAACCCGTGCACGGTGATCGGCTCGCCCGTCGTGCCGTCGCGCCATGGCGGCAGCTCGCCGGCCGGCACGTCGTTCATCCGGCGCAGCACGGCGATAAGGGTCATGTCCGATTGCGCCGTCCCTACCCTCGCTCCTGGGAACACCAGCGCATCGGCGGCAGGCTGCGGCGGGCGGATGCCACGGAGGAGCGCCACAGCCGCGTTTGGCAGGGGGACGCGGTGCAACCTGCCCGCCTTCATGCGCCTGCCCGGGATCGTCCACACGGCCCCATCCCAATCCACCTCACCCCAGCGCATCCCCCGCACCTCGCCGGACCGGCAGGCAGTCAGGATCGCCAGCTCGACGGCCCGGGCCGCCACGCCGACACGGCAGCGCAGCTCGGACAGGAACGCGGCCACGTCGCACCATGGCAGGGCGGGATGGTGCTCCGTCGCCTTGACCTTGCGGGGGGAGGGCAGACGCGACGCCAGGTGTCCCTTCCATCGGGCTGGGTTCTCCCCGGTGCGCCAACCCCGGGCCGTGGCGGCGTCCAGCACCGCCTCGATCCGGCCACGCAGGCGCGATCCAGTCTCCGGCGCGCGATCCCAAAGCGGGCGGAGGACCTGCATGATGGCTTCGCTGTCCACCTGCTGCACCGGCCATTCCCCGAACACCGGGAAGGCGTAGCTCTGCAGCGTCGAGGCCCACTGCGCGCGGTGCTTCGGGTTGCGCCAGCTCTTACCCTTGTCGGCCATCAGCTCCTCAGCTGCCGCCCGGAAGGTGTGCGAGATGGTAGCGGCCCGGGCGGTCTCGACCGACTGACGGGCCTCTAGCGGATCGCTGCCAGCGCGGATCAGCTTGCGGGCTATGGCGGCTCTTTCCCGAGCCTCGGCCAGGGACACGTCAGGGTAGGCGCCCAAGCCCATGTCGCGGCTTTTGCCAGCCCGCATGAATCGGAGCACCCATGTCCGACGGCCGCTATCCTTGACGTAGAGGTGCAGGCCGCCGCCATCGGTGTGGCGACCGGGCTTTAATTGCCCCTTCACGCCCACTGCGGTAAGTTTTCCCGACATGATCGTGTTCCCAAGACTGTTCCCAAAATAGGGTTGGGTTAGTGGGACACAAGCGGAAACGTTGCGGGACGTAAGCTGGGCGGAAATCCCTGATTCGTTAGGGATTTTGGAACAGTCGGGAACGCCCCGGAATATCACTTAGGCGGACACCCCATCCGCCAGCAACGACGGGACAGGACTCATGGACAGCGTCGAGTGCGTGGTGGTCGGCGCCGGGGTGGTCGGCCTCGCGGTGGCGCGCAGCCTGGCCCGCGCGGGCCGCGAGGTGCTGGTGCTCGAGGCGGAGGACGCGATCGGCACCCACACCTCCTCGCGCAACAGCGAGGTGATCCACGCCGGCATCTACTACCGCGCCGATAGCCTGATGGCGCGGCTCTGCGTCGCCGGCAACGCCATGATCTACCAGTATTGCGAGGAGCGCGGCGTGCCGCACCGCCGCTGCGGCAAGCTCATCGTCGCCACCGACGCGGAGGAGGCCGGCCGCCTCGCGCAGATCCAGGCGCGCGCCGAGGCCAACGGCGTGCCCGCCATGCGACAGCTCGACGCTGGCGAGGCGCTGGCGCTGGAGCCGAACCTATCCTGCGTCGCCGCGCTGATGTCGGGCTCCACCGGCATCATCGACAGCCACGGCTACATGCTGGCGCTGCAGGGCGAGTTGGAGGACGCCGGCGGCATGGTCGCCCTGCGCTCGCGGCTCGACTCCGCCGAGGTCACGCCCGACGGCATCGCGCTCCACGTCGGCGGGCCGGAGCCGCTCCACCTGCTCGCGCGCACAGTGGTCAACGCCGCCGGGCTGCACGCCCCCACGCTGGCGCGGCGCATCGGCGGGCTGCCGGGCGAGGCCATCCCGGGCGAGTACTACGCCAAGGGCAACTACTTCACGCTCGCCGGCCGCGCGCCGTTCGACCGCCTGATCTACCCGGTGCCGGTGCCGGGCGGCCTCGGCGTGCATTTGACCATCGACCTCGGCGGGCAGGCGCGCTTCGGCCCGGACGTCGAGTGGATCGACGGCATCGACTACACCGTCGACCCGCGCCGCGCCGACGTATTCTACGACGCGGTGCGCCGCTACTGGCCCGGGCTGCGCGACGGGGCGCTCTCGCCCGCCTACGCCGGCATCCGCCCGAAGACCGTGCCGAAGGGCGCGGCTGCGCAGGACTTCGCCATCGACGGCCCGGCGCAGCACGGCGTGCCCGGCCTAGTCAACATGTTCGGCATCGAGAGTCCGGGGCTGACGGCGTCGCTGGCGCTGGGCGAGCACGTCCGCGCGATTCTGGATGCCGCTGCTTGAGGCCACCCACGCTGCGCGGCCAGCTTCGGATCGGACGGATGCTGAGGCGGGCCGCGCGCCTGGCCACGGCGTTGGCGCAGGAGGTCGTGGCGACGCTGCCCGCCGTGCTCCCGGCGGAACCGGCGCAGGGTCCTGGCTTTGCCGAGCCGGTGCCGCCCGCGTCTGCCCCGGGCGCGCCGAACCAGCCCTGGCCGGGGCCCGGCTGGCAGCGCGTCGAGGCGTTCGGCGACAACCCCGGGCAGCTCAGGATGCTGTGGCGTGTGCCGCGGCAGCACGGGGACGCGCCGCCGCTGGTGGTGCTGCTGCACGGCTGCGGCCAGGATGCTCCGGCCTTTGCGGAGCAGTCCGGCTGGACCGAGCTGTCCGACGCGCGCGGCTTCGTGCTGCTGCTGCCGGAGCAGACCGGCGCCAACAACCACGGCCGCTGCTTCAACTGGTTCCAGACGCGCCAGACCCGGCGCGGCGCGGGCGAGGCGGACTCCGTGCGGGCCATGGTCGACCACGCCGTGGCGCGCCTGGGGTGCGACCCGAGGCGCGTGTTCGTGGCCGGGCTGTCCGCCGGCGGCGCCATGGCCGCGTGCCTGCTCGCCGCCTACCCGGACCGCTTCGCGGGCGGCGCCGCGGTCGCCGGCCTGCCCGTCGGCTGCGCGGAGGGCGGCGGGCAGGCGATGATGCGGATGATGCAGGCTGGCCCCGCCCGCAGCCCCGCGGAGTGGGCCGACGCCGCACGCGCACACGGCCCGGCGCAGGTCGCCGCCTGGCCGCGCCTGTCGGTGTGGCAGGGCGGCGCCGACCACACCGTCAACCCTGCCAACGCGGACGCCCTGGCGGCGCAGTTCGCCACGCTGCACGGCCTGCACGCAGCGCCGGACGAGGAAAACTCGCCCGACACCGGCCTGCGTCGCCGAGTGTGGCGCGACGCCGGCGGCACCGCCGCGATCGAGCACTGGAGCCTGGCGCGGATGGGGCACGGCTACCCAATGCGCAGCGGGCGCGAGCAGAACTGGGTGCTGCCGGTGGGCGTGCAGGCCAGCGAGGAGATCGCACGCTTCTGGGGACTCTGAGGCCGGCGCATGGTTCCGCCCTGGTCGAGGCTTATGCCAACGGCGCCCTGCATCGGCCTTTCAGGAAGCAAGACTGGGCTCTGCCCAGACCCGCCAGGGGCGAGCCGCCCCTGGACCCGGCGCAAATCAGGAGGGGAAATGATGCTTCCGCTTCCTTGCGTCTAGCGGCTTCGCTCCTGCTCAATCATCTGCAATACGAAACCGCTGTACAGGCTCCCTGCGACCGCGTCCGGCGGCATTGCGTCCTCGATCTGGGCCAGGTCCGCGGGCGTGAGCGTAACGTCAAGCGCGCCGAGGGCTTCGGCCAAACGTTCACGGCTGCGCGCTCCTACGAGCGGCACGATCTGTTCGCCCTTTGCAAGCACCCACGCGAAGGCAAGCTGCGTGGGCGTGAGGTCGCGCGCCCGCGCCTGCTCGCGGAAGCGCTCGGCAAGTCGCATGTTCTGCTCGATGGCGCCGGGTGCGTTGCGCGACGCACCGGGCTGCCTCGTCTGCGTGCGGCCCGCAAGAATCCCGCCGGACAGCACGCTATAGGCGACGACCCCGAGGCCAAGCTCGCGGGCAGCCGGCAGCACGTTGTTCTCGATGTCGCGGCCCATGAGCGAGTACTCGACCTCGACAGCCGCGACGGGATGAACGGCGTTGGCGCGGCGAAGGCTGCCCGGTCCGGCCTCGGACAAGCCGATGTGACGAACGTATCCCGCCGTCACCAGATCTGCGATCGCTCCGACCGTCTCCTCAATCGGCACGGCCGGATCGACCCGGGCCGGCTGATACAGGTCAATGTAATCGGTTCGCAAACGCCGAAGCGAATAGCCGATGAAGTTCCGCACGGCGACGGGCCGCATGTCGAAGCCGGTGAACGCGCCACCCGGATCACGCATGCCACCGAACTTGACCGAAATGAATGCTTGGTCCCGACGGCCCCTGATCGCCTCGCCAATCAGCAACTCGCTGTGCCCCATGCCGTAAAAATCGGCGGTGTTCAGCAGGCTGACCCCTGCGTCCAGGGCGGCCTGGATCGTGGCAATGCTTTCCCGATCGCCATGCTCGCTTGCGCCAGAGTCCGACATTCCGCTGGACCCGAGGCCGAGCGCTCCGACCTCCGGCCCGGCCGTTCCCAGCCGCCGCGTCCTCATAGGCCACCTCCCAGAGCCTCTGCATCAGACGTTGCGCTCGCTTGGCCCGGCAGGCCGCCCGACCAACCCGGGTACGGCACGAACAAGCGAGATTCCTGGCAACCGGACTGGGTAATCATCTTCTTCCTTAATGCCCCGCGTTCTCCCCCGAGAAGTCCGGCGCCGCCAGCCCGCTCGCCTCCAGTTGCTCCACCAGTGCCCCCTTCAGCCGCTCCAGCCCCTCGTCCGAAGTGGCCTCGCACCGCGCCACCAGCACCGCCTGCGTGTTCGACGCCCGCAGCAGCCACCACCCGTCCGGCGTCGCCACCCTGACGCCGTCGATGTCGGACACCTTGGCCCCGCTCGCCCGCAGCCGCCCCGCCACCTCCTCGATCACCGCGAACTTGCGCTGATCGTCGCAGTCGAAGCGCAGCTCCGGCGTGTTGACCACGTGCGGCAGCGCCTCGCGCACCGCGGAAAGCCGGCCCTCCATCCGCGCCACGATGCCGAGCACCCGCACGCCCGCATACAGCGCGTCGTCGAACCCGTACCACTTGTCCGCGAAGAAGATGTGCCCCGACATCTCCCCGGCCAGCGGGCTGCCAAGCTCCGCCATCTTCGACTTGATCAGGCTGTGCCCGGTCTTCCACATCACCGGCTTGCCCCCGGCGCGCGCGATCTCGTCGAACAGCACCTGGCTCGCCTTCACGTCGGCGATGATCGTCGCCCCCGGACGCTCGCGCAGCACGTCGCGCCCCAGCAGCACCAGCAACTGGTCGCCCGCGAAGATGCCGCCCTTGTCGTCCACCACCCCGATGCGGTCCGCGTCGCCGTCGAACGCGATGCCGATGTCCGCCCCGTGCTCCGCCACCGCATCGATGAGCTGCACCAGGTTCTTCGCCACCGTCGGGTCCGGGTGGTGCGCCGGAAACGTCCCGTCGATCCGCCCGTTGAGCACGACATGCGTGCCCGGCAGCACCGCGACCAGCCGCTCCAGCATCTCGCCGGCGGCGCCGTTGCCGTTGTCCCAGACCACCTTGAGCCTGCGGTCGCCGCCGTCCCAATCCGCGATCAGCCGCGCGATGTACTCGCGCGTCACGTCCACGCGCCGATCCGACCCTTCCCCTGCCGCCACGTCGCCGGCCGCCGCCATGGCGCCGATCTGCTGTATCCGCTCGCCGAAGAACGGCTTGCGCGCCAGCATCATCTTGAAGCCGTTGTAGTCCGGCGGGTTGTGGCTGCCCGTGACCATCACCGCGCCGTCAGTCTCCAGCGTGGTCGAGGCGTAGTACAACAGCGGCGTCGGCCCCAGCCCCACCCGCAGAACCTCCATGCCGGCGTCGCGCAGCCCCTCGACCAGCGGCGGCTCCAGGTCGGGCGAGGACAGCCGCCCGTCGTACCCCACCGCCACGGTCCTGCCCCCGTTGCGCGCCACGATGGTACCGAAGCACCGCCCGATCGCATAGGCGTCCGCCGGGTGCAAGGTGCGCCCGACCACCCCGCGTATGTCGTACTCGCGCAGCGTGGTCGGGTCGAAGCTGTGGGCGAAGGGCGCGCTCTGGGCCATGCTCAGCACTCGCAATACTGTTTGAGGAAGTCGCGCACCGCCGGCGCCAAGTCCGGCCGCTTCAAGGCGAAGGCGAGCTGCGCCTCCAGGAACCCGACCTTGTCGCCGCAGTCGAAGCGCCGCCCCTCGTAGCGCAGCCCGTGGAACGGCCCGTGGCCGATCATGCGCGCCATCGCGTCGGTGAGCTGCACCTCGTTGCCCGCGCCGCGCTCCATGCGCGCCAGATGGTCCATCACGTCCGCCGTCAGCACGTAGCGCCCGATGATCGACAGGTTCGACGGCGCGTCCTCCGGCGCCGGCTTCTCCACCAGCCCGGTGACCTCGACCAGCCGCCCGTCGTCGGCGCCGATCGCCAGGATGCCGTAGCGGTTGGTGTGCTCGCGCGCCACCTCGGTGACCGCGACCACGCTGCCCCCGGTCGCCTCGTAGGCGTCGGCGAGCTGCTGCATGCACGGCGTCTCGGACAGCACCAGGTCGTCGGGCAGCAGGATCGCGAACGGGTCGTCGCCGATGAACGCGCGCGCGCACCAGATCGCGTGCCCCAGCCCGAGCGGCTCCTGCTGGCGCACCGTGACCACCGAGCCCGGCGGCATCTGCTGGCCGCGCAGCATCGCCAGCGCGTCGGCCTTGCCGCGCTCCTTGAGCGTGGCCTCCAGCTCGTAGGCGACATCGAAGTGCTCGACCAGCGCCATCTTGCCGCGCCCGGTGATCATGCAGAACTGCTCGATGCCGGCGGCGCGCGCCTCCTCGACCGCGTACTGGATCAGCGGCTTGTCGACGACCGGCAGCATCTCCTTGGCCATCGCCTTGGTCGCCGGCAGGAAACGCGTGCCAAGCCCTGCGACGGGCAGCACGGCCTTGCGCAGCTTCTTCATGCCCCGTGGACTCCCCCTGTCGCGCCCGTGCCGCTCGCCGGACGGGTCTCGTTGCTCATGGCATGGAACACGTGCCACGCCGCTGTGTGCGCGGCAAGGAAAGGCGGCTCAGCGGGCGCCACAGCAAGCAAGGCTGGGCTCTGCCCAGACCCGCCAGGGGCGAGCCGCCCCTGGACCGGCCTTACTTAAGGAGTGGATTCCAAAGGCGAGCCTTTGGCGGAGTTTGAGGCAGAGCCTCAACCTTGCTCGCTTCCTGCACCCCGCTCACAGCCCGTCCATGCCCGGCGCCAAGCTCGGCTCCGCCGTGGGCGCCAGCGTCCGCGCCGCGGTCTCGCCGGCGGGCGCCGCCTCCGGTCCGAGCGGCGAGTCCGCGTCGGTCTCCTCGCCTCCGTCCCCGCCGCTCGCCTCACCCTGCGAGGCGGCCGGGTGCGGCCTGGGCGCGGCCGGACCGCTGAGCCCGCCCTGCGCCTGCAGCGCCGCCAGCGCGGTCATGTTGACGATGCCGCGCGCCGTCACCGTGGGCACCAGCACGTGCAGCGGCCGCGACAGCCCGAGCAGCAGCGGCCCCACCGGCAGCGCCTCGCTCGCCGCCTTGAGCAGGGTGACGCTGATGTTGGCGGCGTCGAGGTTGGGCATGATCAGCAGGTTGGCGACCCCGGACAGCCGCGAGTCCGGCACCGCGCGGTCGCGCAGCGCCTCGGAGAGAGCGGCGTCGGCGTGCATCTCGCCGTCCACCTCCAGCTCCGGGGCGGCCGCGCGGATCAGCCGCAGCGCCTCCCGCATCTTGCGCGACGTGGCCGACGCGGAGCTGCCGAACGAGGAGTGCGACAGCAGCGCCACGCGAGGCACCACGCCGAAGCTGCGCACCGTCTCTGCCGCGAGCAGCGTCATCTCGGCGACCTCCTCGGCCCTGGGCTCGAGCGTGACGTGGGTGTCGCAGAAGAACAGCGCGCCCGCCTGCAGGATCAGGCAGGACAGCCCATACAGCTTGGTGGCGCCGCCGGCGCGCGGGATCACCGGCTGCACGTAGCGGAGCTGGCGGGTCCAGTCGCCGGTGCCGCCCACCAGCGCCGCGTCGGCCAGGCCCGCCTCCAGCAGCATCGCCGCCGCCACGGTGGGCCGGGTGCGCAGCAGGCGCTCTGCGATGTCGGGCGGCGTGCCGCGGCGGCCCACCAGCCCGCGGTAGCGTTCCACCAGCGGCGCGAACACCACCTCGTCGCACCCCGGGTCGAGCACGCGCACGCTCTCGTCCAGGTTCAGCCGCAGCCCCATCTCGCGCACCTTCTGCGCGATCACGTCGCGCCGCCCGAGCAGGATCGGCTCCGCGAGCTGGTCGTCCACCACCGTCTGCACCGCGCGCAGCACGCGGGGGTCCTCGCCCTCGGCGTACACCACCCGCTGCGAGCGCCCGGTGCGCGCCGCCTCGAACACCGGCCGCATGAGCTGCCCCGAGCGGAACACGAACAGCTCCAGCTCCTCGCGGTACGTCGCGAAGTCGGTGATCGGCCGCTCCGCGACGCCGCTCGCCATCGCCGCGCGCGCCACAGCGGGGGCAATCTGCAGGATCAGCCTCGGGTCGAACGGCTTGGGAATGATGTACTCCGGCCCGAACACCGGCGCCGCCCCGCCGTACGCCGCGACCACCACCTCCGACGCCTCCGCCCGCGCCAGCGAGGCGATCGCCTCCACCGCCGCAATCTTCATCGCCTCGTTGATCGTGGTCGCATGCACGTCGAGCGCGCCCCTGAAGATGAACGGGAAGCACAGCACGTTGTTGACTTGGTTCGGGTAGTCGCTGCGCCCCGTCGCCACGATCGCGTCCGGCCGCGCCGCCCGCACCGCCTCGGGCAGGATCTCCGGCTCCGGGTTGGCCAACGCCAGAATCAGCGGCCGCGGCGCGAAATGGTGCAGCCACTCCGCCTTCAGCACCCGCGGCGCCGACAGCCCCATGAACACGTCCGCCCCTTCGAGCACCTCCTCCAGCGTGCGCGCCGGCGTGTCGCGGGCGTAGCGCGCCATGTTCGGCGGCATCCCGGCGTCGCGCCCGGCATACACCACGCCGGCCACGTCGGTGAGCGTGACGTTCTCCGGCCGCAGTCCCATCGACACCAGCAGGTCCACGCAGGCCAGCGCCGCCGCCCCCGCGCCGGACGTGACGAGCCTGACCTCGTCGAGCGACTTCTGCTGCAGCACCAGGCCGTTGCGCACCGCGGCGGCGACGATGATCGCGGTGCCGTGCTGGTCGTCGTGGAACACCGGGATACGCATGCGCTCGCGCAGCGTTTTCTCGATGACGAAGCACTCCGGCGCCTTGATGTCCTCGAGGTTGATCGCCCCGAAGGTCGGCTCCAGCGCGGCGACCACCTCGATGAACCGCTGCGGGTCCTGCTCGTCGATCTCGATGTCGAACACGTCGATGCCGGCGAACTTCTTGAACAGCACCGCCTTGCCCTCCATCACCGGCTTGGAGGCGAGCGGGCCGATGTTGCCCAGGCCAAGCACCGCGGTGCCATTGGTGATCACGCCGACCAGGTTGCCGCGCGCCGTGTACTCGCGCGCCTTGGACACGTCGTCGAAGATCTCCAGGCACGCCGCCGCCACGCCGGGCGAGTACGCCAGGGCGAGGTCGCGCTGCGTGGCCATGCGCTTGGTCGGCTCGACCGTGAGCTTCCCCGGGCGCGGCAGGCGGTGGTAGTCCAGCGCCGCCTTGCGGAAATCCTCGTCCATCGCGTGCTCTCCTCGCCGGGCCAGCGGCCGGGACGTCCCGGTTGCAACGATGCCCCAGGCGATGCCCGCCCGGAAGCCAGCATCTCGCAGTGTGGAGACGCCTGACGCGCAGGCAGGAGGGAGAAAGCAAGACTGGGCTCTGCCCAGACCCGCCAGGGGCGAGCCGCCCCTGGACAGGCATGACTTAGACAAATGGATTCCAAAGGCGAGCCTTTGGCGGAGTTTGAGGCAGAGCCTCAACCTTGCCTGCCTGATCTGCTAGGGAGGCGGCGGGAGGTCCGGCCTTGCCGCCCACCCTAGGTCCGGGCGGTCGCTACGCCGTAGGTCGGATATGCGGTCGAGAAGACTCGAACTTCCACAGGGTTTCCCCCACAAGCACCTCAAGCTTGCGCGTCTACCATTTCGCCACGACCGCACAACCGACGGACCGCCGTATAACCGATGCCCTCAGCGACGACAACCGCGCAGACGCACGACGCCCCCGGCCACGCGCCCCGGCCCCCAGAGTGGCGCATCGAGTGGCGCACCGAGCCCGGCCTGCTCGCCTATCCCGAGGCAATCGCCACGATGCAGGCCCGCGCCGCCGCGATCCACGCCGGCGCCGCCCCCGAGCTGGTCTGGCTGGCGGAGCATCCCCCGCTCTACACCGCCGGCACCTCCGCCCGGCGCGAGGACCTCACCGCGCCCGACCGCTTCCCCGCCTTCGAGGCCGGGCGCGGCGGCCAGTGGACCTACCACGGCCCGGGACAGCGCACGGCCTACGTCCTGCTCGACCTGACCCGAGGCCACGGTCGGGTCCCGCCCCGCGACGTGCGCGGCTTCGTGCACGGGCTGGAGTCTTGGCTGATCGACACGGTGGCGCGTTTCGGCGTGCAGGCCGAGCGCCGCCCCGGCCGCGTCGGCCTGTGGGTCGCCGACCCGGCCACAGGTGCCGAGAGCAAGATCGCCGCGATCGGCGTGCGGGTGACGCGCTGGGTGAGCTGGCACGGCGTGGCGCTGAACGTCCGCCCGGACCTGTCGCACTACGGCGGCATCGTGCCCTGCGGCATCGCCGGCCACGGCGTCACCAGCCTGGCGGCGCAGGGCGTCGACGCGGACCTCGCACAGGTGGACGAGGCGCTGCGGGCGGCCTGGAAGCCTGTGTTCGGCTAGAAAGCAAGGCCAGGCTCTCCCTCCGCTGCCTATTCCAACGGCCCGAGAGGGCCGTCGGTACCTTCGGGCAGCTACGCCCCGAGCCGCGCCTGGACTGGCCTTGCCTAAGGAGTGGATTCCAAAGGCGAGCCCTTGGCGGATGAGGCCCATGCTCGAAGGAGGGGCCTCAACCTTTCTTGCTTGCCTGTGCCCCTCCCCCGCCGCCTTGCCCCATGCTACCCCCGCGCCATGCCGACCCCCGACCCGGACACCGACGCGCACTCCCGGCTGCGCAGGTCCAAGGCCCTCGCCACCTCCCTACTGGGCGCCACCGCCGGGCTCACCCTTGCCTCCTACGCCCTGCCGCAGGACTGGCCTGCCGACCTGCTGCAGTCCGCCGCCAAGGCCGGCCTCGTCGGCGGACTGGCCGACTGGTTCGCCGTCACCGCCCTGTTCCGCCACCCGATGGGCCTGCCGATCCCCCACACCGCCATCATCCCCGCCCAGAAGGCCCGCCTCGGCGCGGCGCTGGGCCGCTTCGTCGCCTCCCACGTCGTCACCGAGGCGGAGGTCTCGCGCGCCCTGGCCCGGCTCGACGTCCCCGACCTGCTGCGCCGCTTCCTCGCCGACCCAGAGACCATCCGCCCGCTGGCCCGCGCGCTGGCCTCCGCCGTCCCCGCCCTGCTCGTCACCGTGGAGGACGGCCGCGCCGGGCGCGTCGCCGGACGCGTCGCCTCGCGCCTGCTCGGCGGCCCCGGCGGCAGCCGCGTGCTGGCGCGTGCGCTGCGCGGCCTGGTCGACGGCGGCCGCCACCAGGAGGTGCTGGCCTTCCTCCTCGAGCAGCTCCGCGCCACCCTCGCGTCCAAGCACGACCAGCTCCGAGTCCTGATCGAGGACCGGGTGCGCGAGCAGGGCGGCCGCATGGTCGGCTGGGCGATTGGCGCCTCCGTCGCCACCCGCGTGCTCGCCTCGGTCAGCGCGGAGCTGGACAAAATCGACCCGGAGAACTCCGAGATCCGCGACGCCTTCGACGCCTGGGTCCGCCACGAGATCGGCCGCATGGAGGATGACCCCGAGCGCGCCGCCGACATCGGCCGCACCCTGCGCGACGTGATCCGCCACGAGACCGTGCAGAACTGGGCCGGCGACGTCTGGCAGCGCCTGCGCCGCACCGCCGAGGCTGACGCCGCCCGACCCGGCGGCCACATCGTCGGCGTGCTGGAGAGCAGCCTCGCCCGCCTCGCCACCGTGCTCACCAAGGGCCCGGAGGCGGAGGCCAGGCTGCGCCGCGGCGCCGACACCCTGGTCGCCCGCCTGCTGCCGATGGTGCAGGAACGCCTCGCCGGCTTCATCAGCAGCGTCGTCGCCAACTGGGACACGGCCACCCTGGTCGAGCGCATCGAGCTGCGCGTCGGCCCGGACCTGCAATACGTGCGGGTGAACGGCACCCTCGTCGGCTTCCTCGCCGGCGGCGCGCTCTATGGCGTGCTGCGCCTCCTGTTCGGACACGCCACGCCCTGACCTCCGGCCTGGTTTTCACGTGGTGATACCAACGGCTCTCTGGAATGGCCGGTAAAGCAAGCAAGGTTGAGGCTCCGCCTCAAACTCCGCCAAAGGCTTGCCTTTGGAATCCACTCCTTAAGTAAGGCTGGTCCAGGGGCAGCTCGCCCCTGGCGGATCTGGGCAGGGCTGGCCAAAGGTTCCGATGGCCCGCTTGGGCCATTGGAATGGCCAGCGGAGGGAGAGCCCAACCTTGCTTGCTGACAGGTCAGAGCAGATTTGCGCGTGATTGGCCCTTAGCCGCCGTTGATCATTGCGAAAACCTTGTCATGGTCGCCCCTGGCCTCTGCATCGCGCTGCAGCTTGACCCGCTCGACCAGGATCTCCGGCGCCGAGCCGTCGGTTGCGAACAAGGCCGTGCTTTCCCGGATGAACTCGTCAAGCGGCATCGCCCGTGGATTGGCGCGCTGTCCCGGCGTAAGGTCGGTCGCCACCAGCGGCGGGGCAAGCTCGATCACCTGCACCGGGGTTCCGCGCAGCAGGAAGCGCAGCGACTGCGTGTAGGAGTGCATCGCCGCCTTGGTGGCGCTGTAGGTCGGCGTGTCGGCCCGCGGCACGAAGGCAAGCCCTGACGTGACGTTCACGACCGCCGCCGCCGGTTGCCGGCGCAGGTGCGGCAATACGGCGGCCGTGAGCCGGATCGGGCCGAGCAGGTTGGCTGCGATCGTTGCCTCGCAGTCAGACAGGTCGAACGGGTCGGCCAGCGCGTCTTCGACCTTCATGATGCCGGCGTTGTTGACCAGCACGTTCAGGGCCGGGTGGTCGTGGGCGGCCTGTTCGGCGAAGGCCCGGATCGCTGCCGGGTCGGCCACGTCAAGCACGATGGAGGTCATGCCAGGGTTGGCGGCAACCACCTCCGCAAGCGGTCCTGGACGGCGCCCGGCGACGATGACGTGGTTCCCGGCGGCGTGGAACGCCTCGGCCAAGCCCCGGCCGATTCCCGAGCCACCGCCGGTAACGAGGATGGTGTTGCCGGTCATGTTCATGCTGCTCTCCTGCTGCCTGGTCCGTCACCCGGTCGGGTGTCTTCCAACATGGTCGCGGCCAGGAAGGCAGGCTTGCCGAAACCACTGGGATGCTTGCCCAATGCTCCAGGATGCGCTTGGCTCGCATGTCCGGCGCATCGGATCGGCAGAACATGACCCAGGCTCTTCAGCGTGCAGTACGCGACTACGTCGACGCTCATGGTGACGCATCGGGCATTGCCGCAACGCCGCTCCGCGGGGTTGGCATGATGCGGGTCTATGAACCGACCGGCATCATGAAGTCGATCTACAAGCCGCTTGTGTGCCTGATCCTGCAAGGGGCCAAGCAGGTGACGGCGGGAGCGGAGACCTACACGTTCGCCGCCAGGCAGTCGGCCCTCGTCAGCGCCGACGTGCCAATCGTGAGCCGCGTCACGCGGGCGAGCCGGACCGAGCCGTATCTCGCGCTGGCCATCGAACTGGATATGACCGTGCTGCTCGACCTGTCCATGCAGCTTGGCGGCTCGACTGACGCCGTGACGGCTGTTCCGGCGGTGCTGGTGCCGGCGGTGCTGGTGCCGGCGGTGCTGGTGGACGACACCGACGCGGCGGTCGCCGACTGCGCGCTGCGGCTGATGCGCCTGCTCGACCGGGCCGACGCCATCGCGGTGCTGCACCCGGCAATCACGCGCGAGCTGCATTACTGGCTGCTGGCCGGGCGCCATGGGCGGGCGGTCCGCGGCCTTGCCTGCCCTGGCGGGGCCGCACAGCGCATCGCGCGGGCGGTGGCGGTGCTACGGGGCGAGTTCGACCGCCCGTTGCGCGTGGAACGCCTGGCTGCTGCGGCTGGCATGAGTCCTTCGAGCTTCCACCATCACTTTCGCGCCGTCACCTCGTTGTCGCCGATACAGTTCCAGAAGCAGTTGCGGCTGATCGAGGCGAGGCGGCGGATGCTGGGCGACGGGTTGCCAGCAAGCCGGGCAGCCCTTGAGGTCGGCTATGGGAGCGTCACGCAGTTCACCCGCGAGTACGGCCGCATGTTTGGCCTGCCGCCTGGGCGCGACATAAGCGAGAGCCGGGCGGCCTAGAAAAGACCAGCCTTCGGGTAAGACTATAGTGTCAGAAGTGTCAGAACTCAGCACCTGAGACCTGAGCGGGTCGTCAGAACCTTTGAAACGCTACGCCCGCACCCGCCGTGAGCAAGCCATCTTTGGACCGGCATTTGGAGAAAACAGCGCCGTGGTCAGCGCCTAGCGACGGCTCCGCCGCGGCGCACGCGCCACATCTGGACCCGTAGCGCCACCCAGGCCACCAGCCCGGCGACCAGCACCACCGGCAGCAGCATCGCCACCAGCCACGCCGCCAGCGCGGCGCCGATCACTGCCAGGCCGAGCACGGCCACCAGCGCCGCCGCGACCCCGATGCGCAGCACCCAGCCGGGACGACGCGACGTCGCGCGGAAGCCGCCATCGGATGTCATGTCCAGCACCAGCGAGGCCGGCTGCGACCAGGGCGGCGAACGAACGGGACCTTGCTTGATCATCACTCCGAAGTGGTCGGGGCGGCCAGGCCAGTCAAGCCCGGCCGCCCGGACCACGCCGGCAGCCAAGCGGCCAAGCCGAAAGCAAGGCCGGATCCTGCCCGGGACCCATGAAAAGCCTGTCCTTTGAAAAACAAGGACTCCCGGGCACCTAGCCGCCTGGCGCCGCGACCCGCTTGCCCTCGTCAGCGGCACGCCAAAGGTACCACGCCGCGGCCGATCGATGCGGCGCAAAGGCGAGCCCGAGCTGCGCCAGCGCCCGCGGGCTGGGCTGGGCGGCCAACCCCTGGATGCGTCGCCACCCCTCGCGCACGGCGAAGTCACCCACCGGCAGCACGTCGGGCCGTCCCAGCGTGAAGATCAGCAGCATCTCCACGGTCCAGCGCCCCACGCCGCGCAGCGCGCTCAGCCGCTCGATCAGCGCCTCGTCCGACAGTCGCGCCGCCGCCCTGCGCGTCGGCACCGCGCCACCCTGCGCGCCGAGCGCGATGTCGCGGATCGCCGCGATCTTGGCCCCCGAGAACCCGCACCCCCGCAGCGCCGCCGGGTCGACCGCGAGCAGCCGCTCCGGCGCGGGGAACGCCTCGCCCGGGTGCAGCGCCAGCATCCGCCCCAGGATCGCCTCCGCCGCCCGCCCGTGGAGCTGCTGGTGCGCGATCGCGCGGACCAGGGCCTCGTAAGGCTCGCGCCGGCGGTCCACCACCAGCCGGCACGGCCCGACCCGCCCGATCAGCGCCGCCAGCGCTGGGTCGCAGCCGCACAGGTGCTTGCGCGCCCCGCCGATCGTGCCGCGCCGCACCGGGGCGTCCGCAGGCGAAACGGCCACCTTCGCGCTCGCGGCCGCCGCCGCGCGCCTCGCCGCCGGACCCTCCGCTTCCCTGGTCATCGGCCCGGCGGGATGCGCTTCGCGTCCTAACCGATGCGCGCGAGATGGCAGTCCGGCGGCAGAACGCCGTCGTAGCGGGTCCAGACCTGGGTCTGGCCGAACAGCGGCAGGCCGATGTAGCCGCGCAGGTGCAGCAGCGTGTCGCCCCCAAGCCACAGCTCGGCGTCATACACCTTGCCGTTATTGGGATTGATGATGTCGCCTTTCCACAGGTTGGGCTGGGCCGCGCGGAAGTCGCGGATGATGGTTTCGCGGCATTCCGGCTGCCCGTGCAGGTCGAGCGGCACGCCCTGCGCCGGCCAGTCCGACATGCCGACGATGCGGCCGCACAGCCCGCCCGCGCACGGCTCGATGTCGATCACGGTGGAGCGGTCCTTGGTCAGCCAGCGCCCGGCCACAGCGGGCGCCGCCTGCGCCTGCACCGGCGTCGCCACGGTCAGGGCCGCGGCCAGCGCCAGGGCCGGCTGCAGCAATCTCAGGGTCGTCGACGTGAGTTCGCCCATGTTGCCCCTCTGTTGTGCCCGGGGGCGAGTATGGGCGGCCCGCAGCCGTTGTCCAAGCAGCGCCTCGCCAGGGTGGCGGCAAACAGGCTTGGGACTCTGCCTCTGGAGGGACCGGTGAAGCAGGCAAGGTTGAGGCCCCGCCTTCAAGCACCCGCCTTCAAGCATGGGCCTCGAACTCAGCCAAAGGCTCGCCTTTGGAATCCAATACTTAAGTAAAGCCGGTCCAGGGGCGGCTCGCCCCCGCCTTGAAGCAGGGGCGGGTCTGGGCAGAGCCCAGCCTTGCTTCCTGACGTCGCCTCCCGGCCGGTTCGCCGGCCACGCCGCTTGAGCGGGGACGCCGCCCGGGCTAAGACGCGCCCCAGGAGAGTGCCATGTTCCGCCCGACCATCCTTGCCGTGCTGCTGTGCGCCGCCGGCCTGACCCTGAGCGGCTGCGGCGACGACCTGTCGCGCAGCTTCGGGCTGACCCGCGACGCCCCGGACGAGTTCACCGTGACCACGCGCGCCCCGCTGTCGATGCCGCCCGACTCCCAGCTCCGCGCGCCGCGCCCGGGCGCCACCCGCCCGCAGGAGCTGACCTCGCGGCAGGCCGCCGAGGAGGCGCTGGCGCCGCAGATCGCGCTGCAGGGCACCGGCGGCCAGGCCAGCGCCGGCCAGGACGCCCTGCTGCGCCAGGCCGGCCCGGGCGCACCGCGCGACATCCGCGCCAGGGTCGACCAGGACGGCACGCTCGACCGCGCGCCCACGAGCTTCACCGACGAGCTGATGTTCTGGCGCCCGGCCGCCCCGCCTGGCACCGTGGTGGACGCCAAGGGCGAGAGCCAGCGGCTGCGGCAGAACGCGGCGCTCGGGCGCAGCCCGGACGCCGGCGACACGCCGATCATCACCCCCAAGACCGGCGGCGGCGGGATCTTCGACACCCTGTTCTGAGCGGGACGCTCCGTCATACCGGCGGCCCTTCAGGGTGAGCGGTGAAGCGAGCAAGGTTGAGGCTCTGCCTCAAACTCCGCCAAAGGCTCGCCTATGGAATCCAATACTTAAGTAAAGCCGGTCCAGGGGCGGCTCGCCCCTGGCGGGTCTGGGCAGAGCCCAGCCTTGCTTCCTGACAGATCAATATCGGGGGCCGCCGAGAACGCCCGCCCCAGCAGCCCCCGGGCGGTGTAGCGTGGCGCCATGCCGCCCCTGACCCTTCGCACCCGCGACGACCCGGCCGGCGCCGCCGGCCGCATTCGCCGCCTGCCCGACACCCTGGTCAACCGCATCGCCGCCGGCGAGGTGATCGAGCGCCCGGCCGCCGCCCTGCGCGAGCTGGTGGAGAACGCGCTCGACGCCGGCGCCACCCGCATCGCCGTGCGGCTGGAGGGCGGCGGCATCGACCGCATCGAGGTCACGGACGACGGGCACGGCATGTCGTCCGACGAGCTGCCGCTCGCGGTGCAGCGCCACTGCACCTCCAAGCTCGGCCGCGACAGCGAGGGCGACGAGCACGTCCTGGTGCGCATCGCCACCCTGGGGTTCCGCGGCGAGGCGCTGCCCTCGATCGGCGCGGCGGCGCGCCTCACCCTGACCTCGCGCACCCGCGGCACCCCTCACGCCAGCCGGCTGCACGTGGCCGGCGGCGCGGTCGGCACCGTGGAGCCGGCCGCCGGTGCCGTGGGCACGCGCGTCGTGGTAGAGGACCTGTTCTACGCCACCCCCGCGCGACGGAAATTCCTCAAGCAGCCCCGCACCGAGGCGGAGCAGGCGGGGGCCTCGCTGCGCCGCCTGGCGCTGTCGGCGCCCGCGGTGGCGATGCGCCTGGAGGTCGACGGCCGGGTGGAGTTCGACCTGCCGGCCCAGGACCGCGCGCAGCGGCTCGGCGCCCTGCTTGGGCCGGAGGCGGCGGGGTGCCTGCTCCCGGTCGAGGCCACGCGCGACGGCTACCACCTGAGCGGCTTCGCCTGCGCGCCCTCGCTGAGCCGCGCCACCGCCGCCGCCCAGGGCCTGATCGTCAACAACCGCCCGGTCGGCGACCCGGTGCTGCGCAGCGCCGTGCGCGTGGCGTATCGCGACGTGATCGCGGCCGGCCGGCACGGCGTGGTGGCGCTCTACCTGGAGCTGCCGCCCGACGAGCTGGACGTGAACGTGCACCCCGCCAAGTCCGAGCTGCGCTTCCGCCAGCCCGACGCGGTGCGCAGCCTGGTGATCGGCGGCGTCCGGCGCGCGCTGTCGGGCGGCGCGGGACCCTCGGCGCCTCGCCCGTCCTGGCGCGGCGGGCGGGTCACGGCCACCCCGCCGCGTCCGCTCCCGCGCGAGGCGGACGGGGGCTGGACGGTGGACGGCGCGGCGCTGACGCGCGGGCCCGCCGGCCTGGCGGAGACGCAGTTGCCGCTCGCCGCCCTGCCCGCCGCGAGGAGCGTGGCCGACCTTGCGGCGCTGTCCGCGGACGACGCGCCCCCGGACCACGCGACCTGGCCGGCCAGCCCGCCGAACCTCGCCCACGCCGCGCCAGCCTCCGCCATGGGCGCGGAGCCGAGTCCGCGGGCAGGCGCGGCAGCGGCGACGCACCCGCTCGGCGCCGCGCTGGCGCAGGTGCTCGACACCTACATCATCGCGGTCACTGCGGCGGGCCAGCTCGTGCTGGTGGACCAGCACGCGGCGCACGAGCGGCTGACCCACGAGGCGCTGCACGCGCAGCACGTGGCCGGCGGCGTCAGGGCGCAGCCGCTGCTGGTGCCGGCGGTGGTGGACCTGCCGCCGGCGGCCTGGAGATCGAGGGGTTCGGCGCCGGCGCGGTGCTGGTGCGCGCGCTGCCGGCGGCGCTGGGCTCGCCCGACCCCGCGCCGCTGCTGCGCGACCTGGCCGACGAGCTGGCCGAGGGCGCGCAGCTTTCGCTCGACGCCAGGCTGGGTGCCGCGATAGCGCGCCTGGCCTGCCACGGCAGTATCCGCGCCGGCCGCCGGCTCGGGCAGGCCGAGATGAACGCCATGCTGCGCGCCATGGAGGCCACGCCACGCGCCGCCACCTGCAGCCACGGCCGGCCCACCTTCCTCACCCTGTCGCGCGCCGAGATCGAGCGGATGTTCGGCCGGCGCTGATGCCAACGGCCTTCTGGAATGACCGGCGAAGCAAGCAAGGTTGAGGCTCTGCCTCAAACTCCGCCAGGGGGAGGCCCCCTGGACCGCCTTCCTTGAGTAAAGCCGGTCCAGGGGGGCTTCTCCCCTGGCGGGTCTGGGCAGAGCCCAGCCTTGCTTGCTGACAGGTCGATGCTCAGGACCGCTGGTGTAGGAATGGCGCCGCTGCGCGAGGTGCTGGTCGGCTTCGACTCCGCCTGGGCCGACAACCCGCGCAACCCGGGGGCGGTCGCCGCCTGCGTGCTCGACGCCGGGCGCTGCGTCGCGTTCCACCCTCCCCGCCTCGCGCGCTTCGCAGAGGCCGCCCGCTTCGTGGCGGAGGTCGGCTGCGGCGCGGATGCCGTGCTGGTGGCGATCGACCAGCCGACGGTGGTGGCGAACGAGACCGGCTCGCGGCCGATCGATCGTGTGGCGGCCAGCCTCGTCAGCCGCCTCCGCGGCGGGGTGCAGCCGGCGCGGCGCGGCGGCACGGGGGCCGCGATGTTCGGCGACGGCGCGCCGATCTGGCGGTTCCTCGACGCGATCGGGGCGGCGCAGGACCCGCTCGCCGCGCGCGGTGCCGCGTCCGGGCGATTCGTGATGGAGGTGTTTCCCGCGCTCGCCTTGCCCGAGATCGTGCCGGCGATCTGGGCGCGTCGGCGCTCGGCCAAGTACAACCCGGCGGCGCGGCTGTTCCTGGCGTCGGACTGGCCGCTGGTGGCGTCGGGGGTGGCGGCGTTCGCGCGCGGGCTCGGGGCCGAGGCGCTGGCGGAGTGGACGGACGCGGCGGCGGGCCTGGACCGGCCGCGCAAGGCGGACCAGGACCGCCTCGACGCGGCGATCTGCGTGGCGATCGCGCTGGCGTGGCGGCACGGCCCGGCGACCGCGACGTTGCAGCTCGGCGACGCGCGGAGCGGCCTGATGGCGACGATCGCGTCGGGCGAGGTCCGCGCGGTGCTGGTCGCCGCGGCGGAGCGGCTGGGGGTGGCCGTGGACGGGGTGCCGGCCGTTGCGCAGCCCTGAGCGGGGACATGGCGCAATGCATCCCGTTTCGTTTCCCGGGTCTACCCCTTGGGGCTGTGCACCAGTGAGTGACACGCTTCGGTACTCTCCCGGTGTCGTAGCCGGGCTGTCTGTTGGACGGGCTAAGCCCTACTTCTTCGGCGGAGTTGCGCTGAACGAAGCAGGCTTTGTTGCGCTGGACCCTCCCTTTGGCAAAGGCGGCTGGCGAGCTGGCGGAGGCGTGAAGCCCTTCTGGATGATCTGAGATCCGGGCTGGTAGCCTTCGGTGAGAGGGCGGTAGCCGTCATTGGCCATGCCACTCGCAGAGACGGGTTTCTTGTCCATTGCTACTCCTTGAACTCGATATAGGATATCTGGGCGCCATCGATGTGCATGCCAAGTGTTCCTTCGACTTCTGCCCACGCTCCCCCATCTGCTGTCACCTTGCAGACCTTCTCGATGTAGAGGTCCTTCCTCTCCGGATCAGACGAAGCCATTGATTTCGGGCCGAAATAGCCGGCGATTTCGGTCCCGTCGGTCAGGGTGACCAACACGTAGCACGGATCGGTTCGGCCAAAGACCCACGCCCAACCCGTAGGTATCGCATTGATCGGTCGGAGCTTCACGGCCTTGTAGAACCAGTCGCCTCGGTCTCCTTGAATAATCGATGCGCGTGCGAGCCCAAGTAGAGTCGGCACTACGAATAGGATGATCAACCAGGCAACGCCCTGTGCGACGGCGCGTCGCGGGAACAGGACGTGCGTCGCGAGCAGGTAGATTAGCGGCGAGCAGAGGGCATAGTTGAAGGCGGTGGCGGTCAACAACCGGAGAAGGATCAGCGCCTTCTCGCTATTCTGATGCAGTGGAACGAAATGTGCTAAAACACCGTTGTAGATAAATCCAGGAATGAACACTGTTAAAATAAGGTAAAGGTCTGAGACGCTTTCCAGCTTCATATCCAAGACGCGTGTTCCTTTTTCTAAATGTTCTTACGAACTCGATAGGCAGGCACATGCTGGCTGACAACAGCACGGCAAGGATCGCCTGCAGGATGGACTCTTTGGGCTCAGTCCTCGGCGAAGTTGAGGCCCATGCCTGAAGACGCAGCCTCAACCTTGCCAGCCTAACCGGTCATGCCGAACGTCCCATCCGTCTGCCGCCCTGGCCAGTCGTCCCGGCCTACGCCTCCCCCAGGAACGCCAGCATCTCCCGCCCGAACAGCTCCGGCGCCTCCAGGTGCGGCACGTGCCCGGTATCCGGCACCACCACCAGGCGGCACCGCGCCACCTCCGCGCAGGCCTGGCGGGCGAGCGCCGGCATGTCGCCCATCGTCGCCGCGAGCGCGGGCGGCGCGTACTGGCGCAGCGGCGCGGCGCGGTCCTTCGCGCCGACCATGAGCAGGACCGGCATCGCCAGGCCTGGGTAGGCGGCGCGCACCGGGTCGTGCCAGATCATCTGGTAGGTCAGGGCGACGGCGCGGGCGTAGCGGTCGAACTCGCCGCTCAGCCCGACGCGGGCGCGCCACTCGACGAAGCGCTCGTAGCGCGCGAGCGGCAGGGTGACGAAGTAGCGGCCGACAAAGGCGCGGTACTCCTCGACGTTCTGGCGTGCCTCGGCGTCGACCAGGGTCTGCGTGCTCTGCTCCGGCACGGTGCGTCGGTAGTCCTCCAGGCCGATCGGGTCCTCCAGCAGCAGGCGCCGCACCCGCACCGGCGCCCGCGTCGCCAGGCGCACCGCCAGCATCCCGCCGGTGGAGTGCCCGACCACGTCCGCCTCGCCCACCCCCAGCGTGTCCAGCAGGTGCAGAGTGGCATCGGCCAGCAGGTCGAAGCCGTAGGCGATGTCGGGTTTTGCCGACTTGTTGAAGCCGATCTGGTCCGGCACCACCACGCGGTAGCCGGCGCCGCGCAACGCCTCGATCGGCCCGGCCCAGTACGAGCTGTCGAAGTTCTTGCCGTGCAGCAGCAGCGCCGTGCGGCCGTTCGGCACGGCCGAGGGTGCCACGTCCATGTAGGCCATGCGCACGGCCTGGCCCTGCACGGCGAGCGGCATGAACTTCACGGGATACGGGTATGGCCACGCCTCCAGGCCGATGCCGAGCGGCTCGGTGTAGGCCAGCCCGGGCAGGCCCTGGGCGTGCGCGGAGACCGGGAGGACCAGGGCAAGAAGCAGGAGGCAGGAAGGCAAGGCCAGGGGCTCTGCCCCTGGACCCCGCCAAAGGGCGAGCCCTTTGGAAACCATTTCCTGGGTCCGGCGGCACATCGTCGCGACCTCTGCCCCTGACCCTAACCGGAAGCGGGTCTGGGGGCGCTGCCCCCAGTGGGTCCTCGCCTTGAAGCATGGGAGCAGAGCCCTGGCCTTCCTTCCTGAGCCGCCCGCCCTCACCCCACGTCGCTCCGCGCCGGCACTGCCTGCAGCGCGCGCACCCCGATGTCGCCGCGCCAGATGCCGTCCGCCCAGGACACCGCGCGCACCCCCGCGTAGGCGATATCGCGCGCGTCGCCGAGCGTGGGCCCGGTCGCGCACACGGTGAGCACGCGCCCGCCGGCTGCGACCAGCGCGCCGCCCTGCGACGCTGTGCCGGAGTGGAACACCCGCACGCCCGGGATCGCCTCCGCCGCGCCCAGCCCGATCGCGCCGCCGGCGGCGGGCTCGCCCGGGTAGCCGCGCGCGGCCATCACCACGGCGACCGAGGCGACCGCGTCCAGGTCGAGCGACACCTCGGCGAGCCGGCCGGCGCAGGCGGCGGCGAGTGCCGCGAGCAGGTCGGAGCGCAGGCGGGGCAGCAGGCACTGCGCCTCGGGATCGCCGAGGCGGACGTTGTACTCGATGAGCCGCGGGCCGGACGCGGTGAGCATCAGCCCCGCGAACAGCACGCCGCGGAACGGCGTGCCGCGCCGCGCCATCTCCGCCAGCGCCGGGCGGACGAATGCGTCGAGCGCCGCTTCCTGCTCTGGAGCGCCGAAGCCCGTGGGCGGCGAGACGGCGCCCATGCCGCCGGTGTTGGGCCCGATGTCGCCGTCGCCCAGGCGCTTGTGGTCCTGCGCGGCACCGAGCAGCACCGCCTGCGCGTCGTCGCACAAGGCGAACAGGCTGATCTCGTCGCCGTCGAGGCACTCCTCGATCACCACCGCGCGCCCGGCCTCGCCCAGCGCGCCGCCCTGCATCATCGCGGTGATCGCGGCCTCCGCCTCAGCCACGCTCGCCGCGACCACGACGCCCTTGCCCGCCGCCAGCCCGTCCGCCTTGACCACGATCGGCGCGCCCCGCCTGCGGACGAAGTCGTGCGCCGCCGCCGCGTCGTCGAAACGTTCCCAGCGCGCGCCGGGGATGCCGGCGGCGGGGGCGCC
>JAABUV010002470.1_pt1 | contig 24949 bp, 39 predicted proteins | sample 5559971 | NCBI WGS metagenome assembly JAABUV01 (sample SAMN10711881, study PRJNA513362) | rock metagenome | isolation source: Antarctica rocks | place: Antarctica: Victoria Land, Knobhead nord | collected 2015-12-19
CGCCGGCCTGGGCCGCCACGGTGTTCGTGCCCGGCCAGGACGCGCTGGCGGGCGCCGGCAACGCGCTCGCGCCCGCCGCGCACGCGCTCGCCGCGGCCGTGCCAGCCGCGGCCGGCGCCGGCGCCGCGGACTACGGGGACGGCCTGGTGCGCCCAGGAAAGGGTCAGGCTTTGTTTGACCCTATCCCTATGCTGAAAGGCGGCCTGGTACGCACCCGGCAGCGCGTACGCGATTCCAAAGGGCGCTGCGCTGAAGCACAGACCCTGAAAGTCTCGGGTGCGCGCATGCTGGCAAGGTGGGCAGGGTGTTGGGCGCACGGCGAACAGAGCTGTGGTTGGTGGTTAGGGTGCGGAGGTCCTGACGTCAAGGCGTATGAGTGGACACGGCACACTGCACATGTTTGGGAACTGGGCGCGCAGCATGGCCTGCCACTGCATGTGGGTATCACGACGCAGGACGGGCAGGCGCGGGCCGACAGGCGGGCCGCGGGGCGCAGAAGTCGCGCGGCGGCGCCCTGCGCTGCCTCGTGCGCTGCGGCAGCGCGGCCGCGCAGGTGCCGCCGGCGGAGCCCAAGCTGCGCGCGCTCGCCGCGCTCGCCGGCAGCGACCTGCGCTTCGGCGCCGCGGGCGCCTGGGCCGCCTAGGCGGGCGGCGGCCGCCAGCGCGGGCCGAGCCGCGCGCCCTCTGCTGGGCGAGCTCGGCGCGAGCGACGGCCTATAAAGGCGAGTGCTGCAGGCGCCGGCGAGTCCGGCTGGATGCGGCCCGGCTGCTGAGCAGGGTCCTGTGCATGCCGAGGACCACGTGCATGCTGGCGTGCGGTCTCTCGCATGGTTGGACGGTGCATTGCTTGGCATGTGTAAGGTTGTGTTGTGGATAGAGCGCATTTTGCATGTTTGCTTCTTGGGTACATTAGGGATGTCACATATCTTCAGCGTGACACTTAAGCTCCGCAGTGCGTGAGCAGGAGATGACTGCTAACACATGTCAAGCTCCTGTATGACAGTCAGGCAGGAGCGAGTACGTGCTCTCACACAGTCTTGCAATCTCAGGACATTTGTTTTTTGGGGGGGCATGGTGCGAACTTTTTCCAGTGGTTCATGCAGCAGATGCATGGGTCATGATCACGCAGTATACGAGACGACATGCAAACAGAGCAAGAGTGGGCACGCTGTGGACAGACATGCAGTAACTGCTGTACTCCTTGTCCTTGCAAGCAGTGTTCAAACGCAAAAGTGACAACTGGCAGCCCGCAAGTGGCAGTCCCGAGGTCTCACCCACCCCCATTCCAGATGGACTTCACAGTGTCCATGAGCTTTGCAGGACTGCAGTGAGACAGAAAAAGAGGTGTTGGTGTACTGCATCGGGACACGGCAGCGGGCGGCAGCCGCAAGGTGTGAGGCTCATGGGGGTCCTCATGCAGGCTTCCAGCTGCAGCTCGGGCTTCGCAGTCCCGCCGTGCTCTGCGCTGCAGCAGACGAGGCCAGTAGCAGCACAGTGGGGCTGCCGACACACCTGTGTGCTGCCCCCCTTTTGCATCTGCACAGACTCAAGACGACTGTTCTTACAGCCTCGTGGTTCTCCGCGTATTCGTGCTAGGTGCCTATCTCTGCTCAGGCACTGATCAGCAGGTGCTGAGCGTGTCGCATATCCCCCCTGCTGTGCAGGCGCGCGCGACGCACGCCGGCGCGGCGCCTGGCGCGCTGCCGCGCAGACGGCGCGGCCGACCGCACCAAAGGGCGACGTTATCGACTACTATGAGCTTCTGGGGGTACGCCGGCCTTGCCGGTGGCGCCGCTTGTGTCACAGGGAGAGCGTGCAGCGCCTGCCCTGCACCACACGCCTCTGTTGCAGGGGAGCTGAGCACTGCACACACGCAGGTCGACGACGACGCGCCCCCAGAGGCCATCAAGGCCGCCTACCGGCAGCTCGCAAAGCACTGCCACCCCGACCTGCTCGGCGAAGACAAGGGGCACAACGCCTGCGTCCTGCTGAATGAGGTGTGGCCCCCCTGAGGCACGCGCCTTGTTCAGCTGCCCAGGGCTGCGCTCGCTCTTCATGGGTGTCCGCCTTGTGCAAGAGCTCTCAGAGCCGTGCCAACCACCGCGGCAGGCGTACACCGTCCTGATCGACGCCTCCCAGCGCGAGGCGTACAACGCGAGGCTGCAGCAGCACCTGCAGGACGCCCTTGATGACTACACTGGTGCGGCGGCCCCTGTGCTGGCCATCTGAGCGATCAAGCCCAAGCGCTCTCGCACTCTCCGCCTCAAGGTCCCCAGACACTGGTCGCTGCGCGAACTTTTCGAAGCAGTGCTGCACTCACGCGCGAAGAAGGCAGGCTATGTCAGGCACGTGTCACTCCTCTGACCCGCCTCTGCAGAGCGAACAAGCGTGAAGCGCTCCGCCCTGGGCAGGCGAGCCGCTGAGCAAGTGGCTGGTCGGCCACATGCTCGGGCGGGCGGCCGACCCGGCCGAGCGCCGCGCCGTGTTTGTGGACGAGGTCAGCTGCATCGGCTGCAAGCAGTGCGTCTGGTGCGCGTCGGCGACCTTCCGGATGGAGCCCGAGTACGGGCGCAGCCGCGTGTTTGCGCAGTGGGTGGACTCGGAGCCCAAGATCCAGGTGCGGCCGCCCGGCCCCACGGCCGTGCGAGGCAGGCGGGGTGACGTGTGTGCTGAATGCCCACACCCTGAAACGGAAGTGAGGGCTTGCTGGGCACCAGCTCAGTGCAGCTCTGCTTTCCCTGACCGCTGGCGCCCCTCCCGGCCAGGTTCGGGGTAGGGTGCCCAACCCCAATCCTGACCGTTTGGAGCGCAGGAGTCCATTGACACGTGCCCGGTCGGGTGCATCCACTGGGTGACGGCCGGACCAGCTGCCCGCGCTGGAGTATGTCATGCAGCGGCGCATGCGTCGCACAGACGTCGGCGTTTTGTGACCTACCCTAAACCTAGCCCTTGGGGCGCAGGAATCCATTGACACGTGCCCGGTCGAGTGCATCCACTGGGTGACGCGGGACCAGCTGCCCGCGCTGGAGTATGTCATGCAGCGGCGCATGGGCCGCACAGACGTCGGCGTCATGATGTCCGGCTGCGGCGCCGGCCGCGGCGGCGACGTTTTTGCAGAGGCCGCGCGCTTCGTAAAGGAGCGCGAGCGGCGGTGGGCACCCAGCTGGAGCACTGCACGCCTTGCTTGCTTGCAAGCGGCTGCTTTTGCGTGATGCGCTGCGGGCGTAGAGCTCTGGCCACACACTGCCCTGAGCAGCAACAGCTGCGTAGGCTGGTGACCAAAGCACGCAGCATGCGGTGCTTGGGGCTACCGGGCCAGCGCCGGCCTGCAGCAGCGCACACGGCTGCAGAGTGGCATTGGAGCAGACGCGAGGCTGCGCGCTGCGCCGCCACACACGAGGGGCTACGCCGGTCGCGCCGGCAGCGGCAGCGTGTCGCCACCCGCCTCATAGCAGAGCAGCTGGATGATGGGGCCTCTTCGGCGCTTGAGGCGGCCTTGCACAGAAGCAGGACATGTGCAGTGATGGAGAGAAGCTCTTTGTGGCAGGGCCCGATGCACTTTCTGCGCCGGAGGCTCACCTGCGCATGCCGGCGCGCGCAGGGAGACGCGGCAGCGGGAGTCCGCGCGGTACACCGCCACGCAGGAGGACGCGCGCCGGCGCGCGGCGGCGGCCGTGACTGAGGCCGGCGCGGGCTGGTGGGCGCGCGCGGCCGGCGCCGTGACGGGCGCGCTGGGCGGCGTGGTCGACTCTGCGCGCGGCCGGCCGGCCGGCGCGGGCGACGCCCCGGCGGTGGAGGTGCGGATGTGTTCCGCACCGAAGGGGGTGTTGTAGGTCGTCATGAGCGCTCCATTCGACTCGCGAGTGTGCAGTGCGCTGCTTGCAGGGCCAGACTGGTCTATATGGATCAGAGCGAGGCAGCCGGGTCGAGGCAGCTGGGTCAGGGGCTGCATGATCGTTCAAAGTCGATGGCCATGTGGGGACGCGCTTTACTTCTACGGGAGGGCGTCAGACTTGCCTGCACCCGACCATTTCTGCGTTGAACAGGATCCTTGGCCTGTTCACAAGGATGTTCATGCGATTGGGGCGCTCGCACGGGCAGCGAGTGCGCGGCTCAAAAGGTGACACGGCTTCTCAAACGGGTTACCTTGAGACAGGGAGAGGCAGGCATACGTCATCTGTCTCATCAAGCCCGTCGTCAGACACGCTGCATGCAGAGCATCTCTTTTTGGCATGCATGTCGCTGATGCAGGGGCCTGCCGCCCGCAGGTGGGCCGGCGGAAGCGCGCGCGGCCCGCGCCCGACGCGCGCAGCGCCACCATCCCGCTGGAGCGCTCCCTGGTGCCGATCAGCATGTATGCGCTGGGGCGCCCGGCCCGCTCCAAGTAGTAGGGCATGGGCCAACGGCAGTGAAGTGCAGGGAGCGCGAGCAGACCCTCTTTTGCGCAGTCCTGTGCAGCGGCTTGGCAGTCGCGGCATGTGCGAAATATGTTGTCTTGCTGGGTCCCTTGGCGCGCGGACAGGGCGTCAGCAACCGGGCAGCTTCTTTGGGTGGCTCCTCAGCAGAAGTTCTGCAGCATGTCAATGCTGTGTGTATACACCCGCTGGGAGGTGCTGAAGGCATGAGTGTGTGCTGCACGCAGCAGCACGAATGCAGCTAGATCGATTTGCGGCTCAGTGCTTTGCACACGCATGGCACAAGACAGTGATGAGCAGTCTTTGGACATGCTAGGCTATATGTACAACCATGTATGCAGCACAAGAGAGCGGGATGCTGTTTGGCGAAGCATCGAGCGCATGCTCAGGGCTTAGGCAATGGGCAGGCATATGTCTGCAAATCTCCCAGTCCGTTCACCTCTCAGGGCATCCAGAGTATGTCAGTAGGCGCAAATTTTGTTTTACGAATATCTTGTTGATCCAGTATGACTTGGGGCGTGGGGAGGCCGCCCTCACGTGTTTGCGGGCGGGTGAGCGTGTGTCTGCATCATCTCGCCAAGAATTCAGTTTATCAATTCATGATCTGACGCTTGCGTAAAGCCACATGCGACTCCCAGGCATGAAGTGCACGCGATGTTGGTGTGTTTTTGGACGCACAGATTATGCCATCATCATGATGCCGAGAGTTGCAACAAGAGGTGGGCATCCTGAATGTGAGCTGTTGTGTACAGCACAATGATCAACGTGTGGTGATGCCATGTAGTATGAGTGATGTGGCGCACATGTTAAATAAAACATGCAAAACTGTTTGCCTCAAGGTATGCGCCCGGCAAACTGCCGGACCAGTACCTGGTGCGCTGCTCTTGTCACAAGAGACATTGAATCTCAGCGTGTGTGCTTTTGGCGTGGCCAAGGAGGAGCCAAATCTTATATGCTATATAAAATTGACAGCTTGGGACAGAAAAGCAAGCTCACAGGTACTTGCACACAAAGCGGATGTCGATGCTGCCCACGCCGGTGCCGCCGGTGGCCGGGTTGCGGTCATACAGCGTCTGCGTGAACAGCGTGGGCCCCAGCAGCGTCTCCGCGATGGGCGACGCGGCGGCCACGGTCGACCCCGCGCCCGCATCGGCCCAGCACGTGGCGCTGCTGGCGGCCGCGCCGCCGTCCAGCGCCAGCGAGCACTGCTGGAAGTCCAGTCCGCCAAAGCCCTGCCCGCCCGCGCACGCTGACCGGCTCCAGGTGGCTGGCTCATGGCCAGACCGCCAGGCTGCATGTACATGAAGTCGGCTCTTGTCTGGAGATGGTGAGGCGTGCCAGCAACTTCATGGAGCCTCTCAGCCTTGCCGTTGCACAGCCGCATGCGGTGCAGTTCAGACTGTACTGTCAGGCGAGCAATCATGGCCGACGGCACCCCCGCAGCGCTGCCTATGCTCGCGAGACACAGGCAATGAGGCGGCGCAGGTACCGGCCGTACTCTCTCTGGCTGGCAGGGTCGCCACGGGTAGCATCAGCTCAGTGACGCAGATAGGGAGCCTGTGTGGGGGTGGCCGGCGCCTGAGAGGGGCGCCCGCACCTGCAGGTTGGTGAGCAACGCCAGCGTGCCACTCTGCAGCGCATTGTCTAGAGTGTAGAGGCAGCTTGCGATGCCGGACAGCACGGCCGTGCGGCACCTGGCACCAGCGCGCGCAAGCAATTTCACACACAGCCTTGAGCATCAGAATCGCTTGATGAGGCCATGCTGCAGCTGACAGAGCAGCGTAACAGGCTTGTTCTGCCTGCTTCGCAGGGTGAAAGTGAGAGTTGGTGCGCAACACGGTGCCAGGAACATGGGCGCACTGAGCGTTGAAGAGCAGCGGCGCGGTGGGTGTGAACACGTTGGCGAGCGCCGCCAGGTAGCCGTCAAACACGGGGCTGGTCAGCTGCGTCAGCGTGTAGGGGCTGCTGCACGCCACGCCCACGGTCTTGACGTGCACAGAGTCCACCGTCGGCCGCCCTGGGTGGTCCTGCTGGAAAACGTTGCGCTGCGCGCCGGCCGGGTGGCGCCCCAGCTGCGCCGCCAGCGCCAGCAGCAGCAGCGCGCGGGCGCCGCTTGCCATCCAGGCAGGCCCGCCACGGCGCCAGGCCAGGGGCCGCCTGCTTGTAGCAAATGCACGTTATGCACCAGGGTGTAAGAGCGCCTTGCTGGTGCGCTTGCACGGGCACTTGCTGCGCGCACCTCAGCACCGTAAGCTGCACAGGTGGTGAGACGCGCGCTCGTGTGTGACCGCACGCACGTGTGGTACTCTCCTGCCGCTGAGAGCTTTGTCACAACGGCAATATAGTGTCCCTGTTGCCAGTGGCGTGCGCTGTGACTGTCCCCTACAGCTGCCGCCTAGCTGCAGCTAGGCTTCGTCTTGAAACTCGTACCCAGCAACACTCCAGGTTTGCGGTCCATGACCTCGAGCCTCGCAGTCGCATGTCGCCCTCGGGCACTGGGAAGCTGAGCTTCACACATACTCTCCGCGCGACCTGCGTGGTCTGATGACTCTCGATGTTGACCACCGCGTACTCTGCAGCGGCATGGGCCGATGCGAGCGAGGCTGACAGCGCCAGCGAGGCAGACAAGGGTAGTCAGACTAGCATGGACGCCGACACGGCAACCATGCCGGACGCCCCAGCGAAAAAGGCGGGCTGGTTCAGCCCTGGGCGCCTGCTGCTGCTGTTCTCCTGCATCAACATGATGATCTACGTAGACAGGGGTGCGCCCCCGGCGCAGTCTCTGTATGACCTGGCTATAGACGTAACGAGCATGAGGGGTATTGGTCGCCTGTGCACAGGCGTGATTTCTTCCAATGGCGTAAACGGCGCAAGGGGCAGCGAGGACGTGGCCGGCAGCGGCATACAGGTCTGCCTACACTACGCCTTGTTTGTTGTTGCGTACCGCAAACACCTCACACGTGTACCTGAGCTCTGTGCTGCCGCAGGGCGACTTCAGCCTGTCCCTGTTCCAGGACGGCATCCTGCCGGCTGCCTTCATGGTGCGAGCCGAGCGTGGTCGGCCAGCCAGCTCCAATTCACCGCACTACCAGCCAACGGCTGACCGGCTGACAGCTGCCCCCCTCCCCGCGCCAGGTGGGTCTGCTCATCAGCAGCCCGCTCTTCGCCGAGGCGAGCAAGCACTGCAACGCTTTCCGCCTCATAGCTATCGGCCTGGGCGTGTGGACGCTGGCCACCGCGGGCTGCGGCGTGGCCGTGGGTGCGAGCGCCCGCCTGGCGGCCGTGCACTTGCATCCCCACGCACCAGTCCTGGCTGCGTAGCCCGGGGGCCTGCGTGCCTCAGTGGCCTGCAAGCCACTGTGCCGCTGTGAATGTGCCACACTTTGCCAGGACGACGGGCATCGAATCCGGGGGCTTTAATGTATGGGTTGAAGCGCGCAGGCTTCTGGAGCCTGGTGCTGTGCCGCATGGCGGTCGGCGTGGGTGAGGCGTCCTTCGTGTCGCTGGCCGCGCCGTTCATCGGTGCGGGGGCCTGGCTGTGCAGGCGCCGCACTGATGCGGCTTGGGGGTGCAGCCCGCACCTCCGTGCACCGTCCGGACAATCTCAAGAAGAAGCACTGCGCGACATAGCGCTGCCGCTCGTTCGCAGCGCAGGGTGCTTTTGTGATTCGCCCAGTATGGCAGAAATGGTGGCCTGCTATTGCCGTGCCCTGGCACTCGCTGGAACATAGGCTGCCCATGCTGCAGTCTTGACGGTTGTGACAGGGAGAGAGCGCGCGCAGCCGCCCAGCGCATAGCCTGCATGTCAGGGGCGCCCAGCGCGGTGCCGACGCGGTCGTGGCGGGCGGCGCAGACGACAACGCGCCAGCGGGCGCCAAGACGCGCTGGCTGGCCACATTCTACCTGTGCATCCCGGTCGGCTATGCGCTGGGGTACATCTTCGGCGGCCTGATTGCCGGCCCGCTCGGCTGGCGCGCCGCGTTCCTGCTGGAGGCCGCCGCCATGCTGCCCTTCCTGGGGTTCTGCGCGCTGGCGCCCGCGCTCGACCTGCGCGGTGCAACCCTAACCCTATTCCGCACCGCAGCACATGCCTGCCAGCGGCCGCGCGCTTCCGTGTGACCTGCCGCCGCCATGCTGTGCTGTAGATGCTTGCTGTGCATGTGCGCTCCTCCGCGGCATCCTCATCACTGCCGATCACTGCCGATGAGGCGCCGCCCTGACGCTGCTAGTGCGGGCAGCAGCCAGCGCGAGGGCGTGTCCCCATGTGCCCTCATCTCCCCAGGGTTTCTTTTGCTTGACCCGGGGCGTCAACCCGGGGCGTCACGCCGCGGCAGGCAGCGATGCGGCGGCCGGCGGCGGCGCGCTTAAGGCGGAGCGCGGCCTGCGCGCGGCCGTCCGCAGCTTCGGCGCCGACCTGGCCGCCGTGCTGCGCCACCCGGTGTTCGCGTGCGCGGTCGCCGGAATCACCTTCTACACAGGTGCCGCTGCCGGGCCGCGCGCGCCCGCTGCCCGCCGAACCCTAGGGCAGGACAGCAGGCTGGGCGCCAGGCGCTCGTGGCACTGTGATGGCGGAGCGCGGTAGCAGACCCTGTGCTTGTCTGTAGCCGGGGAAGCTGCCTGCTGCGCCGCACTCACTTCCAGGGGGTTGCGTTCCTCACGAGCCGTTCCTTGGTACTGGTGTGTGCACAGAACACAGAATGCGATGCACGTAGCGCATGGATGATGTGCCTGCCACCGCGTGCGCGCGGTGCCTGCGTACCAGCTGGCGCGGCGCCGCAGGCGTGATCGGCGCGTACGCATACCTGGGCCCCAAGGCCGGCCGCGACACGTTTGCGATCCCGGGCGAGGCGGCCGACCTGACGTTCGGCGGCGTGACGGTGGCGACGGGCGTGGCCGGCACGCTGCTGGGCGGCGTGGCGCTGGACCGTCTGGGCGCGTCGCTGAAGCACGCCCTGCTCATCTGCGCCGCCGGCTGCGGCGTCGGGTGCGGGCCCGCCGGCCTCCTGCCCGCACAGCCGCATATGGTGAGGTGTCTCTGCGCCGCCTCTCCTGGCATCTGCTGGTGACCTCGCTCGCAAGGCGACCTCGCTCGCAAGGCACAAGCTGTTTGCATTCCAGTAGTGAAGCAGGTTGCGCACATCTGGCGCGGGGTGCACGGCGCTCACAGTCAGCGTCCAGGCACGCTGCGCCTCTCGAGGCAGCGAGATCTCCAGCATCCCACTGATTGCATGGAGCGCTGCTGGCTCCTCACGCTGCCTGCTAGCCCCAGCGCACTGATGCGAGCCGGCACACGGCAGGTGCGTGTGCGTGGCGCTGGGCTTCGGGCTGGCGCCCAGCCTGGCTGCCTTCGTGCCGCCCTTCGCGCTCGGGGAGCTGGCGCTGTTCTCCATCCAGGCGCGCGCACGCGCTGCGCGAGAGCCTTGACAGTCCCAGAGCTCCAGAGCTCCAGACTCCAGCCGGACTTGACAGTGTGTCAGGCGCGCATGCTGTCCCCCTCAGGCATGCATGCAGTCCCCTTTGGGCCGTGGTGCATCTCGGCTTGGTTGCCCGTTTGCGGAGAGCGGGCTTGGCTGGCAGGCCCTGGCATCGCGTTACGCGAACGGGGGGCGCGGGCGTCCTCAGCCCAGGCGCGGCGCTGACAGACATGCGGCGCTGGCCGGCAGGCGCCGTCCAACGCGCTGGTGCTGTGGTCGGTGCCGCCGCGGCTGCGGCCGTTCGCGATGGCGCTCGTGGTCGTCATCATCCACGTGCTCGGCGACGTGCCGTCCTCGCCCGCGATCGGCTGGTTCCAGGACACCGTCCAGGACTGGCGGCGCGGCCCCGGCGCTTGGAAACCCAAATTTTAACTACTCTAACCCTACACCGCATGCAGTCCATTGGTTCCAGGACGCTGTTCAGGACTGGCGGCGCGGCTCGGGCGCTCGCGAGCGCGCGCCAGCCGCCGGAAGGATTCGCATCCTGCACTGCTCTGCATCCTCTGGGCTGGCTGGGGGCGGGCAGGGGCAGGTGATCAGCTGGCATGATGACATGAGGCGCGAGCTTGTGTGCATGCTCGTCGCCACGCGCATGCTGTGCCAAGTCCTTTGTCAGAGCGGCAGTCGTGCCAAGCGACATTATAGATGTGTGAGAAAAGCGTGAGCTTTGTTTGTTGCGCATGCGCGCTACGTGAGTGCAGCAACATGCGCCTCACGCGCGCCGCGCGGCGCAGGCTGAGCATGTGCCTGTGCACGTTATTGCTGCTGCCGGCGACGGCGTGCTTCCTGGGCGGCCGCGCGGCGTGCGCGCGGCAGCCAGACTACCACGCAGCCGTGCTGGCCGCGGGCGCCCAGGCGCGCGCGCCCCCGCCCCAGCACGGCATGCGCTGCTGCAAGGCCTGAATGGGCGAGCCGGTATGTGAGGCGGTGGGTTGTTGCTTGGCTACCAGGCGCGCTGCGGGCTCGCTGGTGCGGCACCGCCTCGCCAGCACCCCTGCGTGCATGCACTTGTTTAGGTTCAGGTGCGGGCGTCTGGGAGCAGCCGCGGCACCGGTGAGTCTTGCAGAGCGCGGTCAGTGGGGCCTCGCCGACGTGCGCAGCCTGGGGCACCCCTGAGCCTGCGAGCCGCGCAGGGCGCGTCTAATGAGGACGGCGTGGGCGGGCGCTGGCCTGATGAGCCTCGGCGGCGGCTGCTGCAGGAGGGCGATGACAGCTCTGCGGCATAGCCGGCCCCGGGCGGATAGCTCTGGCTCAGGTAGCGGCTGCCGCTGGATGATGCGAGGGCATCTGGTGCTCTGCGTAGCCTGAACTCTGGCGAAGCTAGAGGCAGCTGTCGATCTGCGCAACAGTCGCTGGTGGAGAGCGCATGCTCTGGACCTGGCGCAGGGCAGAGGCTTGGCGCGCGCTGGGCATGGCGCACAGCTTGACTTGACAGCAATTTGTGCGTGCGCAGGTGGGCAGGACAGAGCTCGCCGCCGCTCCTTGCATGGACGGCTAGCTTTTGCGCTGCGCCTGAGAGCATGTGCAGGAGGCAGCGAGTGGCAGATACAGTAGTTGTCTGCAATCTGGGATGTACGACCTGGTCACCCTGATCTACTCTCAGATTTCGGGCTGGTGTTCTGTGGAGGGCATCAGCCGCTCCCGCGCTGGCTCGCAGTTTTGTGTATAGCATGAGGCTTGGCGCGCAGCTGTGTTCGTGCTGCAAAACCGCTGTCTGATATTGCACTACAGAGCTCCTAAGCTCAGGGCCTCGTGGCGGTGTATAATGGCCAGTGTGTTGTGCTGACAAGCGAGCGAAACGTAGACCAGTACCCCTCCTGTGCAGGCCTGACGGAGCAGGCTTTTGTGTTGCACCCTGCTAGCTGTCATGGGTTGACGGGCTGTATTGTTGTTGAACGCGCTTGCACATGCATTCGGCGCGCACGCCGAAGCTGTAAGCGCGCAGTTCCGTATGTGCATCTGCATCGCGGCACGGTGTAAAAGCAGTAGTACGCAGTGGTGTCAGGCCCAAAAAAGCAACCTCTTCTTAATTCTCTGACCCCTGCTGTTCGTCACATGCACAGCACCCTCAGCACACCTACATGGTTGCGTTTGCCAGCACACTGGAGCGCGCACGCTCTTCCGCATATGTTGCGCTACTGCATGGCAGCAGCTCTTGCAGCAGCGCACCTTGACCCAAAAGCCAGCCCGGCGCCTGCCCTGTCCACTCCAGCATGGACAGTATCAGATGACATCCTGGGGCACCACAGGTGTCCTACCCCATATCAGTGCATTCATGCGCATGATGCTGCACGTCGCAGCGCTCCGGCCGATGTGCGCAGGCCAGAAGGCAAGGCCCTTCTCAGTGGCCGCGCCGGGCCTCTGCACGCACATCATCCGAGTCACATCCCAAGCGTCTCTCAGTGCACAGCATGTGCTTAATGCATGCATATTGTGCCCGTGATGGAGGGTGATCACGCCACGGTCATAAACGTGGCAAGGTTAGGGTGATGGACAAGATGCATACAGCCCTGCGGGACATGTGATTCACGAAAACGGCCGCACCGTGAGCGGCGAGCAAGGACAGGGGATGTACTCTGGCTCCGGCCCAAAAGCGTCGGTCCGGCCAGCAAACACTGGCCGGAAGGCAGGGCCGATGCTGGCATCAGTGCGGCCCCCCACCTGCACAGGGCCGCCCTGCGGGTGATGCTGCGCGCCGCACCCGAAAGCCGCATGGTCAGTGCGGCGCATGCGAGCTGCGTCAAGCAGAGCAGGCCCATCCAGAGGGTACTGCACCCCTGCATGTGGCAAATGTGGCATGCGCTGAATCATGCGCACTCCACTCAAGACTATGGTGTCACGAAGAACAGTGTGGCATGTTGTGTACCTTGCTGCAAGGCCGAGTCCCATGATTGAGCGCTCTGTCGAAAGCCCACCGCCATGGGTGCGCACCGCATAGCTCGCGAACGAGTTTCCGCTGACGAGCTGCGGCGGGCGGAAGGGCGCGCGCGCGTCGCCGCCCTGCGGCGACGCGGACCGCCGGCCCCTCCCAGGGTCGGCTATGTACTCATACTCCCCGGTCTGCGGTGCACTGTGCAACTCAGCAGCGGGCCTGGTACTGGCCACGCCCACGCGCCAGCGCTTGCACTGCCACGACAGCGCGCGCACCACGCCCTTGTGGCTGTGTACCTCGCTGAGCGTGGTCCGGTTGTACCCAAAGCCCCCGCGCTTCATGGGCGTGGTGTAGATGCCCCGCGGCTGCGCCACGTGGTCGCCCTTGCACAGCCGCGGCTCGCCATGCTGCGCCCGGCGTGCCCGTCAGCCTCCGCGGCCATGCTCAGCACAAAGTGGGCAGTGCGGCCTTGCTGCTCTGGGAGTGCTACTCAGCTTCTCAGGCCGCTGCAAATAGTGCCCGGGTGGGGGGAGCGAGGCTGTGTCGGGACGCCTGTTCCTGCTTTCTCTCACAACATGCAGGCCTGCAGGGCACGCACGGCGTGCCTGGCGACACCTGAAATGGTCACGCGCAGGGCGCGCACCGGCACGTACGGCGTCGCGCAGCCGGACACGGTGCCATAGAAGTGGCCTGCCTGCGGCGCCGTGCTGCGCTTCATCGGGCTTGCAGGCTTGAAGGGCGCAGCCGGCGGTGTGATAGTCTCGCCTCCTGCTGCCCTGGCCTGCAGCCTGCAGCGCGTGCTCAACAGTGGTTATGCTCTCGCTGCTTTCCACAGAACGTCACTGCTGAAAGCTGGGCACGTGGAAGCTGCAGCCAGCTGAGTGTAGAGTGAGAGTAGACTCAGAGTAGTTCAGGCCAGGGGTTCAGGCAGGGTGGCGTATGGTAAGGGCCTGTGCCCTTTGCATGCGCCAGCGCGCTGCGCCCGCTGCACAGAAGAGCTGACCAAACAGCAACCCCGGGCCCGGTACAGCGCGTACAGCTACCTGTCTGAAGCACTGTCTGTGCTGTCACCGACAAAGAGCCTCTCAAACGGGTGGAAGGTGGCATCGTTGCCCTGCAGCGCACGCGCCGGTCAGCGTGGGTGCAAGGCAAGCGCACGCGGCGGGCTTCTCCCTAAGCACCTTGCCGCTGCGGTTGCCTGCGCCCGCCTTGAGCGCGACCGCGTTCTGATATGCTGGGTGCACGGCCGGCACCGCGCCGCCCGTAGCTGGGCGCAAGATTCCCGGCTCGCTGAAGTTACCCCAGTAGCTGGCCATCCACGAGGCTGCTGCGCGATTGCCTCACAGGTTCTGGGCTCATCTCACGCCAGTCAGAGCCGGGCTGGCGCTCGCGCATACGCGAGACGCATCGGAACATTTTCAACGGAACATTTTTAAATGGTGACCCTATAGGGCTTTAGGCTGCTCTCACAATCCTGAAAAAAAACTGTCCAAGTCAGTAACAGGCCTGCGCTGCATGCTCCCTTGCAGACGCTGCCTGCTGTATAGCCCCGTAGCGCCCTACATTTGCACCCGTTATTCTTCTGCCCTGCTCTGGCCAGCACGCTTTGCACCTTGTTGCACAGTGGCAGTCCCGTGCTGCGCCTGGCAGCCTGTCGTCGCGTCAGCGCGCCAGGCCAGGCCACCCGAGGCCCTACAAGGCACAGGCGGTGCTCTGCGTGGCAGTTTCTACAACTCAACAAGGCTGCATCAATTCCATCATGCCAGCACGCTGGGGCTGACGCTGCATAGCGCGGCCAGGATGAAGCAGGCAACGCTTAGCAAGCTTTTCGGCGCCAAGCCTCCCAAGCAAGCAGCCAAGCAAACAACGCTCAGCAAGCACGTCGGCGCCAAGCCACCCACAAAGGCGCCAGCAGCCAAGGCTGATGCCGCCCCGGCCGCCGAAGAAGGTGCACGGGACAGCGCCAGCCCGCCCGTGCTGGCGGAGACGGTGAACAACAGCGAGAAGAAGAAGCGGCCTCGCGAGGCAGGCCCCTCTCTGGGTGCTGCTCCTGGCAGATGCCTGGCCAAGCGCCTGCGTTCGCGTCCTGACAGTGAGGGTGGTAGAGCGCGCTGGCAGGGCTTGCCTAGCTCCCCAGCGTTCAGGCAGCCCTGTTGCGACTGCCAATATGTGACTGCCGTTCGCCCTGCCTGGCCGGCGCAACCATTGCCAGCGGAGCTAAGTGAGGCAGCGCTGTGGCGCTCAGGGCGCAGCAGCCGGCGCGGCCGACGCTGCAGCGGAGGCTGAGCCTGGGCCGCCGGGCAAGCTCAAGCGGCTGCGCAAGGCCGAGGCGGAACCAGCACAGGTGGTGAGGCCCCCTGCTCTCAATGCCCGAGGGTGCTGACTCCCAGCACATGCAGCCCTGCGCACTTTGTGGTCGACGCAAGAAATGCAGGTGCCACATGCTGGTTGAGCTGCTTTCCAGGCACCGGCAATCGCGGAGGCGCTGGACGATGACCTGGGCGACAGCGCGGCCGCAGCCAGCGCCAACCCGGGCGAGGTGCTGCGCCCCGGTCATTGCCGGGCGGCCTGTATTGCCGCTCTGTTTGGCACCAGTCCACGCCGCGGGCTGCAGCCTGTCTGGGTCATGCTGTGTCAGCCAGCATCCAAGTGTAGCCATGCCGGTAGCGGTCTGCTCTCGTGCTGCCGCTCGCAAGCTGGGACCAGACATGCATCAGGCCACCAGCACCTGAGCACGCAGCCGCGCTTGTGACCCCCTCCGGTCCGCGCAGATCCTGGCGGCGCTCGGCTTGGGGCCGGACAGCGTGCCGGACGCCGCCGGGGCTGGCGCGACGCCGGCGCATGCCGAGCCGGCCAAGACGGCTGCGGCTGCGGGCGCCGCCGGCGCCGACCCCATCGAGGTCAGCGACGATGAGGCCGCCGCCGCGCCGCCGCAGGCCGTCGCTGGTGCGCCCCTATGGATGCAGCGTGGAGGCATGCACGCTGGCTGGTATGCGGCTGCGCTGCGGGCTGCAATGACAGAGGGGCTCTTCAAGTACTCGTGTCCTCGTGCAGGATGAAAGGTCCTTGGGCTGGCATTGTGCAATGGGGCCAGGGCACTTACAGGCGCTCATGTGCCCCGCGCAGCGCCCCGCAAGCGCAAGGGCAAAGCCAAGGCCGCGCCCGCGCCCGCAAAGGTGAAGGCCACGGGGCTGACAGCCGGCAGGAAGGCCGCCGCGGCGAAGGGCAAGGGCGCGGCGGCCGCAGAGGCGCCAGCGCCCACCGCCACGGCCGGCGACGAAGCCGGGGAGGTGCCTAACCCCTGCTTGCTCTTCACAGCTTCAAGGCTGTGGTGAACCGCGCGCCTCTAGGGTGGGGCGTATCAATATGGCGCTCCAGCAAGTCTCTAGACATGCGTGTTCTCACTTGTTCAGAACCGTAAGACGTCCACCAGCAGCCTGTGGTGCAAGCTTGCACAAGAGCAGCACGCATCTGCGTCACGCCTGACAGCCTGCATGGCTCTGCACGGGCTGGTGGCCGCTGCTGCACCCGTCTCGGTGCTGGGCGCGCTTGCTTTGCATGGGGCACATCCTGCCTGCGTGTGCATGAAAGCAAGCACTGACTGGTGAGGGTGCTGGGCGCGGGTGCGGCGGCTTGGAACGGCAGCAAGGGATTGGCAATACCCACCGCTTTGCTGCGCTTCCACTCGCTTCCTGACACGATTCGCGCGGCGGCATGGGGATGCTCGATTCGGAGCTTCCGGACCAGGCACGGCTGCATTGATGCACCGACCGCGTTGGGGGGTGTGGGGCAAGCAGGGCACGGAGGACGAGGCGGGCGCGGGCGGCGCGGGCGAGGGCGGCGACGGGGACGGGGACGGCAGCTCGCCCGCGAAAAAGCCGCTGAAGAAGGCCATCCTGAGCTACCCCAGCGCCGCCAAGGCCGCCCCCAAGGCGCGCCGCGCCCTCAGCGCTCGGCTGCGCCCGCGCTGCCAGGCTCGGGCGGCTGCTCTCTGTGCCTTGGCACGCAGCGGGGCCTGATGCTCTGCGGCGGCACGCCTGGTGTGCACGCCATGGCACGGCGCAGCCCCCGCACAGAGACCAAGTGCCGAGGGTGGATGCCGGTTGGGCAGGCGGTGGGCAAGGACAGAGACCCAAGATGTGTGCGGTGGCCTGCTGTCACGCTGCATGCGTGATGTGGGCCCTGCGCGCGCCAGCGGCTGCGCCCATCCTGGGCTCTTGCGACCTGCCAGCAGAGGCTGCTCGGCCGGTAGACATACGGGTGGCGGGAACGCGGCGCCCCCGTATGCGGACGCAGGCTGACGGGCGCGCCGCCCCATGCAGGTGGAGGGCGTGGGCACGGGCGCAGTGGCGGCCGCCGCGCTGCACGCGGACTTCGACCTGGCCGCGCTGGCGACCTGGGCGCCGGGCGCGCGCGTGCCGTTCGCCTTCCTGGCGGCCACGTTTGAGAGCATCTCCGCCGAGAGCAAGCGCCACGCGATCACGCGTATGCTCATCAACGCCTTCCGCGCCGTCCTGGCCACCACGCCCGACGACCTGCTGCCCGCGGTGTACCTGTGCGTCAACCAGGCGCGCGGCGCTCTCCTGGCCCCGAGCCCTAGGGTTTGTCCACATGTGCCGCGCGTGGTTCGTCTCTGCTCCGTGCGCCTGATGCTCGCCAGAGCGCCGCCTGGCGCAAGCCTGCATGTCGATCGTGCTCCTGGTGCTCCATCTGCTGCTGTGAAGCTGCTTGCGCAGGAAGGTGCCCTGTGCAAGGGCATGCAGCGCCCACGGGCGTGCTGTGCCAAGCGAGCAGGTGGCCGCTGCGCACGACGGCACAGAGCTTGGCATCGGCGACGCCACCCTGATGAACGCGCTGGCCACGGCCACGGGGCGCTCGCGCGACAAGGTGCGGCGGGCCGCGGACGCGCACGTCGTGAGCGGCGCCCACGTACTGATTGAATGCAGTGCACTCGCATGCAGCGTCGTCAAGGTGGATACAGAGTGCCTTGCATGCGTGCATTCCCCAGCAGCCACGTATAGTTCCGCCTTGTAGGGCAGGGCGCCTGTGTGCTCCCCCCCTTACCTGGCATAAACATCATGTCTTCAGCATGTGGTCATATGGTGGCACAGCTATCTCATACCTGAGTCAGGTTGGCGAGCGGGCCGCGGCGCCGTCCAGCAGGCGAGTCTCTGCATGTGCGCCCACTGCAGCCAGGCTCCTGCAGGCGCGCCGCTGCGGACGGGGGCCCCGCGCGCGGCGCGCAGGTGAAGCACGAGTACGACGAGAGCGGCGACCTGGGCGTGGTGGCCTTCAACGCGCGCGCGACGCAGCGCACCATGTTCCCGACGAAGCCGCTGACCGTGGCCGGCGTCTTCTCGTGCGCGCGCGGGGCCCCCGTGCCCTGCATGGCGGCCCCCTGTCCATGCGGTCTGCTGTGGCTGCTGCGTATACTACGGCAGTAAGGCTATTGTAATCATACCAACGCCGATCTCGTGTGCGTCTTGTGGCTTATAGATGCTGTTCGAGAGGCGGGTGCGAACTTCCATCAGCGCAGTCACCATGCATGGCGCATGCTGCGTGTGCGCTGTGCATGCCGCGCGTGTGCTGAGCCCACATGGGCGAGGCTGCAGTGCGAGCCCCGCCTGCGGCGGCAGGACGTTCCGGGAGATCGCGCGCGTGGAGGGCAAGTCGGCGCAGGAGCGCAAGATCCGGCTCATTACCAAGCTGCTGGTGGAGTCCAAGGGCATCGAGCCGGGCTACATCATGCGCGCGCTGCAGGCGCGCATCGGCAGTGCACCTGCCACTGCTTTCTGAGCCTTTCCGAGGCTGGCAGTAGGACGCTGACGCAACGGCAAGAATATCGAGCAGGGCTACATCATGCGCGTGCTGCACGCGCAACACAGGGTTACACCTGCCGCTGCGTTCTCAATCTGTCAGTGTAGGGTACGGTCAGGGTGCCGACGCGGCGGGCCGCGCGCGCAGGGCAAGCTGCGGATCGGGCTGGCGGAGCAGACGGTGCTGACGGCGCTGGCGCACGCGACGCTGCTGCAGCGCGGCGGCGCGGCCGAGTGCGGGAACAAGGACGGCGGCCTGGCCGGGCGCCTGGCGGGCGCCGAGGCCGCCGTCAAGCTCGCCTACAGCCAGTGCCCCAGCTACGACCTGCTCGTGCCCGCGCTGCTCGCGCACCCGGTCATGGCGCGCCCCGCCGCTGCCCGAGGCACGCAAACGCACACGGCGCCGTGACTGACAGCGAGCAACCGCCGAGTCTGTGACTGGCTGGTACCTGCGTGGGCGGCTGCACCTTCCTCAGGCACCCGTCTGATGACAGCCGCCTTCCAGCAGAGCTCGACGCACTGCTGCGTGGCTCGCGTGTCCTGCCTCACATGTCGTCCGCGCTTGCCGCCTGGCCCCCATGGGCGTGCCAGCGCCGCGCCGAGCCCGCTGCTGGGGCCACGCGCGCAGGAGGTGACCGAGCACGTGGGCTTCCAGCCGGGCGTGCCCGTCAAGCCCATGCTGGCCAAGCCCACCACGGGCGTCAGCGAGGCGCGCGGCCCGCGCCCGCCTGCGTGGCCTGCCGGCGAGGCCCCGAACCATGCGCACAGTCCATCGTTCTGCCACGTGCATGGCGGCTGCAAGAAGCGCTGCGCTGCTGTCAGCTCTGGCTCACGAAGGTCGCGTGGTGGTTGGATGAGGTGTCGTTCCCAAGGTGTCAGAATGACTGCTAGAGCTGCAGGTCAGGCATCTGCCGCGTATGCATGCGCAGCCGACAAGACCATGTCAGCTCGGGCGCCCAGCCGTGCCCTGTTTGATTACCCACAGGCACCCATGCGCGCGGGCGCCGCGGCGGCGCAGGTGCTGGACAAGTTTGCGGGGACGGAGTTCACGGTGGAGTACAAGTACGACGGCGAGCGCGCGCAGGTGCACGTGCTGGAGGACGGCCGCGTGGCCATCTACAGGCGCGCCGCCGCTCGCGCTGCATGCCGGCCCTATACCCATCACCGCGCTGTGTTTTTTTCAACTAGCAGCATCCGAGTTCGCCAGATGCAAGCAGGGTGCTGTTGCGGGGTGCCCTTGTCCTGCACTCGACCAGCATGCGGCAGGTCTGGGCGGCCCCCTGCGTGGCCGCCGTGCGGGCCGTCCCCCTGTGGCTGCCGCGCAGCAGCCTCGGCAGGGGCGCATATGGGAGGCCGCAGGCGAACGCTCGAGCGGCAGGGAGGCTTGCGAGCCTGCGCAGTGGCTTGAAACCTGCTGCACTGCGGCGCGCTGAGGCGTGCGCGGCGCGCGCCGCGCCGCAGCCGCAACAGCGAGGACAACTCGAAGAAGTACCCCGACATTGCGGCGTGCGTGCCGCGGCTGCTCAAGCCGGGCGTGCGCTCGGTGGTGCTCGACTGCGAGGCGGTCGCCTTTGACCGCGAGCTGGGCAAGATCCTGCCCTTCCAGGCGCGCCCGCGCGCGCGCGCGCTCGGGCCACAGCCCGGGCGGGCTCGTTGCCCAGGCTCGCATGCCCGGTGTCTCCACAAAGCCCCGGCGTGCCTCTGCCTGCTCCTGCCCTGCCCTGCGGCGTCTGTGTGCCCCTGCTCATGTCCGCACCTCGCCAGCGCGATCCCAGAACTGGGCACACGGCAGCGGAGCATGTCGTTGAGGGTGAGGTGAGGGTATAGGACGTCTGTACGCCCCTGCTCATGTCAGCACCTCGCCAGACCCAACTGGGCACGCCGCGGCCGAGCACGTTGTGACACTGGCGCGACCAGCCTGGCCTGGTGCGTCGCCTACGGTGTATGGTCTCCATGGCTCCCGCCGCCGGCCGCCTCGGGCAGGCGCATCGCCGCCGCGGTGCCGCCGAGCGTGCGGCGCGCGCGCACAGGTGCTGAGCACGCGCGCGCGCAAGGACGTCAAGGTCGCCGACATCAAAGTGCAGGTCTGCCTGTTTGCGTTCGACTGCCTCTACCTGGACGGCCGCGTGCTGCTGCAGCGCCCGCTGACCGAGCGGCGCGCCGCGCTCTACTCGGCCGTCGGCGAGCAGCCGGGCGAGCTGCTGTTCGCGGTCGCCAAGGCGCGCCGCGCGGGCCCGGAGCGCGGGGTGTTGCGTGTGAGGACCGGTAAGGGTGCTCTGCGCAGACAGGGACCGCAGGGCGCATGGCGGCACAGTCAGCCAGGCGCCCTGCCGGCGCGCGCTGGCTGCGTGGTGTGCGTCGGCAGTCGCTCGCCGCTGCCTGGCGCGGGCTGCTCAGCGCGGGCGCGCCCTGCTGGAGGATGCCCAGCGTGCCTGCGGCGCCGCAAACGGGACTGACTCAACTCAACTGACTCATCACCTGGTGGGTACATTTCTCAACCCAACAACAGGTGCGCGCGCGCCACGGCAGACGAGCGCGGACGTGGAGGAGCTGGGCCTGTTCCTGAACGAGTCGGTGGCGGCGGGCACGGAGGGCCTGATCGTCAAGACGCTGGACAGCACGTACGAGCCCTCGCGCCGCTCCGCGCACTGGCTCAAGCTGAAGAAGGACTACCTGGAGGGCGTCGGCGACACGTTCGACGTGGCCGTCATCGGCGCCTGGCTCGGCAAGTGCGCGCCCCGCCGCGACGCAGCATCGTTGCCAGCCGCAGCGACACACCGATCTGGCAGCGAAGCGCGGCGGGCAGCTGTCTTTGCGCCTGTTCCTGGCAATCGGTGGCGACGGCGGTGCGCACTGGCCATGCGAGCTTGTTGCGCATTGCAGCCGAAAGGGGAAAGACAAAGGGAGAAGAAGAGTACCTTCTACAGACCCAAGGATCGCTGGCTCTCTGCAGACTCCTGTGCCCCTGCAGAGCTCCTGAGCGCCGCGCGCGCGCGCGCAGGGGCAAGCGCACGGGCGGGTACGGCTCGTTCCTGCTGGCGGTGTACTCGGCGGACGACGAGGAGCTGCAGACCATCTCCAAGATTGGCACCGGCTTCTCCGAGGAACAGCTGGTGCAGCTGTCCGAGCAGCTCCGGGCGCTGGTGATCCCGGGGCCGAAGCCCTACTACAGGCGCGCGCGCGCTCCGCGGCCCTGACGCGCCCGGGCGTCTGGGGTCGGGCATGCGGGGCAGCTGGCTCACTGCTGCGTATCTAATGGGACTGGACGCGAGAATTGCTGAATGGATGAGGGCCGTGAACGCGTGCGAGGGTTGTGAGGCTTTTGGCGCACGGAGGGCGACCACGAGCGAGCGCACGGGCATGACCGCCTGCGCCACGGGCATGACGGCCGCGCCACTTGGGGCGTGTGAACCCCCACACGGCGCGCGCTGCGCGCGGCAGGTACGGCGAGGCGCTGGTGCCGGACGTGTGGTTTGACGCGCGCGTGGTGTGGGAGGTCAAGGCGGCCGACCTGTCCATCTCGCCGGTGCACCGCGCGGCCGCGGGCCTGGTCGACCCGGCCAAGGGCGTCAGCATCCGCTTCCCGCGCCTCGTGCGCGTGCGCGACGACAAGACCGCCGAGGACGCCACGTCCGCCGAGCAGGCGCGCGGCGCCGCCGCCGCGGGCCCTGCACAGTGCTTTACCTGCTGCTGTGGGCTGCGGGAGCGCGCCGGCCGCGCCGCGGCACGGCCCGTGCGCGCAGGGCCGCTTGTCATACGCTCATGCGGACAGCTTGTGCATGCGCGGCCTCGCCGCGGCACAGGCGGCGCGCGCAGCGCCGCCTGACATGCGCTCATGCAAACGGCGCATGCATGCGCGGCGCACTGACCGGCAGCAGGCATGCGACTGCCCTGTTCCCCTGCTTCTGGGCAGCCTGTGGGTCGGTCAGAGACGCGGGGGGTGAGCCCGCCTGGCAGGCGCGCAGGTGGCGGAGATGTATCGCAAGCAGGTGTCCACCAAGACGCACAGCAAGGAGGCCGCCGGCGACTACTGACCCGCCGCTTCGGCAAGGGCGTGCACTGTACATTACACAGCCTGCCCCGGCCCCACTTGGAGAGTGCGCGGGCGCCAGGCACCTGTGTGGTGGCCGCCAGGCGCAGAACATGATACACGTGGGAAGCAGCGGGCTTGCTTCCGGGTCGGCATACTCCTGTACACCACGCACTGTGTCACATAGCGGGGGTGGAGAGGATCGGAAGGCCTGGCTGAAACAAAAACGAACGGCCTTTGAATCTACTACAGAACCTGCATGACATGACTTTGATGAAGGAGGGCTGTGAGTGCGCGCGCCTTTCGGCACACCCAGGCGTGTTAGGTTAGAAACCCTGTCTTTGCCAGCTAGGGCTGCTTAGGCAGCAGGTGTCAAGCAGCAAACAAGCACTCAGCCGGCATCCAAGCAGCAAGCAAGTGACGGTCGGGCACATCCGGCAAGGTAGAACTTCAGGCATGCCAGGATGGCAGGCTGTGAACATTCATCTAGCTAGCCCTACAGGGTACGATGGACTGCACACTAGCAGTTGACTCTGTCGAGGGAAGAGTCACTCCTGGCTTCTGATTCTGAAGGCAACAGGTGATCTGGCAGAGTACAGGTCACCTGTATCACACTATCGAGCCAGTTGCCTGCACGCGACGCACTCGCCCCTCACCTTCACACAGTCAAGAAGGCGTCTGCACGAGGCCAGGTTGAAGCCAGCCGCAAAAGTGCTAACTACAACACCACATGCAGCAAGGTAGATCCTGAGTCTGTTACATTGCTTAGTTATAAACCGCGACGCCTGGAGGGCCAACCCCAGCTGTCTTGGAGCCACGCGCTGCCAACAACTGGGCCACTATGCACACGCAACTCGCTGTTTGTATGAGTGCAGAGGCTCCAAGGTTTACACACTGAGTCGCAGAGTGGGTTCAGAGCGAGCAGCCTTCACGCACGAGTGCCCGGCCTGTGCAGGCATGCCGCCGCCGGCGCGGCGGGGCTGAGGTGCTGCCGGGCGCAATGAAGCCCGGCCGCGACAAGGCGCGCAGCGCCGCCGGGGACCACCGCCGCAGTGGGTCCACATCCAACCAGGCAAGCCCACGACTCCTGCTCTCCTGCTGAGTGCTTACTGATTCCTGGGTCTAGCTTGTTGGCTTGCAGCCTGCGCCTTGGCCATACACCGTCGGTCTCCCGCACACAAGACAGCCGGTGTGGGCTCCCGGTCACCGTCGGGGCGCCTGCGGCAGGACGCAATGCTCCGGTACAGCTCGGCGGAGCTGGAGCAGGCGCCGGGCAGCCCGCCGCAGCGGGGCGCCCCGGGCTACACCCCGCCGCCCGTGCCGGGCGGCCCCTGGGGCAGCGCGCCCGCGGGCGCGGGCACGCCGCCGCTGCCCAGCCCGCGGGGGCCGGCGGCGCTGCCGCCCGCGCCGGCCGGCAGCCGCCTGCGCGCGGGGACCGGCGGCTTCGAGACGCCCGCGCCGGCCTGGCGCGGGCGCGGCGCGGAGGCCACGCCGTCGACCACGGACTACCTGACACCCATGGGGCTGGTGCGGCCCTTTGCCTGGCGCGCGGCACATGCTCCTGCGGCGCCGTGCGCGCCTGTCCCTGGGCAGGCGCCTGCACAGGCTGCGCCGGCCTGCGGAAGCCCTGCACCTCTCCACCGCGCGCAATGTAGAAAGCGTATTGGCTGAATGACCGGCTCGTGCCCGCCTGCCTTCAGCGCGCACAGTACAAATAGTCATGCCCGCCCGTCTTCAGCGCGCACAGTGCAAATGTGTTTGGATACCCGCGCGCGGCAGACAGCGCCCTGGCCGGACATGGAGATCCCAATGACGCCGCCGTCGGCCGCCGCGGCCGCGCGCGGCGGTGGCGGCGGCGGGGGCGGCGGCGGCGGCGGCAGCGTGGTCGGGTCGCTTGACTGGCGCCTGCAGCTGGCGGGGCGGCACATGTCGGACGACACGACCAGCAGCCTGCACGGCAGCGAGGGCGGCATGAGCGCCGCGCTGGACACGCCGGTGCGCGCCGGGGCGCGCGTGCCGGCTAGGGTTTGTATGTAGGGCTAGGCCGGCCTGCGCGACGGCGTGGGCAGCACGGGCAGCGCGCTGGACACGCCGGTGCGTGCCGAGCTGTGCGCACCCAGTGTGCGTTCGTCCACAGGCGCTGGCCAGCCCGCGCGGCGGCGTGGGCAGCATGGGCAACACACCGGACATGCAAGGGTGTACTGATATGTGCCGCTAATGGCGACGCGGGTCAATCCAGACGCTTGCCTTGCTGCGGCATGCGCGCCGGTGACACACATGGGCGTGGAGAACATGCGAGCAAGGCGCTGACGTTGAGGAGCTGCCTGCGCAGGTCCTGCCCAA
>JAABUV010002472.1_pt1 | contig 24945 bp, 5 predicted proteins | sample 5559971 | NCBI WGS metagenome assembly JAABUV01 (sample SAMN10711881, study PRJNA513362) | rock metagenome | isolation source: Antarctica rocks | place: Antarctica: Victoria Land, Knobhead nord | collected 2015-12-19
TATAATTAGATAGGTATAAATATTATCTTTCCTTTAAGAATATACCCCTAATAGTATATATATACTTATATCTATTTCTATTTATAAAGGTAGGTTAGGATTATAATATACTAGTAGTAGTACCTTAATAAATACCTCTTTAAGCTCTTTAAATACTAATTTAGCCTATTATAATTATTAAAAAGTAACTATTAACTTTATTAACTCTATTAATTCCCTTATAATTTAGTTATATTCCTTATTAAATTAATAATAGAAGTTATAAAATCCTAAGAAGGATTAAACTTACTTTATAATTATAAGAGTAGGCTAATTTATAATAGTTAAGACTTATATTAGGTCTATTATAATACCCTTAGGGCTAATAATAAACCTTAAGAATTTTATAGTATTAATACTAAATTTATATTTTTCTAGCTTAGTAAATAGATTATACTTCCTTAGTACTATTAAAACCTCCTTAGTATAATAGTTATAATTAGTAGAGTTATTAGAGTAGATAAGGATATTATTAAGGTATATAATAACTATAATATTTATAAGGTATAATAGCGCCTTATTAATATATAATTAGAATATTAAGGGGGTATTAGCTAGTCTAAAAGGTATAATATAATATTTAAATAGCTTATAATAAATATAGAAAGCTATTTTCTATTTATTACCTTCTTTTACTTAAATTAGGTTATAAGCCCCTTATAAGTTAATTTTTATATATATTTTAGCTCTCTTTAGTTAGTCTAGAATATTTAAAACTAAAGGGATTAGATATTAATCTCTTACTATTATTATATTAAGGCCTTAGTAATTTATATAAAGGTATAAGCCCCTATCCTTTTTCTTTATAAATAGAATTAGTATCCTAGCTATTAATTTTAAGTATCTAATAAAGCCTAATTTAAGATTCTATTTAATATATACCTTTAAGATACCTAACTTAGTCTTTAATAGGTTATAAAGTAGGCTAAAAGGTAGTATAATTCCTAGCTAAAGGTTAATAGTATAATTAAGTTTATTATAATAGGGTAATAACTTACTTCCTACCTCCTTATTAAAAATATCTAAGTATTCTAAGTACTTTATTAATAGGACCCTTAGGGCTAATTAGTTAGCTTCCTTAGTTATAAAGTAATAGGTATAAATAATCTCTCCCTCTACCTTATTATTAAAGTCTATTTAATCTAATACTCTAATATTATTAGGTATACTAACCGTTCTCTTAGCTTAATTTATAATAGGATTAACTTATTAAAGTTATAATAGGCCTAGAATTATCTAATAACCTTATATAGGAATAGCTCTAAAAATATAATAAGAGTAGTATCTACTTAAAGCGCTAATTTTAATATAAAATAGCGCTTATAATAAGGTAGGACTAATTATCCTTCTATTTATATTAATAATCTAGGCTACCTTAATATTTAGGGGCGTAAGGCCTAATATTTAGACCTAGTCTTAATTAATAAAATTCGCTATAATACTATAATTAATTAAAGCTTATAAGGTTAATTTTATATATTAATAGTATAAGTTAGAATAGTTTTTTTATATCTATATAAGTATTAAGATATAGTCCTTATTATAGATCTTATTAAATATATCTAATAAAGTAAGGCGTAGAAACTCCTTTTTAAGGGTATATTATAACTTTTATAACTAATATTCTAAGTTACGTCTAGTCTACCTTAAAGGTAGTAATTCCTAGGTTATAAGGTACTTCTCTAAGACTAGTATAACCCGCGACGCTATCTTAGGTATTACGGGCGATTATTTTTTAGATAGGGGTAATTAATAGGTCTATTAATATAGTCTTTAACCTAATATTTCTTCTACTTATAATATATATATACCCCTTAATCTCTTTAAGCCTTCTAATAGTTATTATAGATATTAGCCCTCTTTTTACTATTTAACCCTAATAGTTTAAAGTTTATATTATTTAGTTTATTATATAAGGGAGAGCGTCCTCTACCTTCTTTATTAGAATAGTTATTAGTAAATTATACCCTTTTTTATTAACCTTATTCTACCTCTTTATAGTCTTCTAGGGTCTACTTCCTAACCCTAATATAATTTTTAGCTTATTATACTATAATCTTAAATCCTGTAAATATATCTAGTAGTTACTATTATAACTAGTAGATATAGTCTAGGATTTTAGCTAATAGCTTTTTCTTAAAAGTATAGTAAATTACTAGTTTTTTTTATAATAGATCTATTACTAGGGTTTTAAATCTATTAATAAAATTTTATATTAACTCCCTATTTCTTATATATATATAGTCTATTTTTAACTTTATATCTAACCTAATATCCTTAATAAAGTAATTCTTTAATAGTTATACTTATAGCTTATCCTAGTCCTTAAAGGTCTTTTAAAGGCCTAATAATCTTATAAGTTATATCCTTATTCTAATTTTAGGTCTAAGGTAGGTATACGCTATAAATACTTAAGTATTAGAGCCCTTAATAATCTAGAGGTTAAAGAAGTTATTATAATTAATAATCTATAAATAGATATTTATAAGAGGGCTAGTAAATATTAAGAGTTTATTATATTTTACTCTCTTATAATCTTAATTTATTACTATTACTATTATTACGGCTCCTATTAGAGGTATATATATAAAAGAGGCTACGCTACACCTTATAACAAGCCCTAATAGATCTATTAGGCCTCTTCCCCTTTATAAGGCTATATTAATAGTATTACGTTAGGACTCTACTACTTTAGCCTTAAGGATAGCTATTTAGTTTAATAGCTATTAAGCCGTCTTAGGGCTAATAGTATCTAGACCTCTAAAGTTATAATCTCCTTAGCGTATAAGTAATAAAGATAGTATACTAGCTATTTCTTAAGTAGGTCTATATTATACTATATCTTAGGTATTATAAGTCTTTAAGCCCTAATTAACGAGATTATAAGCTAGGCTCCTATTAGGAAGAATTAATATAATAGTTCTATATTATTAGCTCGCCAAGGGTATATTATATTAGGTTATATTATTATTAATTCTTATAAGCTAAGATATATATATCGGGGCTAATATAAGTAGTTAGAGCTATTAGCTACTCCCTCCGTTTATAGTATTAGATTAAGGGGGCGAGTAAAAAGGTAAAGAATAATACTAGAAAGGCTTTTAAATAGGAGTAGAATTCTATATAAAATTAGTAGCGGAATAAGTAGATTATTACCTAGTACTAGCTAGGTAAACTAAGGCTTTACTATATATAGAAGAGTAGTAATAAGTTTAAAGGATAGAGATATCTCCCTAGATATATATTTTATAGCCTTTCTACTTAAAATCCTTTATACTTATAATCCGCTTATATATAGTAATATTATTTCTATCTTCTAGCTATTACTCTAGCTAATCCTTAATAGTACTATATTATACCTAACCTAGGAAGGTAGTATTATCTTATAAGGTAATACTAGTAACTAGAGTAGTATTACTTAGGTAGAGGGTAAAGGCGATAATATTACTAGTATAAGGGCGCTTACAATCTTAAGGGAAGTTATCTAGTATATCTAATTATTTAGCTAAGTAATAGATTTATAAAGTAAGTATCTATATAGATATAATTTACTATAATAGCTATAATAATATTACTAACTAGAAAGAAGAATATTTATATAGAGAAGATCTAGTACTATATACTAAATCTTAGTTAGATAATTAGTAGCTTCTCCTACTACTACTAAGTAATTAGACTTATATATAGATTAGATAAGTAAGTAGAATATAAAGAAAATTATAATTCAAGATTCTTTACTTTTTCTACTAACCTTAAAGTAGTAATATAGAGGACTTTTAACTAAATAAGAAGTTTAGATAATAAAATCTAACTCTCTTATTAAGTAAGTTAATAAGTTCTAATAGATAGTAATAACTATTCTATTATAATAAAGAAGATTATCTATCCTAGAGATTATCTTTTACTATAAAGTAAACTTTAGTATCTACTTAATAGTAGATATAAGACTTTTATATAAGAGTTATAATCCTTCTCTAACTTTAAGTCTTTAAAATTAGCTTATATAAGCTTACTAGGTTAGTAGTATAACTATTACTTATAGTATTCTTAAAATAGTTAGTTTATAAGATACTTAAAGAGTAACTATATAAGTAGTCTATTAACTAAAATCTTATCCTCTACTTTAGAATTATTAGAAGGATCTAGAAATATATATATACTATCTTCTTTTATAATCTATATAAATATATTAGATATATAAAAATTTCTATACTACTTTATAAAAGACTTTAAAGACTTCTAGAAGGTAATTAAAGAAATAATATAGTTAGATATTATATTCTATATTCTATTTTTTAAAATAGTATAAGTCTTAGTCTCTAGTAATATTATATATAAAGTCTTATATACTTTAATAAAGATAAGGTAGCTATTTATCTTAAGGAATTAAGGTATTATAATTACATGAAGTAAGGAGGAGGAAAGGTATCTTTTTATGTATTTTATATATCTTTTAAGTATCCAATCTAGGAGGCTGAATTCCAAGGAAGTTCAGGATGATTTAGAGCAGAGTGAGGGATGCTTATAGTTAGGTTTCATGACTAGGATCTCATCTTCTACTTCCGTGCAGTATTGATTCTAATGAAAATATATACAGGGGCTTCTATACGGCTCCGCAACATCTCTCCATCCTTATATATCTGGCATTGCTCTAGTTGCGAGAACGTGGCTTATCATCTATCGATTATCTAATATCACCCTATCTTCCTCCACACATCCTGTACTCGCCACCGTTGTAGATGGTCGTGTTATTTTCCGAGTGCTGCATATGATTACAGATACGGAGGAAATTTCCGAGATCTCTTTTCAAGGCTACATAGAATAGCTTGTCCCATCCCATCTGGAAGTGCTCTAGTCGTGTCGTTGTGGATGGGGAAGGAGAGAGTCTTGTGTATATTTGATAGATCGTTGCGCGATCCAGTTATAACCGCTACTAGGGGCGGGAAGGGAAAGGGGTTTATAGGAGGTGCTGTAAAGGATTGATGCGGTTGGGTATATGTGCTGTATGTTATGTGTGAGCGGAGTGTTTTCCGTATGGAGGCGAGGAACTTTTAATTCAGCGTACCTGAAGACGTTTATATGTGTAAGGAGAGTCGTTGTACGGATTCGATAGATTGATAAGTTGCCCTGTTCTTATAGCTATGGATGGATGGTAGGGCTATGAGGTGATTTGAGGAAAATTGAGGTTGGGTGTTCGGTACTATTTGCATGGATGGCGGATTACTGTTGTAAACTTTGGCGGCACTGTGAGTATAAGTATTTGGTAATGAGAATAAGAGTGGGCTTACCTCAAGATGCATACTTCCTCCCTTCGTCTCAGCGTACTGCGAGATGCTCTGTTGACGAGAAAGTTGTGGGAGTTTCGTCTAGGGTTGAAGAATTGATTGATATGTGTTTTGAGCCGCTGTTACTCATGGGTATGTTTAGGCATTTTGTTTGTTTGCTTGTATGGTAGGTTTGGCATGTGTGGGTGTTCTATCTTCTGCTTGGTACGAACGTTGGTATATGAGTACGATGACGACAGTCGCGAAACTTATGTAACGTCGATGACGGGATAACGAGATTGACGGTTATTCGAGATTGCTGAGTAATTTACGAACAAATCGAGATATTACGGCCGTGGCCCTACCAGTTTAGCCAATCAAGTCAGGTGGCGACAGTGTAATCTCGAATGACCGTCAATCTCGTTATCCCGTCATCTACGTTATTCCAACAATATACGGCATCCATCCACTACTCAATACCACGCTCGCTTAGGAGGAAGGGGAGATGTCGTCTATGTGGTTGATATATCGATATGATTTTCCCATGACGACTTGCGAGAATTGAGGATGTGAGGTGGCATGAGGGGTGGTCGTGAAATGAATTTCCGGGGCTGCATGTACGGCATGCATGGCTTTACCCTTGGCGGCACTGTGGAAATTGTTTTCTGGTAATGACAGAGATAAGGTCTCATTCAACAGGGATAGGAATTCCCTTACTTCCGACTTCTCCAAAAATGCAGATTGCGGGGATGTAGAGGGGACTTTGTTGTATGCTTAAATTATGGAATGGGTGTTTGTTTAGGTGTTTGTTTCCCTGCGGGCTTCCTTGAGGAATTCAGACTGCTTGATACGTAAATGAGATATCTGCATGCGAGTATTTTGTGCTGGTGTATATGGATGATATATTTACTATCTGTGGGGAATACATCTTCAACCTGGATGTGAATATTAGCATCCAATAAAAACATTCTCAGGACATTCTTCACGGGTTCATGAGCTGCCTTGATCCTGAAATTGAGAACCACTCTGATTGCGTGATCTCGGGTAAAAGCCGCGTACATCAGATGAGACGTACTTTCCAATAGGTATACAGCCTCTTTCATCCCAATATCCCTCGAGATGCTCTGATTGCGTGTATACGGTGGGGAACCCTGATAAATCCTAACCAGTTGAATGAATTATTGAATTGATGTTCCCTTGCCTCTATACTTCCTTTCTGTGGTATTTATGTAATTTGGTTGATTGAATGGATAGCATGTGTTGAGTCACCCATGGGCGGTACTAGGAATTGAGATTAGTATTCGAGAACGAAAGGCATGAAGTCTCGATTAGCAGGTACCTATCGTCCCCCTATCTCGATTTATCTGAAAAGCTCGCTTCGCGTAGATGTGAAATAGCGTTCTCTTTCTTGCGCTCTTCTTGGTAATTTGGGATGTATCTGGAGGTAGTGCGAGAGATGACTGTGGTACGACATTCTGTCTGTATTGATGGTGTACCTGGAGGTTGCAGTTTTGGAGGCACTATGGCTATCAACCTGTGATCATAGCTGCGAGGCCTTCCTCGCTAGGTAGATAATCTTGCTCTGTCCTAAAATTCGTGGAGATTCTCTGAGTGCGTGGATGTGGAGGAGCGGTCGAGCAGAGGTTCCATCGATAAGCTAGGCTGCTGTTCTCCTTGCAGCACCATAAGCGGCGGTATGGGACGGACCAAGAGGTGGTGTGAGGGGTGATCATATCTCGGTAGTATGTCCGTTTCCAAAGATGGTATGCGTGAATTTACCGCTTGGTATCACTATGGGAATCAATCTTCACAGAGAATTGTTGTAGGAGGAGATGCTGGGTGTTCTCTATTCGGATGAGACAACATTCCATTTCAGCACTGACAAAATTAGCATGGCGTAAGGAGAGTCAGAATGCACGCACTTTCAAGGCTAATTGAGTTGCCGTTTTGCTGCGACGTTTCTCGGAGGTTCGAATCAAATTGGAAGGTAGGTTGGAAGTTTCGATGAACCGCTCGGCTGCTTTGAGGAAATCAGTACTTAATGATAATAATAAGAGCAGAAGATGCTAGCTATGATCTACTGGGGGAGTAGTTTGCTTGGTGTAGCATTTCTAGAAATTTGGTTATGGCGAAAGGAGAATTTTTATACACGGGCTCGCCAGATTGCTGTGTTGCATTTTTTTAGCTGCTCTTCTTCAAGACTCGGGACATATTGGTAGGTGGATTGGATGTTTATATGAAGGTACGCTGTGCTGAATGTGGAGGTATGCCTATGCTGCAAGCTTTCGTCCACTGTAGAGGCCAGTATCTCACAACAACGACAAGATTTGCGAGATCTTCCCACCCGAGAACTCGGCATCCTCTCAATACCGCGTACTTGGAAATACGCCGTTTGCGTAACGATGAGGTGTACGTCTATATGCTTGACTAATGGGTTGGGTATCCGTCGGCTGCACTATACAACATAAAGATCAGTATCCACTAACGATGATGGATGCAAGACTTTCCTGCGTGCACATGCACTATCCCCCAAGTCCAGTGTAACTGGAAATGCTCTGATTGTGTTGCTGTGGAGGCCGATTCTGTGTACATGCCCAAAAACTCCCTTTCCATGCCGTCCTCTTGCTGGTTTCCTCCGGGGTTGGGACACATTTGGAGGGCGGTTGGGTGCGTTTTCTGTCAGTCGCTTTGCTGGGACGTCGTGCGGAGATGTTTCAATATTATCAAAGTTTGTGTTGTATCGAGGATGGATAAAGCTTCTGGAAGTGGCGATATTGCAGGTGGGTTTGTGAATGAGGGTGTAGGGTGAGATGTGTGATAGATGGCTTTGGAAAGAGGATTTTGGGAGTGGAATCATGTTTTAGATATAATTGGCGCGGATACGGAGGCATCAATGCGTTTCATAGCGATGGCGCTGATTATCAATAAAACAGTTTGGTCTCCTAGTCCGGGTCTTTACGTGCACTTGGCCTACATCGTTTATTTATGAGAGTTACTTTGCTGTTTCTTGGGGGATGAGGCAGGTCGATAGATTGCCTACAAGGGCCTGCGTAGATATCCGCCATTCTTTCTTGTTCTATCTACTTTTGCGAGAGTCGTCGTACAGAGCTTGTAGGTGTTGATGCTGTCAAGATGGTGATTTGTGGTGTAGAGCTATTAGGATGGCTCCATTCTGAGCCCGTTGCGGGGTGGCGATGAGGGCTTTGAGGAGAGTTTATTGCTTGCACTTGGAAGGCAAGGTCTGCAGAAGACGGGTGGCTGTGAGGGATTAGAAGTCTTCAGAGCTTTGATATATATGATATCACCTCGTTTCCATTTATGTGGTTATGCGCATGCCTGGAGTCTTGTTTGCTTGATTGGTCTGATTGCTTTGTCCGCCATTGTCATTGCTTATGTATCTAAGCACGCCCCTTGCTAAAAAGCCCGTCGTCTTTTCCTCGTTTTATGGTTGCACACTTTACTGACAGATTTGCCGACGAGATCGCAGGGTATGGTTTGTAGAGTGAAATCTTGTGATTGCTGTCAGCGCTTTCGTCTCCGAGCTTGGGAACGGATGCCTCAACTCGTAATACCCTCTGGTGCTGCTTTGGAACTAGACAAGTATATTATCCCTGACTTGCAGCCTTCGAAGGTTACTCTTTTGAGCAAATAAGGATCTGTGACCAGAATTTCGGTGATGAACCATAGAGAGAGAAGATACTGAGTTCAAGAAGGCCGAGAAGCAGGGCCAACTATGGTTGGGGAGAATCTTCCTTTGGCAAGCGGACCCGGGCCTCTACCTCCCAGCCTAGACGTTTGAGACTCGCACTAATTGCCAATGGTGGCTCCCATATGGTTCCCGCTTGAAATATTGTTCATGGCTTTCAATTCCTCCTTGATCGTAAGAACGCGCAATTGGTTCACAGAGGTAGCGTGGGCAATCAGCTCCGTGAGCCAGGTGTACCGCTCTGGACCCAACGAAGCTAAAGACTCTTTTTCGTCGGCCTCACTCTGGAAGATATACGGGATCTCTGTGAGTGTGTACAAAAAGCCCTCGGGGAGGTCGAAAACTATCTGCATATTGTCAGTCCCTTACACAGGTGATGGAAGAATGCGTCGTGAGACCCCATGGGAGTACTACTCACGTTGATTTCCTCAATGTTTTTGGGCAACAACTTGAATAGTCCGTCCCTAGCACCCCATGCTCGATTTGGAACGAGAAGGCAAGCGGCACGGACCGACAATCTCTTCATACATTCGAAGTCTCTGAGATTCAATCGCGTGCCATCGTGACCGGGCCACTGCACGCCTGCGTCAGCGAGGTTGAGTTCAACGAGTGTCTCCCGGAGGGGCTGTATGCATTGTCGAATACTGGCTGGTGACATATCGTCTACCATTTCTAGTATGCGCTGCCGCTGAGCTCCGAGTGCCGCGTTCTCGTATAGCAACCCTGGCAGATTGAGCGACAAGCTTTCAAGCCTTGAGGCGATCGAGAGCAGAGAAGTCACTGCTAGAAAGTTGAGGTGTGTTCTAGGTGCCAATACCAGGTGGTTCAGGTGCTTGGCGGTATCTACTGCGCTGGTGATATTCTGCGCAATGAGCCGCGCTCGGACATCCATGAACCGTATAATAAGGTGTTGGAGGTCAGGTAGTTGCATCATTTGTAGTACGTCATGGACCTTGGTCCTAGGGTCTGAGGTTGTAACGTGTTGTAGTAAATGGAGGTGATGAAGCAGGTGTGGGGGTGGAGTGAACGGTTCACTTTGGTGGCTGAAGTTACGAATTTCCAGACTCCGTATGTTCGGTGTGAGCCTCAGAAATGTAGTCGCTCGCTCATTCGCACCATTGTTTGCGAGCCACACTGGGTTGGTTCCCCATCCTAATACTAGCACTTGCGTATAGTTGCCGAGTTCAGGCTGGTATTCAAAAATCTTCATTAGCTTTTCGTATCGTTCAAGAATTCTCAATCGCTGTCCGGTTTGATGAAACCCAACGATGGGTGACCCTTGCATCCAGACCTCAAGCTTTCTGAAGATCAATCCACGAGTAGCGGTGTATATCCTCGATTGTGTCAATGCTAGCGCACATAAGGTCGCCTTCTCGTCAAGGAAGTACATGCCAATTTCCCGAATAATCTCGTCGCTGATTTTCGCAATGAACGCCATCGTATCAAATCCGAGCCGGAACAGTAGGATTTCGAAATCGGATGGTCTATAGCATCTATGAAGGGTGCAAGGAGCTATGCTCAGTGTTACCGTAGTCTGTTATCGCAGCTGAAGGACCTGAGATGTATTCAAATTGAAGCAGTGTGTATCCAAGAGAATGATTTCGTAGTCGAAGTGAGTCTAACTTGTGAAAACAGAAGCCAGGTTCTTCACTTGTGTCCCGAAATTAGCGTGTGATTAGAATCTGGAAGATTCGGCGCTTAGAGCTGTGTTATCTCAAGTGCTGCATGCAGGGTAAGGCTGAAGATATCTGTCTAGAAATGTCATTGTTTAGTCGCTAAGCAAATAATCTGCTACCATGCCTACGTACAAAGATGTAAGACTTCCAGTAGCAGGTCTTGTGCCACGAACCTCATACAACCAGAACACGGTACTGTACTGGCAAGCCTAGCAATGCACGCCAATAACAGCGTTCCAGTGGTGGGACGACGGGGGAAGCAAAGATTTACGATCATCAAGTTTCAAAAGGATGAATAAGAGGGATAGCTTCTAGGGGATAGCATTACCGTCCGACAGTGCACTTTGTCATCGACAGCCTAGCCCATCCCTGAATGACCTCTAGCTAAGTTAGCAAGACGAGGAACAATCACCCACCTAAGTATGCTGGCAAGACATTGGGGATGGGGTTGGAAGTATGGTCGAAAGACAACAGTCTAGCTGATATGACTGTGACGTGTTCCTCCTATCAGAGTCTATCCGAATAAGATGTCTCACTCGGGGTAGAAACTGTAAAGCGTTTCGTGAAAGCTTGTTTGAAACCCATGAGGCCCTTACAGGTGTTATATTCTCACGGACATTGAGTTCATCGTCATCTTCATCATCCGAGCCCTGTTGCAATCGCATTGATAATTTGATTCCATGTGTCAATCATTCCTCTCAAAGCTGACGGCTACTCCATTATCTCGAAATCGAAGGATGACTGCCGTATCTCAGGACATATCCAGTTTCGACTGGACTTGTCGAATCGAAACATAGTCGCAGGCATTAATGCTACGAGTGATGGACCGTGCGTGATTGCATCGTTAGACAAGGGTAGAGTTGTGGGACAATCTTCCACTGGACCATATGTCAGCAACTTTTCTCAGCAAGACAAAAACCTCAACATGTCCTTCCCTGTGCTGCTGATATATTGACGCCATCCGGTAGTCTCGACACTTCAACTTTCATGCAATGCTGTGATGAAAATTACCGACCTAAGTCCGAACACTCGTATCAATTCACTATGCAAACCAATATCCGACTCGTGAGCAGGCGTGAACAGCCGCCCACAATACCGAAAATTGAACCCCTACTCGAGGAACGCACGACCCTCATATACTGAGCTGCCGACCCGCACGACGTTTCCCGGAATAGTCTCAGGTTCGGGCGATAAGATCTCTCCCTTGCGCCTTCAGCGCTGTAATAGCATCTTAATTAGAATTCGACTGGCCGGCAGAAAACAAATGTCACACCCAGAGCGCCATGCTTAGGGTCTTCCGGATGTTATCGAGGATATGGTTTAATTTTACCAGTCTCGAAGAAAGGCCAAATTGAGCGCAGGTTTCGAATTCCTCCAGACGCCGTGGGAGGTTGTGCGGGCCCGGTGGGAGGTGCGAACGCTCGAACCGATTCCCGCGTGGTGTTGGTGCATGCTCATCATGCGATAAAATTATGTGTATCGCAAGATTCCTGAGATGTTGAGGATGTGGCTTAATGCATATATTAGAGGCCTCACGAAACAGAGGTTCCCTCTGTCGAGATGTGTGCTGTAAGTGAGCTGCATCACGTCAGCTCGCTCGACAAAAGACGTGTAAAGAGTGTCACCTTTATGAAACAGAGTCACGCTAGGACGTGACTCCCCATCGTCGAGGAGGGGAGTCACAGTGAAATCGGAGTGAGCATTAAGCCGAACAGGATCGGTTTGCGAATCAAGGAGAAGCATATTATAGAGCTTTGAAGCATTTGAAGCCCCGATACGAAGGCTTTGAGGTTCAGACTAACTCAGAGCATTAGTGCTTCGATGACCGTTCTGAATCAACGCGGTATCACCTAATGAAGTACGTCTTGGCTTGAGTAGGCTCGTTCGGGCATCTCATTGCATCTGTGTGTCTTTCAAGGCTGCTCGCCATATCCTCATATCGTTGATCGTAGCCATCTCTTATGCGATGGTTTGGCTCGGACTCCGTCGTTGTCGGACGCTGGTGACTAGTGCTCTCTTGGGGTAAGCTCGTCGTTGTTAGAATTCAGGCCGGGTCAACCTCGGTAGTTACTAATCAGGACTAGTCAGGGGGCCTTGATAGACTAGTAGAGATTTCTCGTAATAGTTATTCTATTCTATATAGCTATATCTATCTATTAGCTATTATAATACTATTATATTATACCTAAATTATATATATATTTATTTATTTATTTATATTTTATACTCTATTATCTAGCTACTTAGAGCTAATAAGGGCGGTTTATATCTAGCTTATTAGAGGAAACCGTAATTTATAAAAGAAAACCTTATCCTCTATCCTACTTATTATTATATTTCTAGATCTCTAGATATTATATACTACCCTATTTTATATTCTTTATACCTTCTTATTCTCTTCTTTTACTAGGATTACTTACCCCCTTATCCTTTAGTTAGAACCTATCTACTCTTATATAATCTTAAAGAGTTATTCCCTTACTAGTATAAACTAGCTAAGTATACCTTATTAGATAACCTATTTAATTACTACTTTTAACCCCTTTAAGGTTAATACTATCTAATAGAAGTTACTTAACCCTATCCTTTAAAGTATTAGCCTCCTCCCCTTTATATAATTAGGGTAGAATATAAGTATATACTTAGTATCTTAATACCTTTATTTATATTTATAACTAGTACTATTAACCCCTAGTACCCTCCTCTTATATAAGAAGGCGCGTAGTCCTATCTTCCCTATATATAATTAAATACTTATAGAGCTCTTAGCCTTAAAAAGCCCTATATAAAGACTAACCCTTATCTCCTAGATCCCTCCCCTCTATACTACTATTCTTATATAACTAGGAATACTCTTCTAGTATTTTAGCTACCTCTCTTTCTACTTCTCCCTTATCTACCTCTTAATCTCTTTAGGGGTAAGGTTATCTTTCCTTATAATTTCCCTACCTTTAGGGCCCTAGGCTACTACCTTAGTATCTCCTCCCCTTACTACTACCTAGAGGGCTCCTCTTACCTAGGACTACTTCTCCTCTACTAGAGTCTTTATAACCCTTCTCTCCCTTCCCCTTTTCCCCTTTAACTTATAATAGATCCTCGCGTTCCCTTCCCTAGTTAATAGGTAGATCCCTTATATTACTAGTATATATAATACTAATTAATTAAGGCTTATCCCTATTAATAAGACCCCTAATTCTACCTTTAGTACTTATATATTAGTTATTTTAAAGGCCCTAAGTACTATCCTTAAGTACCTATTCTATATAGTTTTTAGTACTATAATATTTACCTTCCTTACCTCTAATATCCCCTTTAAGTTATATTATATCTCTATTATATAGGTTATTACTAGCTAGATTATAATATTATAAACCTATCTTATCTTATTAAGTATAATACCTTATATTAAGCTAGTAATAGCTAATAGGGCTAACTTTTATATCTTTATCTTTAACTTTACCCTATAAATATAAGGGCCCTACCTTAATTTACTATTAATATAGAGTTTAAAGACTTTTATTAATATCTTTAAAAGTACTACTACTACTTTAAAGTCTATTATTACCTTTATATTAAACTTCTTTAAACTCATTAATAGGTAGATTAACTTATACTTATAAGGGGTAAAGGCCGCCTTATATATATTTACCTAGTAAAGGTATATCTTATATACCTCTATTAAGATCTTATAATTTTCTTTAATACTCTTATTATATACTATTAAGTAGATATTATTAATCAAGCTTCTAATTTATACTTAGAACTTTATCTTTATATACTCTTTTATAAGTAGGGAGTTAAAGAATAGAAATAGAATAAGTAATATTAAGGATCCTTAAAGGATCTTAGTTTTTATTAGCTCTATCTTACTTATCTCTTAGCTTAGTATAATTATTATAGCCCTATTTATTAGAAAGCTTTATACCTATTATATAATAAGGGTTAGGACCCCTTTCTTTTTTAGGTTATATAATAACCTCTTATAAGAGATATTATTAAAGGCCCTTATAATATCTAGTAATAATATACTTATTATATTAGACTTACTATAATTTTATATTATATATACTACCTCTACTATTATTTTAAGGGATATTACTATTAACCTTCCCTTCTTTACTCCTATTTATTATAAGGGTAGTAGTTTATATTCCTTTATAAGGTTACTTAGCTTCTTTATAATAACTACCTCTAATACCTTTCTTAAGGTATTAAGTAGGGTAATTAGATAGTATAACTTTAATTCTAAGTAGTCTTCCTTCTTTAGCTTTTTTAAAATAATAATATTAACCTTCTTAAACTCTACTAAGTAATATCTAACCCTTAGGTAGGCCTAGAATAGGTATATAAAATTAGGTAGTAGTTCCCCTTCTACTATTCTTAGAAACTTATTTAAGATCCTATCTACCCCTAATACTTTATCCTATTTTAGCCTATTAATTACCTTATAAACTTCCTCCTTAATAACCTTTATATTTATTATTAGGGGTATATTATATTAGAACCCTTAAATATTACTTAGATCTACCCTTAAGGGTAAAGGGAAGAAGGTCCTTTAAAAGACCCCTACCTTCTCTTAAAATAATTCTACCTTAAGGCCTTCCTTACCTTTTTTAAGAGTAGGGAACTTTAAGAGTTCTTAAGGTAGTATAATTCTCTCTTAGCCCTATTTAACTAGTTTCTAATATCTATTAAGTAACTAGGACGCCTTATATACTCTATCTTAAAAATAAAGCGCATTTACTTTCTTTAATACTCTCCCTTTAATCCTTTAAGCTTCTTACTACGCCTCTAGGCTCCTCTAACTTCTTTTATAATTATACTCTATCTTAAGCTTTAGCGCCGCTTTTATAACCTTTATATAATTAGAGTTCTAGAAAGACTTTACCTTTAAAGAGGATTTTATTTATAATACTACCTTCTTTATAATTCCTACTAGGCCTTAGAGTATTTTAGCTAGGTAGCTATCTATCTACTCCCTAATTACTAGCTCCCCTTCTAGTAGTAAGTATTAAAGGGCGCCTACCTACCTCCTTATCTCCTCTAGGTCTACTATCTTTTATACTCTTTATAAGTATAAGACTACTACCTCTACCTTAAGGCTAACCTTAATATATATTAAAATATAATTAGACTTATAATAGAGATCTAGCCTAATATAATATTCTAATAGTATTTATTTAATAGTCTCTATTATAAATACTAGATTAATAGTACTTTCTACTTTCTTTACCTTTTAGGTTATTATATACTTTAATAGGGTAAGTTCTATTCCCCTTTTTTTATAATATCTATTAGTATATCCGCTACTTTATAATATATATATCTACCCTTATTATTCTAGTTTAAGTAATAGAGGTTAAAGTCTCCTACTAGTATATATTCTCTAGGTTAATCTAGCTACTCCCTTACCCCTAGTAGTATAAAGGGGCTATCTATTAAGGTCCTAGACTCTAGGCTAAGATTATATATATTATATATCTAGAGACGCGTTAATACTCCCCCTTCCTTCCTTATAACCTATATTTCTAGGGAATATAAGTCCCTTAATATAAATTTAACTCCCTATTTATTAATATTTTAGCGCTTATTTATAAAGAAATATATCCTTATATCCCTCCCTACCTTATATACTAGGTAGAATACTCCTCTACTTAGGTTATATATTAAACCCGTCCTCTTTATATATAATAGTTCCTAGATAGCTAGAATATCTATTTATTATACCTCTTTATTTTTTAGTAGCGCTATTATTATTATAGTCTACTCCCTTTATATATTATATTATAATAATTTTATTATCTTTTATACCCTTATAAGGATCCCTATTAGATATCCCTTATAACCTCCGCCCCTTTAACTATTAGATCCTCTTATACTAGTATATCCTTTAGTATCTATTAACTTATCTCTATTACTTAGAGAGTAAATAGCCTTCCTAGCCTATTTTATAATATCACTAGTAGTAGTAGTATAATTCCCCTTTCCCTTATATCCCCTTAGGGACCTATTTATATTATAACCTTACTAAGATCTTTAAACCTTAATATAAGCTTCCTCTTCTTCCTTACTACTACTATTATCTACTACCCTTAAGGCTACTTCTAAGTATCCCTTTATCTATTCCCCCTTATAAAGCTTATATATAATTTCTTCTTATTTTCTACTATCTTCTAGTAGAGCTTATTAAGTTCCCTTACTTTAATCTTATATTTTTACTCCTAGGTTATATAACTATTCCTCCTATAGTTATTATACCTTTTAACCTCCCCTTCTTTTACCTTATATTCCCTTAAGTTATACCCGCTAGTATAGATTCTATATTATACTAAGCTCTTATAATATCCTATTATATACTTATATTACTAGTAGTTAAAGTATTATATTACTACCCTATTCCTCTCCTACCTCTTATACTCTAAGAGGTTATATCCCTTTACTAGGCCCTTTTTAATTACTTTATCTACTATCTCTAGTATAGGGAGTTCTAGTAGTAGTAAGGCTCTCTCCTTTACTACCTCTCCCTCTCTCCTCTCCTTTATAACGGCCTATAGCTAGGCTACCTTTATAATCTTTAGCCCTAGGAGGTTCTTCTTATTCTATTAAATAATTACCTCCTTTACTTCCTTTTATTTTAATATATCTACTATTTTCTTTAGTACCCTATATATTATAATTAGGAAAGTCTATCTTAATACCCTTACTAACTTATATACCTTCCTTACTTAGTTATTATTCTCCTCTAGCTCCTCCCTTACCTCTATTTCTATTATAAATAGTATTAGGTTACCTTTATTTAGGTACCTTACTATTATAATCTCTTATATCTTTAGAAATATAACTATCTTAAACTTCTTAACTAGCTACTCCCTAATAAGCGCCCTTACTACTTCTCTCTTAATCCTATTATTAATCTAGATAGTTAGGGTCCTAGCCTTCCTATTATTTAATACTTTAAATGCCCTCCTTATAATATTACCTATTAGTATTATAATAAATATCACTCTAGGGCTTATATTACTTAATCTTATACCTATTAGATTCTAGCTAGCTATCTACGCCTAGCTCCTTCTACCCTCTTATATCTTCCCTCCCTAGGATTACTCTTCTACTATCTTCTTAAACTTATATACCTCCTTAAGCTATTAATCTACTTTTATAATAAACTCCTTTATATATTTAAGCCTTACCCCTATTATCCTTCTTATTTTATATAATATTCTACCTTTTAACGCGTCTTATATAGTTATAATAGCCTCTAAGGCCTTTACTAATATCCTTCTAACGCGTATTCCCTTATCTTTGAGTTCCTTCCTCCCTACTAGGCTCCCTAACCCCTATATAGGTATCTCTCTCCTACCTCCTAGCCTAACTATTCTACTACCTCTACTACTTATAACCCCTCCCTTAATACTATATCCTAATATTAGAACTTATCTTACTACGCGTTAAAGTAAGTTTATTAAGTCTTAAGGTTATCTAGACTTCTAATAGAGTATTTTAAATTATATATAAATAACTTATAAGTATTATATATTTTATTAGGTTATAAGCCTAGGTTCTATATAACCTTAGGAATTATATAAATTATATAGTAAGCTTTTTACTAAGACTTAGGGTAGTCCTAGAAGAAGTATTCCTAGAACTATTTATAATAAGTATTATTATATTTAATTATTATAAAATTTAGAAGTTAAAAGGTATTAAGAATTATAAGTTATAAGAAATTATTATACGCGTATCTCTTATAATTAACGGCGTATTTAAGGTTATTAGACTAAAATATAAACTACTAACTAACCCTAACTTACCTACTACTAGAGGAGTAAAACTACTTATTAAGGAGGGGGATAAGGATAAATAGGAAAAGTATATTAATCTAGAGGAGTAAGTACTTACTACTATTTAAATTACTATATTACTATTAGCTTATAATATAATTAAAACTCTAATAATAGTAAAAGAAATATAAGCTAAATTAAAGTTATTATATAAGATAGACTACTATACTACTAAGAAAGTAATATACTTTACTTTATATAAATTTTATTTAGATTAATTTAAATGCCTTTATACCTACCTTACTAAATTTAAGGAGTATATAAGTAAGCTTCTATAAATAGGGAGTCTACTAGAAATAGATTTCTAGATAGTAGTCTTTAAGAGGGGCTTACTAGATAATATAAAGGAAGTAGTTTATACCCTTACTAAGATTACTTAATCTAGGAAGGAGTTATAGGATTTTAAGTATATTATTACACTATTAGTTAATAGGTTTATACCTTTAAAGACTAAAGAATTTAAGGTCTTTACTAGAAATTTTAGTAAATAGCTAAAATAAGGCTAATATTAAAATAAGCCTAGTAATAATAACTAGGGTAATAATAATAATAAATATATATTCTATAACTACTAGTATAGTATAAAAGACTACTAGTATACTAATTTAAAGAATATCTTAAAAGAATGTATACCTAAAATAGAGAAAGAGCTAGAGGTAAGGAATAAATAATAGTATTAAGATAGATATCCTAGTTATTAATAAAGTAAATAAAACCTAGATAAATAAAAATAGGATAAATCTTATACTACTTACTTTAAGTATAGCTTATAATAAAATAATAAGTCTTATAAGATTATTATTAACTTAGGGGACTAGGAGTATACCTTCTAGAATTAATCTAAGTTTACTAACTATTTACTAGTATTAGGACTAACTAGGGGTAAACTAATAAAAGTTAAAGGGATTAGAATAGTATAAATCCTAGTAATTATTAATAATAAGGTTAATAAATTCTTACTAGCTAATATTTATTATATACTAAATATTAAATATAATCTCTTATCTATTATATAACTAGACCTATAAGGCTATACGTATACTAGTAGTAGATAGAAGAGTATATTTATAATAAATAAGGTAAGGAGGTATTATAAGCCTTCTTATATAACTATATATATTAGCTAGATACTATATAAATCTACTAGATAAGGGTATTCTACCTTAAATTAATAATTCTAGCTAAGAATAATACGTCTTAGACCTAATAATATAAGAGATATAGATATATTAGTATAAAGGCTATAAAAGCTATAGTATATACTACTAATATTAATTATAAGGCTACTAATTACCTGTAAAAGTATAAGAAATAGGAATTATATAAGAGTTATATATTAGGGAAAATTACATAAATACCCTTACGGTAGACTAACTACGAGGAATTGAATTTAGAATTAAATTTATAAAGTTATATAACGCTAAACCTATACAGGGTATAAGCTAGCTGTAAGTAGTTTAATAATTCGAGTTAATACTAAAAATAACCCCTAAGTACTAAAAAAACGGTTAGTCTACCTTATAGTTACTAATACCTAGAGTTACTATCCCTATAAGGACTAGTTAGGAATACGGTACTACTATTAACGTGGCGTCTATAGTATGTAGTAGCGCTGCGCTACCCCTTTACCTATAGTATATAGAGGAGGGAATTCCCCCTAAAGAGAAGGGTAGCGATTAGTCTTACTATTAATAAGAATAAAGAGTTCTATATATAAGTATATACGCACCGTTTATAGTACTTAATAGCTATATTATTATATAGTACCCTTATATTCTAATTACTCTACCTTACTTAGGGGTAGTAGCCCGACTATTAGTAAGATAAGTAGAGAAGGGTTATTATAAGTATAAGGTAAAAAGGTTAGTTAACTATTATAGGTAACCCGCCCTAATATAAGAGACTAAGCTTATATAGAAAGTAAGTCTTAAGATTTAGTTAATAAATTAATAATAGATATATCGCGATTATAACTAACTATATAGAGGTAGCTACTAGGTATATAAACTAAGTCCCTACTACTTAATACCTAAGAAGTACTATTATAAAGGATAAAAGAACTTAAAGAAGAAGTCTTAAAGAGGGAGTAGATATAAGAGTTAAGATAATACTTATAAGAGTTAAAGAGGGAAATATATACTAATAATACTACCTAAATAGGTTATTAATATTATTTATTATTAATTAAAGAATTAGAACTAAAGCGTCCTTAATATAAAACCTATATACTTAGGCCGTAGGATCTATATATATATAATAGGAAGTTAGTATAAGAATATTAAGAATAATTTAATAATATAATTAATATAATTAAAATAAGTATAGCCTATTTTTTTTATAGATAACTTTATAAAGATCTAATACGCGTTATATTATATAGCCCTAGACCTTAAAGCTATATAATATAAGTATATAAAGGATATATTAAAGGATAAATAGTCCTAGGTATACTTTAATAGTTTTCTAATAGATTAAATAGAGGATCTTTAGAATTAATATCTTATAACTAGTAAGTAGTACTTAGAAGCTAAGTAAAAGGAATATTAAAAGATTATAAGCTTTATAAATTACCTTACTAGGCTAGAAAGGTAGTTTAAGCTATTAATAGAGTATATACTTTATAATAACCTATTAAATAAGTTATATAAAGATCTTTATAATTATCTTATAATATAACTTAATATCCCTAAGATAAGAGATACCCTTATTATATTAATACCTTAACTAGAACCTTATATAATAGTACTTATATATAAAGATTAAAGGGATAATACTCCTACTAGAGATTAATATCTATAAAGAGGAAGAGGAAATTTCTAAGGATAAAGAGATAATAGCCTATATATAAAATAAGAAGGGAGGGGCGTTATTAGCTTATTATTATATCTCTTATAAAGGCCTAAGCCTAACCTTTCTACTATTAAATATTATAATTATTAAAAGAAGGGATATATAATAAAGGATTATTAGAACGTAAAATTAATAATTATAAGTATTATAACTAATAAGCCTACGCCTAGTAATAAGCTAGTTAAAAAAAGCTTAAATTTAAAAAACCCCTAAATATTATAATTACGTCTACTATTATAATATAAAGGAAAAAGTAGATATAATAACTTATTATTATAATATAAGTAGAGTATAAGTAATTATAAAGAGAATTTATTATATTAATTAACTTTAAAGTAGATACTAATTATATTAATATACGCCTAGTAAAGGAATAGAAGTAGGAAATAGATCCTAGCTCTAGTAATACCTTATATAATAGGTTTAGAAACCTAATATTATTACTAGGTTCTTATATAAGGTAAATTAAACTTATTAACTTTATAAGTATTATATAATATTATAAGGGCGCCTTTTATATAATAATAAACCTTAATTATAACTTCTACTTTAAGTATTTATAATTAGAAGAAAAAAATCCCTAAGTAGATTAGCTTATATAAAACTAGTAATTCCCTATTAAGAAAAGTAATATTAAGGAGTACTTTAATATTATTAAAAGCTTAGAAGAGTAGCTTAATAGTATTATATTTATTATAATATACTTAGGAGTAGGTAATAAAAGCCTACTATCTAAAACTAAGCTCCCTCTAGAATTTTAGGAATTTTAAGATATCTTTTTAATTAAGAATATTAGGGCGCTACTAGCTTATATACCTTATAATTACGCGATTAATATAAAGGAGAGTAAGGAAACTCCCTTTAACCTACTTTATAATTTATTAGAAAAAGAGTTATATATATTAAGGGAGTACTTGAAGTAGTCTTTAAAAAAAGGTTAGATTTAATATTCTATAAGCCTAGTAGGTATACTAATCCTTTTTATACTAAAAAAAGATAGAATATTATACTTATATATTAATTATAAGGCGCTTAATAAGATTATAATTAAAAATTAATATCCCCTTTTATTAATTAATAAAATGTTAACAAGATTAGTTAGTATTAAGTACTTAACTAAGTTAGATATTAAGGATATATATTATTACTTATAAATAAAAAAGGGTAATAAATAGAAGATTATATTCTATATAGAATATAACTATTTTAAATATATAGTTATACTTTTTAGACTTATTAATATACCTACCTTATTCTAAATATATATTAATAAGCCCCTAGTAGGACTACTTAATATTATATATATTATTTATCTAGATAATATTCTTATCTATTCCTAGGATAAAGAGTCTTATATTAGAGCTATAAAGGTTATACTCTAATATCTTTATAAATTTAAACTTTATATTAGCTTAAAGAAATATAAATTTATAGTAATAAAAGTAGAATTCCTTAGCTTTATTATTAGTTATAACGGCGTATATATAGATCCGCGTAGAGTAGATATTATAATAGAATAGCTAGAATTAGGGAGTATTAAAAATATTTAGATCTTTTTAGAGTTTATTAATTTCTACTATTATTTTATTAAATATTATTCCTCGATTACCGCGGCGTTAATAGACTATTTAAAAAATAATTATCTATATATTAAAAATAGAAAATTAATATTAAGTAATATTATAAGAGCGGTATTTAAGTAGTTAAAGTAACTCTTCTAGGAGGTACTACTACTTATATATTTTAACTTAATAGGGGAAATCTAACTAGAGACTAATACTTTAATTCTAGCTATTATAACTATTTTATTATAAAAGTTCCTAATTAATATTAAAGGGGTAGAAGTAGAATAGTATCCTATTACCTTCTACTCTTATAAATTATATTTAGTAGAAACTAGATATAAGACCTATAACTAGGAACTACTTATAATAGTTAAGGTATTCTAAGTATAAAGGTACTTCTTAGAAGGTAGCTTATATCTAATTATAATAATTACTAATTATAATAACTTAAGGTATTTCTAGATAATATTATTATTAATAAGGAGATAAGTATATTAGGTAATAAAGCTTATAATATAAAACTTTAAGATATACTATTATATAGGTACTAAGACCCTAGTTAATACCCTATTAAGGCGATTAAATTATATATTAATAATAAATAAAGAAGATATTTATCTACTAATATTATAAAATAAGTTAAAGAATATTAGGTATATTCCTTTTAATAAGTATTATATATATAATATTTATAAAGGTTTATAAAATAGTAGGGCCTATAATTATAAATAGTATAAAAGGTTAGAGATAGGGCTTAGAGAGCCTTATACCCTAAAAACGGGGGAGAGTAACGCGCTCTTAAGGATATAGAATAGTATAAGTAATAGCTTAAACCCTATTATAAAATAATTTAATATTAATTAAATAGTACTTAAAAAGTATATTATAACTATATTAATAATAGAGCGCGTATAAAATAAATATAATAACTTAATATTAGAGATACTCTAATATTTCTAAGAGGGAGATAAGGACCTTTATAATAAGAAATAATTATTAAAGTCTTAAGGCTATAAAAAGGCTATTAATATATCTCTATTAATAGATAAGATAGGGGTCCTTTATAAGGGTAGCGTAGTTTTTATACCTAGTAATAAAGTAATTAAATAAGAAATCTTAAAGCTTTATTATAATAACCCTTATACTAGCTACTACTTATAAAAGCGTATATAAGAGCTTATTAAGTAAAAGTTCTATTAGAAATTAATAGGATAAGATATTTATAATTATATATAAGAATACTTAACCTACTAATTAATAAAGCCGCGTAGATATACTATTTATAATATACTATTACTATTATTAATACTTATAAGACCTTTTTAAGAAATTATAATAGATTTTATTATAAATCTCCCTTTAAGTAAATAAAAGGGTAGTATCTATAATATAATCTTAATAGTTATAAACTATTATATTAAGGTAGCTAGGTATTTACCTATTATAAAGATAGTTAATATTATTAATATTATTAATCTATTATATTATAAAATCTTCTTCAAGTTTAATTAATTAAAAGGTATTATTAATAATTAAGGAATAGTATTTATAAGTAGCTTCTAAGTAGTTATATATTATTATATTAATATAAAAAGAAAGCTTAATACTACTTTCTATCCTTAAATAGATAGTTAAATAGAGAGATAGAATAATATACTTAAGTAGTATCTATACTACTATTCTACCTAGAGATAAGATAACTAAGTAGAGTTACTTTATCTAGTAGAGTTATATATAATTATATAAAGTATACTAGTACTAGGTTATCTTTATATAAAGTACTTTATAACTACTTACTTAAGCTAGATATAGAGCTTTTAAAGCTATTATTAAGAGAAGTCCTATTAGTATAAAAAAGGATTAAATTACTTTAAAAATAAAGGGAAGGTTTAAAGTAGTACTTATATTAAGTATAAGTTATATAAGTAAAGTATATAAATAAATAGTAAAAGTAAAGATAATATAATATAAGTAATTATATCTTATTAAATATAAAGTATATTA
>JAABUV010002473.1_pt1 | contig 24923 bp, 43 predicted proteins | sample 5559971 | NCBI WGS metagenome assembly JAABUV01 (sample SAMN10711881, study PRJNA513362) | rock metagenome | isolation source: Antarctica rocks | place: Antarctica: Victoria Land, Knobhead nord | collected 2015-12-19
GCGGCAAGCTGGACGACGCGCGCAGCGCGGGCGCCTCCGCGCTGCGCGGCCTCACCGCCAGCGGCGGCTTGGACGGCGATGGCGCCGCGGCGCGCCCGCCCAGCAGCAGCGCCGCCGCGCCGCCCAGCGGCGCGGAGGCAGAGGGGCGCATGCGGCCCGAACCCATGTTCATGTCTGGCGCCGGCCCCGGCTGCTCCGCGCTCGTGCCCTGCCTGCGCGCGACGCCAGGCACGCCCGGCGCGCCGGCGCGCACAGGGGGGCCCTCCGAATCGCGGCCCCCGGAGCAGGGGTCCGCCGGCCCGCTACCCCCGCTGCTGCCGCCGCTGCCGCCGCTGCCGGGGCGCGCGCCGCCGGCGGCCGGCCGCAGCCGCGGGACCTTGATTGGCGGCAGCGCGGCCGCGAACGGGTTGCTGAACGCGTCGCGCGCCGTGGCCGGGAGGGCGCCTGGCGGCGCCGCACCGGGCGGGCTGTCGCCCCAGCCGGCCTCCCGTGTCCCGCCTGCGTTGGCCGACGCGCGCAGGCTTGCGCCGCCCTCGCTCCCCACGGGCGGCGTGGCAGCAAAGGGATTTGCATACGCGGCCTCGGCAGGGTCTGGCACCGCCGCAGCTCTGCCGTCGCCCGCCTGCAGGGAGGTCTCACGCGGCGCGGCGCGCGCGCCGCTCTGCGTCGCGTCGGCCGCCCGTCCTGCGCGGTCGCCGCCGTCGGGCGCGCGTCCCTCCGGCCCGGGCGCTGCGGGCGCCGGTGCGGCCACGAGCGGGTTGCTGTCGTCCAGCACAAGCCGCTTGCGCACGGCGGCGCCGCGCAGCACGGCTGGCGGCGGCGGCGGCGGCGGCGGCGGCGGCGCGGGCTGCAGAAAAGGGTTCGTGCGCAGACTGTCGGGCGAGGGGTCCGCCGCGCCAGCAACGCGGGGCGGCGCCACCTCGCTCATGGCGCGCAGGGCGCGGCGCGACCCCTACGCCGCACCGCCGCACAGCCCCGTGTGGCGCGGCCAGGCCGCGGAGCGTGCCGCGCGTCAGCGGCGTGCTGAGGCGCGCGGCGCGCGGCGCGGCTGCGTGCTCGGGAGCCAAGAGGGTACGTCTGGCAATGGCATGTGCAGCTGCGTGTCTTAGCCGCTGCGGCGACGGCGATGCCGTGAGCTGGCGCTGCCCGGCTGGCAGCGGCTCCCTGCAGCACGCGGCGCCGCCTCCGCGCCAGGCACGAGTTTTTGCAGGGCTACGCTACCGCGCAGCTTTCTGCAGCTTCAAGGGCTGCCTGCGCGCATAGCACACGACCAAATTTGACAGCCGCGTGACAGATGCACTGCGCACACACAGCTGGCCAGCCACAGCGAGGGCGTGCTGATCAAGACGGTGTGCAGGGACAGGCACGCCAACGACTAGGATGGCAGGGCGGGCAGCATTCTCCACGAGCGGGTGACACAGCATGGATGCCAGGCCGCGACCACTAAGTAGGCCCCTGAGCAACAGGTACGAACTACTCCAACAGAAGATATGGGTTACACTCAGACAGAGTGAGCGCTAGCATCAATACACAAAGTCGCGACATTGCAAACAGCGCACCTCGCCCTGCTGCGCCGGTCTGTCCCCGCGACATGCCCCTGGCTGGACTTTCAGCAGCTTGCTCAACTTCTCTCGAGCTCTGCAGCCTGGACTGCTGGCCCTAAGTGTAGGGTGCCAACCACACTGTACTACTTCTCCGAGACCAAAGTGGTGGAAGTGTGCTCTGCTACACAGACTCTGCTGTACAATGGTCAGGATGGCTGTTATTGCCGCGGTGGTGCTCCTGCTGGCGTGCAGCGCACATGCGCAGCCTCCTCAGCGCCCAGGCCCGCCGGGTCGGAGGCATGGGCCACGCGCGTCCGTGGACATCACCAACGCGCAAGCCTTTGCGTCCGCGCCCGACGCTGCGCCCGATGACCTGGGGGTGACGACGCGCGTGGTGCTCGCATGCTTGCATGGCGCTGCGCTGCCGCACGCACGCTGACACGCCGTGTCCCTGCTGCGCAGAATGACGTGCCTTACAGGCCCGGGGAGCCTGCCAGGCCGCCGCAGCCAGAGCGGCCGGAGCCCAGCCAGGCAGCTGGGCCGCCCCGCAGGGCGCCGTCACCGCCGCGATACGACCCGATCTTTAACCCCATCATCGCCATCAGCACGCCTGCCGTGTCCGCCAACAGCTCGGCGTCCATGGGCAACATGGGTGCCTGGGCCGGAGGAGCCAACGGGGCCGGCGCGCCGGGCGGCGTGCAGACCGTGAGCGCCAACAAGGCGCAGAGCCTGCAAGCGCCCGTGAACAACACGCTGCCGGCGGACGCTTCCGGCCAGACGTGCGCAACTGCATGATGCCCGCCATCTTGCTTCCTAGGATGCGCCATGTGGCTGCACGCAGCACGCTGTGGCGATACTCACAGTTGAGTCCAAGGGGAGCTGCGCCGCTGCGGACTCGGCACCGCGCTGGCCCGCTCAGCAAAGCGTGCGCTCGCGTGGCCCTGCGTGCAAGTCCGCTGCTCCCCCCCGTCCCGCCGCCGCCGCAGCAGGTTCAGCTAGAAGCTGCAGAGCAGCCGACCAGAAGGGCTGCAGCCTCCCCGAGTGCTTGACTGCTGCAGGTGTGCTGTGCTGCGGTCTGCGTAGCAGGCACGGCTGTGTCAGCAATGCGCGCTGCATCTGCACCGGCAAGTTTCCGGTCCCTCGGGGCAGCTAGCAGCTGATGGGGTGCTGCTTGTCAGGTCTTGGCACGGTGTGTATCATGTTACACGCAGGTGCGCCAGCTCCGGGGAGCACTGCAGGCGGCGTGTACTGTAAAAGCATCAGCAGCCGCGATGAAAAGTGCAAGCGGTGGGCTGCAGAGTCGGGGGCGAAGTGGCATGGCTTTTTATGCACGGAACAGCACCTTGAGGCGACAGCGAGCAACCCGCCGTGCGTGTTCAGACACCGGCGCGCCCTGCGCAGGGCGACCAACTACGGCGGCGGCGCGGGCGGCGGCGGGCGCACGGTGACGGTCTCCAGCAACGACTCCATGCCCGTGCTGGGCCAGGCGGCGGGCGCGGGCGGCGGCGGCATGGCCGTCGTCCCGGGCGCGGGCACGCCGGCCGCGGCGGGCTACCTCGCCGGCGCGCCTGACTACGGCGTGCCCGCGTATGGCGCACCTGCGTACGGCGCGGGCGCGGGCGTCGCGGAGAGCCCGGCCGGCCTGAGCGAGGTGCCCGCGGGCGTGGTGGGCACGGGCGGCCTGCCAGCCGGCGGCGGCGCGCCGGGCGCGGTGCCGGCGGGCGCGGTGCCGGCGGGCGGCGACGCGAGCGCGCTGCCGCCGCAGGTGGCCACCGTGCTGTCGTCGGCCGAGCGCGCAAAGAACCTGCCGCTGGTGCGCCGCTGGCTCCCAGGTGGCACAGGCCGCTGTCGGCACCTATGAAGACGACACCCTGGCGTGCGTTCTGCCCCTGGGTCATGATCTGCCCCTCCGCACGCTGCTCTGGGGCGCGCGAGCACGGCTCTGCTCCGCTGCGTCGGCGCAGACCTCATGCAGGGCCGCCTGACGCCTGACGCCTGGCAGGAAACACGCACGCGGCAGCCAAGCGCCCGCGGGCGCACATGGGCCACCGCGACGCCGCTCACGCGCAGCGCGCGCGCGCCCTGCCCCCGCACGCTGGCCGCGCGAGGTCCAGAACGGGATCCAAGCCTGTTTCAGCCAGCCAGGGCTGCCCGCGCAGGTGTCGGCCGCCAACGGCGGCTTCTCGGTGCAGCAGCCGATCATCACCAACCCGGCCAACGGCATCACCTCGGGCGGCAACGTGTTCAAGGCGGGCCAGCAGGGCGTGACGCTCGGCAACGTGGGCGTGGGCGACAGCATCCAGGCGCGCGCGGCCTCCCGTGGGGGCCCCTGCGCGGTCCGGGCCCTTGCCCGATCAGGGCCTATGAATACGCATCCTACGCGCGCCTCAGCGGGCCTGGCTGGGTGAAACAAGCTTAGGGCATCCGTCTGGGCCCCGCGCAGCCGGCATGCGGGGCAGGGGCGACGCACGTGGCTGGGAATTTGAAGAGGCTGCTCGTAGGCTCTGGGATGCATGCGCCGCGACCAGGCCACCTGGTGTCTGCGATGCTGCGTCCCTGCTGTCTGCTCTCTGCAGGACTACAGAGTGTCTGGGCGGGCGTACCAGCCGGCCGGGAGTGGCCATGCACTGGCAACTGGTGCATGATCCATGCACTGGGCTTGCAATGCAGCGTGAGGCATTGCAGCACAATGTGGCATGCGCGGTTTGTACATGCGTGCCCATGCGCTGTTTGCACACTGGTTGATTTCACATGCGCAATGTCAACATGGAGCCCATGTGCTCCGGCACATACTTCTGCTTCGCGCTGGCTGTGCAGACAGGCAGCGCGGCTGCTGCCAGCGGAGCGGGGGCGTGACCGCGCGCCCTGCGTGCGCGCGCGCAGTTTGCGCAGGGCGGCGGCGTGACGGTCGACCCCGGCAGCGCGGGCAGCCTGTGGAACCTGGCGCGCCAGGCGGCGGCGCTGTACGGGCACTACGGGCGCAGGCTGCGGCTGTGAGCCGCATGCGCGCGTCCTTCATGTGGGTAGTGTTAGCTATGAGGCGCTGCGTCCGAGACGGCTGTGAGGCGCCTGTATGTGTCCTTCATGTGGGTGGTACTAGCTATGAGGCGCTGCGTGCGAGGCGGCAGCCCTCTTGGACCTGTTTGCTATGGTACGCCAGCGGTGTTCCCAGCGCCTGCTGCGCTGCTGCTGGAGCCGGCGCTGGTGCGCGGCCACTGTAGCACATGCAGCAGCGCCCACTGCAACAGAGCACCGGGCCTGCACGACTTCCTTCCGAGTAACGTTTTCCCAGCCAAAAGCGTGGGGTCTGGGACCCTATATACCACCGGCAAAGAAGGCGCTGTGCCTTCTGCCCGCAGCGTTGTTTAGTCAAGAGGAGTCGCCTGCGGCCGCGGAGCACCGCCGAGCGCCCTACCAGCAGGTGGCGCCTGCGCTGTCGGAAATGCCGCCCGCGCCGGCAGAACTTAGGTCAGGAGGCGAGGGGGTCGTCGGTGCTGGGCAGCGGGGGCATGCACGACCGGTGGGGGCGGTTGGCGGCGAGCGGGACGGTGGGGCAGCCGGATGGCAACCCGTCTGGGGACCGACAGCCCAGCAAAGCACAGCAGAAAGCTGGATGTGGTTGGACAAGGCCACTGAGGCCCTGACTGATGGCGGAGAGCTAGGAGCACTAGTGCCTCACTGTGGGCGCCAAGCGCTGGTGACGGCCGCTTGTGCGGCTCAGGCGGCCCAGGCTGCGGGGGCTTTGGTGATGCAATTCAGCCACTTAGGGCATCCTGGGCCTGTGGCTGAGGCCCGCAGCGCCTGCAGCCGTGTGCGTGCATCGGGCAGCGGCTTACAGCGCTACAGGGCTTTATCGGCGGGGCTGCTGTGCGTCGAGACGCCATGCGCGTGGCCGGCGCGCATTGCTGTAGGGTTTCCTGCGTCTGCGCAGCAGCGCGCTGGTGTCACCTGGGGTGTCCAGCGGGGTGTGCACACAGACAGCCTGTGCCCCCGCCTGGTACCTGGCTGGTGAGAGGGAAGAGCACCGGCGGTTGCTGTGCAGCCGCCTGAGGTAATACGGCTGAGCCTGGTGGAGCGTGGAAGGGCAGGCCAGGCGGTTTGCAGGGCGCTGTTTGTCAGGCTTGAGACATTGCGCTCCCATTGTGGCACTTATCACACCATTGCTACTGGCCTGTCGCAGGTGCGCGCATACGAGGCGGAGCAGCCTGCTGAGCAGCCAGCAGGCCAACGGCGGCGGCTGCTGGTTGGCTCTAAGCGTGTGCCGCGCGAGCGCGCGCGTGGTGTGGGGCATTGATCATGGCAACCAGCAATGGCGCGCCGCAGAATGGTGCGCGCCTTCTTTCTTTTTCCGGGTGTGGCAGGCTCAAATGGAAGGCAACACGCAGTCGTAAGAAGGGCACTGGAGGAACTTTGTCGCACCATCCGCGCTCCAGCTCGCCACCGTGGCGGTTGTGAGAGGTTGCTGGTGATCCCTCGAAGTGCATGTGAGCAGCAGTAGTGTCAAGTCACAGCAGCTGTTCCTGCAAAACACCTGGCAATTCTTCACTGTGTTCCTGGCTAACTCCTCCGCGGGCCTGTGTCCAGTTGAGATGGCTGGTCACGCCAACGGCGGCGAGGCGACGCCAGCCACCGCGGTGAAGGACGCGACGGCCGCGCCGGCACCGGGCGGCCGCGAGGTCGACTTCAAGAAGCTGTCGCAGCCGGACGCTTTCAAGCTGCTCAAGGTTGGCCGCCGCCTGCGGCTCTCTGCCAGCCAGCCTGTCCTTGGCTATGGCAGACCGCACCTGAGAAGGCTGGCCGGGCAGCGAACAGCTTGATTGCCAGCTAGCTTGTCCTCCCAGCTTAGTCTGACAGAAGCGGCATGCACCGCCTGCTGCTGTGGTATGAAGCACCTGGCTGACGGCACGCAGCTGTGCAACGTATGCCAGGGCGTGTCCGCGTACGTGCGAAGCTTTTTTAATAGCTCAAGCAGCTGCCAGTCAAGACACTGCGTTGAGAGGGAGAGGGGAGGGGGCGTGGGAGGCAGGGGGCGTGTCCGTTGACCCCAGCTGGCCTGATGAGACTCACTTGTGCGCAGCGTGTGTGTTTGGTAAGCGCGCTCGCAGCAGGCGGCCGTGACAATGCATGCTGCGTGCCGCGAGCGCGCAGAGCACGCCGGAAGGCCTGACCGACGAGCAGGTCGCCGAGCGCATCAAGGAGTACGGCCCCAACAAGCTGCCGGAGAGCAACCGCTCGCCCTTCCTACAGTTCCTGGGCTACTTGTGGAACCCGCTGTCGTGGGCGATGGAGGCGGCGGCCATTATCGCCATCGTCCTGCTCGACTTTGCCGACTTTGCGCTCATCCTGTTCCTGCTGCTCCTGAATGCCGTCATCTCGTTCCGCGAGGAGTCCTCGGCCGTGCGCGCCCGCGCCCCGCGCGGCCCGCCTAGCTGCAGACTGCCTCGCGCGTGCGCAGGGACAATGGTCCGGAGTGCGCACGCGTCGAGCCATGCTGTCCAGGCCCTCCGCACAGGAGTTTTTGCCAGGCGGCAACATTTCTGAGGGGCAGAGCGTATGTACCGCAAACGGAGAGGGTGCTGTGCAACTGCGCAAGTAAGCAGAGTAGGTAGTTGGTACAACCTGTGCGCCTCCGTCCAGCACGGGCCTATGAGGTACGGGCGGAGCGGACATCCGTGCGGGGACCTGAATCCGGCAGGCCCGCTACCAGGTGCAGCTGCAAAGGCGTCGTGTTTTGGGGAGCGGCACGCGGAGCGCAGCACAAGGCCGTCCCCACCTCGCCCTCTGCTACCCTAGAGCATAGGACAAGGACTTGATTGGTTCTGGTCGTGTGCGCCGCGCAGGACAAGGCCATCAAGGCGCTCACGGCCGCGCTGGCGCCCAAGGCCAAGGCCCTGCGCAACGGCAAGATGGTGTCGGTGCGGCCCATCGTGCCGCGGCAAAACGGGGCTTTCTGCTGTGGGTGAGCAGGCTGGGTGGATTGGCAGGCGCTGATGATGCATGCTTAGCTCAAGCTGTGACACAGAAGTGGCCGTCACAGAGGGGTTGAGATGCGTGAAGGTGCTGAAGTATGCACTGTAGAAGAAGGCCGTGGCTCATTAGTTTGCTGCGCCCGCTGCCCAGGGTGTTGTTGGCGGGTACTGGTGCGCGGGCCTCCGTGTGCGGGCCAGCTGTGCTTGGAGGGCTGCAGCCGATGATGCGGAGACCGAGACGCCTGGCAGCGCCTGGCGCACTGTTGGTGTGCCTGGTTGGGCCGGCCCCAGCGCGCGCGCACCCGGCCGGCGTGCCAGACAGCTGCCGCCCCGGCGCCGCAGGTGGACGCGTCCGGCCTGGTCCCGGGCGACGTGGTGCTCGTGCGCCTGGGCGACGTGGTGCCCGCCGACATCAAGCTGCTCGGCGAGGGCGGCGAGCACGACACGCCGATGCAGGCGCGGGCGCAGGGCGCGGGCCCAGGCCAGCGTGTGGGGCTGTGGCGCGGCGTGCCGCCGGGCAGACGCGCCAGGCTGCTCCCGGGCCTGGTGGCGAGGCAGACAGCCGTCTATTGGCAGCCTGGGGTCTGTGGCAAGCAGTCAGCGCGCCTGCAGCTTGTACTCGCAGGAGGGCCGTACCTGTTTCAGCACGTCGAGTGTGCGAGTATGTCTTGCCCAATCTAATCCGTGGATTGGCAATACTGTCCACGAGTCATTTCATCTCCGTGGAGCGAGGCTGCATGCTTGGGCCGGTTGCTAGCTGGGAGTGCTGGGGGCAGTAGCAGCGCCCTAGCTTCAGCACCCCCCAGCAGTGCAGACTGCCACGGCGCACGCAACAGAAGCAAGGTGTCATTGGCCTGACGCGGGTCGCCCCCGGCCGCGCGCAGATCGACCAGGCCGCGCTGACCGGCGAGTCGCTGCCGGCCAAGAAGTTCAGCGGCGACGTCGCGTTCAGCGGCAGCGCGATCAAGCAGGGCGAGCGCCACGCCGTGGTGTACGCGACCGGCGCCAACACGTTCTTCGGGCGCGCGGCCGGCCTGATCGGCAGCACGCACAACGTGGCCAACATCCAGAAGGCGCGCCGGCACCGCGGGCGCAGGGCACCCGTAACTGCTGGGAGCACGCTTGGATTTGGGCGAGTCCCAAGCTTCCAAAGCGCTGCTGCCAGCGCACAGACACTGGGCGGATTGTGCGAAGATTGCTGAGGTGGCTGTAGCTCAGGCGTAGGGAGATCTTCTGTTGACTCTGCAAGGTTTGGGGGCGAGACAGGTGGTTAACATGTGTTCCTGCTCTCGGGCACACAACCAGCATGCATGCAGATGCTGTGTGTGACACTGTACCTGCAGAAGTGTGTGTGCAAACTGATGGGGTGTGCCCCAGCGGCCCCAGTGGGCGCGTTGCGAGGCGCTGGTCGCGCCGCGCGCAGATCATGACGCGCATCGGGGCGGTGTGCCTGGTCACCATCGGCATCTGGATCATCATCGAGCTCAGCGTGCAGTTTGGCGAGCCCAGCAAGGGCCGGCTGCTGGGCAACCAGCGCCACACCTGCGGCATTGGCGTGGGTGCGCGCCCTCTGTCGGCGCAGCCCTTGCTCGCGCTGCCATCACCGCTGTGTGCGTACTGGGACTGCACCATATGGTGACGGGGCTCTGGCAGGCTCTGAAGCATACGGTCCGGAGGCTGCGTTATGTTTGCTGCTCAGCTGTGCGCTCTGGTATCAGGCTTGTCAGCGGGCTGACAGGATACGAGTCACTGTGCTTCTAGAGTCATGAGGCAGGTGCTGAGTCGCACGGGCCATCAGCCGAAACGCCATGCGCCAACACGGCGGTTCCGAGCGGGTTTGCTTGCGGCAGGCTCCCAATGCAGCACACATGTGAGGCCAGCGCGTCCTTACGTTGCTGTTATGGGCACGCGTGCGGCTGTGAGCCGCTGCTCAGTGTGTTGGCCGGGCCGGCGGCCGGCACCCCCGCTGCCTGGCCCCGCCGGGCCCGGCGTGCCGCGCGGCGCGGGTGATGCGGGCGCGCGCGCGCAGGCAACTGCCCCACGCTGCTCAACATGCTGGTCATCATCGTGGGCGGCATCCCGATCGCCATGCCGACCGTGCTCAGCGTGACGCTCGCGCTGGGCGCCGCCAAGCTGGCCAAGGAGGGCGCGATCGTGGCGCGGCAGTCGGCCGTGGAGGAGATGGCCGGCATGGACGTGCTGTGCTCCGACAAGACCGGTGCGCCGGGGCGCCAGCGGGGTGAATAGGGTGCAGTGGTCAGCTGGTAGGGCATTTTTCAAACCCCAGAAAGACCGGCCCTGATGCACATGTGCTGTGCTCAACAACCAGCCTGGCGCCGCATGTGACATGGGTCTGTGCGCCGAGCAGCCCAGACTGGTTGGGGACGCGGGTGGTCCTGGATAGGGTGAGGCTAGGGTGTGTTGACAAGTCGTTCCCAGACCTAGGCGGCGCTGTACAAGCTGTGAGGGGGAGCTGCACCAGGCTGACGTGGAGGCGCCCGTCGCGCGGCGCAGGCACGCTGACGCTGAACAAGCTGACGGTCAACCAGGCTGACGTGTTCCCCGTCAGCCACATCCCGCACAACGAGGTGCTCCCGTGTCGAGACGCGCCCGGGCACATGGTGTCCTCGATGGGGCTGGTGTAGTCTTGGGTGTCAGCATGCGTTCATATACCCAAAACAGCTGGGCACCCTAGGCGGCGCTTGCGAGCGCCGTGCCTTTTGCCCTGCAGGTCAGCATCATGAGTCCAGCCGCGGTGCGCGCAGCATCAGTTTCTGCCAGGGGGTGGACCAGGGCCACTCTCCGGCTGCCGTGCGCATGTCGCGGCGCGGCCGCCCACGCGCGCGCGGCGCGCGCCGCGCAGGTGCTCAAGTACGCCGCGCTGAGCGCCAACATCTCCACGGAGGAGCCGATTGACATGGTCATGCACGACTCGTACCCGGGCAAGGACACGCTGTGGCAGAGCTACACGCTGAAGAAGTTTGTGCCGTTCAACCCGGTGGACAAGTTCACGATGGCCATCGTGCAGGAGAACGCGACCGGCAAGGTCCAGCGCGTCATGAAGGGCGCCCCGCAGGCGCGCTGCCGCGCCGCATGCTGGATGCATGTTATCAAGCGGCTCACAGTGGGTCAGCTGCTTGTGGAGTCGGCCGCTGATGGAGTTGGGATATGCACTGTGCATCTGCCCTGCGCCTGGCCTGCCAGGGTGCGCGCATAGCGGCGACAGAGGCGGGCAGCTGGGGGCGATGTGCTGTGAGCGCATGCGCTTGCTTCCCTGTGCGCGGCCGCCGACGGTCGCCCGCCTGCGCAAGGAGCGGCCCGCTCCCCAAGCGCTGTCGCCTGTGCGAGCGTCTGATGTGCAGCAGGACCGCCTGCGTTTGTGCGCTGCCAGCGCAGGCGGCACGGGCCGGCAGCTGGCCGGGGCGCCGAGCGCGCGCGTGCGCGCGACGCGGCAGGTGGTGCTCAAGAAGGCGAACGTGAACCGCGACGAGGTCAGCACGGTCGTCAAGGACAAGATCAACGAGTTCGCCCTACGCGGCTTCCGCGCGCTCGGCGTCTCCGTCGCGGACGGCGACCAGAGCGGCCCGGACCAGTGCGCCGGCCCACCCTCCCCGCGCGTCACAGAGCTCGCCCCCGGCCGCTGCGCCTGGAGCGGAGGCGAGCAGCAACTGGCCGTGCGCGGCAGCCGTGCGGCCGCGGGACGATCATGAGCTTGGCGCGCTGTGAGGCTGTGAATGTGCAGATACCGTCTCGACCTGCCAAGCCCGTACAAGCGGGCCGAACCAGCTGCCGGGCTGGAGTGTTTTGGTGGCGCTGGCACGCTCGGCAGTGCCCGACCAGAGTGCCTCTGGCCGAGAGCTCGCCGCTGAGCGGGCGCGGGCCGGTTTGCGGGATCAGCGCTCGCAGAACGTCAGAGGTGTGGATAGTGAAGTCGGGGCCCGGAACGCGCGCAGGTTCACGATGGTGGCGGTGGTGCCCATGTTTGACCCGCCGCGCATCGACACCAAGGAGACGATCGAGCGCTGCATCGAGAAGGGCATCATGGTCAAGATGGTGACGGGCGACCAGCTGCTCATCGGCAAGGAGACCGCCAAGCAGCTGGGCATGGGCCAGAAGTTTTACACCACCGAGGAGCTCATGGCGGTGCGCCCCCGCCCCGGGGCTGGCAGAACCCTGGCGCAAGGGTTTTTACTTTAAAGTTCTACACCACCGAGGAGCTCGTGGCGGTGCGCGCCTTGAGAGCGCGCCCCAGAGCTGGCAGAACCCTGCTGCAGGGGTTTAGCCTTGTAAGAGACCGCCACATAGCTGGGCATGGGCCAGAAGTTGTACACCACCGAGGAGCTCATGGTGGTGCGCGGCCCTCGGCGCGCTCCTAATGGCACCCCAGGGCTGTCAGAACCCAGCTGCAAGGGTTCAGCCTTGCAGTGCAGGCCGCGCGCCAGAAGCCTTGAGTTCAACAACGCTGGACAACAGTGTTGGGTGCACTGTGCGGATGCATCGCCTCTGTGTCATGCCAGTGCCTGCGGCGCGAGTTACCGGCCGTGAGAAGAACAAGAGCTGGAACCGCGCCCGCTCCTGCAGGCTGCGGCGCGCCAGCAGGGCGGCGCGCAGCGAGGCGAGCAGCTGCTCTGGGCGGGGCGCTGACGCGCCCGCCGCGTGCGCGCAGCACGTGAACAACACGGGCCATGACGGCATCGACAAGCCGGCCGAGCAGCTGGTGGAGGAGGCGGACGGCTTCGCGGAGGTGTTCCCGGAGCACAAGTACGAGATCGTGGCCATGCTGCAGCGGCGCCACCACATGGTCGCCATGACGGGCGACGGCGTCAACGACGCGCCCGCGCTCAAGAAGGCCGACGTCGGCATCGCCGTGGCTGGTGCGCGCCCGCCCGGCCGCGCTGCGCATGCAAAAGCTCTCGCGCGCGCGCCGCTGCAGCCGTCTGTGCCTGCAGCGTGACCACCGGCACCATGCGCCTGCGGCGCCGCGCCCGCGGGGCCGCGCGCGCGCGCGCGCGGCGCCAGCCCCTGCACGTGCGCGCCGAGCAGGGCGGTACGCGTGCAGGGTATAGGGATACCTTAACCCTAGCGCACCCTATGCAGGCGCGACGGACGCGGCGCGCGGCGCGGCGGACATCGTGCTGACGGAGGAGGGCCTGAGCGTGATTGTGAGCGCCATCATCGGCGCGCGCAAGATCTTCCAGCGCATGACCACCTACTCCAAGTACACCGTCGCGATGACATTCCGTATCGCGTTCACCTTCGGCCTGCTGACTGTGCTGTACGACTGGTGAGCCTGCGTCTCGCCCGCGCGCGAAGCCTCGACGGCCTGGGCGGCTGGTTTGAAGTGTCGCGCGGACGCAGCTCCTGCCAGTGTCCTATATATCAACCGCAGCCCAAGAGCTGGACATTTCGGTTTGTGCTGGCCGGCATGTGGCAGAGAGGGTTTAACCCTACCCTACCCAACCTTATCTTGGGCCGGCGCGCGCGCAGGTACTTCCCAACGCTGCTGATTGTGCTGCTGGCGGTGTTCAACGACGGCGCCATGATCGCGCTGTCCAAGGACCGCGTGGTCGCCTCCCGCATGCCCAACTCCTGGCACCTGGGCGCCATCTTTGGGCAGGGTGCGCGCGCCCCCAGCTGTGGCACGTCACCAGCGACCGAAGCAGACGCATGCCTCCTCAATCTTGCTGATCTTATTGAGCAATGCAACGTGACTTGTGCATGCGATCTGGCGTCAAATGGCCATCAGCCAAATCGCATGCGCTGTCTGGCCGTGCAAGGCAACCGTGCCCGGTGTGATTGGTGTGCCTGGTTGAAACCATGACAAAGCCACGCCGCCACCAGTGGAGACAGCCTGCACATCTCGAGCGACCTGCATGCCGCCGCGCGCGCGCCACCCCCTGCACCCAGCCGCGCGCCGGCGTGCCTGACGCGCGCGCGCGGGCGCCGGCTAGGCATCGTGTATGGGCTGTACCTGACGCTGTCCACGTGGATCCTGTGGTTTGTCGCCGCGCGGATGAGCTTCTTCGCGGACGCGTGCCACCTGCCCTCGCTGCAGATCACGGTGCGGCGGGAGGAAAGAAGAGGGAAAATGAGCACGCGCTGCCCTACCCCTGGCTCTGTGCGTATGCTCCGTGCGGGGTGCGCGGTGCTCACAGGCCCCGACAGTGCTGTCCCTGGCGCCGCGTGTGCTCTGAGGTGCCGTGGGCGCGAGCCCCGCGGTTGTGCCGGTACATGGGCATGCGCAGCGAAGCCGGCTCCCTCAGACCTGCTACCCACCAGCGCATGCCTGTCACCCCGCGCTGTGCAACTGCGTAAACTAAAGATGGTGCTGAGACTGAGCCGCCTGCATTCCGGTTGGTTGCAAACTGCCCAACCCTGCACCTGGCATGTCCCAACCCTATACCTGGCGCGCCGCACAGACGGGCACGCTGGAGCAGTTCTGCCAGAGCATGTACCACGTGAGCGGGTCGCAGCTGGACCAGTGCGTTACGGAGCAGTACTACGTGCGCTCGTCCATGCTGCGCGCGCTTATCTACAACCAGGCGCGCCCTGGGGCGTCTACGTGTGCGCCCCTAAAGCAGCAGCTACATTCCTGCCATTGAGGCGCGGCTAGCGCGCGCTGCCTGGCCGCGCGACACGAGCTGACCCTTGTGTGCCTGTCGGTCTGGGCGCAAGGCGCGCGTGCGTGCGCCCCGTGCGACTCCTGCCAGGGCTTTGAGTTGTTTCTGGCCTCGCCGCGCGCAGGTATCCATCAGCGGGCAGGCGCTCGTGTTTGTCGTGCGCGACCAGCGGTGGTCGCTGATGACGCGCGCCGGCGCGTGGACGTACGGCGCGTTCTTCGCCGCGCAGGTGCGGCCGGGCTGGGAGCCCTAGCAGGGTCTAAACCGCTGCTCCCTTGCCGGCCTGGGGCTCGCAAAAGCGCACAGCGCCTGTGCACGTTCGCGAGCTGCAGCTGGGTGTTGGCGCCTGGGCGGTGAGGCGTGCGTGCCGCCCCCGCAGCGCCTGCTGTGCAGGCGCTGCGGTCGCGGCCTCTGTGTGCATGCAGGGTGTCGAAAACGCTGCAGGCAAGCCTGGTCTGCCGGCCTCTGACTCACGCAGAACAGTGCGCATGCTGGGCACCACTGCGCGGCCCGGGCACTGACTGCGCGGCCGCGCGCGCGCAGATCGCGTCGACGATCATCGCGGCGGTCGGCTTCAACGGCTACCCGTACCCGCCGGAGCACAACGACAACTGCCAGTACTGCGACCTGTCCACCGGCAGCCCGCACCCCATCTTCTCGCGCCAGGCGCCCCTGTACGGCACCGAGAGCGTGTACACCGACTCCACCATTGGCTGCCTGTGCGGCCCTGCCACCGCGCCCGCGGCCCCGCCTGCGGCGCCCGGCAGCACGGTCGCGAAAGCTTACCATCAGATGGCTGCGATCGCTGGAGCGCTGCCGGGGCGTCATGTTTCTGTTGACGACTTTGCGGGTCTCTATTCATATTGGTGTCGCTTGCGGGTGGTTGGTGTCAACGACATGAGCATGAGCTGGGCGGTAATTGCAGCCAGAGCAACCGGATGGATGCCCTCGAGTGGTTGCGGATGATGTTTGCGAGGCGCGCGCGTGCGACGGCTGCGCCGCGAGCGCGCGCACGGCGTACGTGATTGTGGCGTGGATGGTCCATCCTGTTCTACCTGATAGGGCCCTAACTCTAACCCAATACCTTACCCTATAACCTGGGCGCGCGCAGGGCGTACGTGATCGTGGCCTGGATCTGGTCCATCTTGTTCTACCTGGGCCTGGACCCCATCAAGTGGGCCATGGCGTACGCCATGAACGAGGACGGCTTCCGCACCCGCACGCTCAACCGCCGCCGCCCCGTGCCGCCGCCGGAGGCGCGCCCGCTGCGCCGCCCGCAGCTGCAGCCGGGGCCCTGTTGTTGCCTGCGCTGGCGTCTGGTGGCGCCTCTTGAGGATAATTGGCGCTGTGCCCCTGCAACCAGGTCGATTCAGCCTGGACCTAGCCGCCTCCACTACGTAGCCAGCGCTCTTGTTGCAGTGCATTGGATGTGTCTGATCGTAGGCCTTGGTGTCTCCATGTAGCTTGTCTTCAAGGCATGCATACTGCTGGCAGTGCTCCGAGCGGGAGCGAAGTTTTCCTTTCACCATACTAGACTAACTGCTGCTGCGGCGCGCAGGTGTCGCTGGAGCAGGCGCAGGCGCACGGGCCCAGCCACATGCTGCCCGCGACGTACGCCAACCCGCTCGGCCGCGCCAGCATCTCGCGCCCCACCGCTGCGCAGTTCGAGCGCGCGTCCGTGGTGCGCACAGGCTTACGCGACGCCCTCTTTCTCTGTGAGGAGTTCCTGTGTGGGGCAGTCTTGAGCGCGCTTCGATCATCGCGTCTTCTTGGTGTGGGCATTGTGCTTAGTTCTGCAGTCCCGATGGCGCAAGTGCGCATCGCTGCTGTCTCCACTCTGTTGCGGGGCAGGCCGCTCATGCATGTAGGAGTGTCGCATACAGGAGTGCTACATGTCTAGTACTTTGAGAAGGCAACATCAGTTGTGTGATGCGCCCCTGGTGCGTATTGATTTGACGAAGGACTGTGCACATGCGTCAAGTCACGTGCTGCTGTTCTAGGCCAAGACTCAATCACGAGCACCTGTTGCCGCGCCAGGTCCTGGTCGACGAGGCCGGCCGCGTCACGGCGAAGAAGGGCGAGGAGGCGCCGTCGCGCCCGGGCAACTTCTTGCAGCGCGTGTCGGCGTCCATGTTGCCGGGGAGGCCCGACAACGCCTAGGCGCGCGCTGGCTTGACCTGGCGCCGGGCGGCCTTGACACCGCCCTGAATTGTCCGGGTGCGGGGTGGAGCTGCCAGGCGGGGCGGGCACAGCTGCTCGTGGGGTGGTTTTAGTGTGGTTGAAATGGCCAGGACGCACTGTTGGGGTGAGTGGCAGGGGGCTTAGCGAGGTTTTGGGCTTAGATTTGGCATGCAGCGCACTGGCCTGCTGGGTGTAGCGGACTGGGGCTGGCACATGCGAGCTTGCGGCTCGTGGTGCATGCGCTGCCACCAGGTGTGGGGAAGAGGGGTCACGAGCCAAAAGGCGTGCCCTTGAGAGAGGTGATGCTCTGGGTATGTAGTCGCATACACTTTGGTGTGCATCCGCAATGAGCAGCCTGGGCTGTGAGGTAGCACGTTTCGAATCACCTCCGCGCCCCCAAGTGTCGCAGGCTGTGGTTGAAGCAACCGTGGGGAGGTTGAAGCTTGCAGCAGCTCGGCCATTTGAATTTGGTCGCTTGCTGCATATGCGCTGCTCGGGCAAGCGCCAGCTGATGTCCTTCTTTCGAAAGCGGCGTTACGCTTGCGTGTACATGCGAGCATGCGTGCAGGAGCGCGCGAAGGGTTGCAAACAAGTCGGTGGGGGGGGGGTTGTGTGGGGAGCGTATGGCAGAGTCTTGCTGCCAGGCGAGCAGTGTCCGCAGACTGTTTTCATCCTGTCCAGCGTGCCGGGCTCTGAGAGGCTGCATCTACTCTGTGGTGCCGCCTCCTGGCGCTACGTGCGCTAGTTTTGGTAGGTTTTATTGAGCTGCGCAAACGCGCCACTTGTAAATGCAAAGCTGCGCAGCAAGCTTTCTGTGACTCGCAACAGTAACAGTAACCCTGCTTGTGCATCATGCAGCTCTGCAGCTCTGACTGAAGCAGCTAACTGTATAGAAGCTGTGCATTGGCTATGGAAGCTAAAATCCATCACCAGTCTCTGCGAGTGTTAGGCACACTCACACGAGCAGTGTGCATGACGCTGTCTTGAACTCAGAGCATGCACTTCACTGAGTACAGCAACCCACCAACTAATCCCGGAGCTTTTTCAGCAAGGCATCACTTGCAATGAGATGCAAACAAGGGACACGGGCCTGCACACGCGCACATCCCAGCATGCACATGAGTTGGTGGCGCCATTAGTACACCATTTCGTGCACTTGCTCAAAACACTCTTAACCGTCCACAGGCATGCATTAAGCTATGATAAATGCCTCACAAAACATGCAGATTGTAAGCCTATGAATAGGGGTGCTGCCTTCGTACATGAACATACTTTGAAGTTCGGGGCCAAACAGGCCAGACAAATAGCACCTGCGGTTAGCGCTACAACAAGGAGAGCACATTTCGATAGTGTGTCTTCAATGCGTGTTGCGTGAATCCAGGCAGCAAAAAGGCGCTTGCGGAGCATGGTGTGTAGTGTATGGCCCTGCATGGCTCTCAAAGTGGACCCCTTGTTCTCGCTGTCACCCAGTGTTTAGCAAGACTTGATCGTAACTATCAGAGCGTACAGCTCTTGATTGTCAGGCTGGCCGAACTGCCAGGCGGTACCCCACAGCGCATGACCACAGAGGTACGGGCGCGTTGCCAGGTGCCTCGCAACCCCGGGCACCCGTCATAGAGCGACCTGTGAGACACTGCAGGCCGCACCCGCAACCGCAAGCATGCCATGCAGCAACCAGCAGGTGGGGCCGTTGCGCGCCAAACTCCCTGAGCGGCCTGGCCCATGCGCAACCCCATTGCCGTGCCTCCGGCTGCCCCGGCGGCGGCTCTTGCAAGTGAACCAACAGCAGCCTCAACTGTGTGCTTGCTATTGTGGGGCTATGTCAGCACGGCAAGCGGCAGCGCGCAGCAGGCCACCCCGGGCTGAAAAAGCGGAGCCCCGCAACACGCATCAGGCGGGCCGCCGCGCCACGCGCTTATGCCTGCGCTCGGGCGCGGGCGCGTCTCCAAGCGCCAGGCCTGGGTGCAGCTTGGCGGGGTCGGCGCGCAGGACAGCGCGGAAGAACTTAACTGCTGCATCCTCCATGTACGTCGGCCCAGTGAGCTTCAAACCCTGCAGGTGCGCGCAGTGGCCGCCGCGGCGCGTGGTCGCGAGCACCGTGGCGGGGTTGCCGCGGCACTCCGCCGTCGGCAGGCCGCTGCATGCACAGGGCGCCCAGAGCTCAGCCACCCCCTGCAAATCCTGCATGCTGCAAACAGCTCTTGCCTGGCATGCGCCTGTGCAGACACACTCTGCGCTCCACTGGGCTACTCTCTTCGATTCCCAGCACAACCTGACGCAGGCATATCTCGGCGGCAGATTGCGCATGTAATGCAGGCACGCGGCACACTGCCAGCCCAGGCCCAGTGCGCACTCTGATATAGACTGTAAAATGCACTGCAAAGGACTTGCCATGGGCTGGAGACGTTCGGCACAACATCGTCTGCCCAACACGCGCATGCCCGGCGGAAGCGTGCAGGATACACAGTACTGCGGGTCGTGAACAGCCGGCGCCTGCCCCAAGCCAGCCTCTGATATGCAAGCAGGGATGCACCAGACAAAGAGGTCGTCCGTAGCGGCAAGCAGCAGGGTTGGCGTGCGTATCCGCGGGATGTACTGCGCGCTGCACAGCAAGGCATACTGTCTCAGCGGTAGGCGTCTCACCGCGCCACACACCCACGTTGAGCACGTACTGGGTACCAGAGAACATCCTTTGATCGCGAGAAGGCTGCAAACCACTGGGAACTGTAGGCACACCAAGTTCATGCCCCACAAAATACTAACGCAGCACAAAGCATGATGGTGGCACCCGTGACATCGCGTCGCATCAACACTGGACTCGGCACGAGCTGCGTTGTGCCCGCCTGCGTGCGGCTGCATCACACAGCCAAACTACCCAGGAGCTGGACGCGCATCTTTGCACCTGCGCGCGCACAGGAGCGGAACGAGACAAGCTGCGCCTGTCTGCAGCTGCATCAAACTCCGCCCCCTGCATCGCTACCTCCCCCCACTAGCCCGATCCCGTCCTCCTGGCAGAGTATGGATCGGCCGCTCACCTGTGCGCGGCCGCGTAGTACTCCGCAGTGCCCGCGTAGCCGAACACCTTGCAGGTGACCGCCTCGTCGAACTGCGCGAGCGTGCGCGCGCGCGCGGCCTGCTTCATGTCCACGCCGCCCTCGGCCAGCGCGGCGCGGTGCTGGACCGCGTACGCGCGCAGGCTGCCCACGATTGACTCGTTGCACAGCGCCGCGGCCGACAGCAGCCGCCCCGCGGCCAGCCGCGCCGCCATGGCGCCCAGGTCGTGCGGGCTGCTCGCAAGTAGCGCGGCCGCCACCGGTGCGCCTGAGCGGGGCATGGCTCAGCAAGCTGCACGATAAGAAGCTGGCTGATCGTGTCAAGATCAAATGTTCGGCAAGGACATACAGCCAACCATTAATCTAAACACACTTGAGAGGCAGGCCAGCTCATTCACCAAATGCACACTGATAATGTCTGGCAGCAGACATGGCGCTGAAACCGCTCTGCCCAGCCAGACCCGACTGCGCTTCACACGGCACACCGCTCGGCATGCGCCTGCATGGCAGTGCACGCAGGGCGGGGCGGCGCGCACTGAGCTCGCGCTCGCCCGCGCCGAGCTCGGCGAGCAGCTTGGCGGCCTGCAGGGCGCCCATGGAGAAGCCCGCCAGCAGCAGCGGCGCGCCCGGGAAGCGGCGCCGCTGCAGCTCGTCCGCCGCGAAGTGCGCGTCGCCGGTGAACGCGGCGGAAAAGGTGGCAGGCGAGTCCAGCGGCACGCCGCCGCAGCCCCTGCGCGCATGCTTGCTAAACCTACTGCACCCTAAACCTACCACCATCCTGAGCTGGATCATTTCCGCATGTTGCCTGGTTCCAGCGTGCCTGTGGCAGGCGGCCGCGCCAGGTGCGCCTGCTTGGCCGCGTCCGGCTCCCAGCACGGCTTGGGCGCAGGCAGCCAGGCATGCCAAGCTGCCCGCCTGCGGCTGGGCCGGGCGAGCATGCCAGCAGCAGGCATGCGGAGCACGCTTGCACGGACAGTGAGTAAACAGTGAGCTTGGCGCAGGGCTGCACCTGTAGTTGAGCACAGCCGGCCGGTACCCAGCCGCATACGCGGCAGCACACAGGCCCTTCGCATACCCGTCCTGGGAGCTCCCTGGCGCGCCCCACGCCACTCTTTTTGCTCCAAGGCATGCTGCTGCGGCGCTGTTGAGGCACATGAGACGCAGGGCCTGCGAGTCCAACTGCTGACACAGGCCAGGCAGCAGAAGCAGCGCCCGACCCTGTGCTGCTCTTGCTGTGTGTGGGGGAAGCAACCCAAGCAAATCAAAGACGTCATTTGGCAAGCTTGAGCAAACAGACCTTCCAGGCTGCCTGCAGGGCCCTTTCGAAGCGCAGAAACAGCCGGACATGGGCGCGCCGCGCACCGACGATGCCGTGCAGGATTAGCAGCAGCGGCGCGTCGCGCGGCAGCAGCGCCTCCTGCAGGCCGCGGAACAGGTCCACCTGGCCGGCGCGCGCGGCGGCACCGTTGCTGCGAGGTCTACATTAGGGTTAATTAAGGGCCTCCCCGGGCACGCCTCGCAGGCTTTATGCTGGCTTCCTGTCGCTCTGCCTTTCACGTCGCTAGCTGCCTGCTTGAGGCGGCGCATTGTATCCAGGTCCATGCCCGGGGCATCAGCTGCCTCCAGCGCTTCAGGAACGTCGCAAGAATGTGAGCATAGGCACGCCGGCGCCTAGCAACAGCGGCCCGCACCGCAAACACGCCGCCTGCGGGCGGCCGCAGGATGAGGCGCCGGTACTCTGGGTCCACCGCCCAAGCGCGCACGGTCACTGTCGGCGCCGCAGGCGCGGCCCTCAGTCAGACCTGTTGTTGCTCACAGCGCACGCACGCGTGTACCCAGGGCCTCAAGTTGGCACGCCTCGGATCACAGGCGCCGCCGCCACCCGAGCCGGCCAGCGCGACAGAGGTTATCAGACAGCAGACTCGAGCGCGGGCCGCAACGTAGAGACATGCTGGCGGCGAGGCAATGCGTCACGCTGCCTTTCGCTAAAGCTGCACGCTGCATGCATGGGACGGCGTTCGTTGTTGCTGGGGGGCATGGCCGTCACTGCATGGCCTCTGTTGACCTCCGATACATGCAGACGCCTGGGAAGAGCAGCAGTCTGCCCCGTGCGCTCACATGATGCCACGGTCTGGCAGAGGGGCGTCAGAAGCGGCGTCGGCCAGTAGCGCTCGAGCACAACCGCTGCCAGCTCTGCGACAGGGCCCTCGCCATAGATCCGCGGGTACCTGCACGGGCTCCACCTGTTGCTTCTTGGCAAGCGGAGCACTTCATATGTCATAAGAACTGAAAATATGTGTGCTGCTGGACAGGCAGCATCAAAAGTTGCGCTCTGCAAAGCCCCGCAGCCCAAGCAGCGAGCTGCGGTGCGCGCCCTCTTTGCAATAATCATGACAGCCAGCACATTCCTCTCAATAATGTGCCAGTTGTGCAATACTGATCAGAGTTGCTGCAAACATTACACGCATGTGTGAACACGGCTTGGCCTTGCTGTTCCCAGGAGCGCACTCGCGACCCAGCAGCCAGTCGGTGAGCTGCTCCCAGGTCATCAATTCCCAGTCCAACCACCAGCACACCGCCGCTCGGAGCCTCTCTAGCGGCGTCCTCGGCCGCGGTTCAAGGTCGCGCATAGAGCGCGCTCGCGTGGAGCAGAGACTTTCCCGCCCCAGGAGCAAGGAAGTCTCGGGCACGCTCTGAGCGCCAGCACACGGTCGCTAAAGGGGCCAGCAGCCTGGGCCGCTATCCGCATACCAAGCTAGCCTCCAGCACACTGCCGCTCTGAGCTGCTCTAGCAACGCCTGGGACTGCTACAGTTGAAACTGCACGATAGGAGCACAACATCCACACACATCCTGGCACATGTCAGCTGACAACATCGTATATGGTAAGAGCGCTGAAGTCCATTGCTAGCAGGCGCGCAGGCCCGCATGTGTATTACTGCCGCTCTTCGGTATATCCTTGCCAGGCGCATATGGTTAGCTATAAGGGTGTGCAGATGAGTTGCGGCTCTGCAGCTGCGCGGCGCGTGTGCCGGCATGCTTGCACGAGCAAGGTATATGCACATGTCACAGGGAGGCAGATGATGTGATGTCGCACCCCGTTCCCCAGTCACACCTCAGAAGCACAGAGCTGGCAACGCAGAAGCCTGTAGTCAGGTGGAACGTCCTGCACAGCAAAAAGAAAAGCCAAGGAGTGTGCACTCCCCCACAGACTGCTTGCTGAGCTACCGCTTGCAACAAGTGCACGCTGCGTATGAGCGCCTTGCAACCTTGCCGTTTTGCGAAAGCTGTGCCAAAGACTTAAATCAGATTGACTTTCTGACTGCTTGCTATGCATGCAGCTGTGCATGCAGCTGTGCTCAGCGCAGGCAGCCTCACTTTTCAGCACTGATCAGCTCATGAGCGGATGCAAGGCATCACCAGCTGGTAACAAACTCAATCCACGCAGTTTTGCAAGTCAACTAGGCACAGTGGCTCGGACCTGGCGCTGTGACTCCGCGTGCGTGCTGACTAGATCGGCGCAATGCTCCTTGCTCAAACGCGCTGCCTGAGGCAGTATGGGCTGGCAGTCACGCTCCGACGCTTTAGCGATAGCTTGCATGTCACTCTGGAGCCTCTGGAAGAAGAGAACGAAGGCATCTTTACACTTACGCTGAACAGGGCAAGCAGCAGAAACGCTATTGGTGCGTTCAGAGTGCCCGTGGCATGACGCAGCGGTTGATGTTGGTGAGCAAACGGGCAACTTGCAATGCCTGCCTCGCACGCCCCTACTGCGCTTCCTCACCGCGCCGTTACCTCGAAGTTGTGACAAGCACTTTGCAGCATGAGCCCGCTTGCACAATAAGCAGGCCGCCAACTCTTGAAGGAGCTCGGCGAAGCGGTGAAGATGCTGAACCATGAGCGGAGCACGCGCTGCGTGGTCGTGCGCAGCTCGCTGCCAGGCGTATTCTGTGCTGGCGCAGACCTGAAGGTGCGCAGCTGCCTTCCTCGTTTCACCAAAACATAGGATACAAGGTCTCTACCCAATACAGACTGTGTCACCCGCCGAGTCGGCGGCGTTGCTGCCCGACCAGCGCTCACTGGCGGCGCGGGCTGGCTGGCAGGAGCGCGCCGCGATGACACAGGTGGAGGCCGCCGACTTTGTCAGCCAGCTGCGGACCTCTTTCAGCGCCTTGGAGGTTGCCCTCCTACTCGGAGGAGCACACCATGTTGCATTGAGCTGTACAAAGCCAGCACATCATTCTATGGAGATAATTCACCCTCAGGCGCCAACAAGGTGCATGATACATGCTACAGACGAGTTATGCAATACCATGCATTGCATGCGGGGGCACTCTGTGCTCTTCATGATGTGTCAGGTTGCCTATCCCTGCATGCACGATTGTGTGAAAGGGCATGCGCAGGCCCTGCCGATGCCGACTGTCGCGGTTGTGGACGGCTATGCGCTCGGGGGCGGCGCCGAGTTGGCACTCTCCTGTGACCTGCGAATAGCGGGTGCGGCTATGCCCCCACGTGCTGCTTCCAGACATGCTGCAGAGGTAATGCAATGCACGCCCTTTTGAGCCCGGTAGGTTTGCAGGCCGGTCAGCACACCGGCTTGCTGGCCGTCTCGCTGCTTGCCGGCTCCCAATGCTGACCTGGCTGCCTATGCTCGTGTCGTGCGAGCTGGCCGTCTGTGCGCCTGCGCCTGGCTCGTGAAGCCTAACACCAGAGCCGCTGCTTGCCCGGAGCATGGTGCTGTGCAGGCCTCTGGCCACATTTGCAGCAAGGGCCATGCACTGCGCGACAGGGCCCGCCGCTCAATTCTCTTTTCCGGAGACGCGCCTCGGCATCATCCCAGGGTGCGCGGTCATGCGCATCACTCATCAGCGTGCCTGGGCCGAGCTGGAAGAGCGGCCAGTGTGCACCAATGCGCTGCAGGCCTATTACTAGTGGCCACAGACAGGCGTGCGTGCTAGCGCTACGTGCGGTGTAGACCACCATTTTTTATGATTAGAGGGGCCGGCGCGCAGCGGCTGCCATAAAAGGTCGGCATGTGCCCCATACGCTGCTTGCAAAATGTATAAAGGGCAGTCTTGCGTTCTTGGGCCAGGGCGGGCGGCACGCAGCGGCTGCCGCGCGTGGTGGGCCGCACGCGCGCCAAGGAGCTGGTCTTCACCGGCCGCCGCATCAGCGCGGCACAGGCGGCCGACTATGGTTCGCCCAGCAGCCATGTCTCGCCTTGTCTCAGCCATGCGTCTTGACGCTTGCCACGCCACCACTCCAGCGGCAGCTGCCTGTAGCTTGCCCACAGACCCACTGTTGTGCTGTATATAAGGACTGGGTCATGCAATGAGGGTGTAGGTAAACTAGGGTGCAGTGTGCCTTCCATGGTGTTGGTTGGATCATGCTCGCTCGCAGCTGCAGGCACTCTGGGCTTCCATCACGGCTTGCCTGGGGAGGCGCGGTGGCATGCAGCCTGCTGCGCTGGCGGCAGGGCTCGTGGACTACCTGGTGGAGGCCGGGACATCTGCGGAAGAGCGGGGCCTGGCGCTCGCGCGCGACATTGCCCTGGCGC
>JAABUV010002474.1_pt1 | contig 24912 bp, 27 predicted proteins | sample 5559971 | NCBI WGS metagenome assembly JAABUV01 (sample SAMN10711881, study PRJNA513362) | rock metagenome | isolation source: Antarctica rocks | place: Antarctica: Victoria Land, Knobhead nord | collected 2015-12-19
GGGGGCGCACCATGTCTGTCCCGGCGTCAGCCGGGCCGGCCAGGTCAGCCAGGCCGGGCTGGGGCTGCGCAGCCTTGATGGCCACAAGGGTGTGCGCGGCTGCGCGGGCGTCCGCGTCCTGCGCGGGCCCGGCGCTGGTTGTGAGCAGGCAGCGTGGGGCGCGCCGCATGCCGCTTTGCGTCGCATCTTGTTGTCTGATTCTGGGCGCGGGGGCGCACCATTTCTGTCCCGGCGTCAGCCGGGCCGGCGGCAGCCGGCGCAGCCGGCGCGCTCTCCGCTGCAGCAAGCTCTGCAGCAAAGAGCTGGCGCGCAGCGCGCTGCACGCGCCGCAGGCGGGGCGCCATCGAGCAACAGTGGAGCACCAGCTGGTCTGCTGGCACGGGTGGCTGACAGGCGGGCGTTCCGGCAGAGCGGCTCCGCGACAGCCTGCGTGCGCTCGTATTTCCGTACTGCGCTGGCTTCGAGAGGCCCCCTGCAGGCTCCCTCCGCGTAGGGTGCAGACCCCCTAAGGACCAGACCTCTCGAAGCCAGCGGAGTACGGCACACAAGAGCTCGCGGTTGCGTTCAGCGTGTTCTGCGTTCCGGACGGACAGCCAGCTTGCCGCCCGTGCCAGCGCCAGCGGAGCTTTTCCGTCCTGCGCGATGGCCAAGCGGGGGCGGCGCGCGGCGCGCACTACAAAGCGCCAGCTCTTTGCGGCGGAGGTCGCCGCGGCGGACGCCCTGACGCGCATGGTGCGGCCCCGCGCCCAGATCCAGACAGCAAGATGCGGTGCTCTGCGGCATGCCGGCGCGCCCCTCGCTGCCTGCGCACCCTGAGCGCCGGGCCCGCGCAGGTCGCTGACGTTGACGGCGCCGCGCTGGCCCTTGTGGCCATCAAGGCCGCCCCGCCGCAGCCCGGGCTGGCGGACCTGCTCGCGCGCAGCGCGAAGGGCGCGGCAGGGGCCAGCAGCAGCGGCACCGCCAAGCGCAAGCGCGGCGGCGTCGAGGTGCGCCGCTGTTCGCCAATGCACGCCCCCCTTTAAGCAGCGGGGGCAGGCCACGCCTGCGGCGCAGCCGGGCGCAGGCGGCAGTGTAGCTGCGCCCGCGCTGTCGGGCGTCTAGTGCTCTGCCGAGCGCAGGCAAGATGCGACAGCCGTAGCCGGGCGCGCGCCTACAGATAGGGTGTTGCAGCCCTGCGTGCGCAGTGGGCAGCGTGGCCCCGGTTGACGCCGCGTGCGCGCCGCGGTGCAGAACGTGATGCCGCTCGCAGCGCCCGCCAAGCCGGCGGGCAAGCGCCTCCGCGCCTGCCGCCAGGCGCAGAACGAGCAGGTGCGCGCACGCGCTGGCTCCGCGCCGCGTGCTTCCGCGGCCCGCTCGGCGGGGCGCGGGCGCCAGTGATGCCTGCGCGCGCGCGGAGGCACGCGGTGCCGCGCGCTGCGGCAAGCGCAGCTGCCGACGCAGCCCTGCAGGGGCCTGAGGTGCCTCGCCGCCAGCCCGCTGCCCGGCCGGTGAGCCGGGCGCCGCGCCCGCTGCGCTGCGCAGGAGGCGGGGGAGGTCGCCGGCGTGCTCGAGGTGAAGACGCGCTCGGGCCGGACGGCCCAGCGCTTCCGCTTCGTGGGGGGCTGAGCGCCGCGCGGCCCGCGGGCGCCCGCGCCGCGCGCCGCGCGAGCGCTCCATCGCCGGCGCGCGAGGGCTTCAGCGCGCGCGCCTGCTGCCAAGCCTCGCGCTGCGGGCGGCCCGCGGCCGGGTGGCCTGGGGCCCGGCGGCAGCAGCTGCGCGCGCGAGTGGGCGCTGGGCGCCCGCGGCGGCGCGGGCTAGGCGCCGGAGGCGCACGCCGCTGCAGCGCGCCCGGCGCGCGCGAGGCGTGCAGTTGGCCGCACAACGGCTCAGTGTTTGGTTGTGTTTGTTGTTGTGTGCTGTGTACGACGGCGCCGTGGCGCGGCCGCTGGAGTGCTTGTGCAGCAGCTGCGCGGCGATGAGACGCGTACGCGCGCTCCCGCGCTGTAAACAAGACCTGCAACGCGCGCGCCCTGTCCTCTCCGCACCGACCCACTGTGCCGGGAAGGCTCGCGCCTCAGCACTGCCCCGACAGACAGCTCAGTGCCGCGCGCGTTCGGCCATCAGGAAGTGCCTGCAGCCGCAGCCACACGCTGCAGGCGCTGTCGGCTTCAGGCCGGCCGCTTGCCGCGCCGCGAGGTGCGCTTTCCGGCGCCGAGGCCAGCCGCGCCGCAGGAATCGTGCATTGCAGGAAATACTTTGCATGTGTTTTTCTATGTTTATGAACTGAGTTATATTTCTGTTTTGGAATGGAAAAATGCTTGACAGAATAAAAATCTCGACAGCAGAAAAAGCTTGACCGTAGCTCACACATTGGCAGGCAGAAACTTTGCTCGAGTCTACTTTAGCTTTAGCAGGCACAACTGTGCTTGAGATTGCACAGTTCTGTGTTGACTGCGGCAGAAGAACAGCCTGAGATATGCTTTGTACTTGCCAGGAAAACACTTGCCAGGGAGATCTGCTTTCACTTGGCAGAAACAACCTCTGCTCCCTGGCTGGCCAGCCTCGGCCATCGCGCCGCGTGCACTGCACATCACGGCCTGTAACACCAAGAGCAGTGCGCAAGTCTAGTCCACTCTCCGCTGACCCGCTGTGCCGAGAAGGCTCGCGCCTCGGCACTGCTCCGACAGAAGCGCAGCGCCCCACGCATCTGGCCCAGCAGGCGGAGCCATCAGAACTGCTTGCAAGCCGCAAGCATACGCTGCAGGCGCTGCGCGCAGGCGGCTCGCGGCGCGGCCGGCGCCGGAGGCGGCTCCCGCGCGGGCGGCCCGCGCTCCTGCGCGGGCGGCCGCGCGGGCGCGGCGCAGTTACGCTGACACCTAGGCAACAAGGCGCCGCGGCCAGCCAGGCCCACGCCAGCCTCGCCCAGCACGCCCCACGCGCTGCGAAGCGGAGCAGCGGCAGCGGCCCTGCAGGTTGCCGGCGCACCGGCGGTCTGGCGCGCCGTGAGTGCTCCAATGGCCGTGACACGGCGCCTACATACACAGCTGGTGCACGCACTTTCTGACACTAAGCCGTTGTGCTGCCAACGGCCTGCGCGCCTCACACGCGCAGGGCGCCGCACAGCAGCGTGCGCCCCCGGCGCCTAGCTTGCGCCGCCGCGGGCGCCCAGCACCCACTCGCGCGCCTGGCCCAGGCCACCAGGCCGCGGGCTGCCCGGAGTGCAACGCTTGGCAGCAGGCGCAGGCGCTGAGCGGGGGCGGCGGAGGAGCCCTCCCTCGGCGCGCGCCGCGGAAGCCCGCATGGCCGTGCGGCGCTCAGCGGCCGACGACGCGGAGGCGCATGGCCTCGCGGCCGCAGCGCGTTTCACCTGCCAAGCCCTGCTCTCTGGCAGCCCGTGGAGGGGCGGCCTGGGGGCAGGCGGCAGCAGCTGGCGCGCGGGTGCGCGCTGGGCGCCTGCAGCGCAGACCAGGCGCTGGGGCCGCTACAGGGGCATGGCGCGCCCAGCGCGCGGGAGGCGCGCAGGCCGCTGGCAGCAGAACAGCGCAGCGTTTGATTGGCGTGTGTGTGTGCTGTGTACGACGGCGCCGTGGCGCGGCCGCTGGAGCGCCTGTGCGGCGGACGCTAGTGCAGCAGCTGCGCAGTGGTCAGACGCGCTGGTGACCGCGCCGTGTAAGTGACACTGCAGCGCGCGCATCCAGTCCTCTCCACTGACCCACGGCGCCGAGAAGGCGCGCGTCTCAGCACTGCCCCAATATAAAGCGCAGTGCTATGCACGCGCGACCCAGCAGGCGGAGCCCTCAGGAAGTGCCTGCAGCTGAAACCACGTGGTGCAGGCGCTGCGGGCTGGGGGCGTGTGGGAGCCGTGCTGTTCTCTGGAACTCCTGCGCAGCAGCAACCGCCGGGGCTGCCATGTTGCAGCTTTGCTGTCCAGGGCCGCAGCGGGCCCTGAGCGCAGGGTGCGGTTGCCAACCGCGCGCAAGTACGGCACTCAGAAGCATGCGCCGTAGGTCTGCGCTCCTGCTCATGATGGGGGCCGCCTGTCGCCGCCTCTGCTTGCAGCTGACGGCCAAAGGCGGGCGCCACTCGTGCGCACCAAGGTCACAGCCACGAGCCACAAGATGTACGTGGCTACACTGCCGGGCGCTGGCGGGCCCGCCGCGCTCTCGAGCGCATTTCTGCGCTTGCGCACATGGCCCTGCACCCCTGTCAGGGCCCAGGCCGGCTCTGGTGTCTTCCCTGGGTTGCCAGCAAGACCGACGCTGGTGCTTGACCCCAGGCACTGGTGCTGTTACTAGCAGCAGGACTGTGCACGCCTCCTACCTGCTGGGGCGCTGGGCAGCCCCTTCCCTGGCTAAGAGCAGCTGTGCACCAGCTCAGGTGACTTCTAACAGGCCACAGTGGGGCGGGCAGGCCCTGTCACGCGAGCGTGGTGCGGTCCGAAGATCAAACTCGGGCACGAGGCTGTTTGCCGCGCCCTCCCGCCACCAGTTATAGCCTGGGCGTCTCGGAAGGCAATCCCAAGCGTCAGATTAGCTGTAAAGCAGGTGTAGGTGCTGGCGATGTTGCGCTAGCGCCGCGGGCATTTCTGAACGCCCTCGGAGGGTTGCCAGGTCAGGTCAGGGTGTAGAGACCCCCTCGCCGGTGCCCCTTTCGACAGGCACGCAGTACGAAGCGAGAGCAAACGCCGTTGTGTACGTGAGTTGCGTCTGCAAAAGTGCAGGCCTGTGCCACCTATGCGTGCAGCCTGAAGACTCAGGCCCGCCGGGCAGATGGTGCGCATGCGAAAGCAGCGCACACCGCACAGCACCCTGGACGCACCAGAAGTGCTGCTGGGCAAGCCAGTCCTGCAGGCCCTGGCCGCGGCTGCAGACGCGCTGGCCAGCGCTGAGGCGGTGCGTGATGCCCCTGAAGCAGACAGCAAGATGCGGGCGTCCTGTGGCGCGCATCACGCCCCCTTTCAGCCACTTTGTGCTCACTGCCACGCCCGCGCAGGCGAACGAGCTGGAGACGTGGGCGGCTGCAGCTGCCCTGGTGGCTGCAAAAGCTAGCCAGGGCCAGGGGTGCCCGGTTGGCCTCAAGGCCGGCCGCGCGAAGCGCGCCGCGCGCACGAGCAAGGGCATGGGCCAGGTGCGCTAGTCCCAGCCGCTGCGCGCCCGCCTCTTCTTGCGAGTGGCGCAGCCTGCGCCCGCAGCGTGACCTGGCACCACGCGCAGCGCGGCAGTGCATGCGCTGTCAGATCTCGTGGGCTTTGCCATGCGCGAGCTGGGCGCGACAGCCGTGCGCAATCCTGCGGGGAATGCAGCAGCCGGATGTCGTGCCAGACCTCTCCCTTGCACGGGCGCGCCCCCTTGCTGACGCCGGGTGTGCGCCGGCGCGCAGAACGCCGCGCCGTGCGCCGCGCGCGCCCAGCCGCGCGGCAAGCGCAAGCCGCCGATTGTGCACGACGACGAGGTACTTGCCCGCGCTCGCGCTGCGCCACCACTCCTGGTGTCCGCTGGTGCAGGCAGCGGGCCTGAGCAGTGCCACAGACGCGGGGGGTGCTGCGCGCTCTGGCACGCCCAGCTGCGTCGCACGCCCGGTCAGAGTGGGGTTGCTTTGTGTGTGGCAAGGCTGCAGATGCTGGCCCCACGACACCGCCCTCACGCCCCGCTGCACCGCGCAGGAAATTGTTGAGGAGCTTGTCATCGTGGACGTCCGCACGCGCTGCGGGCGCTCCGCCAAGCGCCTGCGCTTGGCATGAGCGCCGTGCGTGGGGAGCTGGGCGCTGGGGCCGCACGCCGTGCGGCAACCCCAGCGCGCAATCAGGGCGTGAAGAGAGCGCGAGCCTGCTGCCTGCAGCGGTGCAGCCTGAGGACGCCAGACCACTGACAGTATGCAGGGCGCCACGCGCGCCTGAGCACACAGGCAGCACGTTGGCTGCAGGCCCGGTCCGGGCGCATGATGGGCTATATGCCCCAGCAGCAAGGTCACGTGTTGACACGTGGCGGTCTGCAGCGGATGCGGGCATGGGGCGCGCGCTTGCAGGACATATGCATTGTGCTTGTGTTTGATGCTGTGTTTGATGAAGAGGAAAACGTTGGCGTTTTCATATTCAGAGCCTGTTCAGGCTGGAGGCATAGGTTTGCATTTGGCAGCTACAGGGCATTGTGTGCTCCCTGCCATGTGGGTGTTAGGATAGCACAACCCGGACATCTGGATTACATGGAAATTTAATAGTATGACAGACACCACACCAGGTCCTGCCGCACACTGCCGCGGATGAGCAAGGCAAGAACCTGACATGTCTCCGGCCAACACCCGGCACCGTCAGTAAAAGCAAAGGAAAACCCCATGGTGAGCACTGGCAGCGGTTCTCCATGAGCAGTGCTGAGGATAGCATCATACAGTAAAGGGCCGCCCGCCAAACAGAGGTTTTACACATGGGTTTACCAGCAAAAGTGCGTTGTGCTCAGCTCCTTCAACATGGGCAGCCCGCGGGCGCGTGGCCTGGGGCCAGGCAGCAGCAGCTGCGCGCACGAGCGGGTGCTGGACGCCTGCGGGGGCGCCAGGTCGAGTCAGAGTGGGGGTGCTTGGTGTGGCAGGGCTGCCGACGCTCGACCCATGACGGCGCCCTCACGCCCCGCTGCGCTGCGCAGGAGATCGTGGTGGAGGAGCTTGTATCAGAGGTGGTCAGCACGCGCTGCGAGCGCACAGCCAAGCGTCTGCGCTTGGCGTGAGCGTTTGCACCAAGCAGCGCTGCTTGGATGCTACTGGCGGCGACCCCAGGCTGCTTCTGGACGGCTGCCGGGCAGCAGGCGCGCGCCCTGCCCATGCCCTGGGTGCCTGGGATCGCTGCCAGTAGTACTCAAGCGGCGCTGCCTGGCGTATGATGCTCGCGCCAAGCACAGCGCTTGGACGTGCGCCCGCAGCGCATGCTGACGTCTACTGCGACAAGCTCCTCCACAAAAGCCTCCTGCGCGGCGCAGCGGGGGCGTGAGGGCGCCGTCATGGGTCGATCATCGGCAGCCTTGCCACAAGTGGTGGCAAAGCACCCCAACTCTGGCCGAGCCAGCGACGCAGCTGGATGTGCCAGAGCATACAGCGCCCCCGCGGCTGTGTGTCCAGGCACTGCTCAGGCCCACTGCCTGCAAATGCGGACACCAGGAGAGCAGCGCGCGAGCGGTGAGCATGAAGGCAGCGAGCAAGGCATAGCCAGCAGGCGACAGGGTGCGGCATGCAAAGTGCAGGCAATGGGCAGCAGCAGCATGCATGCGCGTACGTGCGGCATGCGCATGCACTCGGCCGCAGCGAGCCGCTACTTACATGGTTGTCATTCATTCATTCATCCACAGCACAGGCTAGCAGGAAGCAAGTCGGCAGGCATGCTGATGCGGTGCAAGCATGCAGGCAGCGCGGCGGCAAGGCGCGCGCGCCCGAGCGAGTGCGCGAGCAGGAGCACAGCAGCAAGCAAGCACATGGCATCTGTTGAATTGTCAACTGACATCAACTGTCACTTGTTGACATCAAGTGTCAGCTTCTGACAGCCATGTGGCTTGCCATATGCAGGGGGTTTGAGATCACACAAGCTGGGGACACACTGCTGTGGGACTTTCTAGCGTCATACCTTTGCGCCCGCTCGCCTCTAGCGTGTGCGACGACAGGCGCGACGCCACCGCTTGTGCATCTCCAGCGGGCACAGCTCCTAGCATCTATGCCAGCAAGTCAGTTGAGCGGTGTGATTGCAAGCAGGGTCCGTCCACCCATGGGCGCCCACTCTGCGGGACAAGGTCATGATCACAAGGCATGCCACAAGGCATCATGATGTGTATGTGGCCACACAGCAAATGCCGGGCGCAGAGCTGCTGGCGCTGCAGCAGCAGGATGGCGCGCCTGGCCTCCCTTGTGCTGGCGCGACCCCTTGCTGAGGCCGCGAGCGCGCCGGCGTGCCGGCGCTGAACGCGCTGCCGCGCGTCGCGTCCGCCAAGCTCGTCAAGCCAGGCACAAGCCTAAGCCGCAAAGCGCCAACCACGAGGAGGTGGTCGCCCGCGCTCGCGCTGCACCGCTGCTCCTGGTGTCCGCGCTTGCAGGCAGCGGGCCTGAGCAGTGGCGCAGCGCGAGCGCGGGCGAGCACCTCCTCGTGGTGGTCGCACAGCACAAGCACAGCCGCGCTGCGCTTGGTGCCTGGTTCCGGCAGCCAAGGCCACTCGCTAGCGTGCCAACATGTACGGCAAGCATGCATGTGGCCATCCAAGACAAAATGCAAGCATGCCAGCATGTGCGCCAAGCAGCACCGCAAGCAAGCAGCATCTAAGCGCAAAGCATCCTGGCAGCGAGCAAGGCCACTTCCAGCGACAGGCTGCGGCATGCAAGGTCTGGGCAGCAGCAGCATGCATGCGCGTACGTGCGGCATGCGTATGCACGCGGCCGCAGCGAGCCGCCATCCACAGCACAGGCTGGCAGGAAGCAAGTCAGCAGGCATGCTCACGCGGTGCCAGCGAGCGCGGCGGCAAGGCGCGCGCGCTCGCGAGCGCGCGAGCAGGAGCACAGCAGCAATCAAGCACATGGCAACTGTTGTCAACTGACATTGACTGTCACTTGTTGACATCAAGTGTCAGCTTCTGATAGACATGTGGCTTGCCATGTGCGGGGGTTTGAGATCACACAAGCTGGGGACGCACTGCTGTGCGACCTTCTAGCGTCATACCTTTGCGCCCGCTCGCCTCTAGCGTGTGCGACGACAGGCGAGGTGCGACAGCCGCAGCCAGGCGCGGGCTTGCAGTGAGGGTGTCCAGCCCTGCGCACGCAGTGGGCAGCGACCCACCGGCTGACGACGGGTGTGCGCAGCGGCGTAGCACGCGCCGCCGCACATTCTCCTGTCCACGCCAGGGGGCGAGCGCAAGCAGCCATCTGCCCACCACGACGAGGTGCTCGCTGGCGGTCGCGCTGTGCCGCTGCTCCTGGTGTCCGCGGTCGTAGGCAGCGGGCCTGCGCAGTGCGGAGCGCGAGCGCGGGCGAGCACCTCGTCATGGTGGGCGCTGGGCGGCTTGCGCTCCCCGCGCGGCTTGGCCAGGGCGACGCGCGGCGGCGCGGTCTGCGCCACGGCGGACACCCGGCGTCAGCGGGGGGCCGCGCTGACGCCAGGGCGCCAGGCACGACATGCTGCTGCTGCAATGCTCAAAGGCTGGCACCCGGCGGTCGCGCCCAGCTCGCGCTCGGCATAGAGCGCCACATCTGACAGCGCAAGCACAGCCGCGCAGCCGCGCTGGGTGCCTGGTTCCAGCAGCCAAGGCCGCGCGCGAGCGTGCCAGCATGTGCGGCAAGCATGCATGTGATCAGCCAAGACAAAAGGCAAGTATGCCAGCAAGTGCGCCAAGCAGCACCGCAAGCAAGCAGCGCGCAAGGCATGCAGGCAGCGAGCAAGGCATGGCCAGCAAGCGACAGGCTGTGGCATGCAAGTGCAGGCAGTGGGCAGGAGCAGCATGCATGCGCGAGCGTGCGGCATACGCATGCAGGCGACAGGGGCGAGCCCTAGAGCATAGCACAGGCTAGCAGGAAGCAAGCAGCGAGCACGCTCATACGGTGCAAGCATGCATGAAGCGCGGCATTGAAGCATGCGCGCCCGGAAGCAAGCAAGCAGGAGCACAGCGGCAAGCAAGCACGTGTCAACTGTTGATACGTCAGCTGTTGACATCAACTGTCTGTTGCTGTTGATATCAACTGTCAACTTTTGACAGCTACATGCCATGTGCATGCGCATGGAAGCTACGCAGGCCGAGGCGCACTGCTGTGGGACCTTACCGTGTCTGCCTTTGAGCCCGCTCACCTCTAGCATGTGCGAAGGCAGGCGCGGCGCCGTTCGCAGCTGTGCCCGCTGAAGACGCACGAGCGGCGTCGCCGCGCCTGCGCTGCAAGCGCCAAAGCCAGCATGTCAGGTGAGCTGTGCAGCATAGGCATGGGCGGGAGACCTGCGCAACACGACCCGGTTTTGTGTCCACGGGCATGTTTGCGCAACAACATAACAAAGTGCACAAGCATTTTAACTTGCAGTGCATTTCTTTGCATACCAAATGCTTGTTGGGCACGCCTGACGGCAGCAGGACGCACACGCGCAGTGGACGGCCTACGCTTTGTGCTTTGATGTGCGCCAGCCGTGTGTGCAAAGAAGCCGGCTGGAGGCTGCCAGCTGCAAGCCAAGGCCTGTTGCGTCTGGGTTCAACTCGCTGTTTCTGCAGAGACTTGTCAGACTGCGCAGCATACCTGGAGCACCCCACGCGCACTCAGGGCGTAAGGAGAGCGCGCGCCTGCTGCCCGGCAGCCGTGCAGAAGCAGCCTAGATCGCGCCAGGCCTCCGACGGGTTGCAGGGCGTCCCTGCGCGCGAGCTCCAGGCCAAACCCAGAGGTCATGATGGGTTTGCGCAGGGGTGTGGAATACATGCTTTTGGCCAACTGGCCAACTGCCTTGCAGTACATGGACACCACCTACGCGGCCATAACGCTGCTGTAACATGCAAGTGCCGCAGGCGGTCATTGCCTAAACAAGCATGCTCGGTCATGAACACCCTGAACCTCTCCAGCAGGACATTTGGGAACAGGGCAACTCGGTTACGTGAGGGGACTCCTGCAGGAAGACACCCCTTGCAAGGGTAGATTACAGGCAATGACATCATGCGGCACTTGCATGTCTAGCAGCGTTATAGCCAGTGTACATGGTGTTGCATGTCCTACAGGGCAGTCTGGCCTAGAACATGTGTTACACGGCACCCACACCCCTGCACAAACCCATGAGGGCCTCCGGGCCGCGCCTGCAGCGCGCGCGCTGCCTGCGTGCTGAGACGCCCTGCGATCCGACGCAGGCCGAGCGCAACCCAGGCTGCTTCCGCACGGTTGCCGGGCAGCAGGCGCGCTCTTTGCGTATGCCCTGAGTGCGCCTGGGGTCGCCGCCAGGAGCACTCAAGCACCGCTGCTTGGCGCAACACCCTCACACCAGGGCGCAGGCGCATGGCCGTGCCTTCTAAGCGAACACAGGATGGGGATGCACTGCTGTGGGGCCTTCTGGCGTCATACCTTTGAGCCCACTCGCCTGTAGCGAGTGCGCTGGCAGGCGCGACACCGTCGCTCGTGCGTCTCCAGCGGGGCTAGCGTGAAAGCTACCAAGTCAGTTGACCTGGGCAGCATGGGCTTGGGCGGGAGGCCTGCGCAGCAAAAGCTGGCTGTGTGCACACGCGCGCGCTTACGTAAGAGGTGCATGAACCTTTTTACTTGGACATTTGCATGCTGTTGCAGTGCACCTTTGCATGGTTGTTGGGCGCGCCTGAGGCAGCAGGACGCACACGCGCTGTACATGGCATGTGCTTTACGCTTTCTTGTGCGCCAGCCATGGTGTGAAAGAAAGTTGGCTGCTTGCTTTTCCTGGCTAGAGGCTGCCAGCTGCAGGCCAATGCTGTTGCCTCGCTGTTTATGAAGAGACTTTTCTGACATGCAGTGTAAGTGCACATGAGCACCCTAGCATGAGACAACAGCAGGCTCCCTGATTGAGGAGCCTCCCTCGCCTTCAAGTCTTAGCACACATACAGGCTGGATCAAGGAGCCTCTTATCGCTCTTCGCCACACCGCCTCACGCTGAGCTTGCGCAAGCTCGCTGAACAGGAGCTCCCGCTCGTCAGGACTTTGGTTGCAGTGCTGCCAGAGATAAACATCAAGATGAAGGCTCGACCGTAGCGCGTCGCGTATGCAGTTGTAGAGGACTCTGCCGGGATGAGGACGGGACACGCAGACTGCTCTGTGAAGCCGAGGCAGGGCGCGCTCCGCGCAGCAGTGCGGTGCCTGAGGCACGCCGGCCGGCCAAGCTGGCCGAGCGCGCCCATCGCCTGCGCCCGGCTTGCCTGTCGTTCACACAGGCAGCCTGTGGGCGGCCTGTTGGGCGCTGCGCCCATGGAGCACCGGAGGCGCTGCCCGCCAGCCTCGCGCTGGCGCGGCGCGAGCTCGGCGGCCAGGTGCGCGCGCCGGCTGCGCCGCGTACGTCCCTCGAGTCACACGGCGGCGCGACGCTGTTGCAGCGCGTCGCAGGGCAAGCGCCGCGGGGGCGCAAGCCCGAGACTGCGACGAAGAGCTCAGCAGTGCGGGCGCCCCCTTGCGGCCTCGGCGGTGTGCAGCGCGGTGTCGCACGGCCGACAGCGGCTGCCCGCAGGCCGCACGCTGCTCACCGTCATTGCGACGACAGCGCTAACGCTGCTGCTGTGCAACCTGGACCGCATCTGCCTGAGCGTCGCCATTGTGCCCATCGCCCGGGAGTTTGGCTGGGCGCCCGGACTGCAGGCGAGCGCGCTCCTCCTCAGCGCTGGCCCACGAGTTCTGCGGCTATTAAGCGGTCGTGCCCAGCGCGGCGTCCTGCTGCGGGCCTCCTAAGCGCAGCCCATAGCCCAAGCCCCGCGCGGCTCATGCGGCAGGGCGTCGTGCAGTCGGCCTTTCTGTGGGGCTACATGGCGACGCAGCTGCTGGGCGGCACGCTCGCGGACCGCTTCGGCGGTGCGCTGGCGGCGCCGCCCTGCCGCACCTTGACATGATGCAGCCGCCTTGCGCGCGGTCTGTTGGCCGCGCTCTGTTGGCGGCCCTGCTGCATGGGCGCGCTCCAGCCCCGCCGCATTCCGGCAGTTGCCAGGCGCTGCGCGCGCGTGCAGGGAAGGTGGTCATGGCGTGCGGGATCGCGTGGTTCTCGCTCGCGTCGCTGCTGCTGCCGGCCGCGCTCTCCGTGCCGGTGCGCCCCAGCGCGGGCCGCCGCCGCCCGGCGCGCGTGCCACGCCGCCATCGTGATTAGCAGAGGGCGTGAAGAGCTAGGGGACTCGCTTGCGCCGCACGCGCTGCGGTGCGTGGGCGGCCATGTTGGCAGTGGTAACCGACGCCGACCGCCGTACCTGCGTGCCCGTGCTGGTGAGCGCAGGGCGCCCGCGCCGGCAGGGCGCGCCAGCCGCCTCTGCAGCCTGCGTGCCCGCGGCATGATCAGCGCTGCGGGCGCAAGTGCCTGGTGAAGCGGTGCGGGCGCCGGGCCTGCCAGGAGCGCCAATGCTCGGGCGCGGGGCTGCTGGGGCGCTGGCGGCGCGCACAGGCCTGACAACCCAGGCTTGTAGAGGGTTGGAAATCATGGTACTGCTGGGCGTGGGTGACACGCTGGGCGTGGGCGTGGGTGACGCGCGTTTCCTTCCATGAACACAGTTCATGGAAGGAAACGGTTGGGATGTGAGGCGCGGCGGTCCCTGGCGCGCACAGGCGGCGCGCGCGGGCCTGACGGTGCCGGCGGTGCTGGCGGCGCGCGCGTGCGTGGGCCTGGGCGAGGGCGTCGCGCTGCCGACCATGAACCACCTGGTCGCCGCGCACGTGCCGCCCGGCCGCCGCGCGACCGCGCTCGGCACCGCCTTCACGGGCTTCCACTGCGGTGCGCGGGTCACAGCGCCCCACTGATAGAATGATGAATTATGGCATCTCTCCCAACTGACTTGGGTTCTGATGGCGCACAGCACTGGCTGTCACAGCACTGAGTGTCACAGCACTGCGCTCAGCGCCGTCCAGGGCGCTGCAACCGCCTGCGCAGCCTTCCTGGTGAACCCAATGGCCTGCGCTGACCCCGGGGCCCTGGCATGCGGGGCCGCCGGCCGCGGCTCCGCCCGCCCGGCGCGCGCCGAGCGGCGCGGCGCGGCGCAGGCAACCTGGCGGGCCTGGCGCTGTCGCCGCTGCTGCTGGCGGCGCTGGGCTGGCGCTCGCTGTTCTACGTGTTCGGCGCGGTGGGCGCGCCGCTGCTCGCGCTGTGGCTGGCGGTGGTGCCGGCGCGGCCGACGCGCGCGCGCCCCGACCCGGCGCCCGGTCGCGCGCGCGTCGGCGTTCTGGATCTGCTCGGCAGCCGCGCGACCTGGGCCATCATCGTGCGCCGGCCCGCCGGCCTCGCCAACCCGCCGCTGATGCTGTTCCTGCGGACACAGCCATTCCGCACACATGCATGCCGATGGATATAGGGTAGGACTGTGCATGACGCATCGTGTGGGCCGGCGCGTGCGGTCATTGATCTGCACGGTCGAGCGCGGGGCTCTGGCGCGGCCGCGCACAAAGCGCGGCGCACACCGCCCGCACCACCGAAACGCACGTTTGTAACTTGGCCAGGCGGTCTACGTCGCCAACCACTGGGGCCACTTCATCTGCCTGTCCCAGATGCTGTCCGACATAGGGTAAGGTCTGGGGCCGACCTGACCGTAAACCTCACCCCACCCAGGTGGTCAACATCGTCAACCACTGGGGCTACTTCATCTACCTGTCCTGGATGCCGTCCTACTTCCACCAGGCGCTGGGCCTGGACCTACGCGCGTCGTCCTTCCTCGCCTTCCTGCCGTGGGCGGTGCGGGGCGGGGGGGCGCGGCCCGCCCAGGCAGCCCCGCGGCAGGGCAGTCAGCGGACGCGCCCGGCGCACATGCCGCCGTTGGGGCCGCCCGCGCCTGCGATGCCCGCATGCCGGAATGCGGGAGAGGCGCAGACGCGCTGTGCCGCGCTGCCGCGGGTGGTGCTGTTTGGGGTGGGTGCTGTGGTCTAGGGTTGCCTCAGGGTCACCGCAAGCTGCCCCGCGCCGCGCGGCCGCAGGTGATGGCGGTGGGCAGCTCGGCGGCGGGGCTGCTGGCGGACGGGCTGGTCCGGCGCGGAATGCCGGTGACGGCGGTGCGCAAGCGCATCCAGACGGTCGCCTTCCTGGGGCCCGCGGCCGCGCTGCTCGTGCTGGCCAACCGCGGCATCTCGCCGCGCGCCGCCGTCGCCTGCCTCACCGTCGCGCTCGGCACCACCTCGCTCGGTGCGCCGCCGCCGGGGGCCCGCGCGCTCCGCGCCCGCGGCGCGACCGCCGACCGCCGTCGGGCGGCGCGACATGTGGGCCCCTTGGGGTGTGCGCGCTTTGCTGGGCGGCCTGTGCGGCTGGAGCCCCCGCTGTCACCCCCCACTGCTGGTCTCCAGGCGCTCTTGTCAGGCGCGCGCGCGCCGCCCGCAGCAGCGGCGACCCCCGCTGTGCGGCCGCGTGCGGCCGCCCAATGCGCGCGCGCGCCGCGCGCAGGCCAGGCCGGCTTCGTGGCGAACATGTCGGACATAGCGCCGCGGCACGCCGGCCAGATGTTCGGCCTGTGCAACACGTTCGGGTCGGCGGCGGGCATCGTGGGCGTGTCGGCGGTCGGCTACATCGTGCAGGCCACCGGCTCGTTCGACCCGGTGTTCAAGCTCACGGCGCTGCTGTACGTCCTCGGCGCCGTCGTCTGGAACCTGTTCTGCGTGGGCACCCAGGTGTTTGAGTGAGCGCGCCGCGCGCCTGGCCCCGCGCCCGCGCCGCACGGCCCGGGCGTGCTTTAGCGAGCCGACATGCATATGGGCTTCGCTTGCCTAGAAACAAGTGACAGTTGTGCTCCGCGTGGTGTCACCCCCTTTACGTGGGAGCGAACTGCACCGCTCAGCACTGAAGCGGAGCTCTGTCTCGTCGTGTGCATACGTGACGCATCTGTCTGTGCTTTCCAACTGAACTGGGTCAGCTTAGCAGAACTTCCTGGTGGCTCTGAGCGTGGCGTGCCGCTCTATGACCTGATTCATGGGATTGCATTTGCATCCTTGTAAGTGCCAGTGCTCTCATGTTTAAAACTCTTGCAGCTATTAAATAAAAATATTTCCAAGGGAAAACCTCAGTTCACAACCCTGCCTCTTTCTGGCCTGCAGGGAAGCTCCAAGTTCAACAGCAACAGCGCTGCTTCCTCGTCCACCCCTTTGACAGAGCACGCAAGCTCTCTAAAAGCGAGCAGCGGTACGCCAGCCAGCCAGCGGCAGGGGACGCGTGCCCGGCAGGCAAGCACAAGTGTTGCAGCGCCCCTGGTGCACCGCTGATTGGAAAGCGGGGCCTGAGCGGGGTGACTGCAAGCCAGCCCCTGCGGCCTCTATGATTGGCCCAGCTCCGAGCCAGGCCACCCTTGCGCGCGCTCAAGGGCCACCGCCAGCTGTGTAGCAGGGCCGCGGGCGGGCCTGCGCAGCCGCGCGCGCGCTGCAGCGGCCCCGGCCAGCGGTGGAGTATCGCTGCGGGCGGGCGCGTTGAGCTGCGCATCTGCGCGCCGAGCGCAGGGCCGCTGCCAGCTGTGTAGCGACGCCGCGTGCGGCTCTCGACAGACGCACACGCTTGCGCCATGGACAGCGTCGTGCAGCTGGTGAACCGGCTGCAGAGCGCCGCGACGCTGCTGGGGGACAATGCGGCGAGCGCAGGCGACAAGTCGCTGCCCAGCCTGTGGGATCTGCTGCCCAGCATCGTCGTCATCGGCGGCCAGGTCCGGCCCCGCTGCGAGGGAGCGGCGGCGGCGCTCGCTGTCGCTCAAGACGCGCGCTGCGGGAGCGGCTTCCCGGCCCTGACGGCGCCGCGCCCGGCGCGCGCAGAGCTCGGGCAAGAGCTCGGTGCTGGAGGCGGTGGTCGGCAAGGACTTCCTGCCGCGCGGCACGGGGATCGTCACGCGCCGCCCGCTCGTGCTGCAGCTCGTGCACCTGGACGACCCGGGGGCGCGCGAGTATGGCGAGTTCCTGCACAACAATCGCGAGAAGATGTACAACTTTGGTGCGCGCGCACGCCCCGCCCGGCCCCCCGCTGCGCCAGAGCCCTCGAGTGCCTGCGTGCAGCTGCTCCCAGAGCGCGCTCGCTGGCCGCCAGGATGCGCGCGTGCCCCTCAACTCCGCAGCGGCGCGGCCTCCTCCGTACCAGCTGCTCTGGTCGGCACTGCGTGCCGATTGCTGCTGATTGTTGCCGGTCAGTCAGCGCTGCTGCTGCTCTATGCATGGTCGAGTGCGGCCCATGCCTTGGGGCTGGCCGCGGCGCAGCGCCTGACGGCCTGCCCCGGGCGCAGACGCGATCCGAGACGAGATCGAGGCGGAGACCGGGCGGTACCTGAAGAGCAAGGGCAAGGCGGTGGCGCCGGAGCCCATCCAGCTGACGGTGTACTCGCCCAACGTGCCCAACCTGACGCTCGTCGACATGCCGGGCGCGCGGCCCGGCGGCCGGCCCCAACCACGCCCTGGCCGTTCACTGCGCCGCGCCGCTGTGCCTTGCCTGTCCATGGCTGACAGGCCACTCCTGTTGCGCGGGGCGCTCACTGTAACGTGCCGCCGCCGCCGCGTCGTTCTGTGGTGCGCTGACGGCGCGGCCGGCCGCGCAGGCCTGACCAAGGTGCCCATCGACGGGCAGCCGAAGAGCATCGTGCGGGAGCTGGAGGACATGGCGCGCTCGTACATCAAGGCGCGCCGCGCATGCTGCGCGCCCGCTCCGCGCCCGCGACGCCGCGGCCGGCCTGCCGCCGGGGCCGCGCTCTGGTCCCCCGGCAGCCGATCGGGTCATGTCATGTCGTGTCAAGTGTGCGAGCGTGCGGTCGAGATTGCCGCCCAGCCCTGCCACCAGCAGGCCGCCCAGCCCTGCCGCCAGCCGCGCCCCCTGCAAAGCCTTGCGAACGGAGCGCCGGTATGCTGCTCGCGCGCGCGACGGCGAGACGCGCCGCGGCAGGGCGACAACGCCATCATCCTGGCGGTCACGCCGGCCAACGCGGACCTGGCGACCTCGGACGCGCTGCACCTGGCGCGCGAGGTCGACCCGGCCGGCGACCGCACCATCGGTGCGGCGCCCGCGCCAGGCCCGCGGCGCGCGCTGTTGACACGCGCACACATGGGGCGTGCTCGGGACGCTGAGCGGCCTTTGCTTGGCACGCGCGGGTGTAACGGCATCATGTGCGCGCCGGCGCGCGTCCAGATGTGCAGGTAAGGTTAGGGTTAGGGTTTAAGCATGCCGGCGCGCGCACAGGCGTGCTGACCAAGCTGGACATCATGGACCCGGGCACCAACGCGCGCGATGTACTGGAGGGCGCGGCCGTGCGCCTGAAGCACGGCTGGATCGGCATCGTCAACCGCGGCCAGGCGGACATCGCGGCGCGGGCGCGCCCCCGCCGCCCCGCGCGGCGCCGCCGCGCTGGCGCCGCCGCGCCCCGGCCGCGCCCGCGCGCCCCGCGCCGACGCCGCGCCGGCGTTTTGCTGCATGGCCTGGGAGCCGGGGAGCAGGCGCCCCCCGGCTGGCTCATGCGCCCGCCGGCTGGCTCATGCACCCTCTACGGCTGGCTCGCACGCTCCCCGGCTGGCTCGCGCGCCCCCAGGCTGGCTGACGCGCCCCCTGGCGGCCGCGGCGCGCAGGTGCCCATGGCGGACGCGCGGCGCAAGGAGCTGGACTTCTTCCAGGGCAGCCCGCACTACGGCGGCCTCAAGAATGTGGGCACGGGCTTCCTGTCGGGCAAGCTGAGCTCGCACCTGATCGGCGCAATCCGCAAGCAGCTGCCGGTCATCCAGCACAGCATCAACGACGGCATCATCGACATGGAGCGCGAGCTGGCCGCGCTCGGCGGGCCCGGCGCGACCACGCGCGGCGCCATGGTGCACCTGGTGCTGCAGGTGCGGCGCGCCTGGGCGCCCGCCCCGGCGCATGCCCCTGCAGCGCGCCCAGCGCCGGCCCCAGCACTGCCCTGGAGCGCGCCCGGCATTGCCTGGCGCTGCCGTGTGCGCGGCCTCGACCGCAGAGCATGCGCTTCTCTGGTGACGAAATTCCCACTCGTGCGGAATTTTGTGAATGGAGCTTGCTTTGTGCTGCCGGCATGCGCGCAGAGCGCTTCCCGGCAGCAATAAGCGGGCGCCGGCAGCAGCGGCAGCGGCAGGCGCAGCCCAGCCGCGCGCAGCTGCGTGGCCCGCGCGCGCGCGCTGATGCGGCGCGCGCCGTGTGCGCGCGCAGCTGTGCCGGCAGTTCGAGGAGGCGTTCGCCAAGTCAGTGGACGGCGGCAAGGGCGGCGGCGAGCAGATCCTGACCGTCTTCGAGCGCCGCCTGAGTGAGAACATCCGGCAGCTGGAGTTCCGCAAGATCCTGGAGCCGCAGAACGTCAAGCGCATCGTGGAGGAGGCCGACGGCTACCAGCCGCACCTCATCGCGCCCGAGATGGGCTACCGCCGCCTGCTGCAGGCGCGGCCTGCATCCTAGATACGCTCGTGTGCGCGATGGGGCGCGGGGGATGTTCGTCCTGGCTCGGGTGGAGCAAGTTGCAGGGCCGCAGCGGGCGCCGCCCGGCGCAGCAGGCCTGTGCGGTGATGGCGGTCGGGGCATGTATGAGCCCCTGACAGGCATCGGGTGTGGCTGCCTCGCAGACATAATGCAGACATAATACAATGGTGCCCTGCCTGAGCACCAGGGTCTCTGTTTGGGGGTGGGCCCTGACACGGCGCACCGCGGCGCGCGCGCAGGAGTGCCTGGTCCTGTTCAAGGGCCCGGCTGACATCGCGGTCGAGGAGGTGCACGCGATCCTGCGCCAGATCGTGGCGCGCACGATCGCGGGTGAGGAGTGCAAGCAGCTGGCGCAGTTCACGCAGCTCAAGCGCGAGATCGCGACCTGCGCGGCCGTCGCGCTGGAGGCGATGAAGGAGGAGGCGCGCGGGATGGTGCTGACGCTGGTCGAGATGGAGCGCTCCTACCTGACCGCCGAGGTGTTCAAGGAGATCCTGGCGCAGAACGGGCGCTCCGAGGGCGGCGAGGTCATCCGCACGCTCTCCGGCCGCCAGGCGCGCGCCCGCCCGGCCCGCCCGCCCGCGCCGCGCCCGCTGCGGCGCGCGCCATTGCCCCGTGATGATGTGCTCCGGGGCGACTGAGATTTTGGACATTGAGTGCCGGTGTGCGGCTCGTGTCCTGTGCACCCGGTCACAGCCGGCCTGCGGGGCGCAGCCTCCCCCCTGTCGCGTGCCGTCACGCTCGCAGTGCTGGATGAGCTGCGGGCGTCCGCATGCAGCTCCCCCGCGCGGCCATGATGCCCGGCAACGCCTGCGCACTGGCCGCGCCGCGCAGCGGCGGGCGCGCGTGCGGGCGCGGCGCGGCGCCGACGACGCGCGCGCGCGCAGGTCGAGGACTCCATGGAGGACGGCTCGCCGGGGGACCAGCACATGCGCAAGATCGCGGTGCACGTCAGCGCCTACATCACGCACGTCCGCACGCAGCTGAAGCAGACCATCCCCAAGGCCATCGTGCACTGCCTCGTGCGCGCCCGGCCCGGCTGCCCGGGTGCATTCCAACGCAGTGGCTTCTTATGCTGGCCTTGCCACAGCGCCGCCTGACGCGCCCTGCATCTCCCCTTTCGCTTCCAGGCTGGTATACTATAGCCAAACGTGACGTCTCGCTAGCTGGCTGCGCTGCTGCACAAGCACATCGTCTGCAGCGGGCACGTCGCGCTGCCAGGGACTGTGGAGCGGGCTGAGGTGCGATTATGCGCGCGCGCAGGTGCTGCAGGCCAAGAAGCGGCTGCTGGACAAGCTGCACGCGGACGTCGCGGAGGGCGAGGACGGCAAGCTCAAGCGCATGCTGGCCGAGGACGAGACCACGCTCAAGCGCCGCGAGCAGCTCACGCACCGCCTGCGCCTGCTGCGCAAGGCCGCGGAGGAGGTCAGCGCGGTGTACTGAGCCCTGAGGTGAGGGTAGGGTTTGGGATGGGGCCGCGCCCCAGCGCCGCCCGCGCCTGCTGCGCAAGGCCGCGCAGGAGGCCAGCGCGGGTTCCTGAGCCCCAGCGCAAGCAGGGGGCGAGGGGCCCGCCGGCGCGCAGCCTCCGCTTCCCAAGCCGGCTGCGCAGCATGGAAATGGGCATGCTGCCTGCTGAGCGCGCAGAGGGTACAGTGCCTGCGTCTGAGCATGGGTGCCGCTCCGCATGTGCTTCCTGGGACGCCGCGCCTGGCTGCACTGCTGAAGTGCTCTTGACATGATGTCACGGACTGAAGGCACCGGCGCTGCAGTGGCGGGGTTATGCAGCTCACATGTTCGCCTCTGCTTGCTGTGCCAGGCTTGCATGTATTGCAAAGAGGAGGCCGCCGCACGCTCGTCAAGGGCGTGACGACACTGGATGCGGCTCAGGCAGCACAGCGTGTGCTGGGGTTGAGCCAGCTGGAGCACCGTGACGTTTAGCTGCCTCCTCCGGGTGTGCAGCAGGGGGCCACATACTGCGCTTATTGCAGACTGAACTAGCTGTGTGCATGAACGAGCGGGCGGGGCCCGGCGGCTGCGGCCATGGGGTTGGCTCCAACTGAACAAACAGAACCTGTCTGCCGGTGTCGCGTGTGTTTCCAGAGAGTCCGGGCCTGTCTGAGGGTCTGGTTCTGTCACTGGCTGTCTGGCTGGGCAGCGCTGTTGTTGCACTCGCGGAGCAGGAGCCAGCCCCGCGGTGCTGGCACTGTAAGATGTAGCTGGCACCTGACATGTGTGGCGCACTGGCATCCTGAGGCACCCTCATGTCTGGCTCCCCAAAAGCAGTGCTTGGGTATAGAATTTTGACATGGTCAAAAAGAGTGCTTGCGCAATGCGCATGCCATGCTGGCAACCTGCTGGCAACACTGATGCACCATCCCCGGCCATTTGCAACCACATCCCGCGGAGCTCGCAGGCATGGAGGCGCCTGAGCAGGCGGACAGCCTGCCAGGCGCGGCCGCACACCCGCTCGTGGAGGCGCTGCACGCGCTGCTGGCGGCCTGGGATGCGCCACCTGCGTCGCCGCGGCTGGTGCACCTGCTCGCGCAGTGCCCCACAAGCTTCCTGCGCAAGGCCACGGACGGTGAGGGCCTCCCGCCATTGTACACTTTCCTGCACATGTTGCCTGCACGTCTGTTGGATGGTGTTGCAAGCCGCGCAGGGCCGGCGCGTGAGGCGGGCGCGGTGCTCCGGCTGGGTGGCACGCTGGGTGGCACGCTGGGGCCGGTTCACGGTTGTCGTCTGTGTGTGTGGTAATTCTGCCTGGGGCGGTCTGGCGTCCTGGCCCAAGGGCGCCATTTTAGAAGTACCAGCATGCGACAAGCAAGTGTACCAAAGGCGCGGGCGCTCCTCCTTGCTCACCAGCGGGGCATGCCCGGCCGCGCGCACCACGCGCCGCGACCAAGTGCATGTCAAGCGCGAGCACAGCGCTCGCTGCCCGCCCGGCAGCTCGCCTCGCGGCGGCCGGCCCGCCGCTTCTGGCACTCCCTGCGGCGACCGACGGCGCCGCGCCGCCGCGCGGCCGGCAGGCATGTCAGACGAGGACGTGGCCGCCGTGTGCGGCTTTGTGGGCGGCGAGCCCGGCGGCCTGCCGCGCGCGCTGCGCGCGCTGCGCCTAGGACCGCCCTGCGCGGCGGGCGGCGCGCCGGGCATGCTCTCCGACGGCGCCTGGCGTGCGCTGGCGGGCGCGCTGGCCGCCTGCGCGCGCCTGGAGGCCGCCGAGGTGCGCGCGCGCGCGCCCGCGGGGCAGCCCGCCGCTGAAGCTCACCGCATGAGGTGCAGGTCGGCACGCATGCTTGCAGTTGCTCCAGGTGCTTGTGGCTGCTCCAGGCCGTTGTGTCATTGTCCGCCGGGACTTTTCTGCGCCCTGACTTCCGCCACAGCCTGTGTGCACTGCCCTGCCGCCGCCCGCCGCACGGCCAGGCTGCCGGCACCCGGCGGGCGCCCGCCGCACCATGCCCGCCCTGGCCAGCCGCGCGGCGCCGGCAGGGGCTGAGATGCACCAAGCCCTAACCTAACTCAACCCTGGCCAGGTCTGGGGCGCCAGCGCGGAGCAGGCGGGCGCGTGGGAGGCTGAGCTGGACCTCGTGCGCGCGCGCGGCGACGGCCGATCCGCGACCCTGACGCGCGCGCCCGAGGCCACGCCGCGCGCCGGGCTGCGCCTGCGCCTCTCGCGGCTGCCCGAGTGCGCCCGGCTCCCCGCCCCGCCCGCCGGTCTGCGCCCGCGCACTGCCGCGCTGCCGCAGGCCCGCAGCCTATGTGCGCCCTGTCCGGGAACGACGCGTTGGAGGTGTGCGCAATTGCACGCATGCATCAGGGCCTGCTCTGCATGGTGCTGCTCCGCACATCAGCATGAAGGCCTGCTGATTCAGCGCTGGGCAAGGAAGCCATTCGTGTCGGTTCAAATTCAAATTCGTTTGGCACTTTGCCGGCGTGCGTCGCGCGCCGTGCGCATCCGCGCGTGCGCTGCCCATCGGCGACAGCCGCCGCTTCGCACTGTGCTGGTATCATCCGCGCCGTCCGCACCGGCAGGGGCGCGGCGTGCAAGGCGGAGCAGTGGCCCACCGAGCACATCCTGCCGCCCGAGCCCCGGCCGGGCGCAGACGCGCCGGAGGCGGTGCGCGCACGCCCCACTGTCACGCCCTGACCCTTGGGCTTTGCGGCGCTGCCCCCAACAACACGCCAGCGCCCTTCACGCCTGTGCAGCCGTGCTTCATACATGTGCGCGCTCATGCCTGGAGGCATGTCCGGCAGAGGCCCACAGGCTTGCACGGAACCTGCTGCCGCACGAGTTCAAGCAACTGCTACTGCTAGGCAGCGACAAGGTGCACCGCACCTGTACCGAGGCGCTGCGCCGGCGGCAGGGGCCCTGCGCGGGGGAGCAGCGCGTGCGCGGCGGCACGCCCGGCCCGCATATGCAGGCGCTGCGCGGCGTTGCCGCCGACGCCGCGCCCGCCGGCAGCGCTCCCTGCGCCAGGACTAGCGCCGGGTTGCGCTGGGAGACCGTCCACGGGCTTGCACGGGAGCGCAGCCAGCCCCGCGCGGGCGGCGCGGGCAGCGGGGCGGCGCGCCCGGCGGGCAGCGCGGGGCCGCGCGGCCGCCCTCGCACCGCGGAGGAGGCCGCCGCGCGCCGGGCGCGCAGCGACGCCGCCGCCGCACAGGGCGTCAAGCGGCGCAGGCGCGAGCAGGACGGGCCCGCCCGCCGCCGCATGCGCGGGTCGCCCGGCGCGAGCGGCGCGTGCGACCCCGCCGGCGGCGTGGACCGGCCCTTGGTCGCTGCGAGCCGTGCGGCGCGCGCGCCCTGGCCCACGCACTCGGACGGCGACGCCCGCGACGACGGCGCACGCCTGTATCAGCATGCTCGCGCGGAGCGGCCGCCGCTGGGCGGCAGCCTGGGCGGCGGGCTGCGCCAGGGCGGGGTCGCGCGCCGGGCGCGTGGGCACGGGCGGGCGCGCCAGGGCGTGCGCGCCTTTGTGGACGACGCAGCGGGCAGCGACGGCGCCGGCGACAGCGCCGGCTCGTCCGGTGGGCGCGGGCCGGGGAGCGACGGCCCGGCGAGCGGCAGCACGGCCGACTGGACCTCGGAGGGCAGCGCGTCGAGGGACGGCGAGCGCGCGCGGTCGCCCGCGTGCAGCGGCGAGCATTTCACGGCGTCAGGCAGCGCGGGCCGGCGCGCCCGTGCGGCGGACAGCGGCGATGGGCCAGACAGCTCGGGCAGCGCGCGGCGCGCCGCTTTGGGCGGCGGCGCTGTGACTGGCGGCCGCGCGTCGCCGTGTCCATCCGAGGCCGGCGGGTCTGGCGAGGAGGACGCCGCGGCGCCCGAGCTGCTGGACCGCGCGTTCCTGGCGAGCGAGCGCCTGGGCCCCGACGAGGCGCGCGCCGCATGTCCCCCCAGTGCACATCAAGTGCAGCGGTCTGCTGCGCAGCGCAGACACGGATTCGCTGCGCCGCACGCGCGGCGCCTTGTCGCTGCCGCATGAGAGCGCTGCACCTGCCTGCCGCATGTCGGGCCGCTGCACGCGCATGGCCCTGCCGCATGCTGATGTGCATGCCGTCCGCTCCGTCCACTTCGATTGAGGCCTGCACTTGCGTCCACAGCGCGATTGCTTCTGCCTGGCGCTTCTGCCTGCGAAGAAAGAGTGTGTGCACGTGTCCAAGAGTGCCTGCGAAGAAAGATTGTGTGCACATGTCCAAGAGTGCGCAAGCTTCAGTCCTGTGCAGTGCGCGTCCGCGCTGGCTTGCACACGGGCGGCTCTAAGGCCACCGGCGGCGCGTGCAGCTCCGCCTCGGCGTGGACGCCGCGGAGGAGCGCCGGCTCGCGCAGGCCGCGGCACGCGCGCTGCGGCCGCTGACGGAGGCCGAGCTGCTGCGGCCCTGGGCGGACGAGA
>JAABUV010002475.1_pt1 | contig 24909 bp, 40 predicted proteins | sample 5559971 | NCBI WGS metagenome assembly JAABUV01 (sample SAMN10711881, study PRJNA513362) | rock metagenome | isolation source: Antarctica rocks | place: Antarctica: Victoria Land, Knobhead nord | collected 2015-12-19
TGTGGAAGTTCCATCACGGGTAGCCGGCATCAGTGGTACCTGATGCACGCTGGCTGGCAGTGATGGAACTTCTACACCCGAACGTGACGCAAAAACGTCCCAGGCAGCCCACGCTTGGCGCTTGTTTCTGTTATTGTCACTGCCCTAATCGGGTTGCTCGAAAAGCTTGCCGCCGCCTTTCGGCTCGAATGCTGCGGCCGCGTTAGGCTTCCTGCTGCGCGCGCCTCGGCGGGGCGGCCGCGCGGCAGCCCTGCGCGGCGCGGCGCGACCGGCGCGCGCGCGCGCGCAGGCGCGCACGACGTGGACACGCACTTCCGGCAGGCGCCCTTCGCGGACAACATCCCGGTGCTGCTGGGCCTGACAGGCGTGTGGAACACCACATTCCTGGGCTACTCCTCGCTCGCCATCCTGCCGTACACGCAGGCGCTGTCCAAGCTCGCGCCGCACATCCAGCAGGCGCGCGCCCGCGCGGCCGCCTGCCCGCTGCACGCGCATGCGCAGCGCGGCGCGGGGATGCGCCCTCTCACCTGGGATACTAACGCAGGGCGCGTGCAGAGGCTGACGCGCGGCAGCCGGCGCCGCGCCAGGTGTCCATGGAGAGCAACGGCAAGGGCGTGGCCACGGACGGCTCGCGGCTGCCGTTCAAGGCGGGCGAGATCGACTTTGGCGAGCCGGGCACGAACGGGCAGCACAGCTTCTACCAGCTCATCCACCAGGGCCGCGTGGTGCCGTGCGAGTTCATCGGCCTGGTGAAGAGCCAGCAGAGCGTGTACCTCAAGGCGCGCCCCCGGCCGCGCGCATGCGCGCGCCCGGCCCGCCCGCGCTCGGCGCCGCGCGAGCTGCGCGCCCGACAGCCGAGAGGAGGCCAGCGCGACGGAGCCGCCTGACGTGTCCTCCTGGTGTACAGCCGGATGTCAGCTGCGCCAGGTGTCGGTTGACAAGAGGGGTTGGCGCGCAGCGGTGCGTCACAGATGGTAGGGTTTGGGTAGGTCGCACGCCCCCGTCGACGGGCGGCTGGCTGCGCGCGGGGCGCAGGGCGAGGTGGTGTCCAACCACGACGAGCTCATGTGCAACTTCTTCGCGCAAGCCGACGCGCTGGCGACCGGCAAGACGCCCGTGGAGCTGCGCGCGGAGAACGTGCCCGACTCGCTCATCCCGCACAAGACGTTCACCGGCAACCGGCCGTCCACCTCGCTGCTGCTGCCCGAGCTGACCGCGTTCACGACGGGCCAGATCCTGTCGCTGTACGAGAACCGCATCGCGGTGCAGGCGCGCCTCCCCTCCCCGTCCGCGGCGACGGCAGCCTGGCCGCCGATGGAATGCGTGGGCCGCCGGTGGCGCACCAGCGTTTGCAGCGGGTGCAGAGTTTGGTGACGCGTCGTTTGGAGCAGCTTGTGAGCCTCGGCCCTTCTGTATGGCCACGCGGCGGCACTGACTACTCGGCGCTCGGCCCATCGTGCTGTTTGCACCAGCGGTGGCCTGCCGCGCGTCCGGCTCGGGCCGCCCTGCACCTGGCTGGGGCAGGCGCCTCGGACGGCGTCAGCCGCTGTGCTCGGGCACTTCCGCAGGCGCCGCGGGGCGCCGAGCGTGCGGCAGATGAAGCCCTGCGCGGGCGGCGCAGGGCTTCATCTGGGGCATCAACTCGTTCGACCAGTGGGGCGTGGAGCTGGGCAAGGTGCTGGCGAGCAAGGTGCGCGCGGAGGTGCACGCCTGCCGCACCAAGAGCCGCAACGTGCTGCCCTCGGACGGCTTCAACGCGTCCACCACGCGCCTGCTCAACCGGTGCGCCGCGCGCCGCGGCCGGTCGCCACGGCCGGCGGGCCGCATCGATTCCTGCCGCTGTGGCTGTTGCTCGGGCTGCGCGCTGTGCTTGGCTGTTTGCTTTTGCGCGCAGACCCGCCACAGACGCCGCCGGGAGAGCATGCATGCCCGCCATGTCTGCTAGCGCGCCGCAGCGGCATGTGCCTGGTCATGCAGTGCAGTGCATAGCTCAGGCCTGGCGCTGTCTGCGCAGGTACCTGGAGGGCAAGGCGCGGCTGCTGTACCCGGAGCCAGAGGACGTGTTCCCGTGCGACTTGATAGACTCGGACACCTGCCGCCCGCCCTCGTCGTACGTGTGAGGCTGAGGAGGCAGTGAGGTCGCCCGAGCCGGCCAGGGGGCCGCATGCGGCAAATGGTTTGTGCAGCGAGCGGAGACGCAGCCTGTTTGTGCAGGACCTTTTCAGAGTAGGCAACTGCCACTGCCCTAGCGCGGGCCCGCCATTGCCCGCCATTGCTGTGTTTGGCAGGGTGGTCATGAAATGCCACACCAGGTCGTGTGCTAACGTTCACTGAGACATGCTCAGGTCTGTGAAAGGCAACAGTACTAGCCAACTAGAGGCCTTGCCAAGACCCTATCAGGGCTGTATGAGCAGAAGCGCGGGATTTTTGCTCGGGAGACCGACGCCTGCCTCCCGACGTCGCGCGCTTCGAACCAAGGAGTAGACAGCCTGTCAAAAGTGACCAGCGTTGCTGCCGAGATCTGCCCGAGGTCGAAGTACTTTGATCGTCGCTGGCTTTGGAGGGCAGCTGCGCCTTCTGGGACTCTTGCAGCTGTGACCAACCCCCTTGGCAGCGACCAGGTGTGCACTCGTTTGCGACGGCATGTAACATGTACCAGGAGCAGCGCTCGCTGGCAGGAAGAGGGACAATTGTGCGCTGCCACGCACTTGCCGCCACGCACTTGCCGGCCACACGCGAGCGCTTGAGCTCTGTGCCCCGGCCGCTGTAGTTTACATAGTAATTGCATGGTCAGGACCTGGTTGCAAGCAGAGAGCGGCGCAGCTCGGGCAGTCACTTGACACGACCTGTGCAGCTGCGCGCGCCTCTGATTGCCTGCTAGCTGCTTGTATGTGGGTGTCATGTGCCCCATGCCAAGGAGTAAATCTGCATGCACACCTGTGCGCACGTGAGGAAGGACACTGCCCCACAGCCCCGCTTCTGTGCGGTGCAGGTGTCACAGAGGAGGTCTGCAGGTTAGTGGGAGTTGTGCGTGGGAGCCTGGGCTGCGGCGCAGCGCTGGCGCGCCAGCGCGGCGCTGAGCGAGGTGCACGCGCCGCGCCGCGCAGCCGCAGCATGGCTGCATAATGTCCGACATCACAGACGAGAGGGGGACCTACGGCGCCGGCCCCGCGCGGAGGCGCAGCGGCACCCGCAGCGGCACGCGCAGCGCCGCCGCCAAGTCTCCCACCGTCGCGACTCCCGCCGGCGCCACAGGTCCGCCAAACCACACACGGCGCCTAGGCTCGGGCAACACTCAGCCTCGCCTGCTGTCTGCCCGCCTGTTGAACGTGCACGGCACGCTGCACTCACAGGCGCCGCGCTGGGCTCAGCCGGACAGCCTCGCGCCGCGCAGGCAGCTGCCGCTACGACAGCTCGCTCGGCCTGCTCACCAAGAAGTTTGTGGCGCTGGTGGAGGGCGCGCCCGACGGCGTGCTGGACCTGAACAAGGCGGCCGAGGCGCTAAACGTGCGGCGCCCCGCCTGCTGTCTGATGCGCGCTTTTAGTGATGCTGTGCCGCATGCTCTGCGCACGCTCCTGTCATACGCCGTACCCGGATGCAGGTGTCATGGCGCCTTGCTGGTACAGTGCCTGAGGCCAGAGGTCCAGGCTCGGCCGCAGTCCTGGCACGGGGGGCCGGCGCGGGCGAGCGGGCGGCCTGCGCGCGTGGCAGGTCCAGAAGCGGCGCATCTACGACATCACCAACGTGCTGGAGGGCATCGGCCTGATCGAGAAGAAGTCGAAGAACCATGTGCAGTGGCGGCCGGCCGCGGGCGCCGCCGGCGAGGACGACGGCGGCGAGCACGCGCCGCTGGAGGCGGAGGTGTCGCAGATGCAGGTGGCCGCTGCCCCCAGGCTTGCGTAGCCCGACAGATTGACGCCCGTCAGGCTCCGGTGCCGGCATCTGTCTATTGCGACTGGGATGCACAGCAAGCGGACCTGGCGCCAGGACCAGTTTGTTGCGATGCTGGGATGCACAGCAACCGGGCAAGTGCTCACAAGAGGCTTGGATGGCGCTGCACAGCCTGCACTCCAGAAGCTGTGTCTGCAGTGCTCACAGCCCCTACTGAGCACCTGGTGCCTGGGCGCAGCCGTGCTTTGAGCAGATTGGGGCAGCTGCGGCCGGGCACAGGCAAGGCGCCGTGATGCCCGCCGCCCGCGGCGCAGGACGACTCGGCGATGCTGGAGCAGCACATCGCGCGCGTGCGCGCCAGCATCGCGGCCATGACCGACAGCCCGGCCAACAAGGAGCGCCTGTTCGTGACCAACGAGGACATCCTGGGCCTGCCCAGCGTGGCCGGCGACAACGTGTTCGCCGTCACCGCGCCGCAGGGCACCAGCCTGGTCGTGCCCGACCCCGACGCCAACCTGGGCGCCAGCGGGGAGCGCCACTACCAGTGCGCGGGCCCCTGCCGGCTGCCTGATCAGGCGGGGCGGCAATCCTTCAAACGCATCACCGGGTGATGCATCCAGGGCCGGAGGGTGAGCGCGGGACGGGCGCCCCCTGTGCCAGAGTGCCGCCCTGCCACCCCCCTTGAACACAATTCTACTTGAACACAATTCTACAGAGAGCTCTGCCTGCATTCTACAGAGAGCTCTGCCTGAATCATGCATGAGCTCTGCCGTGAGATGCTCTTGTTAAGGCCGACAAGCTGTGCGGCGCCCTGGCACGCTGTGCGGCGCCGAGCCGCGCGCGGCGCCCCCGCGCAGGGCCAAGCTCTCCAGCGACACCGACGCGATCGAGATCTTCCTGGTCACGCCGCAGACGCCCCAGGGCGCGGCCGGCGGCGCGGCGCCGCCCGACGCCGCGGGCAAGGCGCGCGAGCGGGAGGCCGGCGGCGCGGGCGCCGCCGCCGCCGCGCCCGCGCGCACGCCGCCGCCGCTGCTCAAGCACGAAGGCAGGCCGCGCTTCCCGGCCGGTGAGCGCCGGGCTGCGCGCGCCGCAGGGCGGCAGCCTGGTCTGGGCAGCGGGCGTGGCTGCAGTGCGCGCAGTTATGCGAGGCAGCCGAGAGCTCTGCGGCTGCTCTCCATGCAGCCGTCCATGCCGGGAGCAGCCTGTCAAGAGTGCTGAGCAGGCTGAGCATCAGGCTCTGTGCAGCTGTTTGTGAGGCAACATGCATGACAGGCCGAGCGGCCTCGCTGGACCGCCAGCTCGGCATGCCGAGTGTATGCTGAGGCGCTGCGCGCACAACGCGCAGCTCATGCTACACGCTGCACATGCAGCACATGCACCGAGGAGCGCCACGCGCGGCAGGCGTTGCGGCCGGCGTCGCGCAGGGCATCATGGCGGCCCCGGGTGCGCAGGCGGGCGGCCTGGGCGGCCTGCACTCCGCGGTCGCAGGCCTGGCCAGCCTGGCGGGCGCGGCGGGCACGCCCGCGCAGCTGCACGCGGGCGACCTGGACCCCAGCGCCTGCTGGTGCGCCCCGAGCAGGCCCTTGCATTGGCGGACGGTCTTGCTGGTGGGGGGTTACATGTTAGGGTAGGGTAGGGTACGGTAGGGAGGGTCTTGCGGGCGCGCTGCAGCGCGCCCGGCTGCGCATGCAGGGCGGCGTCGACAGCGCCGAGTGGCGGCGTGGGAGCGCGCTGCGCGGGGCATGCAGGCAGCTCACACGCATATGCCTGGCACAGCTGCATGCTGTTACTGAACCACTGGGACTGGTGTCGCGCCCTTGTGGCAAGGCAATGCGCAAGCATGTGCTGCGAACGTGGGGTCGGACGTGCCTGCGCTTCTACCCCTGCGTCACGTGCACCTGGTGCTGTGGAGCCGCATGCTTTGCTTGTCCTGTGCCAGCAGCTGTGCCAGCAGCTGCAAGTATAGCCTTGCTGCCTGCTGCTGGGATGTTGTCAAAGCCTGGCAGGTGCGCAAGCGGCCGCACTGTGCGTCACTGGGCTGCTCCTCTTGCGTGGCACTGGACAGACGCCTGGCGGCGTGTCGCGCTGGAACAGTGCGTGGGTCATTATTGCCAGGCTGTTTGCGCGCCTGACCGGACACGCCTGTTGCCGCCGCGCCGCAGGTACGATTCAGACATGCCGACCGCGCTCGGCGTGGCCGACATCTTCGCCGATGTGCCCGGCCACGGGATGTAGCGCGGCCACGAGCCGCGGCCCGCCGGTGAGCCGCAGACTGCGCCATGGCGCGCCGCGCTTTGCTGGAGCTCATGCTGGGCCGCAGCTGCGGGCGCAGACACCCAGCTTTGCAGCTTGGCTGCATTGCTGCTGGTTGCTCCTCCACCGCGGCGGCCTGCTGGCTGCGCCGGTCTGTTGTATGAAGTCTGTGAGACGACCTCAACAGTGTTGCTGAGAGCGCGCCGCTGGCCACCAGGCAGTGCCCGGCAGTGCTGTTCACTCTGCCAAGCACAGTGCGCCCCGCACAGAGTGCAGGCCCCCATGGCGACGCGGGCGGCGGCCTGTGCCTGCACCCGGCTGCTACAGCCTTGCTGCTTTCACTTTGTTTTGCTTGCTATGTGCCCCGTCAGTGCCAGTGCACTGACAACGCTACTTTCCGAGCAGCAGGCCTCAGTGTTTTGGTTCTTACTTTGCTGGTTGTCAACTTGCGGTCGCCCTGCTATATGGAGCACTCTGCTCCTGCCGTGTGCCTGCATGGGAAGTCCCAACTTGACATGCGCTGCAAAGGCATATTGCACGTGCCGCACAAGCGTATGTAAGCCAGATGCAGCATAGCGTGTTTGAAACTGGTTCAACGTGTGGTCAGAGCTCACACTGTGTATTGCGTGGCTCACACGAACTTGACACGTGACAGCCCTGTCGGTGTACCAGCCCCGACTGAGAACTTCAGCTCACGCATGCATGTCTGCCGCACAGCGCCGCCTACAGGCTGTGACTGCGCAGCTGCACTGTCTGCTGCACAAGGTGGGGACGCAGCAGTGCTGGAAGTCTGGCCCACCGGCCAGGAAAAGGAAAAAAAACAAGGCTTTGCGTGTTTCGTCATGGTCCCACCAGCTGTTGGAAAAACATACACAGATCAGCTACCGCCTGGTGCAAAATATAGCATCCCATAATGGAAGGGAAGGGTAGGGTCGACACCTGTGAAGCGCTTTGGCAGGCCTTGCGGCCCGTGCGGAGAAAATATACAGCAGCAGGCAACAGCAGGCTTCCAGATCGAGTAGAGTTGCCGCCATGATGGGGATCCAGAACTTGCTGTGCGTGCTCTTTGCTGCCCTGCTCTTCACGCTGGCGCCGGTGCAGGGCCAGTGGTGGGGGTGCGCTCCCGCTCCTCTGCCCGCTGAGCAACAGGGAGCGATGCCGGCCCTCCCGCCCGAGGGCCTGGCGTGACCATGAAGCCGCCTGCATGCGGGCCCGGCTGCCTCTGCGGTCATCGGAACATTACGGCTGCTCCGTGGGTCTTTGCCGCGGCCTTGGAGAGAGCTTTAACGAGCTGCTATGCTGGCTTCGGCCCGAGCGGCGAGAGTTGTGGGCCACTGCTGCCAGTTGCGGCACGGCGGCCAGTCTCGCACTTTCGGAGCTGACGGAGTGTGAAGTGTGCTTGGCAGTGCTCGGAGGCTGTCATGGGTCGCTTAGGCAAGGGAGGCCTCATCCCATGGCTGGGTGCCCATGCCCGGCATGGGCTCTTGCGCATGCGCGTCGTGTGTATGTTGATTGCTTCCGGTAGACGTCTGTATCGCAGTCGCGAGGTGGATGTTGCTACGTTTGTGGTCTGCGGATCAGGCCAGGTGGCGCAAGCGCCTTACTCAATCCCGAAAGTGTGTGCGGGCGCGTTGCCGCGCAGAGCGTGTACAAGAGGGTGGTTGTTGAGGAGGCGTGCGATCCGTATCTCCGCAGCGTGCTGGGAAATCAAGCCAGGTGTTGGCTGACAACAGCTGTGCGGGGTTGCGCGCAGAGGCTGGGGCGGCTACCGCGGGTATGTCCAACGTAGCAGCCGCCCGCCTTCCCCGGCTGTGTGCTCAGTCTTGTTGTGTCCTGCGGCACGTGGTGCAGTGTCTTCGTGTTGCTGCCGGACTGCGTGGTGCGGTGTGTGGTCAGTTTTTGGCCTGGGCCTAAAGTGAACGCGCGGCGCCAGGCACGGCCACGGCCACTACGGCCACGGCCACGGCCACTACGGGTGCGCACGCTGGTCTGTTGGAGCGCGCAACTGAGCGTTCTGGGCGTGCCGAGAACTGCTCCTAGAGGTTTAGCAAGGTCAAAGCTAGACAGTGCTGGGAGGCGAGCATCGCTTTTGACACTGCACACTGTTTGTGCCACTAGTCGCGGCTGCCCAGTAATCCAATGGAATGGATCTGCAGCCTGCGCACGACGCGTCACTGACCGAAGTAAGGGCTCACCTGAAGTAGAAGCTGGGGGTAATTGCAGGCATGGTCATGGCCATGGGCATTACTATGGCCGCCACCTGTTGCAGCATGGGCATGGGCATGGGCACGGGTGCTGGCCTGTGTTGGCTGCTTTTGCATGCTGGTGCCCGTCTTGATTGTGGTGTCTTCTACTTGGGGTGTCTTTCATTGTACACTGTATGTCATGCAGCGTGCCAGCGTCATGCGTGGTTGAGGCTGGTCAGTAGGCCTATCTGACCGCACCCTTGCTATGTCGTGCAGGCACGGCCACGGCCGCGGCTATGGCCACGGCCACGGCCACGGCCACGGTCACGGCCACTACGGCCGCAAGATGCTGCAGCACTACGGCCACGGGTGGGCGCCCTGTGCTGGTGGCTCGCCCCTTGCCTGTCGTGCAGTTGCACCTGTGAAGACCTTGTGTAGGCCTGCAGATTGCCCACCTGCCTTTTTATGTCTACAGCAAGTTTGCCATATTGTCTAATGTAATACAAGTGTTGGTCGGATTCTGCTTGACCTGGGCTCTGCGCGGCTGCGCAGGCACGGCCACGGCCATGGCGGCGGCCACGGCGGCGGCCGCGGCTACGGCCATGGCCACGGCCACGGCCACGGCCACGGCCACGGTTTCTTCTTTGGTTAAGGCATGGGAGGTCGAAGCTCGGGAGGCACTGAAGGCGAAGGAGACGCACGCGAGCTCGCTCTATGCTAGGAAGCGAAGGCGGCCAGCTTTTGGCAACGCATTGTACCTACCAAGATTAGCGAAGTTGTTGTGCTCACGTAGTAATGCTGCTGCCAGAGCCAATGCCCGCACAAAGCACTCGAGAGTGAGTGGGTAACGAAGCAGAGGCCCTGGAACCTGAACGGTACATATGCGGTTCCAGGTTGCTTCTGGCGTAGAGTTTTGGGAGCTTGCGCACTTATGCTGTAGCACTTTCTTTACTGTGTTTTAGCGCACTGCGTGGTGATGGTACGCCTCAATACTGAGGCGAGTGAAAGACCGTGCATGTAAAAGCGTAGGCTCTTTCATGAACTGGCAGCCGCTCCGCTCACTTCGCTACAAGCCTGCCTGTGGCAGTGCTCGTGACTGGTGTGTGCGTATGCTGGCACATCTGCATCATGGTGGCCATGCTGGGCAGTCTAGGCAGGCAAGAATGCGGGCTGAAGCAAAAATGCTTTGATGGGGTTAATTGTCTGTGTACGTGCTGGGAATGGCGTACAACACTGCGCACTGCGCAGTGCTGTGTTTACATCCTGCAGTTGTAACTATGTGAATGCACTCTATGTGTAACGTCATATGTTGCAACGCCAGATGCAACATGGCGTCACTGCTGGACTCTGCATACGCTAGCTGGCCAACCTCTCCAACTTTGCATGTACCGATTACATGACAGCTTGGCGCACAGTTGTGCGGGCACACATGGTGATGCATGCGCAAAAGGCATATGGCAGGTTGGAAAGTTGATCCAGAGCACAACAACATGAAGCAACCATACTGTTACAAGTTCGCCGGCTGCCTAAAACCATGTCAGTAATGACAAGACGCCAACAGTATAACAGGAGGACCACACACTGAACACATTGCCAAATGCAGCTAGAGAAGCACATATGCTTTTGCCCAACTCTTTTACACCATCTCATACCATTCCAGCGTCCTCAAAACATGCACTGCATCAGACTGGTGTACTGTTCCAGCGAGAGGCGGACGCAAGCCCGCGCTGCCTTCTCGCTCGAAGCACCCAGGCCTGGTGCTGCCAGCGCATGCGGCAACACATGCCACACTGCAGCACAAACAGGCCATCCATGTCTGCGCACTGCGCCCGCAATCGCACACGGCACCAGAGCCAAAAACCACACAGGGGCCGACAAGCGGCGGCCGCCTAGGATGCATACGACGACGAGTAGCCGCTCGAGCGTACGCAGCCGCTCGGGTGCCTGTTGTACCGATGAAAGTGGTGGTACCGGTGGTACCCGTACTCGCGATAGCACGGCACGCCCAGGCCCGCCACCCATGTGTGCATGAGCCTGGCGCATCACAGCAGCCGATCAGTTCCGCACCGGGACACACGAGCGCCGCCGCCCCCCACCCCTACAGGGCAGGCCGCAGCAGATGGCGGCATGCACATGCGCTGAGAAGGCCGACCCAAAGCAACAGAGCACGCAGCAGGGCACCGTACCTAGCGTAAAGCACCGCTCTGCAAGGAACAGCCAGCAGCACGCAGGCGCACTGGCCAGACGCCACAGCCTGGGACGGGGCATGCGGCAGCGCGCGCGCGCGCCGGGCCCGGGCGCGCGCACCCCATCACGCCCAGGCGCTTGGACGTGCCGTCGTACGCCGACTCGAGCCGCACGCGCGTGCCGGGCACGACCTTGTAGGGCGTGGCCAGCGTGTCGTCGGTCATGGCCACGACGTAGCCGGCCTCGTTGCCAGGCTCGCCTGCGCGCAGCCGGACGCCTGTCAGCATGTCTGTGGCTGGTGTCCTGCAGGGCATGGCAGGCATGCTGCTGATCGAGATCCCAACGAATCCCGCCTAGCCGCTGCGCGCAGCGGCGCCCACATCAGCATGTTGTGGCAGTCAGGTCTGCGCGGCGCCATAGCCTCGGCCAATGTTGTCTGTGACATGGGCACGTCAAACGCCACGCAGCCACGAACATCCCGGCTCTGGGGTGGACATTCCCCAGGGCGTAGGTATGCCGAGCCAGGCAAATGGCAGCCACCCCTTCTTACGCACATCGTCAGTGCCTGTGCATGCACTCGGCTGCGGTGCACGCTGTCGCAGAAGAGCGCACCCTCTTTCTTGCCGTACACAGGGCACGACTGGCAGATCTTCTCGTTGGTCTCCGCGTTGAACAGCGTGATGCAGCGCGCGCCGATGTGCTGGTGCCCGACGCAGCGCACGATCTCAAACTCCTCCTGCTGCGGGCAGTCGGCATCGACGATCGTCTCGTACACCTGCCACGCACCCACAGCGTCCAGTCAGTACCAGGCTTGATAGGGTTAGGGTACATACTTGCCCCTGCTCTGCAGCCGCAGTTGCTATACTTTGCAAGATTAATTGGTGCGTTATGCGCGCACTACCATTCCCTGCATGCAGCGCTCCTGTGAGCATTTTGAGGACAGGAACCATTTGTTAGACTGGGTGCGTGAACACAAGGCCGGACGCAGACACTGCTACATCACGCTCCTTCGCCTTCTTCATTCACGCGTACCTTCACATGGGTGGCGTTCGAGGTGTCTGTAATTTGGTACTCGATGCCGTCGGAGTCGCCGGTGATGTCATACCACATGAGGTCAATGGGCTTGACGCGCGGCTTGTCCTTTTCCGTCATCATCCTGCGCAGCCGCGGCAGCGTTGCAGTCAGCAGCACGCCCACAGCGTCCCTCGTTACTTGCAACCTTCTGCTGCCTGGCAGCGCCTTGCAGGCATAGGCGCCACAGACAGGCACCATAAAGCGCATTCGTCAAGTAAGGACCCCCAGCACACCAGGGCAGCTGGCGCGCTCGGCATGTGCACCGTGCTGCGTGGCCGTGCGCCAGACACAACGGGTCATTCTCAGCGGCGAGCGGGGCAGCGCAGCACCTGTACGTGACGTTGTACTCGAAGCGGTACGCGCGCGGCGGCCCAGGCGTCTGCGTCTTGCACGTGCGGCAGCATGCAAAGCCGCCCTTGTCCGGGTCGTCGTCGCATGGGCCTGGCGTGACCGTGCAACTGCGTCAAGGCCAGCTGGCACCCTGCTGAATATACACATGCCCCCTTCCCACATGGCTCTCATGTCCCAGGTTCAGGTTCGGAATAACGACCGGGGTCTGGATAAGAATCACGTCTGGTTCTTGCCAAACACCAACGAACACTGACATGTGCTTCTACACTAACATTGACGGTCAATATGTGTGCTGCTGCTGGAGTGATAGTGGCGCAGTGCAGATGTTAAAATCTATTTAATAGCACACCGCACAAAGCTGCTCCATCCACTGCTCCCACCGCTCTACGCAACATCGAGGTGGCCATCATCACATACACAGCTCAAAACAACACCAAAGGAGGGCCTGGCTGAGCGCGCGAGGCGCACATTGCAGGCAGCGATTGATGTCCTCCGGCGCAACGCCCGCCGTGCTGATCAGGTAGATGTTGAACATGCGCGCCTTGGCGCTCAGCAGCGTCTCGGTCTCCGCGATCAGCGCGTACGGCCACTTCAGCTGCGGCCCCAGCAGCCACACAGCTGAGACTGGCTGGCACGTGCTGTTGAGAGACAGAGTCTGCTTGGCACCGTGCACAATGGCAAGACCCAGAAGAAGGCACAGTAGCACTTTGAAAGACCCGGGCTGCACCGGCTCGCGCTTCATGCGCCCACGCATCTCGGCGCCGCTCTCAATCAGCATGGTCGTTGCTCCGACGTAGTGGTGCATGTACACCTGCAGGCCGTCCCTTGCGTCTCAGCATACGCGCGCTCATGGAGCGCAGACAAACAGAGCTTGAACCGAACCAATAGAGGACATTGTATGGACAGTGTGTTGTGTATACCCTGCAGGCACGTCAGGCTGCGCGCGCGTGCACAACTGCATATGTCGGACCCTTTCATTGTATTTGAGCCAAGCCTCCCGCCGCGCTCGCACCGTACACCAGCCACTGCAAGCTGCAAGCGACAAGCAGACCTTCCTGCGGCAGTAGCCTCACCTCAGAGAGAGGCACCGGCCGCCCAGCCGCGTTTATCAGCTGCGAGGTCTGGTTGATCACCACTGCCAGCCCGTTGTGCAGGTAGGGCGACGCGAGCAGTGTCATTGCGTTCTTAATCTGCGCACGCGACGCAAACACGTCAGCCAGCGTGCTTGTGAGCACGCTTGTCAGCGCATATAGTGCACCGCATATGTGCAGAAAGCAGGGGTCTTTACTGCCTGCACGCATGTGTCCAACGCTCGGCCGCACACACGTCTCAGCCACCTGGCGAGCCGAGCTGTGGCGCACAGTGTACAAGCTCCGATAGCCCCAGTGTGCCACTCAGCCAGGGACCCTGCGAGGCGCCGCGCCTGTCCAGGCTTGAGCAGCTCCTCCGGCCCCACACACCTGACGTCATAGAACTCGCCGCGCTGCACGGGCGGGAAGCACGTGCCATAGCCTGCACGCGCCCGCTCGGTCAGTCGCCAGCCAGCTGCGAGCGGCAGCTCTGACAACGGTTGCACAGCGTGACCGGCCGCAGCGCAGAAAACAGAGGTGGCCACGCATGCATGCATACAGGCGCCCGCCGCGCGCCGCCGTACCTAGGAACGGGTAGCGTATGTCTGCTGGGTACAGCTGCGCGCCGCCGCACCACCGGATCAGCGCGCGCCGCACATGCCCAGGGCAGGAAGGGCGCTGTAGCTGCGCGGCAGTTTGCGGTCACCAGGCAATACAGGCCGCCAGGGGGGGCGTGCGCACCCCCGTCGGCACAGGATTTGCTGCCAGGTCGGCCTCGTTGCTGCCCTGTGCTATCATGTGGCCCTTGGCCGGGCCATAGGCGGCATGGTTTTCAGCAATCCAGGCGCACAGCAGCGCACACGTCAGGCCCACCCCGCGCCACATCGTGCTGTCACTTGCTCCTCTCGCTAGCTCGCAGTGTCCCTGCTTGCCTGACTGGCCGTGATGTTGGGTCGCCAGCTGGAGCCGGCACGAGAGCCACATTCCTGTAGGGCGGAGTGTGACTAATCGTCATTGCATACTATGCAATGCTATGATATATATCATGGCTATTATAGCCATGCACATGGCAAAGAAAGTTGCACAGCCTCTCCCGAGACATGCGCGATAAGCGGACGTGATGTGCTGCCCCGCCCACATGCTTGGTTTGCAGTGCGACGCGGTGAACACGCTGTTAAGGTTTGCAAAGCAGCCCAGTACATAAAAAGTCGACCCAGCAGCACGCTCTTCGCGGGCGGTACAGCAGCTGGTCAGCATGGACGACGTGGACAGCACGAGCATGCTCCTCGCGTTCTTTACAGAACAACAGAACGGCGCGTCTAGACAATGGGGGCATGAGCTGCCTTCCAGCTTCCAGCGCCCCGCCACAGTCGACCACGGAACCCCAGGACCGCGAGCGTGCGGCGACCGCAGCAGACCTTCCAGCCACACTCGCAGACCTGGCTCGACAACGCCAGCACCCCGTGACACGCTCGAGAAGGAGCGCAATGCGCGCTCCGCGCACGAGGTGGTCCACCAGCCCCGGGTCTGATCAGGTACAACTTGGGATGCCTGGCACGGGCCGGCGCCGCGCCCGCCGCTCACTTGGCGACCGCCGGCGCGACGCCGTGCGTGTCCAAGTATTTCAGCAGCGCCGCCTTGCCGATCGCGCCCTCCTTGTGGCTGCCCTCGACCATCTTGCCTTCCCTGAACAGGATGATGGTCGGCAGCCCGTACACCTGCCGCCGCCCAGCGCGAGACTTTAACAATGCATGTACTCACTGGAGCCGTTCACCTGACAACAGCAAGACCTGACAACATACAGATACGAACCTCAGAGGCGCAGGATGGTGGTGGCTGCTCTGTGGTCTGCAGGCCGCCAAAAGAACACGGCACTAATGCACTCACTGCCAGAAAGGGTGTACATCGGCTGAACACAACGCATTCCATGCAAGCGTCCGCTCCTCACGCACCGCCCGCCTCGCCTTGCCAGGATGTGACACGCTGTGACTACCAGCGCAGCTCCCCAGCCCCCGGGCGACCTGCAGGGCGCCGCCTGGCCGCACCTTGTACTTCTCCACCAGGTTGGGGCAGGGGTCCGCCTCTATCTTCACCACCTTCAGCGCGTCGCCAAAGTCCTGCCGCGCAACCAAGCAGTTGCCGCAGGCTCAGACAAGCGATGGCAGGCAGGACACAGGGAAGTGGGCGACTCCAAAGTCCTGCCGCGCAACCAGATACTTGCCGCGAGCTCAGAGGGTGGCGCCTGGCAGGACGCCGGGCAGTGAGCATCACTGCAGCTACAAGGTGGCGCCTGGCAGGACGCCGGGCAGTGAGCATCACTACAGCTATAAGTCGCGCAGGCCGGCGCAGCACCTGCTCCACCGCGCTCAGCAGCGGCGCGATGAGCTTGCACGGCCCGCACCACGTCGCCCAGAAGTCCACCAGCACCGGGCGGTCTGCCTGCGCCCGGAACGCGCCCCGGCTGACACCGCAGCTGGAACCTGCTTGTCTGCGACTGGCGCGGCAAAGGCTCAGCACCACAGGACAGCTTGGCAGACTTGCCGCTCGGTGTGTTGCCCTGCCTGCGGGAGTGTGGGTGCAAGCAGCGCAGCGGGACAGGTGCAGAGGATAGACGCGGTTCAGGCGCCCACCTGCAGCACCTCCGCCTCAAAGGTGCCCTCGTCTACGTCCATCAAGGCGGCAGTCTTCTGCGACGCAGACGCTCGACACCGGCGCCGGCTCTGCGCGCTGCCTGCGAGCGCCGCGCCGCGGAACGCCCGCGCATCCAGGCGCCTCAGCGCGGCATGGCTGTGTGCTGACCTACTCCAGGGGGCGGAGCCACGGGCGGGCGCGGCGGGCAGCAGGGCAAGCACGCCCTGCTGGCACCGCACGCTGTTGGGCCCCATGCTGGATAGCAAGTAGCACGTGAGCTTGAAGTGACACTAGGGAACTCACACCACAAGTCGATGAGTGCAGAGCTGTGAGGCCGCTGACGCAGAAGTGGGCAAGACAGGGCAAGGCAGCCCTACCCTGCCAATTCTGCTTGGCCAAGAAAGCCATGTATGGAACCGCAGGCTTGTGCTTATCGAACGCTTCTGGGGCACCTGCTGCAGTCCAGCCAAAGCTCGTTTGACTTTGCAATGCTTGCGTGCAGTGGCGCATCCTCGCCGGCCTGGCCGCGGGCTGGTGCGAGCGTTCCGCAGCGCTGCACCTGCCGGTCACGCACCAGGCTAGGATGGCGTGTATGTGCCAGCAAAGACAACAAGGAGGGCGACAGGGGCGTGGACTGGGACGGCGCATGGGAGCGGTTCAAATCTACTGCTGCGAAAGGCGCGCAGAGCTTGTTTATTTCACTGTGCTGCCCTTATGTCTGCTGTAGCTGACCTCTTGTGCAAGCAACCAGGGATCCCCGAGACGGAGAGCAGAAAGGCGCCCAAATTTGCGAGCACACGCCGCCCAACTAGCCTGCAGGAGAGGTACCGCCTGTGTTGTTGGCACTGTGCTGTGCTTTGTATGCTGTCAGCACGCACCTCGCGCTTGACACAGGCTCTCAAGCTGTGTGCGCGTGCGTGCAGCATACGTAAGCAGGAAGACCTGGTCTTGGACTTTTGGAGCTCTGAGAACGCATTCAAGGTGAGCGCCTGCCATGTGCGTATGGTGCTGCCTGTTTGCGTGCTGTGTAGCCAGCAAGACATGGCTAGCACGCGGGCAGGTGGGAGGCGTGGTAATAGCGGTATTCCTGGCTTTCATAGTAGTGACAGCGCTGCGGTCTTCGTGAGACACTGCAGGCGTGAGCAGAGTGTGTACAAGGAAAGCAAGTTGCGACTGTATTGCAGGTGCTCCGCAGCAGTGTGCTGTCCTTCCCCCACTTGTACACTGGTGCGCTAGTGCAAGTAGCGCGGCTGTAAAGCAGGCCACTGTGTTCTTGCAGCACAGCAAAGTGTCTGAGCACAAGTCTGCTCCGAAATCACTTGCAAGCATGCACCATACGCCAAGCAAGGCTACCTCAAGCCACCAGTAAGCAGTCTGCTACCCTGCAGTGTGCCCACCCTCAGGCCTGCGCAGCGAGCGCTGCTTCATGCTTCCAGCGCAGTGCTGATGCTGTGGTCATCTTGCTTTTGCACAGCGACGCCTTGCTGCTTACAAGCACCGCGGCTGCAGTGACCCTGATTGCAAGTATTTGAAGCATCTGCGCCAAAGGCACCTGGGCCAGTGTCACTGGCCGTGAGTGCAGTGATACATTCTTCTAAAGCTGCTGGCCGACCGGCGCCTGCCCCATCCTCCAGCCAGAGAGCATGCAGAGTGCACTCAGCCTGGTCACCAGCAGTGTTGCGTGTTGGCAGCCCACTGCTTGTTTGGCGCGCCCGACAACAGCTGCACGTTATTGCGCTCAAACGGCAGGCAGCACGGGCCTCAACACAGCACCAACGCCGAGCTCTGGCTGCATCTGCACCTCTGCCACTTGCCCAGTGAGCCCAGCAACAGCTGCACTGCTCGTGCTGCATCAACTATGACGGATTGCACCCATGCAGTGGCCTCCAAGCAGGGACTAGCACTGTCATGCATTCCTGCAGGCATTCAGGATCATGCCACGTACTGACTGGCACTGTAGACTCGACCAAGCTCTGCCCCAAGCGCGTCACGGCCTTTGCTGGCCGCCCGGCCGGCCCGCCAGCAGCTGCATCACCTTCTCATATACCAAAAAGGTAATGGCAGACTGCGGCATGACGCGCAGCACGTTCGGCAGCAGGCCGCGGTAGAGACCCAGCGGGCCCTCGCGCCGCAGCGTCACGCGCAGCGCGTGCCAGCCGCTGTTGTACATCGCGCCACGCGCCGCGTCCTGCCGCTGCTGGATGCGCGCGCGGATGACCTGCGCGCGGGGTAGGCGCACGCCTTAAGCATCGTTTGCGCGACCAAGCACGCACTCCCTCGACAGCTGCAATACGGGCTGTCCGCTGCTGCAAGGCCACAGCCGCGCAGCTTCTTACAACTAGTGCAAGCAAGCACGGCAAGGCTTCACTCACAAGCGTCCAAACCACCACAATGTGGCAGTTGTAGCAGCCCGAGAACTGCCGCAGGGCGCACAGGGGAGCACTCGGCAGCAGCACGTGCCGACGAGAGCGGGCTGGCGCCAGACGCGACACACACGAGCGCTGCCGCAGGGTGCGCATGCGCGCAGAACCAGCGCGCCTGGGAGGGGTAGGTCGCGATGGACGCGGCCAGTTTGGACACGGCGCCAATGGCGGTGATCTCTGCGGAGGAGGGCGGCGCGCGCGACGCGCCCGCGGCGGGCCGCGTAGCGCGCTCCTTCAGGTCCTCGTACACCATGAACTGGATGGCGCCATGCGACACCTGCCGCAGGGTCGGCGCCCACGTCAGAGTCTGCCACGGCTGCGTACGGCGCGAGCGCGCGCCGCGCGGTGCCCTCGCCGGGGCTCTGTTAGGTCCTCGGTCACCATGACTGGGTGTTACCCATGTGCGAGGGCACTCTGTTGCGCTCTCTGATGCACGAGCCAGATGATGTCGCCCTGCAGATCTCACGCCGCTAAAGCTGGACGGACTCTGACTTAAGGCATGCTGACAGCAGCCAATGCAAGAGCGGACCTCAAGCCAGCTCAGAGTCTCCCCCGTGGTTGCCCCCCGCAGAGTCTCCCTGTGCATGCATGCAGCATAGACATGCATGAAGGGCACCATGACCAGACAGATGCAAGTGGCCGGGCGCTGCACCAGCAGGAGCGACGGCCAGATGCCACGATAGAAGCCCTGCAGGCCCTCTTCGCGAGCGATCTCCCGCGCCGCATGCACCACGCCGCGGTAGCGCCGCGCAGCCGCAGGCGCGGCCATGCCCGGCCGCGCGAGCCAGCCGGCGCTGCGCTGCAGCTGCAGCCGCGTCTTGATGACCCACACCGGGTTGGTCAGCAGGCACACCTGCGGACGCACCCGGCACCTCACACTGTGCGGTGATGCGTCAGCTGCCACCGCTCAGTCCATGCGTGTAGCATGGGTTGGCCCCAGGAGCACTTTCCTACGTGATTGACAGCTGACAACCCGTTTATTCGCACACTGCACGGCTTGCCTGTCACAGGCCAGCGTAGCAGGATACAAAGCGCCAAGCCCCTGGTCCCTGCTGCTGAAATTGATGCTGCATGGAGGCATACTCGATGAGAGAGTGCTGGCTGTATGCAACCTGTCACTCGAGCAAAGGCTACAATAGCACGCTCTGCTGGTAAGCGCCAGGCGACTCACCAGACAGCCTGCCTCTGCAGCAGAGAGCAGGTGCAGCTGCGGCGGCAGGTATGCCACCTTGCGCCGCCTCTGCCAACGGCGCTTTGCGCTGTTGTATGCCATAAAATAGATGCCCCATGACAAGCCTGCAGACCAGTGCAGACCAGAGTCAGCTTGGCAAGAGGCAGTTTAAGCGACAACAGAATCAGCGTGCTTCAAACCACCTGCTTTCACGCCCAGGCACACCTGCGCCGAGCAGCGCCGGGGACAGGCCAGCATACAGTGCTTGCCAGCCCTCCTCCCGCACGATGGTCCGCAAGGCATCTCGCGTGCCTTGGTACAGGGGCAGAACGCCGTGCAGGCCATCTTGCACTGTAAGCGCACTGGCCCGTTTTCAACAGAGCTCCGAGCCACGTGTGCGAACAGCGAAGACGTGTATGTGCGGACCTTGCAAGCGTGTTTTGACAACGTCGAGCGGCTGCAGTGCTAGCACTGACGTCAGGCCTGCAGTGCACCCCGCGACTCCATGCTTCCTGCCGCAACATGCCTCCTGCGCTTGGTCCAACTGGCGCCGAGCAGTGCTGCCAGGCGAAGCACGACTGACTATGAGCATAGCTGCGGGGGATAGCGCACCATCTCTGCTCATCTGCGCTCGCCATATAGCACTATGGCCGCCGCCTTGCAGTCTGGTGCAGACACTGCATGTTCGCACCGTTGCCAGCACTGTGGGTCACAGGTCTGTGCCTTCAGATACGGCACCGCCACTGATGCACTCTGAAGGGCCCTGAATGAGCGCAACAGGCGGCCGGGCTGCGCTTCAAGCCTGCAGTTTTAACCTCAGGACCTCTCACAAGGTGGCTGCTTGGACTGTGGACTTGGGAGGCAGAGGCCTACTTGCCGTGTGCGTCCCAGACGTTTTTTTTGAGAGGCGCTTCGCATGGGGCAATAATTTCATGCTGTTCATGCTGTTTGCTGTTCATGTTTCTCAGTGCCTGATCTCAGCATGTCTTGTATAGAGCCTTTCATTAAGCCTGCCACTACATTCCTACATGACACACAACAGCCCGAAGATTGACAGTCAGCTGGATGCATACAAGTCAGCATGACCTGGACCCCATAATGGCACATCACGCATGCGCAGTTGGTGATGCATGCGCCACATAGAGTATCCAAGCAAGCATGCCTCTGCTAGGCACGCGACTCGGGTTCACAAGCAGTGGACATAGGATAGATGCTCAGCTGGCCGCTTTCCCTGCCAACAAGCAAGCGCGGCGGGCACACACATAGCGCTAGGCTCAGCACTGCATCACCGAGTACAGGTGGCGACGAGCGTAATAATGCCGCCTGCACGCGCACAGCCTGACATGGAAAAGGACGGCTGCCACCGAGCAGGTTTGAATGTCTGGATTGACCAGTCTGTACGCATAAGTATTTGGTTTATGTACATGCACTGTACATGCACTGCTGGGCATAGCATGCCATCTAAACTTCCAAGCACGCCACAGGCCAACCCTGTAGGCCTTCAGCACTTAATGTGAGTGCTGCAGGCTACAAGGCCGAAACATGCACAGGAAAGCAAGAAAGCTGCCACGCTCATCGGGTGCACAAGCAGTGGCGCGCTCCAGATGCGGTAGCACCTGACCCGGGTCCCAGACGTGCACGCTGCCGTCCTGCGCTGCCGCTGCCGCCAGCCCTCCCGCCACCTCCAAGTGAGTAACTCCCTGTGCGGCGGCGGGCATGGCTGGTGCATTTTTGCGGTGTGCGGGCAGGCAAAGGACGCAGTGCAGGTGACATGCCTTGGAGCAGGGCGGGCGACATGCAGCTGCAAACCTCGCGGGTGACACGGCCGTGCAGGTGGGTGCTCCACTTATGCAGCAGAGCCTGCCCCGACCCCACGCCTGACGCTGGTGGGGCGGGCGCGCGCCTGCAGCGGGAGCGCCCTGCAGGCACGCAGGCTCGGCAGCACGACCGCTGCCACAAAGCCGGCGCCGCTCGAGCACACAGCGTCGCCTGCCTCTGGAGCCGCCACAGCGTCCTCAGGCAGCTCGGCCGGCGCTGAAGTGCTTAGCGGCAGCCGCGGGAGCGCGCGCGCGAGCAGCAGCTCGGGCAGTGCGGCGGCGGCGCGGCACGGCCCTGGGCGCGGCAGGTCCAGGGGTGCGGCGCGCACGTGCGCAAACCCAAAGCGCGCATCCTGGCGTGCCGCGAGCAGCTCGGCCCTGCCGCAGCGTCACAGGTCAGAACAAGTAAAAGGTCACAACACGAAAGGAGTGCATGTCACAAAACGAAAGGGAGTGTGTTGCAAGAAAGACAGGTCTGAGCTCTAGGTACCAGTGTAGCTGCTCCTTGTCACCAGCACCAGGCCAAGGATGCTATAGCTGGCGTGCCCGCCTTTCAAGCTTCGCTCCATGAACCAGATAGTGTGCATGGCCTTGCAATGCACTGTAAGGAGTGGTGTGACATAGTGCATGAAAAGCAAGGTGAAGTAGCGCCACGCCCGCCCGGCGCCCAACGACAGACGCACGCTGCTGCGGCGCACCGCTCCAGGTCCCACAGCGTGACCGCGCCGGTGGACGAGCAGCCGAGCAGGCGGCCGGCGCCGCCCGCCGCCAGCGCGACCAGGTCCGGGAAGGGCTCGCCGCGGAAGCGCGCGGCCGGCAGGCCCCCCGCGGCCTCCACCCGCGCCCAGTCCGAGCGCGCACGCCAGCAGCGCACCGCACCGCCCGCGCCTGGCGCCGCCGGCGGCAGGGTTATCATCCTCAGCCGACCTGCTTTCAGGCCAGCAGCGCCACGCCGTATCTTTGGCCCTTCTCCAGCATCACTGCACGCCTGGTCCGGCGTCTTGCTGTCCAGATCACTGCATTAGACCTGCCTGAATCATGGCCGCCAGCGCCGCGTGGGTCTCCAGCAGGAGGCAGCGGGGATGCAGACTCGCATCATGCACGGCCGTCGAGCGCGCCAGCGCGCTCCCAGGCGCGCCAGGCACAGAGCACCGCCCTGCTTGAGGGACCAGGGCCGGCGGCCGGGCGCACCGCCGGCGAACACGCGGCCGTCGGGCGTGGCCAGCAGGCACAGCGTGCGGCCCGCGCCCTCCAGCGGCGCGCTGTCAGCCGGGCCCGGGCCGGCGCCGGGGCGGAAGTGCAGCGCCGTGCCGGCCGGGGCGCCCGCCTGGGCCTCGAACATGCCCGACAGGAGCAGCACGGCGCGCCCGCCCCTGTGCCACACCCGCCGCGTCAGGGCGTGTAATGGCCCGCTGGCGGCCTGCCTGCTCCGCCCCGGGACGGGGGCGCAAGCACTGGCGCGCATGCCTGGCGGTCTGTGTTGAGGTACGTGTCAGTGAGCAGCAGCTAAGGAGCAAGGACCGTCCTCCTTGGAGAGGGGAGTCTGCGCGTGTCTGCCTTGCCAGGCACGCGGGGCCTTGCATGCAAGGAGCCCGGCGGGACTGGCCGCCCACCCTGCGGACACCAGCTGTATGCCGGCGGCCTCGTCGAGCGCCAGATCAGGCGCCCAGCCCGCCCACAGCCGGACGTCCACCGCGCCCAACCGCGCCGGCCACGCGCCAGCAGCGCCCCCGGTAACCCCCCCGGCCTCGGCAGGGCTCCCATGCGCGGGCTCCGGCCAGAGGCGCCAGACCTCGATGCTGCGCTCGCGCCCGCATGCGCTGCCCAGGCAGACCGCCACCAGCCTGCGCGCCCGCCTCGAGCCATGTCAGCTCCTGAGCGTGCGCATGTACCTTGTTCGCAATCAGGTCGCCAGACAGTGTTGCAGTAGTGGTTGAAGCGCTGCATCGCAGCCCAGGACTGGCGAGAACAGGCCACCACACCACGCTGCAATCAATCAGTCTGTAGGCGCTCGCCATAACAACTAACGGGGGGCGCAGGCGTGCACACCCGCCAGAGAGGCACGGCACGACAGCGCGTACAGGCCGGTCGAAGCGCATGCCGAGCGCCCCATCGGCCGCCGCCGAGCACGCCGCGCCCGCGCAGGGCTGCGCGCTGCTCAGCTGACCTGCAGGACCGGGCGGCTCAAGCGCCGCATGCGGAGGTAATTGATGTACCTCGCTGACCATGCACATGCCACCGCAGACGGGCATGCCGTCGGCGGACCCGGCATCGGGCACGGAGAGCGGCGCAGCCGGCGCGGCCAATGGAGGGCTGCTTGAGGCTGACGCGGCCCGTGCGCGCGCGCCATGCAGCGGCCCGCGCGGCTCCGCCTCTGTCGGGGGCGAGACTCCTGCGTGCACAGCGCCGCGGCGGCCAGCTGCCGCAGCCGGCGCCTCTCTGCTGCTCCTGGGTGCGGCGTCGCCCGGCGCGTGTGCTAGCACGGCGGCGGCGGCAGCGCCGCCACCCGCGCCTCGCCCAGAGCTGGGTCGATCGGGACCCAAAGCCTCGCCGCGGCTCATGCTGCGGGTCTGGCGCGCGGCCGTGCTGGCGCCCCGCGACGCCCCAGCGCCTGCCGCGGGATCGCCGCCCCCGAGGCTGAGCCGGCGGTCGCGATGCGGCGCGTGCTCTAGGACAGCGCCGCGCGGGGCGGGGCCGGCGCGCCCCTGCTGGGAGCGCGCTTGCTGCGGCGGCTGGCTGGCCGCGGGCGTGTCGGGCACCGCCTCGATGACGTCCTCAGCAGAGGCCGGCAGCTGCGATGCGAAGCCGGCAGCGCATAACGCGGCACCTGGCATGCACGTGTCCGGCACGCAGGCCGGCGCCGCAGGCGCCGGCGCCCGCCGCTCGGGGCTCGCCTCTGCGTTGCGCTCGCCCGCGGCCCCCGGCCCTGCAGCGGCCGTGGGCGAGGCCAGGAGCGCGCCAGCGCGGGCGGAGCCGGCGCTGGGCGAAGCTGCTGCGGCAGCCCCCGGCGCGGCGGCGCGCGAACGCAGACCTGGGCGGCCACTGTCGCCGCTCGCCTGCCTTAGCGCCTCGGCTGGCGGGTCTGGCTGTCCCCCGAACGTCCCACCTTGAGGGTCTGGGCTGGCGGCCGGTGGAGGGCCCAGCGAGAGCGCTGGGCCCACGGAGATGGACATGGCAGCCGCCGCGCCGCAGCCAGGGTCGCACTCTGCACACTGCGAGCGCACCGCGGGCGGCCCTCCCGCGAGCTCACCCACCCGCCCAGGCTCCCCGCTGCGCTCTGCGCGAGCGCCCCGGCCCTCCTGCTCAGCGTGCCCCGCTGCCACGGCGCCCCTGGTGGCACGCGCACGCTTGGGGCTGGTGCGCGCGCCCTCAGCCCCCTCGCGTGGCGTGCTGGCGGGTGACGCCGCATGCTGGCCCGCGCCGTCAGCGCCCTGCGCCAGCGCGGCCCGATCGCGCTTGCGGCGCCAGGGCGGCCGCTCGACACTGGCGCCAGGCTGCTCGTCCTGGGCTGCCCCGCCCGCTGCGCCTCTGACCGCCGCGCGAGTTGCGCGCGCCTGGCTCGGCGCCGTGTCGTCAGGCTCCGCGCCTGCTGGTCGCAGGCGGCGCGGGAAGCGCAGCCCGTTGTCATCCGCGCACGCGGTGGCCGCGTCCTCATCCTCGTGCGCGTGCGCGCTGCCGGCCGCGGGCGGCGAGAGCCCCTCGTCGCTGGCACTGCTGGACGCAGCGACCAGCGTGCGCTGACCGGCATCGGCTCGGCACGGCGCGCGGCCGCTGCCAGCGCGCCGCCAGCCATCGTTGAGCAGCGGCCGCAGCTGCAGCCGCGGCTGCCCCTGCGGCTTGGCCTGGCGCCGCGG
>JAABUV010002477.1_pt1 | contig 24898 bp, 28 predicted proteins | sample 5559971 | NCBI WGS metagenome assembly JAABUV01 (sample SAMN10711881, study PRJNA513362) | rock metagenome | isolation source: Antarctica rocks | place: Antarctica: Victoria Land, Knobhead nord | collected 2015-12-19
GGTCACAGGGGTCACAGGAAGAGATGCCATGGGTAGGAGTCTTTCAATCGCAGTAGGAGGTAGATGCCGTGAGGGCCACGACGCTCCTTCTAGTTTACCATAACTACCACTTTTCGGATAGGCTGTAGGCGGGGGAGCGTGCCAAACCAAATCTCCACCTGATTGAGCCAGGAGGTGTGCGGGGGCAGGTAGACGAAACGGATACGATGGGCGGGATCGCCCAGGAAGGCCCCCCGCGTGGCCATGGACGCCAGGATGCCGCGCTTCTCCTTGACGCCCAGGTCGGCCTCGATCGCACAGGCGCGCGCGACCCACTCCACCAGGCCGGCCGAGCGGTGCGTGTTCAGGTTATCGACGATGAATACCCAGCCCGCCTCCGGGTCGGTGTCCACGGTCTGGGCGATGTGGGCCACGAAGTCCTCCTCCGTGGGTTGCGTCAGAACTCAGAATCACGGGTGGTGGGGAGCCAAGCGGTCGAGTATCCTTCTCCTTTTATAGGGGTGCATGGAGGAGGGGATGATGGCCTGCCCGTACTGCCAGGGGGACGCAACACAGGAGATGGACCGCGTGACAGCGTTGGGGTATCGTCTGTTCCGCTGCCGTCCCTGTCGGCGCACCGTCACCGAGCGCACAGGCACGCCGTTCAATCACCTACAAGTCCCCACCGGCATCGCCCTGTTTGTCGGGTTCTGGCGACTGCGCTACATGCTGAGCCTGCGCGACCGGGAGGTTTGCTGAAAGAGGACGGCGCGCACGACGTTGAAGGCCGCACGGCGCAGCGGCTACAGAATTGCTTGATGCTCCGTATCGCCCGCCGGCCCGATGGCGACGACCGTCACGCCTCACGGTAGCCGCGCTCGCGCCGCGTCAAGCAGCGCGTCCGCAGGGGGCGTCGGGTACGGCCTCGATGCGCGCCAGTACTTCCAGCACGCGCACGAGATGGGCCTGCCCTTTGCCCAGGCCCATCTCGACGATGCCCTCGTCCGGGGCGAGCGGGTCACGTCCGTTGCTGAATAGCGCGATCTCCTGCGATCGTTGCGTCGCTGCATCACCGCATACCGCATCACTGCATCGCATGCCCCCCCTCGCGGCGCCATCCCATCATCTGTGATATGATGATGCAAGTGCTCCTAGACGCTCGTTATAGCGACATCGACACTGTGTGTCGGCCTTTCCGCTCCATCAAGAGCCCTTCGCGCAGGGCATGGTCATTGCATAAAAAGCTCCTACTAATGGGCAAAGGTGTTGTGATTGAGCCGTGTTTTTGCGGCGCGTTTCGCCGGTTTGAGCGAAGTCTCGCTAGAATGAAGAGACTACCTACACCACCCCTGTCCAGCCAACCTCACAGCCCATAACGTCGCGGGCGAACGTCCACCGTCAACGACTATGCGCCAGCGTGTCGCTCGTCCGGCCCACCTAGTATAACGTCCCATAGACGGGGCGTTATATGTTTCACCATATCCGGTCACGGCCACCGTCGACGAGTTCGCTTACGGACGGGGCTGTCCTGGCCGCGTAGCCGTATCGTTGAGGTAGCCACATGCATACGACATCGGAAAAATATCACTCGCGGGCCTGGCAACGGGCCAGACAGGTTTCCGTCGCTCTCTTCAGCGTGTTCCTCATCCTCGCGCCCGCGCAGGCGCTCATCAACGGGCGCTCGGCGGCCTCTGCCGCCACGTTGAGCGTCTGCCACAGTGGGTGCGCGTACACCACCATCCAAGCGGCGGTCGGCCATGCCGCGCCCGGCGACACGGTCAGCGTCGCCGCGGGCACGTACGGCGAGCACGTGACGATCGCCACGAGCCTGACCCTGGCCGGCGCGGGCGCGGGCCAGACAATCGTCGACGGCAGCGCGACGGGAACCGCGATCAGCGTCACTGCCGGTGTGTCGGTGATGATTGCGGGACTAACCGTGCAGAACGGCGTGGGCAACATCTCCTATCCGGCCAGTGGTGGCGGCATCGTCAACGCCGGGACGCTGACGGTGGCCGACAGCGTGATCAGCCACAACGGCGGTAGCGCTGGTGGTCCAGGGCTCATCAACAGGGGCGCCTTGACGCTGCGCCGCAGCATCGTGAGCGATAACGGTGGGAGCGGCGGCTTGGGGGGTATAGTAAACAGTGGTACGCTGGCGCTGTTCGCCAGCACGGTCAGCAACAACTTTAGTGGATCCATCGGTGGTATCGCCAATAGCGGCACGGCCACTCTAACCGACAGCGTCGTGAGCGGCAACGACGGCGTCTACGGCACGGGCGGCATCGCCAACAGCGGGACCTTGACGCTCGTCAGGAGCACGGTGGCGCGCAACGACGCGAGCCGCGGTGTAGGGGGCATCGGCAACGGCGGCACGGCCACGCTCATTAACAGCACCGTGAGTGGCAACAACGCGAGCGGTAGCGTCGGTACCGGGGGTATCGCTAATCAGGGCGCGTTGACCGTGATCGCCAGCACGGTGGCCGGCAATATCGGCACAAACACCGGTGGCATCGACAACGCCTACCCCTCTTCGGTCATGCTCGCCGATACGATTGTGGCGAGTAATATGACCTCACTGTCGAGCAGCGCCAATCCGTCCGACTGCAACGGGACGTTCACTTCGGGCGGATACAACCTGATCGGCGTCGCCGTAGACTGCAGTGGCCTCGTCAACGGCGTGAACGGCGACCGGGTGGGCAGCCTCGATCGGGCACTCGACCCGCGCCTCGGACCCTTGCAGGACAACGGCGGCCCCACGCCCACGCAGGCCCTGCTGCCGGGCAGCCCGGCCATCGACGCCATCCCCCGAGAATGGTGCGACGTGGCGACCGACCAGCGTAGCTTCGCGCGCCCCTACCCCGCCGGCGGGCGGTGCGACATCGGGGCCTTCGAGTTCGGCGCATCAAGCGCCACGGGCGGCGGGACGGCCACAGCCACGGCCACGACGGGCACGCCCTCCGGCGGCGCCACGGGAACACCGACCACTCCCGCGTCCACCCCCACCGCCAGCGGCGCGAATGGCGTCACTATCGCGGGCAGCGTAACGGGCAACAGCGGACCCTACTTTGGCGAGGAGGACGTCGCGCTCACCAACACCGCGCCGCTGACCGCGCTGCGCATCGTCGTGACCGTGCGCAAGACGCCCGGCGTGAGCTACGCCGGCCAGTACAACACGTTCTGGTACGGCGAACTCGCCGCGAGTTATAGCGAGACCGCCGACACGATCGTTTACACGTTCGCGTTGAGGCCTGGACAGACCGTGCCGCCGAGCAGCGGGCTGCGCGTGGCGGCGCAGTTTAACGGCGACGGCGCCCCGCATGACTTTAGCGGCGACAGCTATACCGTCAGCTACACCAGCGCCGGCGGCGCCACCACGGCCTCGGGAACCTTTGGACCTCCCGCCAGCGGCCCGTCGTCCACGGCGAGCCCGACACCTGCCACCAGCGTGTCGCCCACGGCGAGCCCAACGCCTGTCGGGTCCGGCGGCGCAGGGTTCCTGACCGCGAGTAGTCGCGCCGCCCCGACCAACGGTCCCTACGACAGCGAGGAGGACGTCGTCGTCACGAACACAGCCCCCCTCGCCTCGCTCACGATCACGGTGACCGTGGCCGGCCAGACGAACCCGCGCGGACCGTTTGGCCCGGTCGGCTACCTAGGCCAGTACAACACCTTCCCGGCCGGGGCGCTCGCGCAGGGGCATCAGGCCAACACGTACAATGTAGGGCCGGGCACGCCCGATGTCGTTCGCTCGATCACGTACACCTACACCTTGAATGCGGACCAGACTCTCCAGCCGGGCGTCGGCCGGCTGGTGGCCGCGCAGTTCACCTACAGTGGGGCGCACGACGACAGCAGCGACACCTACACCGTGACCGCCACCAGCGTGGGTGGTGCCGTCACGACCGCGTCTGGTCATTTCTAGCCTCACACTACCGTGGTGGGGGCCGTCCGGCTAGCGATCACGGGCGCTATCCGTCTATCACGAGTCACTATAGCCGCCCCTGCATTAGTGGGACGCGTGATGGGTAAGAGCGCGGCGCCTCGCTCCCCGTGTGGTCTCAGCATGCAAAGGGGAGGGCGGGATCGTCGTGCGATCCGGCCCTCCCCGTGCCCGCCTGTCGGGCTTAGAAGTGTCCGACGCTGGTCGTGGTGACGCCCGCGCTTGTGGCCGTGAGGACGAAGGTATCCGCGCCATACAGGTGGGTCGCGCCCGTCCCGGTGAACTGTGCGCCCAGAGCCCAGCTACCTGCGGGGACCGTCTGGCCGCCCACCAGGGTGTATGTATAGACCATCTGGGCTCCGGTGTCGGCGTGTCCCGTCAGGGCCATACCGCACCAAAACGACGTGTACTGGCCCGCACAGGTGACGCCGGCCGTCTTCTGCACCGTCACAACCAGGCGTAGCGCGGTGATGGGCGCGGCGCTCGTCACGCTCACGTCCTCCTCGCTCCACCACGGCCCGCTTCCGCCCGCGACGCTTCCGATCGCGCTCAAACCACCCGCGACAGGGTGCGCGGTCGGCGAATTGAGTGGAGCGGGCGGGGCTGTCGCTGTGCTAGCAGGGGCCGTGGCCGTGGCGCTGGGCATCGCGGGGACGGCGGTCGCCGGGGCGGTCGCGGGGGCTGTCACCGTGCTCGTCGGGAGCGTCGGAGGCGTGGCGGTGGCCGTGTTCGCCGGGGTCGTCGCCGTGCTGGCCGGGGCGGTGGCGCTGGGAACCGCGGGGGCAGCGGGCGTGGGGGCCATGGCCAGTGCGGCCAGATGGGCTTGTAGGCCCTGCCCGAACGCGGTCGGGGATCCCGTGTAGTCCGTGATCAGCGCGGGGCCGTTGGCGCAATCCGCCGTGTTCCAGGACCAGCCGACGTAGCCGCCCCCGTGGGCGTCGAGCCAGTTCATCGTGGTGTCGATGAAACCATGCCTGCAATCGTTCTCGCCGAGCTCTCCCGCCACCAGCGGGACCTGACGCATCACCGGCGCTACGACATTATCGTAACACGCGCTCGTGTTGCAGGCGTTGAAGTTGTAGACATGCCACGCCGCGACAAGGTTGCCCAGGGGGTCGTTCGGGCGATAGGCCAGCCACTGCGACAGGTCGTTGGACCAGGCCAGCCCTCCGGCCATGAGCACGTTGGTCGCCCCTGTGTCGTGCTGGCGTGACGAGCGTCTGCATACCCGCGACCGCATACGGCGTCCCGGCGCAGACGCCCCCGTCGCGCCAGCACGACCAGGAGATGTTGTACGGCTCGTTGAAGAGGTCGAAGATGACGGCGCTATTGCTCTTGAAAGTGGTCGCGACCGAACTCCAGAAGGCGGGGGCGTGGTCGGCGTCGGCCATCTGTTGCTGGCTCGTCGCCCGGGCCGATCCAGCGGCGGTCCAGTGCAAGTCAAGGATCGCGACGAGGCCATTCTGGTTCAGCAGGTTGACATAGGCGGCGATGGCCTGCTGGTACGTGGCCCCCGCGTACGCGGACGACGCGCCGTTGATGCCGAGCCAGCAATCTTCATTGAGCGGGACGCGGACGGCGTTGACATGCCACCGCGCGATGGCCTGCACTGAGGCCGCGTCGCTCGGCCCGTCGAAGAGGCCCCAGCCCTGGATGCAGGCGTACTCGGTCCCTGAGCGATCGACGCCGTGCAACACGACAGCCTGACCCGCCTCATTGACGAGTTTATTGCCCTGGACGTGCAGGCCGGAGATGGCGGGAGGGGCGGAGGCGTCCGCCCTGCTCGGTGTGTGTACCTGCGCGCCGACGATGAGGGCGATGCTGAGGGATAGACCAAGGACGGCGCGTAGGGCTCGATAGAGCGGGGGGGCGGGTTGTGTCGTGGGCTGCATGGGTTCGGCTGATCCTCTCTGTTGTTATGGTGGGCCTTTCGCCCACGCAACGCCTTCACCTCCACGCCGCCTTCGGCAGCGGATGGGTGGATAGGCTGCATGACTACAGTACGTGAGGACGGTAGAGGATCATACCCCAAAATAGGTGGGGGTAGAAAGTCATGCCCGCTGTGCTGGCTGGTTAAGGTATCCGTGCGACATCCGGCCGTCACACGGATACCTTAACCAGCCAGCACAGCGGATCGTCTGGCGCGGCGGGGAAACGACCACCCTGGGCGTCCCCGTCCATGTCGGGCGGTGGACGGATCTCGCGGAGGCGGCGGAGGTGGAACGGATCATCGTGGAGGAGAGCGTGCGGGGCGTCCCCGATGAGGAACCCTGTCCTGGCCGATTAGCACGTCCGTGCCAGGATCGCCTGGTGAGCTACCTCGCCCCACAGTGCCAGTGGGTGAGTATGGTCCCCATGCCCGGCGCGCTCCCACGGACAAGCAGGTTGGCTAGACTGGAGATGCAGCGAAACGCTTTCGCGGCTGTCGCTGATCCGTCGTCGATAATCGTCACCCGTTCCGAGCAAGGAGGCCGTTCCTTATGTTCACTCGCCTGCTGCGGCGTCTCACCGGCGCTGCCCACGCCGTCGGGCAGACCATTCACCGGCGCCTCCTCGCCGCCACGAGGCCAGCCGCTGCCCCGCTCGTCGCTGGTACACTGGCCGATCTACTCTGCAGCAAGCCCCACCTCATCGCTGAGAACGCACTCCTCCGGCAGCAACTCATCATCCTGCAGCGGAGCACCAAGCGCGCGCATTGCACCAATACGGATCGGGCGTTGCTGGTGCTGCTGGCTAGCCGCCTCCACACCTGGCGCAATGCCCTGCTCATTGTACAACCCGACACGGTGCTGCGGTGGCATCGTGAGCTCTTCCGCCGGTTCTGGCGGCGCACGTCCGCGTCCACGCGCCCCGCGCACCGACCGCCCATCGCGCCCGAAATGATCACCCTAATCCACGAGATGGCCGCGGCCAACAGGCTGTGGGGCGCCGAGCGCATCCGCGGCGAGTTGTTGAAACTCGACATCCGGGTGGCCACGTCGACCATCCAGAAATACATGCGCGCTGCGCGGCCCCCGCACCCTTCGGACCAGACCTGGGCCACCTTCCTGCGCAACCATGCCAAGAATATCTGGGCCTGCGCCTTCTTGCCGGTCACCGATCTCCTCTTCCGGCCGCTCTACGCCTTCTGCGTGATCGAGCTTGCCTCACGACGGGTGGTTCATGTGGGCGTGACGCGCCATCCCACCGATGCCTGGGCCTCCCAGCAATTGCGGGAGGCGACGCCCTTCGGCCAGCACCCCAGATACCTCATCCGTGACAACGACAGCACGTATGGGCCAGCCTTCAGCCGGATCGCTGCGGCGAGTGGCATCGAGGAGATGCGCACGGCCTACCGAGGGCCCAATGGAGAACGCGATCCGTGAGCGCTTCCTCGGCTCAGTGCGCCGTGAGTGCCTCGACCATCTCCTGATCCTGGGCGAGGGGCACCTGCGGCGTATCCTGCGGGAGTGAGTATATGACGTATTTCAATGGAGCCCGGCCGCATCAAGGGATCGGTCAGCAGATACCGGAAGGTATGCTAGCCCATCGGACGGTCTCCGGTGAGCGCCGGCCGATTCAGGCCCGTCCAATCTTGGGCGGCCTCCATCATATCTATGGGCGAGCAGCGTAAGGGCCAGCGGATGGACTAAACGGCCAACACAGGAGGTGCAAGGGACGCGGGTGTAAGGCGTCAACGGTGCGCGCGCCGCGTTGACGGCGACGCGCAGGATGGCCCCGCGCCATGCCCGCCGCGCGACCGCCGCTATCCTCTTGTGGCCTGTCCCTCGCCCAGCGTCCTTCTGTCCTTTAGCACAGTGCTATGGTGTCGGATCGCCGGGCAACGTGGGCGGCGTCTGGGGCCAGGGCGTGGAGGTGAGCGGCCCGTCGGACACGACGACGGGGGGAACGTGACCGTCGCGGCCCGTGACCCGCACGGGGGCCGCCTCGTCGTGCGCGGGCGCGAGCGGAGGCGCGTCGGAGGTGACCGTGGCGGGGGCTCCAACGTCTGATGTCAGGGCCGGCGCGTCCGGCGCGTCCGGCATGCGCGCGTCAAAGGGTGAGGTGGGGGCGAGCGCGCCTCCCGTGTCAGCGGTGTCAGCGGTCCCTGCGCGCGCGGTCCCCCCTGCGGGCGGCGTCGCCACGTCGGGCCGCGGGGGTGCCGGCGTCACGTCCGTCGGGCGCGCGGACCAGGACCTCATGAAGAAACGAGCAGCTAGGACGGCGAGTCCAAGCGTGAGCGCACCCCCCAGGAGGAGAACCGGGCGCTGACGGGTAAACGCTCGTATCCCGGCGACGAGCCGGCGCACGTCCGGTCGCCCATCGCGTGCGCGCGCGTCGTCGCCGGTGCGGTCCACCCGCGTTAGTGCTGTGGCCGGCGCGCCCATCCGGCCCGCGTGCCCGTGGGTCCACGCGCCCCGCCACGCCTCTAACTGTCGCCCGACTCCTCGCGCTACCATACCCCGCCGTCCTTCCCTATGACTCTCGACCACTCCCGGCGCGCCCACGCCACCGGGGTGTGCGCGCGGCTACCCGCCCAGCCCTTGTGCTTGGGCCTCGTCCTTGGCCGCGCCCTCGGCCTTCTGCGCGACGCTCCCGACCTTGTCCATGGTCTCCTGGGCCGTCCCGGCGGCTTTGTCCAGCAGGGTGTCGCGCGCGCCGCCCATAAGCTGGCGTTCCCCCTGTGTCTCGGGCACGAGGAGCCCAATCAGCGAGCCCACGGCGACGCCGGCGACGCCCACGGCGAGGGGGTTCTCCTGCGCCAGCGTTTGGAACCCGCTCCCGAGCCGTTGCGCCTGGTGCTGCACCTCGGCGACCAGTCCCTGCGCCGCGTCCTGCGTGCCGGCTGCGGCCCCTCCGACCGTCTCCCCAACGGCACCCGCCGCGCTGCCAACCGTGTTCCCCACCGTCCCCGCCGCGCTACCGAGGGCCTCCCCGACGGTGTTCATGGCGTCCCCGACGGCGCCCGCCGCACTACCGGCGGCGTCGCCGACGGCGCCCGCCGCACTACCGGCGGCGTCGCCGACGGTCGGCCGCCCCGCCTGACCGTCCCGATAGGCGGGATAGGCGGGATAGGCGGTAGGGGCGCTACTCTGCGCCGCGCCCTTAGGTCGTTTGAGATACAACCAGCCCAGGCCGATCGCGGCGAGGGCCGCCGGCAACGGGTTCTGTTCGATCGTCCCCATAATGGCGGAGCCGAGCCCCTTGGTCGTGTCGTTGGCGGTATTGGCCGCGTCCCTGGTTGTGTTGCCTACTGTCTGGACCATGTGTTCCACCTTCCCTATAGTTGCCGCGCGGACGGCCTCGCCCGTCCGCGCTACGATGTCGGATGCGGCCTCCGTGGCCGTCACGCGCGCCTGCGCCAGGATGTGGTCAGTCGCCTCCTCCGCGGCGGACGTCACCCGCGCGATGAGGTGCTCACCCAGTTCCTCGATCGGCCCGCGCGCCTCCCCGATGATATGGTCGACCGACTCCCGCACGGCGCGCTGCACCTCGGCCACGATGTGGTCGCTGGTGTCCTCGACTGGCCCACGCGCCTGCTCCATGAGCGCGCCCGGGTTGAGCTTCTCCTGGATCGCGTCGAGCGTCTCGCTCATCGCGCCCTGCGTTCGCTCGATGGTCCCCTCGATCGCCGCGACCTCGCTCCCGTTCGTCACGGACGAGGTATAGTCTCCGCGCTCGCTCATCCCCTCTCCCCTTTCACGACATCGACATCCGCCGCCAGTGTCGCCATGGTCTGGCGCGGCACTAGATCGAGGTGCGCGAGGGCCGCGCGGCCCCGCTGGAGCAGCAGCGCGCCCACCCCGGCGACGACGAGCCCGACGATGAGGGCCGCGAGCCACGCGGGGAGCACCGTCGCGAGGGCCAGGATCGCCGCGGCCAGCAGCGCGAGCAACCCCGCGTAGGCCACCGCGCCGCCGATGACCAGCACGCCGACCTCCTTGCCGGCGCGCGTCGCGCTCTGCGTCAGCTCGGCCTTGGCGAGCGCGACCTCCTCGCGCACCAACGCGCCCGTCTGGCCCGCCAGATCTCCGAACAACTCGCCCAGCGAGCGCTCGTCCTTCCCCGTCTGCATCTTTATCTGCCTCCTTTACCGCGCGCCGCCGCTCATGACCGGGGCGTCGTGCCGCGCGGGTCTCGCGGCCGCCCACCGGGTGTGCCCTGGCCCGCCGCCCGCCGCAGGGCGTCCTCGGTGTCGCGGGCGCCCGTCCCCAGGGGTGCGCGATCGGCGCGGTCGTCCGTCAGCACAGGAGGGATGGGCGCATCGTCAGACACGCGGACGGGGGCCGGCGCGGCCAGGGGGCGCGCGTCCGGCGGGGGCAGTGGCACGGCACCCGTTGCGCCCGCGCCACCGGCCGGAAGAGGCGTGAGCGGAGCCGTTGGCGGGGTGGGTGGCGGTAGCTGGAGCGGCGCCGTGGTCGCCTGCTGCGGTTGTGGGCGGCGCGAGCTCTTGAGGAAGCGAACGCCAAGTAACCCCAGCGCGAGCGCGCCACTGGCGAAGAGCACCGGATGCGTCCGGCCGAGCTGCTCCGTGTCATCGAGGAGCCCCGGCACGTCCCGACCGCGCAAGTAGCCCGAGCCGCGTTCGGCCTGCTGCGCCGTCCGATCGGCCAGTGTGGCGATGGGCGGCTGGTCCTGCTCCCGCAGCTGCTGCCCCGCCTGGCGCAACACATGAGCGGTTGTGTAGAGGCTCTCGGCGACTCGCTCCCGCTGGTCCTCCAGCCGCGAGGTCGTCTGTTCTTTGGCCCGATCGACCGCCTGGCCCATTTTCTCTCCAGCCTGTGCGGCCACCTGACCCGCTTTGTCCGCCAGGGGCGTGTGTTCAGACGTCATCGTGCGACTCATCCTTTCTTTTCTTTCACTGCGTGCCGTCGTGTATCGTTGCGTTAAGCATGTGTCGTGCCAGGCGCATAGATGCACAAAAGGCGCGTTTCTTGTCGCGTGCATAAGCTGTCGCACCTGCGACCGTAGGGCGTGTGGCGGGACGCTGGCCGTCGCGACCAGAGGTCTGCGGTCGCCACGCGTCCCGCCTGAGCGCGTGGAGGCCGGGGGCGGTACGTGTGTCTGTCACCTGTATGCCCTTTATCTGCGTGTCTCTCGCAGGTGTGGCGGGAGGCGCACACCCGTGTCACCGGCCCTTCCACGGGGTGCGGTGATCCTATGCAACGCTTGCCGTCGTCTGCGCGCCGCGCGCCGCGTGGCGCGTGCCGAGGGTCCCGCCCAGCGCCGCCGCCCCGCAGCCGAGCAGTAGCCCAATCAACGTGCCCCAGGCCGTGTTGCGCGCCGTGTCGGCCGCCTGCTGCGCCTGCGCCGGCGTGATGCTCTTGGCGGCCCCGGTGGCCGTGGCGCCGAGTTGGCCCAGGTTGATGCCCAGTCCGCCGGCGATGTTGCTTGCGTTACCGATGATCGCGCCCAGGCCCTGGCTGGCCAGCCACAAGAGGAGGGGCAGCGCCAGCAGGAAGACGAGCGCGCCGTTGAGGGCGGCCCAGCCGCGCTCATGCACCGCCGCCGTGCGCCCGGCGACGTAGCCGCCGACCAGGAAGGCGAGGATCGCGCTGATCCCGGCCCAGATAGCGGAGTACTGCCCGGCGTTCTGGTTGCCGGAGCCCTGCGCGGCCTGCCCCGCGTTCACGGTCGCGGCGCCGATGGCGAGCCCGAGCAGGCTCAACACCAACAGCGTGAAGAACGCGGCGAGCAGGCCCGCCCAGATCGGCCCCCAGCGCACACGGTCGGTCGGCAGGGTCATCACCTGCGACACACCGCGTGTCGTCGTCTCGCGCACCGCGCGGCCGTAGCCCACGGTCTCGACCGGGGCCGCCGTCAGACCATCCGCCGTACGTTGTCCGTCGCGCCCAACGCGACCGTGTGTGTCAACCCTGTTCGCCATGAGAGAGAGCTCCTTCGTGATTCTAAACTATGGAGGGGGCCGTCGGGATAGACCCGACCGGGACCCCGGCCGTGCAACATGCGTTATATCACGACCTATCGCGATATAACGCAACTTGTGTGCCAGGGCGTGCGGGCGGGGTGTGCGGCGTCGGTCTCGCCGGTGCCCGTGGGCACCGCACCACACGCCCGGCGACTCCGGCGAGATCGAACCTGCGCGGCGGCACCCACGCCCCCAAGGACGCCGCGCGCGGCGACGCCTACGGCACCCTCAACGAGCGCCCTCGGCCTCGCCCGCGCCCTGCTCCCGTCCGCGTCGCCCCTCGACCCGACGCTGGGCCACCTCCAGCGCGACTTTTTCGCCTTGGGCACCGAACTCTCCCTGCCCCGGACGCCGCGCCGGAGGCGCGGGAGCCACGCGGCGATGCCATCCGCAGGCCGTCCTAGAGGCTGAGACCGCCCGCCTGCAAGCCGCCTCCCGCCCCTGCACACCTTCATCCTGCCCGGCGGGACCCCAAGACGGCGGCGCCACGCCTGAAAGAGAGCGCCACGATCATTAACACGTCCTCCATCGAGGCCGTCCAGCCCGAGCCCATGCTCGCGTACGCGGCGACCAAGGCTGCCATCGTGAACTTCACCAAGGGCCTGGCCAAGGAGATGACACCCAAGGGCATCCGCGTCAACTCGGTCGCGCCCCGCCCGGGCTGGACGCCGCTGATCCCCTCCACGATGCCGCCGGAGCAGGTCGTCTCGTGCGGGATGCAGCGCCCCGCGCAGCCCGTCGAACTCGCTCCCGCCTACGTCTACCTCGTCTCCCAGGAGTCCAGCTACGTGTCCGCCCAGACCATCGGCGTCACCGGCGGTACCCCGCTGTTCTAGCCGCTGGTTGCGCACGCCGACGACGGTCGGGGATGGTGTAGCCCGTCACCCTGTCGTCGGAGACACCGGGAGATGAGGCCTCCTGCGGGCGCGGTGTCACTGCGGGGAGCTCCGCTGTGCGCGACGCCCGCCCAATCCGCGCCAGCTGGGGGCGTGGCGCGCCCCAGGGCTGGCACGCCGTGCGTCAGCCGCCGTCGTCTGTGGACGGGGTGTCCCCGTCGCTCGTCCCGCCGCCGAGGTCCAGCTTCTCGGTCGGGTACGTCCCCTCGGCGCCCTCGGTGCCGCCGCCCGGCGCGGCAGTCCCGCCCGCGCCACCCGCCGCACCCGTGTCCGGCGCACCCGCCGCGTCATCACCGCCACCGCTGGCCGCGTCCGTCCGCTGATCGTCGCTCATCGTTCTCTCCTCTCGTCCTCTCGCACGATCCCTGTCTCCTCGTCTCCGCGATGCCCTATCCGTGTGCGGCCCCTGTGCCCCGTCGACCGTGCGTGCCGCACGCCCATGGGGCACGGCGGACACAGAGCGCGGCCTGCCGGGACCGCCGTGTGGACCGTCTAGCCGCCGTACCGTCGATACCACTCCTCGCCGATGGTCTCCGTCTGGAAGCCGGGGTTCTCGCGCTCGGTCCACGGCTTGGCGTAGCTGTGCGCGATCTCGATGAGGGTGCGCAGGTTGTCCACGCCCTCGGTGGCGAGGAAGCGGCGCCGCTCCTCGGGGGCCAGCCCGATCGCCTTCTTCCAGATGGCGCGGCCGCCCAGGAAGCCGGAGGCGCCGTTGTGGCAGGCGAATTGTACCTGCGTGCGGAAGATCTCGATGTCGACGCCGGCGCTGAGCACGACCCAGGGCACCTGGCACGCCGCGTCGAGCTGTTTGCAGTAGTCGATGATTTTGGTCTCGTCCTGCTCGTACGTGGAGTCGACGGGGAACTCGGCCTTGTAGACGTCGACGCCGAGGCCGCTGAGCATGCGCGCGGTCTCGATCACGATCCCGGGCTTTTGGGCGGCGTACGCGGGCGAGTCGACTTTCATGCCGCCGACGGGGTACCCGACGCACTCCAGGATGAACGGGATGTCGTGCGTCTGGCACTCCTCGCCGACGCGCGCGATGAGGTCGCGCTGGTAGGTCGTGCCCGCGCCGCGATCGGGCCGGACATAGGCGAGCAGCTTGACGCCCGAGGCGCCCATGCGCTTGATCTTGTCGACGCCCCATCCCTCCAGGATTTTGGCGCGGCGGTCGTCTCCGACCTGCTCGTAGTCGCTGTCCTCGAGCGAGACGAGCAGTCCGCAGTTGCCGCGCAACGCCCCACTAGCGATGGACTGGACGGCACCGAACTCGGGGTCGATCAGCATAGCGCTGGCGTAGGGGCTGAGCGCGCGGCAGATGTCCGTCTTGACGTCGGTTATCTCCGCCGCGCTCACGCCCTTGGGGTCGTCCGGGTTGAGCATTTTGCGCATCGAGCCGCGCTGATCTTCGGCGGCCATGGTGAAGATACCGCCCTCGCTGGCGATCTCGCGCAGGCCGCGTCGCTTGCCCACGGTGAGCGTGTGTGCCATGGTGTTGTCCTCCATGTCGTCTCCTAATTAGCGGTGTCCTATGACGGTGCCCGCGGGGCAGGGGGGGCGTCGTGGACACCCGCATCATGACTCCTCTGCCATCCGCGCGCTACGCTCGATTGTCGCGGGAGGCGTGCGGGTCGTCGACGAGCGTGTCGGCGTCGCTGTTCGGACCGGCCCCCGGCGCGTCGGCGTGCCCGCGCGCCGCGTCGATCGCCACCATCTCGTCCGCCGGCTGGCGGTCGTAGCCGCCCGCGTACGGCGTGTGCTCGCCCCGCAGTCCCCCCTCGTCCACGCCCGGGAAGCTGTCGTCGCCGTCCGGTTGCCCCGCGGCTCGCGCGTCCTGTGCCATCTCCATCCCTCCCTCTTTCTTTTCACGACGGGCGCTCTGCGCTCGTCCGTCGACCTATCGCGCGGCGCGTCTCCCGCGCGTCGCCGTGGACGCCCGCGGGCGCGCACCCGCTTATGCGTCCCCGTCCGTGTCGCCCTCCTCCCGTGGGATGATGTAGTAGGTCCCGGTCACGACCATCATCAGCGCGTCCGTCGTGGCGTCCGTGAGGCGCGTTTCGAGCACGATCAGGTGCTCCGTCTGGTGCAACGCCGCGCAACGGGCCACGAGCGTCCCCTCGCGCGCGTTGGTCAGATAGTTCGCCTTGGCCTCGAGTGTGACGGCGCTCTTGCCCGCGCCGGCGAGGCCGCGCGCCGTGACGCCCATGGCGTAGTCGGCGAGCGTGAAGAGCATGCCGCCGTGCACGTAGCCGTAGCGGTTGAGCGCGTTCGGCGTCACGTCCATCGCCAGCGCCGCGTCGCCCTCATCGTCGCCGGACGCCAGCGCGCGCATGTTGACGAGGCCGCCGAGGTAGCCGAAGGGGTCCCCCGCGTTGGCCGCGCGCGCGGCCTTGACACCCTGGAGCGCCAGGTCCCGCGCGTGGGGCGAGAGGTCGTCCACCAGCCGCGCCACCGTCGCGCCATCGGGCGCCCCCTCTTCTCCGCTCATACCCCACCCTCCTCCAGGTCGGGCGTCGTCTCCCCGCGCACCTCGGCCCCCGCCGGCCGCGACGCCTCCCGCAGGGGCGACGCGTCGTAGCGCGCCAGCAAGTCGGCCGGATCGTCGTAGATGGCCCACGCCCCTTTGAGGTCGTCGTCCGAGAAGCCACCGCAACGCAGCGCGATCGTCCCGACGCCGATCTTCTCGGCCGCCTCGATGTCGTAGGGGGAGTCGCCGAGCATGACGACCTCCGGGGCCGGCAGGCCGCTCTTCGTGAGCGCGACCGCCACGATGTCCGGCGCCGGCTTGGACTGCCCCGCGTCGTCCATGGTGGTGCGCTCCGGCAGCAGGTCGTCGACCCGCGCCACCTTAAGCAATGCCTCCAATTCCTCGCTGCTGGCCGAACTCGCCACGACGAGTGTGAGCCCCTCCTGGTGCAGGCGCCGCACGAGATCGCGCGACCCGGGGGCCGGCTGGAGGGTTGGGCTGAACTTTGTCAGCATCAGCTCTTTGCGCACGTCGGCGATCTCCTTGCCTTCGCCGTCCGTGGCGTTGAGCCCCGGCGCAAGTTCCGGCACGACCTTGTCGCCGCCCATCCCGATCAGTGGCCGCACCTTCTCCAAAGGCACGTCGCGGCCATGTGCCTTGAAGGCCTCGACCCAGGCCCGCGCCTGCGCGTCGTTGCTGAGCACCAGTGTGCCGTCCACATCCAGCAGCATCCCTCGGATCGCCATTGTCCTTGTCCCTTCTCTACGACTCTCTCGACGCGTGTTGGTGCGGCGACGGCGCTCCCCAGCGCCAGGGGTGGTATCCGACGAGCGCGCCCAGCACCGCCCCATAGACCTCGTGCGCGAACACCATGACCACGGGGCGACGCGGCTCGTCGCGCGTGGCCACCGGCATCAGGCCAAGCGCCGGTATCCAGCCCATGTAGCTGACCAGCCAGACGAGGCTCCCGTAGATCACGCCCTGTGGGAGGGCCGGGACGGGCAGGCGCAGACGGCGGTACAGGATTCCGAAAAGCGCCCCGGTCGTGACGCCGAAGCCGACGTGCAACACGACCGCCAGCGCGTCGCGCGCCCGCCCCTTCCGCGGCCGTTGGTCAGCAGCGTCGAGCGCCACCGCGACCATGCGTTCGGGCGGAAGCTCCCCCACGAGGCCAACCCGCCGCGCACCGAGCATCACCAGGCTCATCGCCACCGTCGTGAGCCCCCCGCCGATGGCGCCGTCCACACAGGCTGCAGCGCCCTGTCGCAACGTCCGTGTCATCCCACACCCCTCCTCTCAGCCGTGCCACCCTCAGCGCGTGGGTGCCAGCATCTCCGCGCGCTTAGCGGCGATCGTCTTGTTGAGATCGTCGAACGCGGCGGCGAACTGCGCCACGCCGTCGCGCTGCAACCGCTCCGTGATCTCGTCTAGGTGAATACCCGCGCGCGCCAGGCGGTCGAGCGTGGCCCGCGCCCCCGCGATATCCGCGTCGAGCGTGCGCCGCACCACACCGTGGTCGAGGAAGGCCGCGATCGTGGCGTCCGGCATCGTGTCCACCGTGTCGGGGCCGACGAGTTCCTCGACGTACCGGACGTCGCGCACGCCCGGCGTCTTCATGCTCGTGCTGGCCCAAAGCGGGCGCTGTGTCCGGGCCTCTCTACCGGCCAACGCCTCCCAGCGCGGGCCGGAGAAGATCTCTGCGTAGGCAGCGTAGGCCAGCGTAGCGTTGGCGATAGCCACCGTGCCCTTCATGTCGGCGAGCTCGCGCCGCACGCCCTCATCGGCGGTCGCGTCGATCGCTCGGTCGAGCTGTGTGTCGACGGCTGTGTCGATCCGACTGACGAAGAACGAGGCCACCGAGGCGATACTGGTGAGCGACCAGCCGGCCGCCGCCCGCTCCTCCAGGCCGCCGATGTAGGCCTCGGCCACCGCGCGGTAGGTCGCGACGGCGAAGAGAAGTGTGACGTTGACGTTGATGCCATCGGCGATGGCCTGCTGAATCGCGGGGATGCCTGCCGGCGTGCCCGGTATCTTGATCATGACGTTGGGCAGGTTCAGGTAGCTGAAGAGGCGGCGCGCCTCCCGCAGCGTCGCCGCAGTGTCGTCGGCCAGCGCCGGCGCCACCTCGATGCTGACGTAGCCGTCGCCCCCGCCCGTCCGCTCATACGTAGGGCGCAGCAGCGCCGCGGCGGCGCGGATGTCGTCGAGCACGAGGTCGTCGTAGATGGCGGCCGCGCTCGTGCCCGCGCGGACGAGCCGCCGGAGTTCGTCGTCGTAGGCGTCCGAGCCGCCGATGGCCTTCTGGAAAATGCTGGGGTTGCTCGTCATACCCACGATGCCCTGGTCGAGCAGCGCCTGGAACGTGCCGTCCCGCAGCAGGGCGCGACTAATGTTGTCGAGCCAGGGACTCTGCCCCGCGTCGCGTAGCTGCTGTAACGTCGTCTTATGTGATGCCATCTCGCTGGTCTCCTCATAGGGCGCGCCGATGCGCTGAACCCCACATAGGGCTGCGGCGCCCGTAATCTAGCGTTCTCGGCTCGGTTGGATCTGCTTGTAGAGCGCGGCCAGGATGACGAAGGGGGAGCCACTACCCCACGCAGAGCGCCGTCTGCTTCTTGCCTGCCACATGCAGCGCGAGCGAGGGCAGTGATGGAGCCGATGTCAGCCCAAGGGTAGACGGGCGTGGGCGCCCGCTCCATCGCTGTGACGTACGGGCGCGGCGCGTGCTGTGCGTTCTCCGTAGCCACCGGCGCCGTCCATGGCGTCTGGTCGTCTTGTGCGCCGCTAGCCGCGCATGTTGTACAGGATGGTCATGGATACCCCCTTCGTGTCGGGTGGTCGTTATCAGTCGCCGTCCGTTTCCCGCGAGGGCGCCAGAGAGAATACAGGGTGAACAGGACCGCTAGCGGCGGTCCTGTTCGCCAACCGAGTTACCTCCTCATCCTTGCCCCTGTGGCCTGTCCCTCACCCGACATCTTGTGGAACAGCGCTATGGCGTCGAACCGCTGGTCGACGTGGTCGGTGTCTGGGGCCAAGGTGTGGCGGTAAGAAGCGCTGCGGACACGACGACGGGGGGATATGGCCGTCGCGGCCCGTGACCCGCACGGGAGGGGAGCCGCCTCGTCGTGCGCGGGCGCGAGCGGAGGCGCGTCGGAAGCGGAGGCGCGTCGGAGGTGACCAGCACGCCGACCTCCTTGCCAACGCGCGTCGCGCTCTACGTCAACTCGGCTTTGGCGAGCGCGACCTCCTCGCGTACCAACGTGCCCGCCTGGCCCGTCAGATCCCCGAACAGCTCGCCCAGCGAGCGCTCGCTCGTCCTTCCCCGCCTGCATCGTCACTCAGCCTCCCTGTCCGGCGTCACCGCCGCTCACGCACCGGACGGCGCGTTGCCCGCCTGTCCATCTGGTGTCTCTCTCGTTACCGCGCGTCCGCGTCATGCATCTGCTGCACGACGTCTTCGACGGCCTGGAATCCGGTCTGGTGCGGCGTATAGGCGGAGGTGACCTCAACGCCAGACATCACGACGGGGGCATGGTCCACTGGACTGCGTGGGGCTGCCGGCGCGGCCGACCCCGCGCCGCTGCCTCGTGCCGCGTCCGTGTCACCACGGGCGCGATCGCTCGCCACCGCAGGAGTACGTAGAGCCGGCGTTGTGGGAGGCGGTACCTGGAGCGGAGCAGCAGGCGCCTGTTGCGCGCGGCGCGAGCTCTTGAGGAAGCGAACGCCAAGTAACCCCAGCGCGAGCGCGCCACTGGCGAAGAGCACCGGATGCGTCCGGCCGAGCTGCTCCGTGTCATCGAGGAGCCCCGGCACGTCCCGACCGCGCAAGTAGCCCGAGCCGCGTTCGGCCTGCTGCGCCGTCCGATCGGCCAGTGTGGCGATGGGCGGCTGGTCCTGCTCCCGCAGCTGCTGCCCCGCCTGGCGCAGCACATGGGCCACGGTATACAAGGTGTCGGCGGCCTGGTCTTTCTGGCCCGCCAAACGGGATGTCGCCTGCTGCTTTGCCCCGTCAACGAGCTGGCCTGCTTTGTCTTGGACCTGATCGACCACCTGCCCCGCTTTCTCGTGGAGCGGCTCCAGTCCCTGACCCACGGGAGCCACGACGCCCGCCCCCTCGGACGAGCGCGACGCGGTGTTCTGTGAAACCATGCTAGCCTCCTCTGTCCAAATCGCGGCGCCGCCGACCTATACGGCGGCTCATGGTTATGCGGTGTCGCGGACCACGACAGCAGACAACTGAGCGCAGGCCGGACATCTGCTGGGGCATGAGGTTCCTCCAGGCGCGGTGTGTCCACCTCCGTCGCCTGCTCGCCCACCATCCCTCCACACGTCTATCAGCGGTGGCTTGGCTACAGGCAAAGCAATATACATGCCACAAAGCACAAGACAGTGCGGAATAGTACTGTAAAACGAGGAGCGCTGCGGTTTATGGTAGCTTGAGAGAGGAGTCACCGCCGGTTGTGGATTGCATGACCAGGCGCCGGGAGTGGAAGGGGCAGCGACGAGCATGGATACGTACGGCGAGAGCGGCGAGTTGCTGAACGTCGATGAGGTTGCGGCCTACCTTGGTGTGGGGGCGATCACCATCTATCGCTGGTGTCGCGACGGTCGGTTACCCTGCCTCAAACTGGGCAACGCCTGGCGCGTGCGGCGGGGCGCGCTCGACGACTTTCTACGGCGGAGTGAACGGGGCCAGACCCTGGTGAGTCGCTTGCAGTCCTTTTTCACGGTGCCCGACCACGTCCTGGCCATCGCCACAGACCACGCGCTGCTGCACCGCCTGGACAGCGCCTTCTTCCGGGTGGGTGAGGCGCGCGGAGGGATCCTTATCAAGGGCTATGCGGGCGAGACGGCGTCGGTCGAGGAGCTGCGCGCCGATCTGACACGTCAAGGCGTGGCTGTGGCGGCGCTGGAAGCGACCGGCCGCTTCCGCTTCAGCGCGGAGGGGGGGGCCGACGCGGGACGTACGGAGGCGCTGCGGCGCCTGCTGGCTACACCGGATGCGGCCGGTCGGTCCATCTGGGTCAGTTGTGACTGGTCCACGCCGATCGATCTGGATGCGGCGCTGCGGCAGCAGGAGGATATCGTCGCTCTTGTCGACACCGCGCAGCTCGTGGTGAAGACGGCGGTGCTTGAGGAGGTCGTGGACATGTGGCCAGCGCGCGACCAGCGGCGGGCACGGCGGGCGCACCAGGGCATGATCTGGATCGCGGACAGCGGTCTCACCTGCAGTCGTGTGACACCCTTGCCCGACGCGTGAGGGTACGGCATCCTCTCGTCGCCTCTGTCTCGCGGGCGCACGATCGCGTCGTACAGGCCATGAGGCTGATCAACGCGAAGAAAAACGAGAGGAACTATCCTCGTTCGTCTGGTCTCTCTGTAACGGCAGACGCCCGCTCGCATGATGCGCCTCGTCACGACGGTCACCGTAAAACACGAGAGAATCCGCCTCGCTGAGCGTTTCTGGCGCCCCAAGGGCTACGGGCACGGACGGCAGGGACGGCTTACCCCGGTTGGCTGTTCCGCCGCGGACCTGTACCCTGCGCGACCGCTTATACACATCGCCGGTCGGCACGGCCGATTACCTACGGTGCGGGCGACGCGGCCCCCGCCGCTGTCATCGTGTATAAGGCGCTGGGCAGGGGCCGGGACCGGTGTTCTGGCTACTTTCCTCATCCGTTGACAGGTGGATGAGGAAAGTAGCCAGAACAGTCGCGGCGCTCGATTGACGCCCTCTTTACTCCATCGCAGCCACGGGGCGTCGAGGACCTCGACAACGCCCGGAGTATTGCCATTGACCAACTCGACGCCAATCCCTATCAGCCGCGCAAGACGTTCGACGATGCGGCCTTGACTGAACTAGCTGCCGACATCAAAGAGCACGGTATCCTACAACCACTGCTCGCGCGTCCCCACCCCCAAGAACGTGGCCGCTACCAGATTGCGGCCGGTGAGCGCCGGTGGCGGGCGGCGCGGATAGCTGGGCTCACGCAGGTTCCGTGCATCGAGCGGGACATGGACGACGACGCTATGGAGCGCCTAGCGCTCGTGGAGAACGTCCAGCGCGCCGATCTCGACCCTGTTGACGAGGCATACGCCTACAAGCGCCTGATAGAGCGCCTGGGCCTGTCGGTCCGCGATGTCGCGGCGAGTGTCCATAAGGACCACTCGTACGTCGTTCAGCGCCTCTTGCTCATTAAGTACAGCGCCATTGAGGAGCAAGTACGCGTCGACGCCATCGGCCCCACCGTGGCGACGGAGATTGCCCGCGTCGCCGACGATGAACGGCGCGATGACCTGGTAGGACGTGTTAAGCGCGGTGAGCGCGTCCGCGTCGATGATGTAAAGGGCGCGCGTCGCCCGCCGCAGGCTGTGACAGTGCCAGAGCCTCCACCAACCACAAGCTCGGCCCAGGCAGCCTATGACACCCCAGTGGGTAATATTACCCACTCCGCGCCCCAGGACGCGCCAAGCGCCCACGACCGCTCCACACACACGCCTTCGATACCACCGCTTGTGACGGTCTTAGATGGCCTAAAAGAGGCGGTAGGCGCGCTCGATATGGCCGCCGTTATTGAGGTTGCGCGGTTCGGCGCCGTTGAGGGGTGGAGCTGCGCGCAACTCGTGGCCGCGTTGGAGGCGGTCAGCGACGACGATACGCCGTAGTCCGCTTATCGGGGGCATGCAGGACGAGACAGGCGGACGGGCCACGGTGGCAGCAAACACACCGTAGACCGCCCGCATCATCAGCCTACTGCATAGGACGCGTGCGCATCACATACATAGCATATCTATCTTTTTCAAGAAGTGAGGGCACTACCCCGTGTGCGGCTTGGTACTCGCCGGGATAGCACCCCCGCTGAGTGGAAGAACGACTATGCCGCCCCTGCCGCGCTACACGTATCAGCATCATGCGGTCACCGGTAGTTGGTACGTCTATGATGGTCTGCTTGATCGGACGGTCCGCATTGAGAACTCGGGCGTGGCGGTCGCGCACCTAGCCCGCGACTATGAGGCGGACTGGCGACGACACTGTGAACGCTGGATGGAGGCCGAGCACCGGGAGAGCTTGCCCTGACCCACATTATGGGGAGGGGCTACGCGGTGCCCATCGTCGTGAAGGATAGAGGGACGCAACAGGCTACAAAAGACGTAAGGCCGCGATGGAGACGCCCCAATTTATCTCCACCACGGCCGTTACGTTCCTAGCTTACCATGCGCCCCATGCCCTATCAATGACGGTGCGCGCCGATAGTATGACAATAGTGTTATCATGCGGCGACCGATATGTGCGATTTATGACAAAGGGCATCCGCGCGCTGCGCTACACTAGAGATCAGCAGGCCGGTCGGCCTTCGTTGGTGCGGGCGTGACGCCCCCCTGCACGACCTGGGACCACCAGGCTTTGCCGCTGTCCCCCCGGATGCGGCCCTATTGATAGCATCCGGGGGAGGGGCTGACCTCTTTTCCCCTCCATGCACGTCAGAGAGCCACCGAGGCAGGACGTGTCGGCGACACGCGGTCACTCGGTCATTGGCCCCGGCAGTGAGAACGGACCATGATGCCGCGCCCTCGTTTCGTCGCTCGCTCCCGTCCCGGCTTGGGGACGTGGGTCGTGTTCGATGACCTGCGCGGCCACACCGTCAGCGCGGGCAATACCGCCTCAGTGTCCACGTTCATCGCGCGCAGCCACGAGGCGACCTGGCGCGAGCGGTGTCAGCGCTGGATCGAGGCCGAGCACCGGGATAGTCTGCCCTAAACGCCAGGAGCGTATAGGACGCGAACGGCCCACGGTGGAGCTTTGACACCGCAGACCGCCCGCGCCCTTAGCCTACCGCACGAACGCAGAACAACGCATACATAGCACGTCTATCTTTTTTCAAGAAGTGAGGGCGCTATCCCGGCGAGCACCGAGCCGCACACGGGATAGCGCCCTCTGTGTTTTCCTGAGTGGAAGAATGAATAGCGTTTATCTCTCTTGCTTATCCTGTTCTTCCTGATGAAAGGGCGTTCCCGCGCGATCCTCCGGTGGCTGCATTTTCTCTATATCTTGGCCCTCTCCGAAGTGCTGCATCAGCACGATACGTGCGGCTACAGCCGGGGGGACGCCCCACTTGCGCGCCTCACCCAGCGTCGTTACTTCGACGATAGCGAGGTCAAGGACCGGGGCGGGATCGTGCCGCCACTGGGACCGGCCCGCCTCGACGGCCCGCTCACAGCGCCCACGTTCCCCCAGGTCACGCGCGCGGTCCGTCCCGCTGACGGCCAGGACGGCCAGCAGGAACACGAGCCCACCTCGCACCATGCCGACGTGTCTCCCGTGTCCTCAACGGCGCACGTCGCTCACCCCATAAGCGCGGATGCTGCTCCCACACCGCATAGCGTGCTCTTGGAGCATTAGCAGCGCACCACGTCACGTCGCAGGGCCGTGGGGTGGCGCTAGCCTCTATAAAAGGGCAGCGCCACCGGATAAGCGATAACCACGCGCGCCGAGCGACCGTCTGCTAGCCACCGCGCCGTGCTCTGCCGGGTATGAAGGGGCGCGCCACGAGCCAGCCCACCAGGGCCAGCAGGCGCAGCGGCCACGCCAGGACGCGACCGAGTGTCCCAAGCAGGGAGCCGGTGGCGCGCCCCATGGTGACTACGGTCTGGCGTCGCGGCGCGAGGGCACGGCGACGACGCGGCGGGGCTTGTTGCGCTTGCATTATCCGCTCATAGTCGTCGGCAAGGGTATGCGCGACATCATAGGGCAGGGGCTTCAACCCCATCGCCACCGTGTTGACCTGCGCGCCGATCATCAGGATGACGTTGAAGAACCACAGGAAGATGATGAGCACCAGCACCGAGAGGAAGACCCCGCCGTATTTCTGGTTACCGTTGAGGAATATGTTGCTGTAGATCGGGAAGATCAGCTCAACAATCGCCACGAGGATCGCCGCGGTCAACGCGCCGCGCCAAGCGTGGCGGAACGATAATGTTATATTGGGGACGATAGTGTAGATGGCGAGGAAGAGCAGGAATAGGATACCGATCGAGGTCAGCGGACCCACGACGGTCAGGATGAGCTTGAGGGGGCCGGGCAGCAAGCCGCCGAACAGGCCGGCGCCCGCGTTGACGAGGCCCGAGGCCACGAGAGAGAGCGGCAACAGGATCGCGAGGAGGATGATCATGCCAATTGCCATCAAGCGCTGCGGAATGAAGTCGCGGTCACGGGTGCGGTAGGCGATGCTAAAAGCGTTCTCAACGTTGGTAAATAGGTTGGAGCCGGTCCACAGCAGGCCGACCAGGGCAATGATGCCCGCACCCCCCGATATGTTGACGATGTTCTTGAGTAGAGCTTTCATGTCAATAACTTTTTGCGCCTGCGCTGGTAACGCCGATCCTATCGAGGTGGCGACGGCAGTGAACTCGGACGGCGAAACCAACTTGAGGACGATGCCCACGATGCTGAGAATTCCGACGAGTAGAGGGATAATGGCGGTGATCAGGCTATAGGTCATCATGCCCGCCAGGTTCATCGACCAATCATTGGCGAACTTCTGCACGAAGGTTAGGATCTTGTTCATGGCGCCGTCCTTAGGACTCACTCCTAAATAAGAGGACCGATCACAGGGGATGGAGGGCGTAGTTCCAGTCGCCATGGAACGGATCGCGCACGAGATGCAACGCGTGGATTTCTGCATCGGAGACGGATATCTTCGTCGGAT
>JAABUV010002478.1_pt1 | contig 24883 bp, 41 predicted proteins | sample 5559971 | NCBI WGS metagenome assembly JAABUV01 (sample SAMN10711881, study PRJNA513362) | rock metagenome | isolation source: Antarctica rocks | place: Antarctica: Victoria Land, Knobhead nord | collected 2015-12-19
AGCACTCAGCATTCAGCACTCAGCACTCACGTTTGATTCGCATTGCCTGGCGCGGTGGGGCCCAAGCCGCCACCTGCAAGCATGCATTCACGCATTTGGAGAGTGTTATGGTAGGCGCATGCCCTCATTCGGGAGTGTCAATTGGGAGTTAATAGCGGGCGGCGGTATATAACAGGCGCACGCATGTAGTGGGGCCGTATTGCATTGCCTGAACTCATGCGTCGAGCCTGCAGCTGTTTCTCCGTGTTGCCTGTGCGCACACCTCATGTAACGAGCGGTCTTGGCAATGCGTGAGTAAGTACGAAAGGCAGCGCGAAATCCCAGGCACTACGATGAATGTGCGTGACGCAATTGTTGCGTCACGCAATGAGGGGTGGCACGTGCTCACACTCATGCTCCGCCGCTGGCGCGGCGGCGGCCATGTGCAACCCTATATAAACGTCGGGCATGCACTGCATGCGGCATGCTCGTATCAGATGGCAGGCAGGACAAGCACTCCAATCAAGTCCTTCGCCTTTTAAAACCTGTGCAAGCAGACTGAGGCTGGTCGGCACGCCGCAGGCGCCAAGCAGGCACCTGCCTTGCATGGTCAGAGGCAGCCGCCCGCAGCTCCTTGGATGTTGACAGCGCTGACGGGTCAGTGCTGCCTGGCGTCGAGTCGGAAGCTCAGCAGGTGTGTCAGCGTCAAGCAGGCGGCGCGGCGTGCGGCAGTCTCCGCATCTGGCGACTGGGAGGTGACTCAGGGAGGCAGCAAGTGCGTTCCCAGCTCAACCCATCCATACTCAGCAGTGCAGTGCTGCAACAAGAGGAGGTGCAGTGCTGTGCGTCTGCGTCTTGCAGAGGAGCCTGCCTGCGGTGCAGCTTGCCGCCGCGCGTCGCGAGTTGCAGTGTGAGAGGCGCACGGCCGGTCTGGCGCAGGACAGCCTGGCTGCGCAGCGACATCAACCTGGTCCTGGTCCACCCGCTCATCCCGCAGAACACGGGCACCACGGCGCGCACCTGCGCGGCGACCGGCGTCGGCCTGCACCTGGTCGGGCCGCTGGGCTTTGAGCTGGATGACCGCAAGCTCAAGCGCGCCGGCCTGGACTACTGGGACTTTGTCACTGTCCAGGTGCATGCAGACTGGGAGGTGCGCCCCGGGCCGCCCCCGCTCGCCTGCTGCTCTTTCCCTCCCGCACGCAGAGCTGCCGCAACAGTACTTCGTTCGGGCCCACGACCGCGTCGCCGCACGTCTTCAGTACGCCCCGGTTCTGCAGGCCTTTGCGGCATTCTTGCGCGAGCAGCCGCAACCGCGGCGCCTGGTCGGCTTCAGCAAGAAGGGCGCCTCGCACTACGCGGCGCCCGGTGCGCGGCCGCTGCATTGCGTTGTGGGCTGCTCGCCCGCCACAGCGCGGCGCGCCCGAACGCCGGGCGATGCGCGACGTGCGCGTGCGCTGCAGGCGCGTACAAGCCGGGCGACTGGCTGCTGTTCGGCGCGGAGACGACCGGTCTGCCACCGGAGGCGCGTGCGCTCGCCCCACCTGCTCTCTGCCGCGCCGCTCTGGCAGCATTCTGCGACTCCGGTGCCGTGCTGGCCGAGCCTGCTCTGGGAGCCCTGACCTGCATGCGCCGGCGCATGCGCGCCGCATGCGCCCACGCCATGCGCCCCGTGTGGCCAGCCGGTCGGGGTGCCGCCGGCAGGCGGTGGCAGCCTGCCAGGCGAGCGGGGGCGTGCGGAGGATACCCATCGACGAGCGCCATGTGCGCTCGCTCAACCTGAGCGTCGCGGCGGGCATCGGCCTGTTTGAGGCGCTGCGGCAGCTGGACGGGCCGCATGGCTGACGGCGGGCGCGGGCGGGAGGGCCAGCATGTGCGCGCAAGCAGGGCTGTAGGGCATGTGTGGTCTGAGCAGGATGCCAGGCAGCGCATGGCAGCGCAGGCAGCACTTTTGACAGCCGCATGTGCACCGGACGCACTGAGCACTGCCGATGTTGCATGTGGAACACAACACACCGCTCACAGACACAGACAAGTTTGTTCAAAAAGCACAACAGCGTAGCAAAATGTCAACGAGCAGTTGTGCAAGAGGCGAACTCAGCTCTCAGCAGCTGGCACAGAAGCAGGGGAGTTCTAACACAAGTTTTGATCCAAAACACAGAGTCCTGGACCATGCCAGACACAATACCTACTTTGCAAACTCATGTGCGGACCCGGCGCGCGCTAGCAGCCTACACGCGCGCTCCCAGGCTCAGCAGCCCCGCAAAGCCCAGCTTCACGGCGCCTGCGAGGCCCTCCTCGGCCGTCAGCTGCTGCAGCGCCGCCATGCCGTTGAGACCCACGTCCGCCACGAGGTTGGGCACCTGCGCACAGGCAGACGGGGGGGTCAGTGAGCGACCGTGCGCCCGGCAGAACAACCTGCAGAGGGTGCCCTGGCGGCCACACGATCGCCACAGGCATCGACGCAGCGCCTGGTGGGCACAGGAGAGGCACACAGCTTGGACAGTGGCGGGACCTGCAGTGCGCGCTCCAGTCTCCTCCCCGGGCACAGCAGAGGGAGCCGGGCTTTGCGGGAAGACGCAGATGTGAAACAGCGCCTGGCTTCCTCACACTGCCGTCCTCGCCCGCGCCGCCGCGCAGCCAGGCAAGCGCAGTCGCTGCCGGGAGCTGAGCAACGCCGGCCTGCAGGCGGCTGAGCGGCCCCGGCCTGCAGGCGGGGCGCGCCTTGACCGAGGCGTCCAGCGCGCGCGGCTCGTCGCGCAGCCGGCGCACCAGCGCGCGCAGCGCCTCCGCACGCGCGCCGCCGCCGCCGCCCACGCCACCGCCGCCGCCCGCCGCCCGCTCGTGCAGCTCGCGCAGCTGCCCGTTGAACTGGTCCTCCAGCGCCTCCGCGACCCCGCCTGCGACGGCGCACTCCAGAGTCGCGCCAGGCCGGCGTCCGCCCGGCTGCATACCGCAAGAGCCCAGGGTGCCTCCACGGCGGTGCGCTGCAAACCCGCGTGCCTGGCTGCGTTCGTTGATTGCCAGCTCGCTCCCTGCACGTGCTGCCACTGGTGATGTTCCCACTGTAGTGCACACCAATCCAATGAACAACGCCATGGGCGACGCCCATGCGTTCTGCCTCTCTAGGCACTGACACGTCAAATGCCCAGTAAATACCGCACACACCAGTGCTTCCCAGGCGCCGGCTGCACGGGCCGTAGGCGCACTGGTGATGGCGGCGCCGTAGCGCCCCGGCAGCGCGGCCGCCGCGGCGCCCAGCGCCCAGCCCGCGGCGCCCGCCAGCGGCGCGGCCAGCGGCGGCCGCGCGCGCAGCCGCGGCGCCATCGCGCGCGCCTCCGCCGCCAGAGCCTCCTCCCGCTCCTGCTGTGCGACGCCCGCTCGCTGAGGGTCCACCTGAGAAAAGTTGTTGCAAGAGAGGGCAGGTAGACCCCTTGAATGAACTGCACGCAGCGCTTGCAGGCTCGCGTGCTCAATACCACCCTGCGAGGTGCAGCGCATACTTCCCCGTCAGCTCCAAACGAGCACAGTGAGGCGCCTTGTTCTGCCCGCGCTGCTAATGCAAGAGTGTAGGCAGCCACGTGAAGGGCTCCAAGTACGGATGCGGCTGGGTTCTGCCATATGGATGAGGCACGCCCTTTGGCAGGCTGCCACACCACCGAGCTTGGACCAGGGGCACAGGGAGCTCGCTGGGCTGCCGAGGCAGCGCGCCTGGAAGAAGCGCAGGTCGGGCCGCCGGCCAGAGCACGCGGCCATCCCCGCAAACAGCTGCGCCGCCGCGGCGCTCGCGGCCAGGTCGGCGCGCAGGATCCGGCTCAGGGCGGCGTCGCGCCCCGCCCAGCCATCCTCGCCGCCGCCGCCGCCGCTGCCGGCTCCGCCCGGGTCCCGCAGGCCTGCGTCCTGCTCCGCGGCGTCGCGCGCCGCCCAGCCGTCCGGCGGACTGCCAGCGCCCGTTCTGCCCCCAGCCAAGGGCGCCGCGCCTGCACACTGCCCCGGCCCCCCGCCCTCCTCCCCCGTCCTATGGTCTCCCACGTCCTGCAGCCCTGAGTCAGGGAGGGCAGCGGTCTGCTCCGCATCCGTCCCTGCCGAGCCGCTTGGCGCGGCCGCCTCGCCGTAGCCAGTGGGGGCGCGCACGCCGCTGCCGGCGCCCCCTGCGCCCGCCGCACACGCCACGGCAGGCGCGCGGCTCCAAGCCTGACACGACACGGCCCGGTCCAGCGTCCGCCTCAGCCCCAGCGTGCCCCGCAGCCCGGCCATGTCCGTGTCGAGGTGCCCGCTGGTGGCAGCCACAGGGGCGGCTCCAGATGCCCTCAAGACAGCGGAAGCGCCCTGATGTCTTTCCTGATGATGGTATCCTCGCTCTTTCCACTTTTCTGACTTGGGGGCCAATGCATCAAATGCACAAACATATATTTAGGGTCCTGCCCCGAGCGGCCACGCAAGTCTCGAAAAGCATTTTATGAAATACACCGAACAGCCGAGCGCGCAACATTCATTGCGAGCCGAGCCACCACACATCCTTGACTTGTTACATCATTGCAAACACAGTCACACATAATGCAGTCGGCTATGCTGCTGTCAGGCAAGGTCGCGCTTGCCGGTGTGCGCGCACAGAGCAGCGCGCGCCCTGCTGCTCCCGCTAAGCCACTGCTTGCCAGGCGCCGGCTAGCGGGCATCGTGCGGGCCGAGCAGGCGTGCACCTGCCTGCAGCGTGGCGTGTGATTATGCCAGACGTTGCTTTGTGGGCGCGCGGTGTGAGCTCTTGCTGACTGCGTTATTATCTTCAGCATACTGCTTGCCCCATCTGCTGCTGCTTGCACCCCTGTAGCAGGTTTGCCAGGAGCGGCAGCTTGGTGCTGTGCCCGATGTCGATGAAGTACACCCGATTATGTAACTGTAGTTGCACGCGCAGCATTATCAGCTGGCAGCTTGCAGGCCTGAAAGGCGAGCTGGACTGCAGGAGGGCGGGACGGGCCTGCAGGAGCGCGAGCCAGAGATCGTGCAGCAGGAGGAGCGCCTGAAGACCCAGGCGCGAGCCTGGCTGCTTATGTATGTCACGACCTGCTTGCTCCAAAGGCATTTCCACAGTTGCAGAGAGAGCTGCACGACAGAGTCTGCCACGCACTATGTGTGGTATCACCAGCCTCCAAGCAATGTTGTTGGATGGTGCTGCACGAGGCTGCTGGCTGACATAGGGCTTACACAGATGGAGAACCTGAGCCCAGAGGAGCAGAAGAGCCTGTCGCAGCTCTACATGTTCCTCGTCCAGAACCCGAAGCATGGCATCACCGTCCGCTCTTGGGCGGACGTGCAACTGCTGTGGACGCAGTACCAGACGCTGATCTGGCGCCCGGCCGAGCTGCTGAACGGTGTGCAGCTACAGGGAGTTTATTGCTTCATGTCTCCACAAGCTCATGCAGGCAAGATAGCCGCGTGGTAAGGGTTTAACACTTTGCAACAGGGCGCATGGCTATGGTGGGCTTCAGTGCGGCAATCATCAACGAGGTGAGTGTGGAGTGGCTGCGGACCTGCTGTCTTAACAGCTTTGACAAACAGGACGACCAGCTTGTTGAGACGGGGCGTTGTTTGCAGGCCATCACGGGCCAGACGCTGTGGCGCCAGCTTGCTGCTGCCCCGTTCGCGTACCTGGTGGCGTACTCGTTGGTCGTCGTGGGCGCCCTGCTGAACCGGTGCGTCGCTTCCTCATATGCTTGACAATGGCAGATTGACTGCGCTGCTGCATGCAGCAATCATGTTACAGTGCATCCTGGTGCCAGCAAATGCTACTTAAAGTGCTTGTGGCGCTGCGAAATGGTTGTCACGATAAGCAAGGCGCATGCCGTGCAGGGCGGCCGGCGAGCCCAACGAGGGCATCACGGTCGGGCCCATCAAGTTTTCGCGCACGGCCGAGCTGGTCAACGCGCGCGGGGCCATGCTTGGCTATGCCATCCTGGCATACGTTGAGCGGCAGCAGGAGATGCGCCGCTTCGCGGCTGCCCTGTTTGAGCAGCTGCAGCACGCGCAGTTGCCAGGCGTTAACGCATGATCGCAGAGCTGCATGAATGCATGGTGGCAGCATGTAGTAAAGCGGATGCTGAGTTGACAATGTTTTGTGTGTCTGGTGAAGTACTGTTAGGTGCAGGATAGGTCTGCTACCAGTCTGCTGAGGGAGTTGGCGAATTTAGGTTGCCCTATGGTATCAGGTTGCCTGTGATTGTGGATAGTGTTGTAATGATGTACAGTGTACCCTTCAACACTGCTGTCACCTGACTGTTGCATTTGCCATCAGACACACACAAGGATGTTATCTGTTTGAAAAATGAAGCAGCAAAATGAACAGCTGAGCATTTAAAAAAAAGGTCAATTCAAAGTAATCAAATAGAACATCGCCCTAGGTTGCTCGTTTTTGCCCCAACTCTTTTAAGAAGCTAGGCAGGAAGCTCCCTTCCTCTCCATCAGGCCAAAAGCCTGCTTGTGCTTACTGAACTTGCGCTCCTGCACAGGGGCACGAGCACTCCCTGCTCAATGCTGAGGCACTGAGCTGCCTCCTTGACGTGCCAAGGCACACGTTGCTGGTTATCGCCTTGGCCACGAGGGGCAGAGGCGGCGCTCTTCCTCGCGGGCGGCTTGCCGCACTGCATGGCCGCCGACGCGGGCCTGGCGTCGCTGGTGGACAGTGAGCCGCCGTTGCATGACGTTCCCAGAGACTTGAAGCTTTCAACGTTGCTGACACACGTATGCGTGGCGCAGCAACAATATCCGTCATCACCAATGACGGGCGCAACATCGTGGTGCGTGAGTGCGCAACCCTCCCTGACGTCTGCGCACTCACCGGCTCTGCTCAACCAGCAAACGCGCGCGCAGGGGATCCTGCGCGGCTACGACCAGGCGACCAACCTGATCCTGGACGAGTGCCATGAGCGCGTCTACTCGAGCAAGGTGCGCGCTGTGCTGTGCAGGCATGCACGCCGTCGCTGCAGAAAACCAGACTGAGCGCGCCTGCCGGCGCACGCAGTCCGGCGTGGACCAGGTCGTGCTCGGCGGGCTGCACGTCGTGCGCGGCGACAACATGTGCGGCCCCCCTCCCCACCGCGGCCGCTCGGCACGCTTGGCGCCTGCGGGCGCTTGAGAGGGCGTAGGCGCTGTCGCAAATGGCGCCGTTAGCTTGTCTTGGCAGGGCGCTCACGGTGGTTGGTACATTGCAGCGCGGTGGTGGGGGAGCTGGACGACGACCTGGACCAGCAGCTCAACCTGAGCCAGATACGCGCCGCGCCGCTCAAGGCGGTGCAGCACTAGCCGCGCCCGCGGCGCGCAGCGCCGCGCGGCCTGGGGGGCAGGCCCTCAGCCGCAGGCCGCAAACGGCCCGGCGCGCGGCGCCGGGCACGGCACAGCGCGCCTGCTTTCCAATGAGTGAGAACGACCTAGCTGCGCGTGGGGTGGCACTGCCACCCAGCGCGCCACCGCATCTGTGTGTCCATTTAGACCCATTACAGACGTAGACTGCCTACATAGCCAGTCTGTGGTCCGGTTGCGCTCTTGCGCCCTGTGGTAAAACCCCAACTACCTGGGAACAGACGGAGCACTGTGCGATCCTGAAAGGCATTCACTGGACACATATTTCTACCACGTCAGCGAGGCAGCGAGGCAGCGAGGCAGTGCGTGGCGTTCAGGTGCACGCGCTGATCAGGCCCGGCGCCCCTACACGCCCATGGCGTAGCGCATGATGCGCTGCTTCACGGCGGGCGCCGCGTTGAGCGCGTCCAGGCCGACGCCGCGCAGGCTGCTCAGCAGGCCCTCCTGGGGCTCGAATATGCGCTTGAGCCCGTCCAGCGCGGCCATCATCGCGGTGTTGGCCGCCTGCCGCGGCGCCTGGTACGCGCCCTGCGCGCGCGGGCGCCGAGCTCGGCGCGCTGCTCTGAGCGCTGCTGCCGCCGCATGCTGCACCTCTCACCACACGGACAAAATCGCGCGCCGCGAGGGACGGAGCAGGGTGCAAAGCGCGCTCTCGACTGAGGCAAGGCGCCAGGTGTCCGCCGCTCTGCTGAAGCGCGGCGCATGCCGGTGGGCAATGCGCCGGGGCCAGGGCAGGGCCAGAGGCATCTCTGCATCTTGCCTCCAGCAGCGCCTCGTCGCCCAGGCCCCGCCCGGCGGCGCGCGCCCGCGCCCGCACGCCCTGAAACCCTGTCAGGGCTGGGGTGCGCGCCTCCAGCAGCGCCTCGTCGCCCAGGTCCTGCCCGGTGGCGACCGCCTGCGCCAGCGCGTCCGCCAGCGCGGCCGCATCCGCGAGGCCCAGGTTGACGCCTTGGCCGGCAAGTGGGTGCACCGCGTGCGCCGCGTCGCCCACCAGCGCCAGGCGCGCGCGCACGTACCTGCCGGCCCCGCAGGCTGCTCGGCCGAGCCTGCTGCACCGCGGCGACCGCCGCCAGCTGCAACCGCCTGGCAGCGCTGCCCTGGACCAGGTGGCTGTGTAAAAAGAGACGAACGTCAGGGCCCGCGCGTGGCAGAGCCAGCAATGGTGTTTGAAGGCTGTGGCAAGGCGGCCAGACGACAGCTTGGGCGAGGCTGCGGCCGCGTCGGGCGCGCCTGCCGGACGCGCGCAGCGCCAGCGGGAACGACTTGGGCCCGGGGCCGCTGGCGGCGTGCACGATGGGCGGGCGCTGGAACTCGGACGCCGCAGCGGCCGGCAGCCACGGGTTGCGCGTGGGCGCAGGGCCGCCCTGCAGCGCCTGCGCAGCCGGAGCGCCCGCTGAGCGTGCTGGCCCCTGCCCTGAGATTCTGTGTGGAGGTGGTGTCAGCATGCCAGACCTGCGCATGAAGCAGGCACCGCTGACATGTTGCGCCCAACATGCCAGACCTGCGCTTGATGCTGGCACCGCTTGCAATGTCGCGCCCAACGGGGGTCAGCCAACGCCGGTCAGCAAGTCAGTTGCCGCGCGCGAGCGGCGCACCGCGTTCACAGCGTCTGCAAAGGCCTCGGGCGCTGCTGCCTCCAGCTCCGCCGCGTGCCGCGGGGTGGTCGTCCACACGACGTTGGCGTACCCGTTGCGCACCTGGCGTGCAGTGCACATCAGCAGCATATCCGTGCGCGCAAATCGCTTGTCGCGCCCAAGCGCCCCTCTCGCTCATCGTAACGACTTGCACTAGCGCAGGACAGTCGCCTCAGGGACCAGATGACGTCGGGCAACCAAGCAAGCGCCGCTGTGTGCCATGGCGGCCATGGCGGCATACGTGCGGATGAAGCTAAGAGGGTGTTTGCCATGCTCATGACGATGCGCTCTGCACAGAAAGGCTCGGGGGTGCAGCGGACGGGGCGCTGCGCCCAGGGCCGGGCGAGGCTGTAGGCGGTGCGTATGCCGCTACCTTGGGGCGCAGCAATGCGCTAGCGTGAGGCTCCGGGGCAAGGGCTCTTCACGTGCAGGAGGGGGAGGGGCGGCAGGAGCGCAGCGGCTCCAGGCGCAGCGGCGGGCCCGCACGGGGAGCAGCGCCAGGGGCCCGTCGGGCAGGAAGCGCTGCCAGGCGCACGAGCCGGACACCTCGGGGCGCACGGTGGCCACCAAGCCGCGCTGCCCGTACGCCCACCCGAACGTGCGCAGGTCTGCCGCGCGCAGCGCAGCACTCGGGAGTCACGAGGCAAGCCAGTGCTTGCGCACATGAACCGCCGTGCAACCGCAGCACATGCGCTAAGGTTTGCGAGCATGCAGAAGCTACCGCTTCAGGGAGGTGCATGCTGCGGCAGCGTTTGAAGGCGGCGATGCGCGATGCGTCATGCATGCTTGTGCTTTTCCCACTGGCCTGTGTCCCGGCCTGCCCCTGTGTCAAGAGGCAGCCGTTCGTCGCCCACGGCAGCATCAACAAGCAGGCCGGCAAGTATGTGCGTCAAGCTGCTGGGCCACAGCTGCAAGGCACATCACTTGCGTACACCCCGCCCAGGGCCCCGGCTGCCCTCTGGGCGCGCGCCTGCAAGCTGGCGCACATGCGAGCGCGGCCCGTCGGCGCCCACCACGAGCCGCGCGCGCAGCCGCCGCCCGCACGCCAGGCCCAGCTCGGCCAGCGCCGCCGGCGCGGCGCTGTCGCCGCCTGCGCCGGCTGCCGGGTCAGCACAGGCGGCCTGGCAGCGGGAGGTCTGGACGTGCCGCGGCAGCCCTGCGCCATGCCTGCAACCGGGTGACGATGCGGAGCTGCCAGGCGAGCTGGCCTGCCAGGCGGAGAAGCAAGTACGACACATAGCAGCCTGCTGCACTGGAGCTGCCAGTGGAGCTGTGCAAACAGCGCATGCGATTCAGGCCGGGCGGTCACCACGCTGCAGCTCAGAGAAGGGCGCCGGCAGCTGCAGGCTCTCCAGCTGCGCCTGCCAAGGCACAGAGAGCTAATGTCAGCGGGCCGTACTGCTGCAGCGGAGCACTAGCAATATAGCTGCGTCCTTGAGCAGCTTGATATGCTGCTCATGGACGGCAAACAGGCGCACCGGCCAGAGCAGCTCGGTGCTAGAGCCCGGCCGGCGCAGCTGGTGCAGCAGGGCAGCCTGCAGCACATCGTTCTCGGCCACATGGCCCATCGCGGCTTCGCCGGCCCCGTCCGCGCTGTAGCGCACGCACCCGCTGCCGCTGCTGTCCCACACCTGCCGCGGCGGCGGCAGCTCTCTTGCAAGCAACGTAACCTCTTAACATGTGAGGCAAGCTGTTGCGGTGTAAGGCAATATCTCTTGCGAGTAAGGCATGGCCTCTCCAAGTGAGGCACGCCTGGTGCTTGCCAGGCGCCCCTGTTGCATGTGACGCGCGTGACGCTGCAGTGGGCATCGGCGGCGGCAGGCCAGCAGGTTGGACGCACCCGCTGGGGTCTGGCAGTCCCGGTCAGTGGGACAGGAAGGGCGGGGCACAGCGAGCAGGGGCCTGCCTGCATGGTGTCGAAGGCGGCGGAGCGCGGCGGCGCCACGTCCCGCCAGGCGCCGGCCCGCTCCAGGTGGCGCGCGCTGGCCGGCGTGAGCGTGCTGACGCGCTGGCCGGGCACCGGCGGCAGCGGCCCGGACGCCGCGGGCGGCGGCGCGCGGTCCAGCACCTGAGCAGTGCCGGGGGATGGGCTTTGATATACAGTACACATGCTGACTGCAACCCACCTGCCAACCAACGCCGCCGCGGCTTGCGGCTCCCACACGAGGACCGCGCGGCCAGCAGCTCCCGGCTCGGAGAGCCTCACAGCACGCCAGGGTCCAGCAAGCGCTGGCAGCGCTGGCTCGCTGCCGCTGGAAGCTGCCCGCACCAGCACGCGCAGCGCCGCGGTCAGCGGATGGGACAGCAGCAGCGCGCCGAACGCTGCGCCGACCATCCCGCCGCCGACGACGACCACGTCGTACACGTCAGTACCAGACGCCGCTGCCGCCGCGCACGCCGCGCGGCGCAAGTGCAGGCTGGTCTTCATGCTGAGACGCGTGAAAAACAAGCACCTGCAGTGAGAAACATGCATGATGCCAGCACGTGCGACCGGCGTTGCCTGTGCCTGACCACGGTAGTCAGGACAAAGCTCGATGTCAACGATTATGGTGCTAGCTGAGCAGGACGTGCACAGGTGTGAGAGCCTTGTCACGAATAAACAGCGTGCCAGGGAGGGCTGCTCACCACGCAAAGTGACCACTCGCTTGCGTCTGTGACTACGCAACAACCTCCTGTGTCCCTAAGCACGCGCTAGTTCACAAGATGTGCACAGAGTGCCTAGGCCGCAGCCTGCAAAACACTCAAGTGCAGTGCAGCCACTCAGGAGCTTCTTAGGAGCGGGCCTAGCTGTGTATGCTCTCCGGAGGATTGGTTTTGCAGCCTACTCCAAGATACCATTTGAGAGGCCCCAAAGGTGGGACATCAGGCAGGCGTCAGAGCCTTACGCCGTCTAGCCGTCTAGCCACATTGGTCCTAAGACAGTTGGACTGGAGAGTACGTCTTGGTGTCTGATGGCTTGGTTGTGTGGACGATCATCTTGGCATCCCTTGGCCTCGCCTTACAGGGAAGCTGGGGCTGTGATGCAGCGCCCTGCATTTGCGCACACGTCGGCATCCCCCGGGCTTGCTGACAGCCTCCCTACCCGCCTGCCACAGCCTTTTGTGCGTTGCCAGCGTGCGCGGAGAGCATGGGGCACCTTCAGGCGGCGGGAACGCTCTGCAGCAGACTGCCGAGCTGCAGGCGTCCTGGGAAGGCAAATACACGCCGGCAGTGCTAGGTGTCGGCGGGCGGTCGTCTGCGCTGCGCCTGCGCAGGTACGCCGACGCCACAAAGCGTACCTTGACCTGGCTTGTTTTGGTGCATGCAAGCCTGACTCAGTCTTGCCGCCGCAGGCACCTGACCGCCTGCAGACGCCGGAGGGCCTGGTCCATGCCAAAGCCGAGCTGCTGCAGCTCATCACAGCCTGTGTGAAGCACAAGGGCATCTTTGGAACCAAGGTGCGTCGAGCAGGCCCCCGCTGCCACGCGAGACGCACAGGAGGGTCACTAGTGCCGCCGCTGTTGCGCACCACCGCCGCCTCACAGAGGCGTCTGGGCCGGGCTCCTGCCGTCGAGCCAGGCGCACAGGGGTGCCGCGCGCGTGCTGCCGCTGCGGCGCGCAAGCCGGGGCGCAGCGAGTGCGCTGAGCTGCGCCCCAGGCGGCAGATCGGGCGCGGCTGTTGCAGTTGGTCGAGCAGCTGGAGGCCGATAGCCCGCTGCCGGAGCCCACGCGCCGCCTGGACCTGCTGGCGGGCAGCTGGCGCGTGCTCTTCAGCACCGTCACCGTGACGGTGCGCGCGGCGCGCGGGTGGCTGGCGGCCCGGGCGCTGTGCGGCTCCGCCCCGTGGCTGTGACTGCGCTGCAGGTGGGTAGGTTATACCGTATCGGTGGGAGTGCGACGCACTCGCAATCCTTAGCTGTTCAAAAAATGTGTGGGTTGCACAGCAATGCGCCTGTGCAGGCACCCGCTGTGCTGTTGCTCCTGGTGCTGTGAAGCGCTTAATCGTGCGGCGCGGCGGTGCGGTGCAGCGTGCGAGCAAGTGCGCAAACGATGTACCGTGGCATTAGAGGTTGCCATGCAGCTACGAGCTGGCGGTGCCCGCTAACAAGTGTGAATGTGCAGTGGATGGCTCGCTTGTTATGGCACGCTTCAGCTGGTAGCCGCAGCTGCAGGCGGCGCCCGGCGCCCTACATGCAGCGCCAAACACCCGGCACCCCACAGCCACCCTGCCCCGCGTCCCAAGCAGAGCCGCTGCGGGCAGGGCTCGCGGCGCGTGAAGCTGGGCCTGCGCGACTTCGTGAGCCTGGGCGACTTTGTGCAGCGCATCTGCGACGAGCGGCGCGTGGCGGTGGGCGCCCACGCCTGCACAAGCAGCCAGCGGCTTGGGGTGCCAATGCCTGACCTGCAGCGGTGGGACCCTTCGCGTGGACCCAGCCGGCCGGATGCAGGCGCTGCTACCTTTTCTGCAGCCGCCAGACATGCATATGCCGTAGATTACAAATCCGCGATGGAGCTGAGGTTTACTGAGCACGCGCGGCAGGGTACTCCGCACCCATGCCCGTTGAACTCATTGGGTGCACGCGCAGCCGGATAGCCAGGCCCGCGCCGGCGCCCGACCGGCGGCTCGCCGCGCAGCGCAGGTGAATGAGGTGGGCTTCAGCTTCACGGCCTTCCGCATGATCCGCGGCAAGTTCACAGTGGAGGCCACGTTCGAGCCGGTGTCGCCGCGGCGCGTGGCCATCCGCTTCGCGCGCGCCACCCTGGTGCCGGAGCAGCTGCAGAAGCTGTTTGAGGTGCCGCCCGCCAGCCTCCGGCATCCTGCTTCGCATGTACCCAGGTCATTGGCGGCAGTCGCGCCGGCGCGTGCTCGCAAGCGGGGCATCGCGTACTTATATCCGCGCGTCCCCTGTCACCCATGTCCGTAAACACTTTGGTCACGCTGTGATGTTGAGGGGCTGGGTGACAGTTGGTGCGCTGAGAGGTGGGTCGGCCTGCAGGCCAACTATGAGCTGCTGCTGTCCATCTTCAACCCCGAGGGCTGGCTGGACACGACGTACGTGGACGACCAGCACCGCATTGGCCGCGACGACAAGGGCAACGTCTTTGTGCTGGAGCGCTGCTAACCACCGCTTTTGCCGTGTTGGAATAGCGCACCAGGCACTTTTGCACACCATCCTATTAGGCGTCACTGCTGAATCACTGAATTTCATGAAGTCCGTTTTAGCCGTGAGGAGTATTCTGGTTAATGCATACATGACTTGGAAGTCATGCACGACATTTGCCACAGGCTAGAGTTCCCTTTAGGGCGGGAATCTTGTGTAAGCAAGCCGACAGCTTGCGCCTACTGACCCCGCCTCCGCCCGCCACGTCGGCGCTCACCACAGGCTGGCCAGCGTCACGCGGCGCAGCAGGTAGAACGCGTACGCGCCCTGGCTGCGCGAGGCGTAGACCGCCGGCGCGCCGCCCGCGCCCGCGTCCGCGGCGCCCGCCTCCGTCCAGCCGGGCGGGCGGCCCGGCGACAGGAACAGGCGCAGCGCGGCCGGCGGGGGCGCGCGGCGGCTCATGCTGGCATCCGGCCGCATAATGTCGAACACCTGCGCGGCGGCGGCCGGCCGCGCGCTGGGGGCACGGGCGGTGAGGCGCCCGGGCGCGCGCCAGGACAAGCCACCGGACCCGCATGCAGCAACGTAGCATCCGGCGCTGCACAGCCCCCCCGCTTCTGCCCAAAAGCCTTCGGCCTCCGCGGGTTTCAAACGCGCCCGCAAGAGCGCACAGGGCCCGTCAAGCACCGAATCATGCGACCTCCCAGGTCCTGGCTTCCGCGCAGCCTCGTCGCGTGTGGGGCAATGCATACGCCGTGTGGGCATCTGCCCGCCAGGGACGACGCCCCTTGCTGCGGCGGCCGCAACGCGCACCGCAGGGGCCGCCTGCATGTCCGCCGGGCGCGCAAGGGCGGGGAAGGGCCGCAGGCGCGGCGCGCGCCCGGGCAGGCTCGCATCACGCGCATCCTCCGCCGTCAGCACGCCGCACCTGCAGCGCGCGCCGGGCTCAGGAGACTGCTGCGCGCCCGCGGGGCACGCTCGACCGCCGCACCGGGCCGGGGCGGAAGTCCGGCGACTGGCTGCGTGCATGCCCGCCAGCCATGTAGCTGCCCCACAGTTGATGTATGGCGTTTGGTTCCACTCTCCTCATCGACATGTTATGCCCGCCAGCGCCTTTAGGTCTCTGATTGTCCTTTCCGGCGCGCCCGAAGACGGCGCGATGGACTTGCAGCGCTTGGGGGAGGTCGGGGCCGCACCGGGGCAGCCCGTCCAGGCCGTCAGTCGAGCTGTCGCCGCGGCTGCCGGCCGCGCTGCTGCCGTGCGCTGGCGGCCACCAGCCGCGCCACCGCGCCTGCGCGCAGACAGGGCGTGCTGCGTGTGCGCCCCGGCAGCCACATCAAGCTGTCCGACGCTCGCGCATGGAAGCAGCAGCTGCGCTCTCTGCAAGCAAGCAGGCGCAGTGCTCCCGCCCGCGTCTGCTGCTCACCTCGCGTCCTGCACCGGCGGGTGCCAGCTGCGGCTCGCCGCCAGCGTGCGCCCTTTTATGCAGAGCCCTCTCAGGCGGCAGGTCCGGCGCGTCCAGGCGGGCGGCCGGCGGTCTGCGCCGGCTCGCGGCCCTGGCCGCGGCCTCTTCCCTGACCCTGCCGTCTGCCCGCGCGCCGGCCGCGGTCCGGTCCGCGCCGCCCCAGGGCCAGCCGGCCCACAGCTCCGCTGGGTCCAGCTCGGGCGCCAGCACCCAGAGCGCGGGGTGCCTGCGCAGCGCAGTGCGCCATCCTACATTGGAAAACCCCCTGATGAAAGTGCAGTGGAACACGGAAAATAATTTAAGCGAATGCATATTGACAGTGTGTGAATGTGCAAGGCACCGCTTTGTGATTCTTAGCGAAATCATGCGATCATGCTGCAAAAGTTAGGGACAGAAGAGTTCTGGGGTGTGATGCGGCCTGCTGTTGGCACATGGACACATGCCCAGGGCTCAAACGGACAAGGGCGTGAGACGCGGCCAGCTGATAGCACATGGGCACACGCCCAGGGCTCAAACAGACAGGGGCGCAACATGCGCGGGCGCGGACCTGCAGGCGACCGTGCCGGCGCGCCGCAGATGGCTGTACACCAGGTACTGGTCCAGCGTGACACCCGTGCTCATCTGGCGCGCAGCGCGCGCGCTCGAGCGCGTCTGTGGTGCACATCACGGACGCATGCGCGCGCTCCCCACGCAGGCCCGTGACACAGTGCGGCCGTGTGCGCGATCCAGCGCAAACAGGCGTCACCTGGGGCCGCGGGTCACACTGGCGCACCGGTGGCGGCGTAGAGCATGTGAACACTGCACCCTCATGCGCACAGGGATACCACCACCATGCCGGGCCACCCAATTGTGCCGCCAACACTCAGCTGCTGCTGCTGGTGCGCCTCCATAGCTCGCAGTCCCCAGGACCAGAGGCAACAGGCCTCTTGCAATGAGCAAGACGCTCAGTGCGCAAGTCAGTGTCGCCAGCGGTATCGCACACCACAGGCCCCCACCTTGGACAAGCAGTGCTTGGCACATGCACACGTGGCTGCTTTGCGTTGCGCACCAGGAGCCGGTACGCCTCCTGCAGCGACAGCAGCCGCATCCCGGCCTCGCCGTCCTCGACCAGCAGCAGCAGGCTGGCGCGGTCGAACAGGTACCTGACCGCCGCCGCGCAGCTGCTTACATTCTACCTGCTGTGTGTGCGCTTCTGCGTGCTAAATGCCGTGCACGGAAGCGGTGCGCACACGGCCTCCTCGACCTGGAGGTGCAGCTTGCTCCGGTAGATGAAGCCTGCACCGCCGGACCTGTCAATGCCTGCCTGTGCCTGGTGCAATGCTGTAGCATGCTTGCTGCTGTGTGCGCACCCATGCGCTGCAGCAGGTTGCCCCGCTGGCAGATGACCTCGGCCGCACGCAGCGCGGGTCTCCACACGGCTGCTGATGTGTCGCGCCTGCCGCCGCGCTCACAGGCTGAAACACTGCAGACGCAGGCTAGCGAGACAGCGTGCGACTGACACGGCAGGGAGCGAGCGGCAAGGTGTGTTGCAGCCAACCACGCGCTGAACTGCCACTCACACAATGCACGGCGTGGCCCAGAGCTTCTCCAGCGTGTCCAAGTTGATTTGCAGGTCCTCCGTCAAGTCATCTGCGTCGTCCGGGTCGCCCTCCAGCTCCCGCTTGCTGCCGCGCTTCATAATGTTTGCAGGCGCCATGCAGGCGCTTCTGGTGCAGTGTTGCACGGTCCTGAAATGCAGCAGGCAGACCAAGCGCGCTTACAAAAGCACGCGCTTGCCTCATTCTGGCTGCTCGGTCTGCGCAACTAGGAATTGAGCCGTCGCCCTAACAAAACCCTTGTACTCTATGCCTTAAGGCATAGAGTACAAGCTTGCAACGGCTGTGTGCGGGGCGCTGCTCGGGACGCAGCGACTGGCCGTCGATCTGCATGAGCGCACGTGGAACGGACTCTTAGGAAACAACGCGTCCCGGCTCGTGTTCTATATATCACGATGTCGAGGCCAGCGAGAAGGGCAGCGCCTGAGGAGTCCAGCGAAGAGGAGGACAGCGAGGAGGAATACAGCGACAGTGGATCGGAGGAGGACACTGGCTCCACGAGCGAGGAGGGTGAGGCACTTTGACTTCACATGCGCACAGCACACCGCATGCAGAAGGTGCCAGTGCTGGAACGGGTTGGTGGGTGGGCTCGAGTGCCACAACGGTGATGCACAGTGACTCGGTTCTGCAAAGGCGCATGTCAAGAAAGTCACCGGTCACATAAAGCCTCTGCGCTTGCTGCGCTGCCCAAGCGCCACTGCGCGGGCCGCAGGCGGCAGCCGCAGCGCAACGCCCGCGCAGCGGCCCGCGCCCTCTGCGCCGCCCCGGCCCCCGCCCCGGCTGGGCCCGCCGCCGGGCGCGCGGCCGGCGACCGCGCCGCAGCCCGCGGCGCTGCGCCCGCCGGACACAGCGCGACTGATGCAGCGCGACGACCGCGCCGGCAGCGCCGTGAGCGTCTACAGCGAGCCCGACTCGGCCTCCAGCTCCCGGCAGGACTCGCTGGTCGGCAGCCTGACGCCGGCGGCAACGCGGCGCCTGTCAGGGCTCAGGCAGCTGCATGCCCAGGTCCCCCCCCCTGCCACTGCTCACGTGCATAGTGCAGCTGCACACACTGTGAACGGATCACTGGACACTGGACTCGCCGGCTGTGACGTCGCAGCGCTCGATAGGAACCCGGCTGCTACATTGCTACAGCTCTGCCCATGCCGGGCTCGCACTGTGCTGCCTCAGGCCGGTCCCGACTTTTGCTATGCAGAGGCCCCCATGTTGCTGGTGTGCAAGACAAAGCGCGCACCACAACGCCATACGGGCGCACTGCTTCCCGGCCGCCCTTGCTGACGGCGTCTATGAATGGGGCCGCTGGCGCGCCAGGAGCTGGCAGCGCAGCGCGCCTCGGCGGCGGCGCCGCGGCCGCCGCGGCGGCCGCCAGGCGGCAGCAAGCGCAGCAAGGAGCAGCGCACAACCGACACCTTCCGCCGAGCGCGCTCGCGGCTGCAGGCCATCCTGGTACGCGTGCGCGCCTGCGCGCCCTGCGCTGCGCGGCGCGCCTGCTGGCGCGCCCAGCCCGCTGCTGCCGTTGCAGCGTCCGCGCCAGAGGCGCGACCAAGGCGGTAGCGCCGCTGGCGGCAACCGACGACGTGCCCGGCAGGAGTCGGAGAGCGCGGAGCTCTTCTCGCGCAAGAGCTGCTGGCGGGACACCTGGCGCAGCCTGGGCGAGGGCTGGCGGGTGGCCAGCCAGGTCTTCAGCCTCTGGAAGACCGCCATCCAGACGATTGAGGGCAGGCACGGTGCGCGCGCGCCCGCAGCGCCGCGGGCAGCGGGGCGGAGCGCCGATCACCCACAGGGCGGCGCGCGCTCGCAATCGCGCGGCGCTCCAGGGCAGCCGCGCGAGAGCCGCCGCCGGCTGCCGGGGTGTGGAGGCGCGCCGGTCTGCGTGCGCGGCGCTCGAAGCGAGCGAGCGGCAGGGGCGGCGAGCCGCGCGGCGCGCGCGCGCAGGGTCCAACGTGTCGCTGACGCTATACTTCCTGCGCTTTGCGCTCGCGCTGAACGTGGCGCTGAGCCTGGCGTGGCTGGCGTGCACGGTGGTGCCGTTCATGATCTGGCCGCCGCGCCTGTTCTCCTGGGCGATCTTCCACGACTACCTCCCGCTGCAGCTGCTGCAGGGCTACGGCCTGCACGACACGTTCCTGCTGTACGGCGCGCCACAAGGCATCCGGGGTAGAGTAGAGCTTAGGGCTATGCATGCTGAGGCGCCCGGGTTGCCGGCAACCTGCCGGGCAGGTCGCCGAACGTGTCGAGCCGCCCGGGCAGCACGGCGCTCACGGCGCTCCATACACATGCGCTTGCAAGCATGCAGTTTGATTGTGAGACGCCCGTGCTGTCCTGCCGCGTCACAGCATGCGGCCGGATTGCGCCCCAGGCGACAGCTGCGACGCCGCGGCCGCACGACATGCGCGACGCGGGGGCGCCCGCGCAGGCGGCTACAACTACGTGCTGCACGAGGCCGCCTTCCCGGTGGACCTGACCTTCCCGCTCGCGGTCTGCGCGACCTTCTTCGTCAGCCTCCTGGTCCTGCTCTACGTCATCCACCACCGCCTGCAGGCGCGCGCGCGCACGCACTTTTCCAGCCTCCAGGAAGGGGGGTGAGATAGATTCACACGTTCCTTACCTCCAGGTGGCGACCAGCTCGTCCGGGCGGGAACGCATGACGGGCTGGCCGGTGTCCTGGGGGCCAGCAGCGGTGCGCCGGGCGCTGTGCCGCCGTCCAGGCGCCGAGCGCGCCGCGGCGGGCGCGCGCGGCAGGGCGTGGGCGACAGCGCGTTCGTGGGCCAGAACCAGCTGTTCCCATTCTCCACGGTCGTCTTCACGTCCTGGGACTTCCACCTGACCGACATTGCCGCCTCGCGCAACCTGCGCAGCTCCATCCGCAACCAGCTCAAGGAGATGGTCAACGACGCCGCGCTGGACGACGTGGTGCACTCGCTGCGCGCGCGCGCGCTGTCCACGCTGGGCAAGGCGCGCGCCCGCGCGCGCGCGCAGCCCACGCGCGGCCGCGCGACGGCTGGCCGGCCGCAGCGCGGCGTGAGGCGCCACGGGGCCCTGCGACGCGCGCGCGCCGGGCGCGCAGGCGGTGGGCATTGCGATCACGTGGCCGGCGCTGCTGGGCGCGGCCGCCTACCCTACCCGACCCTAGCCGCCGGGCGCGCAGGCGGTGGGCATTGCGATCACGTGGCCGGCGCTGCTGGGCGCAACCGGCGTGGCGACGTACGAGATCGTGACGCACCAGGAGGCCATCAGCCGCGTCCTCGGCTTCGCTTTTGCCAGCACGCTCGCGCTGTCGGCGGTCAACATTGCGGCCTCCAACCTGGTCTACCTGGCCGTGGCGGCCGAGAACTGGCACCCCAAGCTGCGCACCAACGTGCGCGGCGCCTGGCCCGGGACGGCAGCCCTAGCCTCCTGGTGTCGCTGCCGCCTGTGAGCTGCCCGGGCTCAGCATGCCAGCCCAGGGCGCAGGGACAGCGCCCTCAGAATGCCGGCGGCTGCATGCGCGTGGCCTCTCCTGGCCTCTAGCTCGTTGCATGCCTCCAGGAGCGCCCGCCTTTGCTGCGACTCAACTGAGCGGAGCAAACCTGACCCTTCGCGAATCGCGATCCAAAGACGGGGCCACGGCAACAGGCGGCCCAGCCGGCCTCTGGGGCCGGACGCCGTGCACTGCCCCCACCGGCGCGCGCGCGCACACGCGCCAGATCGCGTCCATGAAGCTGATCAGCATCAAGGGCATCTACGTGGCCACGCTGGTGTACCAGCTGTACCGCATCCAGTTCGCGCCCTCTGCGCCTGGCCTGGCCGCCAGCCAGGCCGCCGGCCGCCTGCAGGCGCGCGCCCCGCTGGCGCCGCGCATGCTGCAGAGGGCCGGCCGGGTCACGCGCCATGGCGTGCTCAGAAGCAGCCTTAGCGGGGCGGCCAGCAAGGCGAGGACGCCTGCCATCTTGGCGCCGTTCTTACCGGGGCTCAAGAGCACATCGCAGCCGGATGTCAATGTTCCGTGCAGGCCGTACTCCTCGGCAGAGCAGTGCTTGTGCGCTGCACCCTGATTCCGCGCGCGCTGCTGACCAGCGCGCGCGCGCGCGCCAGGCCTGCAACCTGCAGCTGGCCACCGCCGCGGCGGACGCCTCGTGCGCGCGCGGCGCGCAGTGCTGCACCAGCGCCTGCGCCGCCAGCGAGGGCGTGCCGGCGCTGCAGGCGCGCCGCGGCCGCATGCATGCTCCCGTGCTGTGATAGCGCGGGAGCATGCTTGCAGCCCTGCATGCGCACCGTCACAGTCAGATACGATGACTGGCAGTGGATGGGCTGACGACTGTCAAAGGCTGAGCAGCGCTGAGGCGCCGGGTCCGGTGCGACAGCCACGAGGTAGCTGTAGCCGCGCACGTGTGCACGAGGCCGTCAGCGACCACTGTCTCTGGGTCTCCTGCATCGCATGGCGGAGTTGCACGCGCGCTCCGCCTTGCGACCGACGCGCGCCCCGGGCGCGGCAGGGCCTGTGCGTGCCGCCCTGCCCGGAGGTCACCATCGGCCTGTACCTGTACCGCCTCATCCTGACCAACTGCGCCAGCATCAACCTCGTGGACATCCTGGTCACGGGCGTGCGCAAGCTCATCCGCCGGCCCGCCATCTACGACGCCCCATCGGTGCCGCCCCTCACCCGTCCAGGCCCACCACCCCTTGCCCATGAGCAGCCATGCTCGGGCGTCCGCCACCACTCCTGACTGTAAGCATGTGAGGTCGCACGAGTGAGGCATCCCAGCATGTTCAGTGCCCTTGCTGGCAGGGCTGCTTCTACGCCAGCCTCAGCGTTGTGCCGCCCGGCGCGCGCAAGGCGTCGCGGGCGGTCACGATCGCTGGGGCGCCCTCCCGACATGCACTACATCCGCAAGCGCGCCGCAGCGCGCCCAGGCAATGATCGCTCGGTGGTGGAGAACCAGGCGCTGGTGTGGCTATGGTCAGGGTCAGGGTTTAACTTAGTTGTACGAGTAGGCTTAGGGTATACAGATGTGCTGCGCCCCGCGCGCAGGCGATCGTGACGGTGGTGGAGAACCAGGCGCTGGTGTGGCTGGGCGCGCTGTACTCGCCGCTGCTGCCGCTGTTCGGCGCTGTATGCAACGTGGTCACGTTCTACACCAAGCTGCTGCTCGCACTCGTGGCGTACGAGCCGCCGCACGAGCGCTACTCCGTGTCGCGCACGTCCATCATGGCCTACTCGCTCATGCTGGGTGCCCCTCCCACTCCGTCCGCCTAACGGGCATACCCTGTTCAGGCAGGCAGACTAGGGTGCGCGTCACATACCCTATCCTTTCTCATTGTAGGGGAACACTGTGCTTGCGGCCGCACGGGGGCAAGCTGCATCAGCAGGCAGAGGCCGGCACAGGCTGCCTGTGCCGTCGGCCCCATGCCCGCTCTGCATGGTCTGTGCAGCACTTCTCGACTGCGCATCAGGCGCAGCCCTGCCGCTTGTGGGAATGCTGGATGCGCCTGGACTCACTGCCACAGCTGCGACGCCCGGTCCTGCGTGCACGTGTCGGACGCGCGCTGAGAGGCCGGCTGCTGCGCGCGCGGGCAGCGGGCCTGCTCGCCTGCAGCGTGCCGATCGTGTTCGGGCTGCAGCTCCAGCGCGCGCGCTGCGGGCCGCACCAGGGCAGCAGCATGGTGCAGGCGATCACCAGCGCGGCGGCCGCCGGCCCCTCGTGCGCGGGCCCGGCGCTGGGTGCTCGCTGTTGCCCGTGCGTGCATGTCATCATGCGGCAGCATGTTGCAGCTGTTATCATGCACTATCGCGCATTATTAGACTAAGCTTGCCGCGCAATCACTGGCTGACCGCGCGCGCGCGCGCGGGCAGCGTGCTCCTGAGCATCCTCACATGGCTGGTGAGCCCGGTCGTGCTGGGCTGCCTGGCGGTCCTGCTGGCCTTCTGGCTGATTGTGGCGCAGGGCCAGCGCGCGCGCTTCCGCCGCGAGAAGTCCAAGCTGCGCAGCGAGTTCGACTCGTACCGCCGCGAGATGCAGGCCAAGGCGCGCCGCCCAGCGCCCGAGCCCTGCTGCGCCGCACATGCATACCCTGCACCTAACCCTAATGGCCATGTGCAAGCCCTGTGCCAGCGGGCCAGCTCTTCGCGGCTTGCGTCATGGCACTGTCACGCGCAGCCCTCCATGCAAGACAGTCCGCTGTCTGTGCAGCGCGCGTGCGTGCAGCTGCTGGGGGGCCCGCAGTTTGCAAGCTGGCCCTGCGTGTGCATGCTTATGGCTCTGGCACGGCGCGGCGTGGGCGACGCTTTGGCGCGCCAAGTGGCAACGCGCAGCCCCGCCGCGCGGCCTGCGCAGCGCCGCTGGCGGGCCTGGCAGCGCCCTCACCAAGCGCGCCTGATGGGGCCGTGAAACAGAGGACGCACGTTGACGCTCAGCCCAGTGCCGACCATAACCCTAACCGGCGCAGGTGGTGCTGGCGCGGCGCGGCAAGGGCGGCGACTTTGGTGTGCTGAGCCGCGCGAACACGGAGCTCATCCCGGCCGCGCGGCCCGAGCCAGCGCTGCCACCGGGCCTGGCCGCGCTCGCGCTGCAGGCCGCGCCGTCGCAGGGCATGGTCAGCGCGCTGCTGCAGCTGCACCCGTACGCTGTGCGCGCGCTGGCGGCTGGGCCGGCACTGCCACACGCCGCGGCGCACACGGGGGGCGCGGCGAGCCGGCTGGGGCCGGCGCGCTTCTAGGGCGGGCAGCAGCGCGCGTGGGCGGCTCTCCTTTGTTCGCAGGGTGGATGCACTGTCAAGGCCTGCACATGCGCCGAGGTCACGCAGAGGCTGGCCGCTGGCTCGCCTGCGCTGCCAGACTTGCGACCCCTCTTGCATGTGCCTGCGGCGTCTGTTCCAGCGGAGGTGTAAGCGTGGGTCACCCCTGTGGCCCTGCATACTTTTGGGCCCCCGCGTCTGGTGCATGGACACAGGTGACAGACCTTGCATGCTGTCGACGCTGGGCGACACATGGTCGAGCTGCGACCGCCCGCAATGCATGCAAGAGCACTGTGGCCTTATGAAGATTTAACAGAGTAGCATGCGGCGCAGCAGCGTTTGCAGAGCTGGACTCGGACGATGTCCACATTTCACGACGGCTTGCCTCAAATCTATTAAGCAGGGCCTATGCAGTAGTCAGACTATCTGCCGCAGTCAATACAGCCAGCCCCAGCCTTCACAATGACTTGCGGAGTCAACGCGTCAAGCACACCCCGGGGACTGCTGCCAACGCGCGCTCCTGCACACCGCAACCACTCGCGCACGGCCTCCGACTCGCCCGGCGCGGCTCTCCAGACACCCAGAACACTCACTCAGCACCCCAGCGTCAGAGCTATCAAACCAGCGGAAAGCCCTCAGTGCGCTGCTTCATACTTCGGGCACGGGGCAGCATGCGGGGTAACGAGAAAAAAACCTAACAGCACGCAACCTACGACTGCTTGTTGAGGATGCCGCTGACAAAGCTGTTGGACGCGTCCTGGTTGAACGGCACGCCGCTCTCCTTCTTCAGCAGGCACGCGGAGAAGGGCAGGTTCTCGCCGCAGCCGCCCGACGCGTCGCAGTACACCCAGACGTTGCACTGCGCGCGCGGCGCCCCAGGCCTCAGCGTGGCATGTCGGAGCATGCTTGTGCCTGGCGCTCTGTCGCGCAGACTGGCCGTGCGCGTGCAGCATGCCGTATCGCATCACAGCTGCACAAGCGCACTGCCCTTGTGCGGGTCGCAGGTGGCGGGAAGCAATGCAGCATCACAGCATGCACCGGCGCACGGACACGTCACTCACGGTG
>JAABUV010002480.1_pt1 | contig 24876 bp, 26 predicted proteins | sample 5559971 | NCBI WGS metagenome assembly JAABUV01 (sample SAMN10711881, study PRJNA513362) | rock metagenome | isolation source: Antarctica rocks | place: Antarctica: Victoria Land, Knobhead nord | collected 2015-12-19
CTGGATCAGGCTTGCGCCCATTGTCCAATATTCCCCACTGCTGCCTCCCGTAGGAGTCTGGGCCGTGTCTCAGTCCCAGTGTGGCTGATCATCCTCTCAGACCAGCTAACGATCGTCGCCTTGGTAAGCCTTTACCCCACCAACTAGCTAATCGTACGCAGGCTCCTCCCCAGGCAGTCTTGCGACCTTTGGCCCTCAGGCGTCATGCGGTATTAGCCGTAGTTTCCCACGGTTGTCCCCCACCCAAAGATAGATACCTACGCGTTACTCACCCGTCCGCCACTGCATGGCCGAAACCATATCGTGCGACTTGCATGTGTTAAGCATGCCGCCAGCGTTCGCTCTGAGCCAGGATCAAACTCTCAGGTTCATCAATCCAAAATGCGCACCAAACCAGCACACATCCCAAACCAACAAACATAGAACCCACAATCCCTAGAAAACATGCATCTCCAAGCCCATCAAAGCATCAATCATGAATACATCAACAAACACCAGATATGCACATCAACCAAGCAATCGCACGCTCACATAACCACGCAAACACACAACCACCCAACCAATATACACACCATACAAATCCCCAACTACCTCACAGCAGTCAAAAATCAGGCGCCGCCAATATATCCCTTCCAAAAAAACCCAGATGATGTTGTCAAGGAACAACCTCTTTCGAGGAACTCTCACCGGCGGGCTCGCCGTCGGTGAAGCGATATCTAGTCGCCAGACCGCCGTATGTCAACGGCATGACAGCAATCCCGCGCTCAGCCAAAAAACCTTAGCTCTCAGCCATTTCTCGGAAAGCAGTAGGCCCGGAAGCCAATTTTCCACGTTTCCGGGCCGCCGCAAATCCGATATGCGTTAATCGCATGTTTCAACGCAAGCTACGCAGCCTCCGCAATCCTGCCGTTGATCATCAAGCCATCCCGATCCGCCGATATCGGGACCGTCTCCCCGTCCTTGATCATGCCTTCGAGCAGCAGCCCCGCCAACGGGTTCTGCAAGCTCCGCTGGATCACCCGCTTCAGCGGCCGCGCCCCATACACCGGGTCGTAACCCGCCTCTCCAAGCCAATTCAGCGCCGCCTGATCCAGGTCCAGCACGATCTTGCGGTCAGCCAGAAGGGCGTCCAACCGCTTGAGCTGGATCGTCACGATCGACGCCATGTCGCTGCGTTGCAAGCGGCTGAACAGGATGATCTCATCCAGGCGGTTCAAGAACTCCGGCCGGAAATGGTCCCGCACCGCCCGCATCACCTGCGCTTGCACGAGTTCCGTCGTCGCACCATCCGGCTGTGCCGCCAGCAGGTCGCTGCCTAGGTTGGATGTCAGCACGATGATCGTGTTGCGGAAATCAACCGTCCGCCCCTGCCCGTCCGTCAGCCGCCCGTCGTCGAGCACCTGCAGCAGCACGTTGAAGACGTCCTCGTGCGCCTTCTCCACCTCGTCGAACAGCAGCACCTGGTACGGCCGGCGCCGAACCGCCTCCGTCAGCACGCCACCCTCGTCGTAGCCGACGTAGCCCGGCGGCGCGCCGATCAGCCGCGACACCGAGTGCTTCTCCATGAACTCGCTCATGTCGATGCGAACCATCGCCCGGTCGTCATCGAACAGGAATGCGGCCAAGGCCTTGGTCAGCTCGGTCTTGCCCACTCCGGTCGGGCCTAGGAACAAGAAGCTGCCGATCGGCCGATTCGGGTCCTGCAGCCCTGCCCGCGCCCGGCGAACCGCGTTGGCCACCGCCAGCAGCGCCGGCTCCTGCCCTACCACCCGGCGCCGCAGCTCATCCTCCATCCGCAGCAGCTTGGACCGCTCGCCCTCCAGCATCCGCTCCATCGGCACCCCGGTCCAACGGGCGACGATGGCGGCGATACCCTCCTCCGTCACGGCCTCGCTGACCAAGTTGCCCTCGGCCGGCGCTGCAATCTGCCGCTCCAACGTTGGAATGACGCCGTACATCAGCTCCGACGCCCGCGCCAGGTCGCCCCGGCGCTGCGCCATCTCCACCTCGCTGCGAGCCTGGTCGAGTTGCTCCTTCAACCGCTGCGTGTCGGCGATCCGGTCCTTCTCGGCCCGCCAGCCCGCCGTCATCGCATCCGACTTCTCCTCCAAGCCGGCCAGCTCCCGCTCCAGCCTTTCCAACCGGTCGCGCGACGCCGCGTCGTCCTCGCGCTTGAGCGCCTCGCGCTCGATCTTGAGCTGCATCACCCGACGGTCGAGCTCGTCCAACTCCTCGGGCTTGCTGTCGACCTGCATCCGCAGCCGGCTTGCCGCCTCGTCCATCAGGTCGATGGCCTTGTCCGGCAGGAACCGGTCGGTGATATAGCGGTTCGACAGGGTCGCCGCCGCCACCAGGGCGCCGTCGGTGATCCGCACGCCGTGGTGCAGCTCGTACTTTTCCTTGATGCCGCGCAGGATGCTGATGGTGTCCTCGACCGACGGCTCGCCCACGAACACGGGCTGGAAGCGCCGGGCCAAGGCCGCATCCTTCTCCACGTGCTTGCGATACTCGTCGAGCGTGGTGGCGCCGACGCAGTGCAGCGCGCCGCGGGCAAGTTCCGGCTTCAGCAGGTTGGACGCGTCCATCGCACCGTCGGCCTTGCCGGCGCCGACCAAGGTGTGCATCTCGTCGATGAACAGGATGACCTCGCCGCTCGCCTCCTCGATATCCTTCAGGACAGCCTTCAGGCGCTCCTCGAACTCGCCGCGGAACTTGGCACCGGCGACCAACGCGCCGAGGTCGAGCGCCATCAGCCGCTTGTTCTTCAGGGCCTCCGGGACGTCGCCATTGACGATGCGCAGGGCGAGGCCCTCGACGATGGCGGTCTTGCCGACGCCGGGCTCGCCGATCAGCACAGGGTTGTTCTTGGTGCGCCGGGCGAGCACCTGGATGGTGCGCCGGATTTCCTCGTCGCGGCCGATCACCGGGTCCAGCTTGCCCTCGCGTGCGATCGCCGTCACGTCGCGGGCGTATTTCTTCAACGCGTCGAAGTTGGCTTCGGCGTTCGGGCTCGTGACCTTGCGGCCCTTGCGGATGTCGCCAATGGCCTTCTCCAACGCCTGTGGGGCGGCCCCGGCCTGCCGCAACGCCCGGCCGCCAGGGCCGTCGGCAGCAGCAAGCGCGAGCAAGAGCCGGTCCTGCGCGACATACTCATCGCCCGCCTTCTTGGCGCCCTGCTCGGCGGCATCCAGCACGCGCACCAGTTCCGGCGTCGCTTGCGGCTGCCCGGCGCCGGCGCCTTGCACCTTGGGTTGCCGCGATATTTCGAGATCGATGGCCTGTTTGGCCGCCTTCGGGTCGCCGCCAGCCGCACGAATCAGCCCGGTCGCAGCGCCTTCCTCGTCATCCAGCAACGCCTTCAGCAGATGCTCGGGCGTCAGCCGCTGGTGGAACTCGCGAATGGCGATGGTCTGGGCCGCCTGCAGGAAGCCGCGGGCGCGTTCGGTGAATTTTTCGATGTCCATATCATGTCCCTTTCAAAAGGCGACGCCCGTGTTCGCGCCCCTCATCAGGCGACGCGCGTTGGGTTTCAGCACAGAAATGGTAACCTCGCCGTTCCGTCTCAAGAGGACACCGGCGTGCGCATCGAACATCTATACCGTTATCCCGTGAAGGGCTTGACCGCCGAGGCGATCGAGCAAGCCGAGGTGGAACCAGGCGGCGCCTTGCCATGGGACCGCGCCTTCGCCCTCGCGCAAGGCGACGCGCCGTTCGACCCGGCGAACCCTGCCTGGCTGCCGAAATTCCATTTCATGTGCTTGATGAAAAACGCCCGCGCCGCCGCCCTGCGCGCGGCGTTCGACCCGCACCACGGCGTGCTGACGGTCGTGGCGCCAGACACCGCCGCGGCCGAGCACGTGCTCCAGCCTGCCGGGCGGGCGCGCATGGCGGCCTTCCTGACCGCATATCTGGGCGGCGAGGCGCGTGGCGTCCCACAGTTCCACCACATCCCCGGCCACGTCTTCGGCGACCAGCGCCGGCCGGTGGTGAGCTTGTTGAACCTGGCGAGCCTGGCCGAATTGGAAGCCAAGGCCGGAGCGCCCCGGCACCGCATGCGGTTCCGCGCCAACATCTATTTCACTGGACCACCCTGGCGTGAGTTCGATTGGGTCGGGCATGAGCTGCAAGTCGGCGGCGTACGGCTACGGGTGGTGAAGCGCACCATCCGTTGCCCCGCCACCCAGGTGAACCCCGACACCGCCCGGCGCGACGTGAACCCGATGGCGGAGCTGATCGCCCATTTCGGCCATATGGACCTCGGCGTGCACGCCGAAATCATCGAGGGCGGCCGGCTCGCGATGGGCGATGCGATTGAGCTGCTGGACGCCTGACCTACCACCGAGTGCCCGGAGCTTGCCCCGAATTCGGTCGCCAGCCGCTCGTACGTCCATGCCCGCTCAACCTTCTGCCGAGCCCGGAACATCGCGCGAAACCCTATGCCAGAGTGCCAGCCCGGCCAGGCCGACCAGCACTTCCCGCAGCCGTTTCAGCACCGACACCGCCAGTCCGACATCGGGCGGAATGCCGAGCAGCCCAGCCGCCAGGACCAACCCGCCCTCTTGCACGCCAATGGCGCCCGGCACGGCGAAGCCGGCGCCGCGTGCGGCCATGCCGAGGCTTTCGAGCGCGAGGGCGTCCATCACCGAAAGCTGAACCCCGAGGGCCGCCGCCATCAGCCACACCTCCACCGCCCCCAAGCTCCAGGACAGCAGGTGCCACGTCGCCGCGCGCCGCAGCAGACCCGGCCGCGCCGCGACGGCGAGCAAGTCGGCATGCATCCCAGGCACTCCGCCGGACAGCACCGGGACGCTGCGCCCGATCCGTTCGGCCGCCCACTCGACCAAGCGCAACAAGCCTGCGCGCTGGGCGAGGGCAAACCCCACAATCCCGCCCGCGACCAGCACGATGAAGCCGAGGGTCCAAGGCAGCCAGCTCAAATCCTTGCTGACGGGCGCCAGGATGGCCACGCCCAACGATGCCACCGGGACCAACGTCGCCGCCTCGACCGTGAGGTCCAGCACCGTCGATGAGCCGGCGCGCGCGGCGGGAACGCCGGACTGGGCCAGCAGCCGGGCGGCCACCAGGGCGCCGCCGATGTGAGCGACCGGCAACAAGGAATTAACGCCCTCGCGAATCCATCGCAGGGCGAGCGTGCGGCCCAACGAGGGATGCGGGCCGATGAAAACACGCCAGGCTGCAGCACCTAGCAGCAGTTGCGTCGCGTGCACGGCGATGGCGAGCGGCAAGACCCACAGCGCGCCGAGCACGCGCTCGCCGGTCGCCGCCACGCCGGACCAAGCCGCCAGCACGGCGAACGCGGCCAGCCCGGCAACCAGCCCGGCGAGGCCGAGCCGCAGCGCGCGCGTCACTCCGAAGCTGCTTGCAGCAGGCTTGCCAAGAAGAAGGCGCGGCGATGTTCGGACACCACCGAGAGGGCGGGCGACCACGCGAAGGCGCGATGGATGCGCTGCGACAGGCGGGACTCGGCGTCGGCGCTGAAGAAGAAATGGTTCGCGAGCAGGCACAGCCCCCCAGGCGCCAACAGACGCGCCACGCGCAGTGCCATCGCCTTCAGCAGCGCGTCTGGCAGGGGCGACAAATAATATAGCGTGTCCGCCACCACCACGAGGTCGAACTGCCCATCCAGCTCGGCCGGCAGGTCGGTCAGGTCGGCTTGCTCGAAGGCAAGGTTGGGAAGGTGCGCGGACAACTTGCGGGCCTGGTCGATGGCGGCCTGGGCCAGGTCGAGGCCGAGCACATGGCCGGCGCGCGGGGCAAGATGGCGGGCGAACAGGCCGTGGCCGCAGCCGAGATCCAGGGCCCGGGCGAACGGCCGATCGGGCAACAAGCCGGCCAACACCTCGTATTTGCGGCGCTGGTACCGGTACGCCGGGTTGGCGGACGCCCAAGGGTCGGCGCCCCCGGCGTAGGCTGCCTCGAATGCGGCGCGGCTGCCCTCGGCCGATTGCCGGGCCGCGATGGCCCGGTCGGTGCGGGCGCTGCGAAGGAACAGGCCGATGTCGCGGGGCAGCATGAAGGCGCGCCAGCGGACAGGCGTGTGGGACTGGGTCAAGAGAATGCTTCCAGAACGTGCCGGCCGGCCCGCCGCCATTAAACCTGCTATTGGGAGACGGTGCCGCCTCGGTAGCATCCTGCGTCGGCTTCGGCCAGCCCGCCCTCGACTCGGAGAGATGGGATGGCCATCTGGAACAGCTTCAGGAGTGAGTGCATGAGCCAGGCCACCGTCGCCCGCCCCGCCCCGCCGACCCGGGGCCAGGCAAACCGCGCCGCGTCGCAACCGGTGACGTTCGTGCCGAAGAAGCAGCCGGCTAAACCGGCCACGAAGCGCCTGCGCGTGGTGTCGGAGTACGAGCCGGCCGGCGACCAGCCCACCGCGATCCGCGACCTGGTGGCGGGCGTGAAGGCCGACGAGCGCGACCAGGTGCTGCTGGGCGTCACCGGGTCCGGCAAGACGTTCACGATGGCGAAGGTGATCGAGTCGGAGCAGCGGCCGACCTTGATCCTGGCGCCCAACAAGACGCTCGCGGCGCAACTGTACGGGGAGATGAAAAGCTTTTTCCCGGACAACGCGGTGGAGTACTTCGTCAGCTACTACGACTATTACCAGCCGGAAGCGTATGTCCCGCGCACCGACACCTATATCGAGAAAGACAGCCAGATCAACGAGGCGATCGACCGCATGCGCCACGCGGCGACGCAGAGCCTGCTGGAGCGCAACGACGTCATCATCGTCGCGTCCGTCTCCTGCATCTACGGCATCGGCTCGGTCGAGACCTACTCGCGCATGGTCGTGAAGCTGGAGGTCGGCGGCAAGATCGAGCGCGACACGCTGGCCCGCGCGCTGGCGGAACTGCAGTACCGTCGCAACGACGCGGCATTCCAGCGCGGCACGTTCCGGCTGCGCGGCGAGACGGTCGACATCTACCCCAGCCACTACGAGGACCGGGCGTGGCGCGTCAGCCTGTTCGGCGACGAGATCGAGGCGATCAGCGAGTTCGACCCGCTGACCGGAGACAAAACCGCCGAGTTGGGCGACATCCACGTGTATGCCAACAGCCACTACGTGACGCCGCGCCCGACGCTCACTCAGGCGATCCGGGACATCAAGGTCGAGCTGCAGGCCCGCCTGGCGCAGTTCACCGCCGAGGGCAAGCTGCTGGAGGCCGAGCGGCTGCAGCAGCGCACCACCTTCGACATCGAAATGATCGAGACGACCGGCAGCTGCAAGTCGATCGAGAACTACTCGCGCTTCCTGTCCGGCCGTCAGCCCGGGGAGCCGCCGCCGACGTTATTCGAGTATTTACCCGAGAACGCCATGCTGATCGTCGACGAGAGCCACGTGACGGTGCCGCAGATCGGCGGCATGGAGCGCGGCGACCACGCCCGTAAATCGATCTTGAGCGAGTTCGGCTTCCGCCTGCCCAGCTGTATCGACAACCGACCGTTGAAGTTCGAGGAATGGGAGCATTTCCGCCCGCAAACCATCTTCGTCAGCGCGACGCCGGGTCCGTGGGAGCTGGAACGCACCCAGGGCGTGTTCGCCGAGCAGGTCATCCGCCCCACCGGGCTGATCGACCCGGTGACCGAAATCCGCCCCGTCGAGCATCAGGTGGACGACCTGCTCGCCGAATGCCGCCTGACGATTGCGCGTGGCAGCCGGATTTTGGTCACCACCTTGACCAAACGCATGGCCGAGGACCTGACGGAGTACCTGACCGAGCACGGCATCAAGGTGCGCTACCTGCACTCGGACGTGGACACGCTGGAGCGGATCGAGATCATCCGCGACCTGCGCCTGGGCGTGTTCGACGTGCTGGTAGGCATCAATCTGCTGCGTGAGGGTCTCGACATCCCGGAATGCGCGCTGGTGGCGATCCTGGACGCGGACAAGGAGGGCTTCCTCCGCAGCCAGACCAGCCTGACGCAAACCATCGGTCGCGCGGCCCGCAACATCGACGGCCGCGTGATCCTGTATGCCGACGTGATGACCCGCAGCTTGCGGGCCGCCTTGGAGGAGACATCGCGCCGCCGGGCCAAGCAGACCGCTTGGAACGAGGCGCACGGCATCACGCCGGTCTCGGTCCGCAAGCATATCGGCGAGGCGCTGAGCAGCGTGTTCGAGCAGGACTACGTGACGGTGGCGCCGGTCAAGGACGCGTCGATCACCAACCTGGTCGGCAAGGACCTCGGGTCGAGCATCGCCGAGCTGGAGAAGCGGATGCGGGGCGCCGCCGCCGACCTGGAGTTCGAGGAAGCGGCTCGGCTGCGGGATGAGATCAAGCGGCTGGAGGCGCTGCAGCTCGGGCTGGAGCCGCCGCCGGTCGCGACCTCGCGCGGGCCGAAGCGCGACCGCACGCCGGAGCCGCTCGGACCCGGCGGTGGCGGCTACGACCCCGACAAGCGAGGCGCGCGAGGGCGCCGCCGCGGACGGTGATGGTCAACTCTCGCGGCGGAGCGGCGTTGGCGTGGCGTAACGGGAGACGGTGATGGACGGGATCGACGCCGCCGGCAAGCGCTTTGAGGACGCCTCGACACCGCAACGTTTCGCGCGAGGGGCGTTGGCCGCGGCACTCGTGCTGCTTGGGCTGTTCACGTTGCGCGGGTTCCTGCCGGCGCTCGCCTGGGCAGGGGTGTTCGCGATCGCGCTATGGCCGGCCTATCAGCGTGTCCAGAGCGGGAGAGGCAACGGGCATGATGTGCTGGTGCCGACGCTGTTCACGCTGGCAGTCGCGCTGGTGTTCATCGTGCCGCTCGCGCTCGTCGGATTACAGCTCGGGCGCGAGGCGCATGCCGCGACCGAGTGGGTGCACAGCGTGCAGGAGAACGGCATCCCAGCTCCCGATGCCTTGTCGCACCTGCCATACGGCAGCCAAATCGCCGATTGGTGGCGCGACAACCTCGCCGATCCGGGCAGCGCCAAGCGGCTGCTGGGCCAGATGAACCGCAGCGAAATGGTCGATTACGGCCGCAACTTCGGCATGCAGGTGTTCCATCGCGTCACGCTGTTCGTCTTCACGCTGGTCGCGCTGTTTTTCTTGTTCCGCGACGGCGTCGCCCTGTCCGAGCAAATGCGCCACGTCAGCCGTCGCGCGTTCGGCCCTGGCGGCGAACGGGTGGCGCTGCAGATGGTCGCCTCCGTCCATGGCACGGTGGATGGGCTGGTGCTGGTGGGCCTGGGTGAGGGCGTGCTGCTTGGCCTCGTCTATTTCTTCGCAGCCGTGCCCCACCCCACGATCTTCGGCGCAGTGACCGCCGGAGCGGCGATGATTCCGTTCGCGGCCCCCCTGGTGTTCGGCTTGGCGGCGTTGCTGCTTCTGGCCAAAGGCAGCATGGTCGCCGCAGCCGTGGTGTTCGTCGCCGGCATGGCGACGACGTTCATCGCCGACCATTTCATCCGCCCGGTGCTGATCGGCGGCGCGACGCGGTTGCCGTTCGTGTGGGTGCTGCTCGGCATCCTGGGCGGGGTCGAGGTTTGGGGCCTCCTAGGCCTGTTCCTCGGCCCGGCGATCATGGCGGCGCTGATCCTGCTGTGGCGGGAGTGGGCGGACCCGAGCAAGGCCTAAGCCCCCGGCTGCGCCTTCAGCCCCGCGGCCTCGATCCCGGCCAGCGCGCAGCTCTCGTCGTTGTCGGACGTGTCGCCGGAGATGCCGACCGCGCCGAGCAGCGTGCCATCGGGGTCGCGCACCAGCACCCCGCCGGGCACCGGGACCAAGCGTCCCTGGCTGGCCGCCGCGGCTGCGCCGATGAAGCTCGGCTGCTGGTTCGCCCGCTCCATCAGCGCGCGGGAGCCGAGGCCGAGGCCGACCGCCCCCCATGCCTTCCCGAACGCGATGTCGAACCGCAGGATACCCGAGCCGTCCTGACGCTTGAACGCGACCAGGTGGCCGCCGGCGTCGAGCACCGCAACCGTCAGCGGTGCGAAGCCGCGGGTTGTGCCGGTGATCAGGGCGGCTTCGACGATGGCGTCGGCTTGGGCGAGGGTCAGGGTCATGCGGCCTCCAGGGCGGTGATGAAGCGGTCGATTTCAGCTTCGGTGTTGAAATAGTGGATCGAAGCGCGAATGCGTGGCGTGGCGCCGTCGAAGCGGGCGTAGCCGGGTGCGGTGACGGAAACGTTGATGTCCTGCGCCTGCAAGCGGCGTTGGGCATCGCCCGGCGTCTCCCCCTCGCGCGTGAACGTGACGATCCCGCTGCGTACGCGGCCGCGGTCGTGCACGGTCGTGCCTGGCAAGTCTGCAAGCCGTGCGCGCAGCATCTGGGCAAGCCGGTCGATGCGGGCGCGGATCGCGTCCAGGCCCCAACCCAGGGCGTCGTCGATCGCAGCGCCCAGGCCGAGCCGGTTGGCGTGGGCTGCCTCCCAGGTCTCGAACCGGCGGGCATCGGGGCGAATGTCGTAGCGGTCCGGTCCAGTCCAGGTCGCGGCGCGGAGATCCAAAGCCGGCGGCTCCATTCGCTCGATCCAGGCGCGGCGCACGTACAGCACGCCGGTGCCGCGAGGCGCGCGCAGGTATTTGCGCCCGGTGAACGAGAGCATGTCGCAGCCGAGCGCCTCGACATCCAACGGCAACTGCCCGGCAGTCTGGCACGCATCCAGCAGGAATGGCACTCCGGCCGCCTGGGCCACGCGCCCGACTGCCTCGGCCGGGTTGATCAAGCCGCCATCGGTCGGCGCATGGGTGAGCGCGATCAGGCGGGTGCGCGGGCCGATCAGGGAGGCCAAGGCATCGATGTCCACTTGGCCGTCCGCATCGTCCGGCGCGAGGTCGATGGCGACGCCGCGCCGCCGGGCAGCCTGCAGCAGAGTGAGCACGTTGCTCGCATACTCCGCCTTCGCCGTCAGGATGCGATCGCCGGGCGCGAGCGGGAACGACGCGAACGCCACCTCCCACGCCCGCGTGGCCGACTCGGTCAGCGCGAGCTCGTCGGGCGCGCAGTTCAGCAGGCGGGCCGCCGACGCATAGACCGCCTCCACCCGGGCCGCTTCCTGCTCCAGCGCCCGGTAGCCGCCGAGACGCGCCTCCATATCCAAATGGCCCTTGACCGCGTCCAGCACGCAGCGTGCCTGGAGCGAGGCGCCCGCATTGTTGAAATGGATCATCCCACCGTTACAACCCGGCGTCTGCGCCCGGGCGCGCGCCACGTCGATCACTGCAGTGCCGCCACGACACCGCTCAAGCCGGGCTGCCGGCCGGTCGCGCACCGGGCCGCGTGCAGCACGCTGCGCACGGCGTCAATGGCTCGGTCGAGGTCGTCATTGACGATGACGTAGTCAAACTCCGGCCAGTGCGCGATTTCGTCGCGTGCGGTCTGCATGCGCCGTTGGACATTGTCCTCGGCGTCGCCGCGACGGACCAGCCGGGCTTGGAGCGCCCCCATTGACGGCGGCAGGATGAACACCCCCAGAACGTCGCCGGGCAGTGCCGCGCGCATCGTCCGGTAGCCTTGCCAATCGATGTCGAACACGATGTCCCGGCCGGCGGACAGCGCCCGCTCGACAGGCGTGCGGGGCGTGCCGTAGCGGAGGCCGAACACCTCGGCCCATTCCAGCAATTCGCCAGCTTGCACCATGGCGTCGAAAGCGGCCGGGCTACGGAAATGGTAGTGCTCGCCATCGCGTTCGCCGCTCCGTGGCGCTCGGGTGGTGGCGCTGATCGACAGCGACACGCCGGGCTCGCTGTCGAGCAGCGCGCGCGTGATGGTGCTTTTCCCGGCGCCGGACGGGGCGGCGACCACCAGGCAGACGCCGCGCCGAGTCGTGGCGCTATTCAACGTTCTGCACCTGCTCGCGCATTTGCTCGATGGCCGCCTTCAGCCGTAGCCCGGTCGAAGTCAGCGCCGTGCTGGCCGATTTGCTGCACAGCGTGTTGGTCTCGCGCACGAATTCCTGCACCAGGAAGTCGAACTTGCGGCCGATCGGTGCGTCCTCGGCCAGCAAGGCGTATGCGGCCTGGACATGGCTCGCCAGCCGGTCCAGCTCCTCGCGCACGTCCGACCGGGTGGCGAGCAGCGCGACCTCCTGGGCAATCCGCTCCTCCGGCAAACCCGGGGCGTCGCCCATAAGCTTGGCCAGCGCCGCCATCATACGGGCGCGCTGGGCGAGCGGCTGGTCGGCGGCCTCCGCGGACGCCTGGGCACGCAAGGCGTCGATTTCGTCGAGCTGCCCCGCCAGCACCACGGCGAGGCGAGCGCCTTCATCCTGCCGCGCCCGGCTGAGTTCGTGCAGCGCCGTCATGAAGCCGGTGCGCGCGGCATCCAGATAGCCGGCGGCGGTCGCCTCGTCGGCTTCGGCGTTGGCCGCCCGCAGCACTCCTGGCAGAGCCAGCAGCGCCTCGGGCGCGAGAGGCGAGGCGTTGGGAATGCGCGCCGCCAGGTCCAACGCGAGCGCCAGAACCTGATCGAGCGTCGCCGAGTCGGCGACCAGGCGGGGCCGGTCGTCACGGCGCACCGCCAGGTTCGCGCTGACGTTGCCTCGGCGCAGCACGCGACCCGCCGCGTCGCGTAACCCAGCTTCCAGGACGTCGAACCCGGCAGGCAGGCGGAACCGTAGTTCCAGCCCGCGTCCGTTGACGCTCCGCAGTTCCCACGCCCAAGCAAACCCGTCGGCCTGGCCATCGCTGCGGGCGAAACCGGTCATGGAAGACACCAGTGCGCTCATGGCGCGCGAGCGCGTTCGATCTGGCGCCAGTGGACGACGTTGCGCCCATGCTCGTCGAGGGTGCGTGCGAACACGTGGCCGCCGCTGCCGTCCGCGACGAAGAACAAGTCGTCGGTCCGCGCCGGGTGAGTGACGGCGTGGAGGCTGGCGGCTCCGGGCATGCAGATCGGGCCAGGTGGCAGGCCGGAGATCCGATAGGTGTTGTAGGGGTCGTCGCGCTCCAACTGCGTCCGGGTGATTGGATGTTCAGCGACGCCGAGGCCGCCGGTGGCGCCGTAGGCGACGGTTGGATCGGATTGCAATTTCATTCCCAGCCGCAGCCGGTTGAGAAACACGGCGGCGACCCGGGGCCGCTCCTCCGGCTTGGCCGTCTCGCGCTCGACAATGCTGGCCAGGATCAGCGCGTCGCGGGCGGACGCGAGACGGACCGCCGGGTCGCGTCCCACCCAACTGCGGTCCAACGTACGCTCCATGGCCGTCCGCCCCCGCTCCACCAGCACTCGGCGGGACGTGCCACGCTCGTAGCTGTAGGTCTCGGGGAGAAACCAGCCTTCCTCGGGCAACGATGGGTCACCTGTCGCCGCTTCGGCCTGGTCGATCAACACGGCGACTTGGGCCGCGGTCAGCCCTTCGGGGACAGTCAGGTGATGCTGGACAGCCCGGGCGTTGCGCAGGACGGCCAGCACCTGGTGCAGGCTGGCGGTCGCCGGGATCTCCAACTCGCCCGCGTGCAGGGGGCCGTCGCCGCGGGTCAGCAACGCCGCTGCCCGGAATACGAGCGCCTGCTCAATGACGCCTTGCCGCTGCAGCGCGTCGGCGATCGTGTCCAGGCCTCCGCGCGGAACATCCACGGCGGTTGCCGCCGCGAGCGGGCCCGGCGCGTCGTAGAGGCGCATGCCATACCAGTACGCGCAGCCCGCCAGCACGGTCAGCGCCACCCACGCAAACAGCGCCCAACGCACCGATCAGGCAGCGCGGCGGAACAGGACGCTGGCGTTGGTTCCGCCAAAGCCGAAGCTGTTGGATAGCACCATGTCGATCTTGCGTTCTTGCGCCGTGTTGGCCACGCGGTCGATCTTGCTATCCCGACTTGGGTGATCAAGGTTCAGCGTCGGCGGGGCCACCCCGTCGCGGATCGCCAAAATGGAGAAAATCGCCTCGATCGCCCCAGCCGCGCCAAGCAGGTGCCCAGTCGCGGATTTCGTGGACGACATAGCGATATGCGGCGCGTGGTCGCCGAACAAGCGCTCCACCGCGTCGAGTTCGAGATCGTCGCCGAGGGGGGTCGAGGTGCCGTGCGCGTTGACGTAGTCGATCTCGTCCACGTTGACACGACCGTTCTTGAGTGCTGCCTGCATGGCGCGGAAAGCGCCAGCGTGGCCGTCGGCCGGCGCCGTGATGTGGTGTGCGTCGCCAGATAGGCCGTAGCCGCAGATTTCGGCGTAGATTTTGGCGCCGCGGGCCTTCGCATGCTCCAGTTCCTCCAGCACCAGCACACCGGCGCCTTCGCCCATCACGAAGCCGTCCCGATCTCGGTCCCAAGGGCGGGAGGCCTGCTGCGGGCGGTCGTTGAACCCGGTCGACAGCGCGCGGGAGGCGCAGAAGCCGGCAATCCCGAGCGCATTCACCGCCCCCTCCGCCCCGCCGGCGACCATGATTTCCGCGTCGCCCCACATGATCAGCCGGGCCGCGTCGCCAATGGCATGCACGCCGGTTGCGCAGGCGGTGACGACCGAGTGGTTCGGCCCCTTGAAGCCGTAGCGGATGGAAACGTGCCCAGACGCCAGGTTGATCAGTGCGGAAGGGATGAAAAATGGCGACAGGCGCCGGGCCTTGCCCTCGTGCACCAGCACCGCCGCTTCGTAGATGGTCTGCAGCCCGCCGATGCCCGATCCAATCATCACGCCAGTCGCGCAACGCTCATCCTCCGTCTCAGGCGCCCAGCCCGAATCCTCGACGGCCTCGATTGCGGCGACCACGGCGAGATGGATGAACCGGTCCATCTTTTTCTGGTCCTTAATGGGAATCCACTCGCTGAGGTCGAGACCTCCCGCCTGCTTGGTCCCGCGCGGCACCTGCCCGGCGATTTTGGCCGTCAGTTCCGCGGTATCGAAGGACTGAATGGCCGTAATGCCAGACTGGCCCTCAACCAAGCGTTTCCAGACATGGGGCACGCCGATTCCCAGCGGGCACGCCAGGCCCATTCCCGTCACGACCACGCGTCGCATTGCCGCCATCTCCATCACCGGGACAGGACTCCGATTACGCCGCCTTCTGCTTCTCGATGTAGTCGATCGCGTCCTTGACGGTGCTGATCTTCTCGGCTGCGTCCTCGGGAATTTCGACGCCGAACGCTTCCTCGAACGCCATCACCAGTTCGACCGTGTCGAGGCTGTCGGCGCCGAGGTCGTCGATGAAGGAAGCCTCGGGGGTCACCTTGCTCTCCTCGACGCCCAGGTGCTCCACCACGATCTTCTTAACTTTGTCGGCGATCTCGCTCATTCTTTGTCTTCCAATCCTGTCAGACGGTTCCAGTGGTTCGCGCGTGCAGCCGTGAATAGTAAGCGCTCAGGGAAGCAATCCCGGCCGCTTAGCATGGTTTCGAGCCGTGCGCCAAGGCAGCGGCACCGGTTTGACGCATCCGCGCGACACACGATACGGTCGCGCGACAAGCATGACCAAGCCAGCCAAGGGCCAAGCGCTCAGATTTTGACGGCCGAGCCCGTGGCTGCACGGTCTTCGGATCTTACGCAGCAATCGCAATGGGTCCTCGCCGCTCGCCGGAGCTGGCGATCGAGGGGGCTTCTGTTCAATCCTAGCGCTTGAACGTTTAACTGGCGTTAAGCTCTGAGGCGCATTCTGGCGGTCATGCAGGACCCAGTTATGCCCAACGCGATCGAGGCGCTGCTGCTGGCGATTGACCACCACCGTGCCGGACGGCTGTCCGAAGCGGAGGTTTTGGTCCGCACGGCGCTCTCGATCGAGCCTGACCAGCCGAGCGCACTCTACTTGCTGGGAACGCTGACTCTCGCGACGGGACGCCCGGCCGAAGCAGCGGCCCTCCTCACCCGGGCCAACCAACTGCGGCCCGGCCATCGCGACCAAGCCCTCGCCCTCGTCCGCGCGTTGATCGACATCGGCCAAGCCGGCGAAGCGCTGGAGGTGTGCGAGGGCTTGACCGGAGACTTGTCTTTCATTGAGGCGCATTTCCTCACCGGATGTGCGGCCAACGCACTCGGGCGTCACGCCGAAGCCGCGCAGGCGTTTCGTCGCGTCCTTGCCATAGTGCCGCATCACGCGCCCGCGCTGCTCAATCTCGGCAACGCCTGCATCGACGCCGACAACCTGGACGATGCCGAGGCATGCATGCACGCGGCTATCGCCAGCGCCCCGGACTTGGCGGAGGCTCACGCCAGCGTCGGCCACCTTCTCACGGTGCGCGGCCGCCCGCTGGAGGCTGTCACGTCCTGCCGGCGGGCATCGGACCTTCAGCCGGATCTCGCCCAAGCGCATTGGAACCGCGGGGTTGCGCATCTCCTCGCCGGTCAGTTCGCCGAGGGGTGGGACGCGTATGAGTGGCGCAAACGCCGCTATCCCGCTTGCTACCCGCCACTGCCAGGGTCGCAGTGGGAGGGCGAAGCACTGGACAGGAGAACGATCCTCGTGCGTGCGGAGCAGGGCTTCGGCGACGCTCTCCAGTTTGCCCGGTATCTGCCGCTGCTCACCGGACGTGGCGCGCAGGTCGTTCTCCAAACATCATCGCCCTTGATCCCCTTAATGCAGCGCATCCCCGGCGTTCTCATCGCGGAGCGGGGCCGCCTTCCATACTACGATGTCTGGGTGGACCAGATGAGCCTACCGCGGCTGTTTCACACCGGTGCTGAAACTATCCCTGCCGCGTCCGGCTATCTAATGCCCGACCCCCTGTTGGCCGAGGCGTGGGACACTACGCTGCCTTTCGGGCTTCGGGTCGGCATCGCCTGGGCTGGCAACCCGGCGCATCACAACGACCGGCGCCGGTCGCTGCCAGTGACGGCGTTAGCCCCGATCGTGGGAGCCGGCGCACGCATGCTCGTGAGCCTTCAAGTCGGGCCCCAAGCCCCGGACATCTCAAAAGTGTTCGGACTCAAGGATTTCTCGCACCAACTCACGGACTTCGCAGCGACTGCCGCTCTTATTGCCGGTCTGGATCTCGTCATCACGGTCGACACTGCAGTGGCGCATCTCGCCGGTGCCCTTGGTATTCCAACTTGGCTGATGCTGGCCCACGCTCCGGACTGGCGCTGGATGCTGAACCGGGACGACTCGCCCTGGTATTCCTCCATGCGGCTGTTTCGGCAGGAGCGCCCTGGTGACTGGGCTGGAGTGGTGGAGCGTGTCGCAACCGCGCTGACCGGCATCGTTCGCCCGTCCGAAAGCTTTCTATTCGCCCCATACCGGCCTTTCGTCGCCGACACCTCGCCAATCGGTTCGTATTGAGGTGGTCACAGCATAACCATCCCACCATTTACGTGCAGGGTAGCGCCTGTGACCCACGCGGCTTCGTCCGACACGAAATACACCACCGCGGCGGCAATGTCCGGCGATTGGCCGAGCCGGGCCAACGGGATGCGCTCGGCCAAGCGCGCCTTCTGCTCCGGCGTCAGGGCGTCGGTCATCGCGGTCTCCACAAACCCGGGCGCCACAACATTGACGGTAATCCCGCGAGATCCGACCTCTTGCGCAAGCGCTTTGGTCATTCCCACCAGCCCAGCCTTTGCGGCAGCATAGTTTGCCTGGCCGGGGTTGCCGATGCTGCCAACGATGCTGGCGATATTCACGATCCGCCCGGCCCGGCGCCGGACCATGCCCTTCAGCACGGCCCGGCAGAGACGGAACGGAGCGGACAAGTCCACATCCAGCACCGCCTCCCAATCCGCGTCCTTCATGCGCAATGCCAGCATGTCGCGGGTGAGACCGGCATTGTTGACCAAGATGTCGAGTGGGCCTGCTGCCGCCTCCGCCGCCGCCACCAGGATATCGGCCGCCCCCGAATCCCGCAGGTCGGCAGGGCAGACAAAAGCGCGATCGCCGAGTCCGGCCGCCAGTGCTTCCAGTGCGTCGACACGGGTGCCGGATAGCGCGACCTTGGCCCCCTGCTCATGTAGGGCTCTTGCGATCGCCGAGCCGATGCCGCCCGAGGCGCCGGTTACGAGCGCCGCCTTGCCGTCTAGTCTGAACATGCCACCTCCTCCTGAATATCCCGCGTCAAAACATCTTGAGCAGCATTTCGATCTCGGCAGGCGTACCAGCGGCGGCGCTGCGCGCATCGGGCACCACGCGGCGCACCAAACCGGACAGCACTCGCCCGGCCCCGAGTTCGACGAAACTATCCACGCCCATCTCGGCGCAGGCGATCAGGGTCTCACGCCAACGCACCGTCTCGGTCACTTGGCGCACTAGAAGCTGTCGGATCAGCACCGGATCGATGGCTTTTGCGGCTGTCACGTTGGCAATAAGCGGCGTCATGGGCGCGATAATCTCGACCGTTTCCAGCGCCTCGGCCATTACGTCGGCGGCTGGCGCCATCAGCGCGCAATGAAACGGCGCGGATACCGGCAGCAGCAGGGCACGCTTTACTCCACGGGCCTTCGCCACTTGGACCGCGCGTTCCACTGCGTCGCGGTGGCCGGAAATAACGACTTGCCCGCCGCCATTGTCGTTCGCCACCTCCACCACTTGCCGGCCCGTTGGACCCTCAGCGGCATCAGCGCAGATCGCCTCTACTGTCTCCAAATCCACGCCGAGCAGCGCCGCCATGGCACCCTCGCCGAACGCCACTGCCTTCTGCATCGCTTGCCCACGCAACCGTAGCAGCCGCGCGCAGGACGCGACGTTGAAGCTGCCAACAGCAGCTAAAGCGCTATATTCACCAAGCGAATGGCCTGCGACCAGGGTGGCCCGTGTTGGCAGCGCGAAGCCGCCCTCGGCTTCGACTACACGTAAGACGGCCAGCGACATTGCCATCAGAGCTGGCTGGGCGTTCTCCGTCAGCGTCAAGTCCTCGGCGGGTCCTTCGAACATAAGCTTGGACAATTTCTGCTCTAACGTGTCGTCCACCTCCTGGAATACCTCGCGGGCAGCAGTAAAGGCGGCGGCGAGGTCGCGTCCCATACCGACCGACTGGCTGCCTTGGCCGGGAAAGACGAAGGCGTGAACGGGCATGGTGTGAGTTCCGCAATAGGGCGAGGTAGGCGGGCCATATCGCGTCCGATTGGAGCAGTGTCAAATTTCGGTGCTGGATGCGCGGGGGTAGCAGTGAGTTTGCACGGCAGCAAGGCGATCAGTGCGCTGCTGTTCCGCCTCGACCTGGTAACATAATCAATCTCTGAACGCCTGGTTATCGTACCGTGCTATTAATCATCGTCGATTTCTACACAGGAACGAAAGCGCGACTGAAATATCGACCCCATATTCCTCTATAAACCTTGCCAATTACATCCCGCTTGATTTGCGAAACCAGCGTAAAACAGGTGATAGCTGAAGCTGCGGTGCGCAAAATCCTTATTGCACCGCTGACAAAAACTTAAACCTTTTGAAAATACTGGTAAGCCGTGTGCTTGAGCGATTGCCGCTCAGAACTCGTCGAATTCCGCTGAATGCCTAAAGTTCCGCTGCGGCGCACCCTAGCGACCGCCTGTCTGCCACAACCGTCGGATCGATCGACAACGCAGGACAAATGCACAGTCACAATCGTGCAGGTGGCGGGACCGGCATCGGATCCGAAGGAGGTGGACATTCGACCGGTGCCGGAGGAGCCAAATCTGGCTCTTCCATAGGAGGCCGCTGAGGTCCGCCGGGCGGTTGAATCGGCTCTGGCATTTGCAGGCTCGACATCAGCTTTTCTCCAGCGTCACGTAAGCTAAGCGCCGAGGCGCCGAAACGGTTCCACTTAAGGAAAGCGCTTAGCTCACGATTGACGAAGTCAGCCGACCTTGATGTTAGAGCTGCTGAAGTTGCTGACGCCAGCCACAGTGACGGTCGTACCATCGGCGAAGGTCAGGACCGTGCCGCCACCCAGTTGCAAGCTTGTTCCAAGCGCCGACGATGGAGTGAACCCATATCCAGTCAGCAACAGCGTATCCACGCCTACCTTGAAGCCCGATATGGTGTCGGATCCGCCCGCCTTCCCTTGTTGGAAGGCGAACGTGTCGGCTGCAATCCCCGCCACCATCAATGCGTTTCCCGTCCCGGCCGTCAACGTATCCTGACCGGCGCCCGAAATAAGCGTGTCGTTGCCGGAACCTGCCGTGAATGAGTTGCTGCCGTGTGATGCCGCGCCGCCAAATGGCCCATTCCCGGCGCCGGTGATCGTCTCATTGCCAGCGCCGGCGACCGCAACGACGTTGCCATAGCCGATTGCATAAAGCTTATCGCCGTCCGCAGTGCCCGTCATGTAAGCTGCGGGCCCATTCGGCGAATTCAGGCCGCCGATGATGGTACTGTTGCCGCCCGATCCAGCCGTGACCGTGCCACCCCCAATGCCCATCGCCACCAGGTCCGTGCCACTTCCGCGCAGCATCGTAAGCGGGTTGCTCTCGTTGCCGAACACGGTGAAGTTGCTGGAACCAGGGTTGATCGTCGTGCGGCCGCTGGTTACCTGGACGGTGTCGCTCCCGCCGCCGCCCGCCACCGAACTGCCCACGATCAGATCGGCGCCGACCGAGACGACCACCGAACTCCCGTTGCCGAGCGAAAGGACGTTGTTTCCTGTACCCATGTTGACGGTCGCGTTGCCAGTGTCGATCCGAACCGTATCGTTCCCAGAGCCCAAATTTATTCTGTAGTTGCCGCCGCCGACGCTTTGGGTGGAAATCCAGTTCGCACCGTCGCCAGCAACGATGGTTTGCAATCCAGTCGGCGCTGAAGCGGCGTAGAACGACAATCCACCACTGCCGGCCAAAACGCTTTGCAGCCCGGAGCCGCCCCATATCGAGACCGGCCCGGCGGCACTGTCCACGACCGCGGCGACGCTGTTCGGAACCAGCACGGCACCCGCTGCCAGTGTATCCCCGCCGAAGAAGACCGCACTAGCAGTCGCACCCGCAGGCGCAACCTTGCCGCTGGTGTAGTTGGACATCGTTAAACTTCCCGCCAAAATCTGGGCGTTGATGCTGGACTCCAACCCTTGCGCATACCCTGCCGCGTCGTTGGTGTTGTAATTTAACTGATAAACCTGATTGTTACTACCGGCAACGGTAACGGTTGGCATCGTTAAATTCCTTGTCTGATTTGGTCGGCTACCAAAAGTGTCTTAAGACATCGCACAGACCATGAGCAAGCGTTAACGAATGGGACCGAAAATAATTTAGGAACTGTGCTATTTCTACCTGGAGGCGGGAACCTTCAGGAAGTTGGGTTGATGAGCACTGCTTCAGGACTATACTTCCGTTGTAACCGTCGAATAACGAAAATGGCCCGCGCCACCGCTCGATAATGGGACATGTACGCCAGATTAACCCCCGCACCACTCGCAGCCCCTACCAACGGCATTGCCTGAACCATCAACTTTTGCGAGAGCGTAATGCCGTAGCGGCCCGCGACCTCCGATAGAAGCATTACCAGCGAACGCCCCTGCAAAGCCGACCGGGTGATGAAGTAGCCTGCATCGGGAGCGCCGGCTCCGCCGACTCCTCCTTCCGGACTCGACGCAAACACCATGAGGCAGGCAAGCCGGCTGTCCGCAGCCGCCAAATCCTCCCCCTTTGCCTGTGCGATATGCGCGACGCTGCGCATGATCGACAACGTCGTGACAAACACGTCAGGCACGAACCCTGCCACCCCCGCGAAGCCGGCGATCGCGCCTGACACCCCCACGATCGCCGCACCGGCCCGGCCATATCCACGTTGCGACCCAGGCGGCAGACCAAGGATGGCGATGTCGAACGCCCGTTGCAGCGCCGCTTCTGCGAGCTCAGATACGACCCCTTGTAGCCTGGGCGCCATCTTCAGCCCCTGCATCCCAATTCTGACGGGCAGAGCGGTCGCCAGCTCCATCAGGCGCGACAACATGCCGCTTCCTTTCGTCAATATTCGAAGGGCCTCCGCCAGCTCTTCCTGGTCCTCCGGAGTCAGCGGTCCCACCGGAGGCGCACTACCTTGGCCCGGCCGTACGCTCAACATACCGCTCGCACTCCACTCCATCATAAGCCCCTTTGTCCTGTTGCCCTTGTTTTAAACTTCGTCTTCCGCAGTCGTTGCCATCTGCCGGGCCAATCTCAGCAACTTTCCCCGATCGCCCACGCGGCACTCCCGATACAGCCGCACCAGCGCCAACTCGTCTCCCGCCGTCACCAGCAACCCTCGCGCCTGATCGCCGTGCAGCAAAACCTCGACCGAGACATCCAACGCCGCCGCGATCCGGGCGAGGTTGTAGCGCAACTGCCCAGCACGATCCGTTTCCCACTGTGCGACTGCACTTCGCGATACCCCCGTCCGCTCCGCCAACTCCGCCTGCGACAACCCAGCCGCACGCCTAAGGGCCGCGATCCGACCACCGACCGTCACCTCCATCAGGCACTTCCCCAAATTCCTGCGGAGTCAACCGTCACTCTCGCCTTAGTCCGATACCCGAGAGGAACGTTTGACGAACACTGTTAGTTATGCTAACTATTACGCTGGAGGAACATATGGCTCTCAAAATCCAATGGTCGGCTTACGCCGATCAGCAACTTCGACAAATGCGCGACCATGGCCAGACTTGGAACGCCATCGCAGTGCAACTCCGAGCCGGCCGCAGCGCCGTCATCGAGCGGGCGCGCTGGCTCGGCATCCCGCCCGCCCCAGTGTCGGTGCACCACCCGGCCCCGCTTCCCTGCCGGGCAGATCGTGCCTGTATGCCGTCTGGTCATCCCCTGAGCTGGGCGGCCATCACGGCAGGCACGATCCTTGATGGCGAGCCTTACCCCTATCCAGTGTTCCTCTGACCCAAACCGAAGGATGCCCACCATGATCGACCAGCGCGCGACTCTCACTCTCACCGACACACCTGCATCCATTCCGTGCAGCCTTCCCAGGCCGCGCCAGCCGGCACGCGCTCCGACGCCCCTAAGCAAGCCGGGCGAACTGTTCGATGCCGAAACCGTCATCTATCGCTTGGAAGAAGCCGGCCATACTCTGCTATCGCTTCCGCAATCCGGGCCTACGACCAAGCTGCGCCAAACCCGTCACGATTTCGTCCGCGATGCCCTGGAAGCATTCGCAGCGCCCGGCGAGGGCCGCCCAGTTCCGCCCGTTCCGTCCGCTCACCGGATCACCCGCATGGATCAAGCCTTCTCATGGATCCCTCTCATACCAAGCGATAAGGTCGTCCTACGCCGGATCGTGGGATGCCGCTGCCTTGTCAGTCCTCTTACCGGGCGTCACCTGTTCAGTTGGCGGCGTCTGGCCCGCCTTGTCAGCGCCGACCACAAAGCAATCCAGCGCTGGCACGCAAGTGCAATCGACCATATCGTTGCAACGCTCAGTATCGACCAACGGGCGGCCACGCTGTGGGATGCTGTCGGGACGCGCCCTAAACCGCATTCATTCTGACTGAGGCGCGGCAGCGCGGAGTGGCGAACGTGCCGACCACGGCGTGGTCGGCCAGCTTTCCATCGAATACCATCTTGAATTCGTGATGATCCGCGCCGACCGCGCTGCTGCTTGCGGTCACGTGCCCAGCAGCATCCACCTGCCCCGTGAGTTCCACAATTCCGTCGGCAGGCATGAACACCACCGTATTGTCCCGGAGCGTCAGTACGCTGTGGACGGCGCTCCCCTGAGGTGCGAGTTCCGGGCAGCCTCCCGCAATCACCGTCGACGATCCGGCAAAGCTGCTGCGGCCGCCATTGCCCGCGCATGCGCAAAGCGTCGTCAAAATACAAAGTCGAACAGCGAGCCTGATTGTCTTCAGGAAAGTAATCCTTGCCCAAACGCCCCGGTTCGGCATAGAGAAAGCCGTATTGTCGACCGGTGTCCACCCCAGCCAACCGTGAACGACTCCATCGTCCCATTCGGCCACTGCGACGCTCCCAGGTAGTTGGGCGAACGGACATCTTTGAGCCCTTTCTTACTTCGGTCCAGCGCTCCACAGTTGGCTCGGCGGCGACTGAGGTCGAGTAGGCCGAGGCGTCAAGGCGCTTCATGCTGAAGAAGTTATGACGCTGTGCCAAACGCACTCGCGAGTTAGTTCAGGCTCCAGCCAAACAACCACTTCCCCGATGCGCTGAAAATTTAGGAAAATTAGCTTTGCCCGAACGCCCCAACTTCTCCTACTTTCTCCATCACGCTCGCCGAGGCGCTCACCTCTTCGCATGACCCCCCTCGCGATCCTCCTCGCGGTCATGCAGCGCAAATGGAACGACGGCGACCACGATGGCGCCGCAACCCTCGCCCGCATCGCCGCCCCCTATCTTCATCCCCGCGTTCTCGCCGCACGCCCCTCCACGGATCTCGCAACCCTTGCCGATGACGACCTGGACGCCCTCCGAACTCACGACGGAGAGCGCACTTCGACGTTCAGTCCGTAGCGACCTCCTCGCGTGGGCCACCTTGGCCCTCGCCGACCGCGGGCAAACCCCAGCCCCCCCACCACCGCCTCCTGCTCGCCGAACTCGACGCCGTCGCCGCCGGACGCACCGATCGCCTCATGCTCCTGCTTCCCCCCGGTTCGACAAAATCGACCTACGCCTCAATGCTTTTTCCGCCATGGTGGTTCGCGCAGAATCCCGGTTCCTCCGTCATCGCGACGTCCCACACCGCCTCCCTCGCTCATCATTTCGGCCGCGGCGTCCGCGCCCTCATCGACCAGCACGCGACCCGTCTTGGCTACGGCCTCGACCCCGGCAGCCGCGCTGCCCACAACTTCGCGACCTCCACCAACGCCGAATACTTCGCTACCGGCGTCCGCGGCCCCATCACCGGGCGCCGGGCGGACCTCATTCTCATCGACGACCCAGTGAAGTCGCAGGCCGAGGCCGACAGCCCCGCCGCCCGCGACCATCTCTGGTCCTGGTATCGTTCCGATCTCATCACCCGCCTCAAACCTGGCGGCCGTGACCAGCCCCCATCGAGTGGTCCGGGCAGAATGTTAGTGCAGCATCGTAGCTGGGGGCGGAGGTGACCCGGTTGATCCGGGACGGCCAGGCGGCATCGGCACGCCCGGCAGCAGGACCTCCGGCG
>JAABUV010002481.1_pt1 | contig 24873 bp, 22 predicted proteins | sample 5559971 | NCBI WGS metagenome assembly JAABUV01 (sample SAMN10711881, study PRJNA513362) | rock metagenome | isolation source: Antarctica rocks | place: Antarctica: Victoria Land, Knobhead nord | collected 2015-12-19
ACCATCATCCCGCGGTGCCCACGCGCGCTGTCACGACCGAGCGATCACCCCACCGCCGATTTCGCCACCAGCATCAAGGTTGGGCTCTGCCCAAACCCGCCAGGGGCGAGCCGCCCCTGGACCGGCACATGTCCCTCACCCGCACGACCTATCCCCGCACCAAACCGGCGTAGGTCCGGCTCCCCAGGCCCCGGCGAACCCTCCGGCCTTCCTCGCCCTACCCGCCCAGCACCGAGGCCCCCGTCAGGTTCGCCACCCCCACCAGCGTGACCCGCGTGTTGTCCGCCAGCGTCAGCGTCGTGCCACCCCCCGAGACCACCGCTCCGGCCAACGCCTGCGCCGCGCTGCCCGCCGCGAACCCGATCAGCTGCAGATGGTCTGTGCCGACCTTGAAGCCCGAGATCACCTCGCGCCCGCCCGCCCCGTCGAGGAAGCCGTACAGATCCGCCCCGGTGCCGCCGAACACCGACGCCGCGCCCTGCCCGCCCAGCACGAAATCCGCCCCCGCGCCCAGCGTCACGCTGTCCTGCCCTAACCCCGCGAACACCGCCGTGTTGCCCGTGGCCCCGGCGTAGATCACCTGCGTCCCGCTGCCGGCGACCACGGTGTCCTGCCCCGACCCCGCCGCGATCAGCACGTTGCCGGAATTGCCGTAGTACGCGCTGCTGCCGCTCGACCCCGCCCCGCTCAGCGTCTGGTTGCCGGGACCCGCCAGCAGCACGTGGCTCGCTCCGCCAGTCGCGATCAGCACGTCGCCCGACCCGCCGCCCGCCAGCGTGGTCGACTGCGCCCCGGTGTACAGCAGGTTGCCGCCCGCCGTGCCGCCGTAGAACGCGCCGCCGCCGCCGAGCCCGTACACCGCCACGTGCCCCGTCCCGCCATACACCGTCATGTTGCCGGCCCCGCCCGCGACCGTGCTCGCCCCCGCCCCGTTGACGAACACCATCTGTCCCGTCGAGCCGAACGCCAGCACCGCGCCGCCCGCCTGCACCGTGCTCTGCCCGCTCCCCGCGGTCACCGTGTCCAGCGCGCCGCCCGTCACCACCAGGTCGGACCCGCTCCCGGCGAAATACGTGTTCGCCCCCGCCGATCCGGCGCCGGACAGCGTCTCCGCCCCGCCCGACGCCGCCAGCAGGTCGCCGCCCTGCGCGCTGGCGAACAGCTGGTCGCCCGCGCCGCCGCCGCCCACGGTGGTGGCGCCCGCTCCCGCGCGGATCACGTTGCCGCCCGCCGCCCCGCCGAACAGCTGCCCGCCGCCGCCCGCCCCGGACACGCTGACCCGGCCGCTGCCGCCGGCGACGCTCATCACCCCCGCGCCGCCGCTGATCGTGCTGGCGCCGCTGCCGTTCTGCACCGTGAGCGTCCCAGCCCCGCCCTGCACCGCGAGGCTGGCACTGCCCGCCGTCACCGTGTCCACCCCCGTCCCCGCCACCACCGACGCCACGCCGGCCGCCCCGGAGCCTGCCACCACCAGCGCCGCGTTCACCCCGTCGGCGAAGCGGATCGCGCCCGACCCCGCCGACGACGCCTGCGCCAGCTGCAGCGTGCCGCCCTCGATCACCGTGCCCCCGGAGTAGCCGTTCGCCGCCACGAGGCTCACGACCCCGCCCTCGACCACCAGCGCCCCCGCGCCCGAGGCGTCCGACACCGCGCCCGTCACCACCAGCGGCGTGCCGGCGCTGGCGCGCAGCAGGTTGGCGCTGCCCGCCGCCAGCATCAGCGGCCCGGACAGGCTCGCCGAACTGCCCGTGCCCTGCGCCGAGCTGTCGATCGAGGCCAGCGTGCCCCCCGACAGCGTGACCGGCCCCGACAGGACGGCGGAGAAGTCCAGCATCACCGCACCGCCGGCGCTGATCGCGAGGCCGCCGGCCTGCACCGTGCCGCCGCCGCTGATCGTGACCGCCCCGCCCACCGCGGCCGCGCCCGCCACCGCCAGCGTCGAGCCCGCGCCCTGCACCCCGATCGAGGCGCCGACCAGCACGCCGAGCGAGGCCGCCGACACATGCCCGTCGTCCAGCACCGCCAGCGTGCCCCCGGCCGCGCCCGCCACCATGCCCACGAACAGCGCCCCCGCCGAGTTCCAGCCCGACCCGGCGCCGGTGACCACCATGGCCCCCACGTCGGACCCGGTCTGGTCGTCGACCGTGCCCCCGGACTGCACCGCCAGAGTCCCGCTGCCCTGCGTGCTGCCCACCGTGAGCGCCCCGTCCGCGCCGCCGGTGCCGCTGGCCCACACGGCCGTGGGGCCGCTGACCAGCACCGAGGCCGCGCCGCCCAGCCCGATCCAGGCATTGCCGTCCGACACCCGCCCGTCGATCACCATCGAGCCCGACTGCACCAGGACCGCTCCGCCAGCGCCCTCGACGAAGCCGGTGGCGCTCACGAACAGCGCCCCGCCCACCACGTCCAGCGACACGCCCGGCGCCCCGCCCGACCCCGTCACCGCCAGCGTGCCCGTCAGGATCGGCGACGCGCCCACCACCTGGATCTCGCCCGCCACGCCGTTGCCGCCTGCGGTGTAGGTGGCCCCCGCCGACGACGCCGCCCCCGACGCCCCGAGCAGCGCGACGTCGCCCGCGCCCGGCGCTCCCCCGGTCCAGCTCGCCGCCGACGCCCACAATCCGTTCGCAAGTCCCGACCAGGTCTTTGTCGCCATGGCTCCGCCCCTTCTGGAAATCGCCGCCCGCAGCGCAGGACCCGGCCACGATCATGCCGTCCCGCGGCCGACGCGCTGGGGTGATAGCGGCGATAGGCGGCCCGGGGAATCCGTTGCGCCCATGTTTCGTGTATCCCCCACTGGCAGACCGCCCTGGCCGTCCCGGCGACGCGCCCCACCTCACACCCATGTCCAGCGCGACCCTGCTCCCCCGCCCGCCGATCCCCACCCGCCAGCGCACCCAGCCCGAGGCGTTCCTGGTGCTGCGCCGCAACCTGCTGGAGCTGTGGGGCGAGGCCGCCTACGAGGACGACGTGCTGCCAGGCCGTTTCCTCGGCCGCGCCCAGCTCATGCTCAACGACCCCGAGGGCATCCGCCACGTCCTGGTCGCCAATGCCGGCAACTACCGGCGCAACCTCGGTACCCACCGCATCCTGCAGCCCCTGCTCGGCGGCGGCCTGTTCCTTGCCGAGGGCGAGCCCTGGCGCCACCAGCGCCGCACCATCGCCCCCGCCATGGCACCGCGCACCATGCCGATCCTCGCCCGCCACGTGGTCGCCGCCGCCGAGGTCTCGGAGCAGCGCCTCGCCGACGGCCCGCGCGTGGTCGAGCTGCTGCCCCGCCTCCAGCACCTCGCGCTGCGCATCGCCGCGCAATCCATGGTCTCGCTGGAGGCCGATAGCTTCGCCGAGCCAATGCGCGCCCTGCTGTTGCGCTACGGCATGCGCCACGCCCAGCCCGGCCTGCTCGACCTGCTGCTGCCCGCCTCGATGCAGACCCCCGCCGACCGCGACCGCGCCCGTTTCCGCGAGGACTGGACCCGCCTGATCGACGGCATCATCGACGGCCGCGAGGCCCACCCCTCCGACCCCGACCAGCCGCGCGACCTGTTCGACCTGCTCGCCGGCGCCCGCGACCCCGACACCGGCCTCGGCTTCGACCGCGCCCAGCTCCGCGACGAGATCGCCACCATGATCATCGCCGGCCACGAGACCACCGCCGTCACCCTGTTCTGGGCCTGCTTCTGCGCCGCCCGCATCGGCGCCGAGCAGGACGCCATCGCGGCCGAGGCCGCCCCCTTCGACCTGTCCCAGGAAGGCGCCGCCAGCGCGATCCCGCACCTGGTCCGCACCCGCGCCTTCCTCGACGAGGTCCTGCGCCTCTACCCGCCCGCCTTCCTGATCGTGCGCGAAGCGATCGAGGCCGACACCATCGCCGGCCACGACATCGCGCCGGGCACCGTCGTCAGCATCTCGCCCTGGGTCTTGCACCGCCACCGCAAACGCTGGCCCGACCCCGACCACTTCGACGCCGGCCGCTTCGCCCCCGGCGCCACCCCGCCGGAACGCTACAGCTACATGCCGTTCGGCGCCGGCCCGCGCATCTGCGTCGGCGCGCAGTTCGCCATCACCGAGGCGGTCCTCGTGCTCGCCCGCTTGCTGCGCCGCTTTCGCGTCGAGCTGGTCGGCGGCGACAGCGTCATGCCCCGCGGCATCGTCACCACTCAGCCGGACCGGCCTGTCCGGTTCCTGGTCCGCGAGCGCTGAAGACAGCAAACAAGGTTGAGGCTCTGCCTCAAACTCCGCCAAAGGCGAGCCTCTGGGATCCACTTGCTTAAGGAATGGGTTTCCGAAGGCCTCAGGCCTTTGGCGGGTCTGGGCAGAGCCCGGCCTTGCTTCCCTAAAAGCGCTTTCAGTGCAGCTTGACCAGCGGCGTCCCCCGACGCCCGAACGCCCGCCCAACCGTGTCCGCCGCGACGTGCAAGGTCCCGTGCAGCGACTGCTGGTGCATCTTGTACAGCAATCGGTACATCATCCGCGCGAACCATCCCTCGATGAACAGGTTCTTGCCGCGCAGGAATCCCATCAGGTTGCCCACCGTCGAGTAGTGCCCCAGCGACACCAGCGACCCGAAATCGCGATACCGGTACGGCTGCAACGCCTGCCCCGCCATCCGCCGCCGCACCTGGCGCACCATGTGCGACGCCTCCTGGTGCGCCGCCTGCGCCCGCGGCGGCACGGTCCCGCCGCCCGGCATCGGCACCGCCGCGCAGTCCCCGATCGCGAACACGGCCTCGTCGCGCGTCGTCTGCAACGTATCCAGCGTCACGAGCTGGCTGATCCCGTTCGACTCCAGCCCGTCCAGGTCGCGCAAGAAGTCCGGCGCCTTCACCCCCGCCGCCCACACCACCAGCTCGCTCGCGACGAAGCTCCCGTCCGACAGCTTCACCCCCTCAGCCGTCACCTCGCTGACCCGCGACCCCGCCCGCACCTCCACGCCCATCGCCTCCAGCAATCTCAGCGTGGTGGCGCTGATCCGCTCCGGCAGCGCCGGCAGGATGCGCGGCGCCGCCTCGATCAGCACGATCCTAATGTCGCGCTCCGGGCTGATCTGCGTGAAGCCGAACCCCACCACCTGCCGTACCGTGCGGTGCAGCTCCGCCGCCAGTTCCGTCCCTGTCGCCCCTGCCCCGATGATCGCCACGTGCAACTGTCCCGGCCGCGCGCCCTCCGCCTGCGAGTTCGCCCGGAAGCATGCGTTCACCAGCCGCCGGTTGAACCGCGCCGCCTGGTCCGGCGTCTCCAGCGGCACCGCGTGCTCCGCGGCGCCTGGCGTGCCGAAATCGTTGGTCACGCTGCCCACCGCCATGATCAGCGTGTCGTAGCCGAAGCGTCGCTCGGCGGTGATCTGGCGCCCGTCCTCGTCGACGTTCGCCGCCAGGTGCACCTCGCGCTTCCCCCGGTCCAGCCTGACCATCTCCCCCAGCCGGTAGACGAAATTGTGCCAGTGCGCCTGCGCCAGGTAGTTCAGCTCGTGCTCGGAGCGATCCATGCTCCCCGCCGCCACCGAGTGCAGCAGCGGCTTCCACAGATGCGTGCGCGCCCGCTCGATCAGCGTGACCTCCGCGCGCCCGTGCTTGGCCAGCGTGTCGCCCAGCTTCGTCACCAGCCCGAGCCCGGCAGCCCCCCCGCCCACCACGACGATGCGGTGCACGCCCGGCGTCACGGCCGGCTCGCCCTCCAGGGCCTCGCGAAGGTCCAGGGCCGGCGTGGGAGAAGCGTCCGCGATCTGGTCGGGCATGCCGGCACCTCTGCAAATGATTCAGGACTGTACCGCCAGACTACACCGGCGACCGCGATCCAGGAATGAATCCGTGGCGCGGGCCGCCCCCGTGGACGCCGCCTGCCAACTCCGCCCTTGCCGCATCCGCCGGCCGAGCCGACGCCCGGCCATGCCCTCGCCCAGCCTCCGCCCTGCTCGCCTTCGCCGCCGCCTGGGTGGACGCGATCGGCCTGTTGCAGGCCGGCATCTTCGCCGGGCCGATGACCGGCAACACCACCCTACTGGGCGTGTCCCTCGCCCAGGCGAAGTGGCACGACGCCGCCTGGCGCGCCCTGACCATCGCCATCTTCGTCTGCACCGCCATCGCAGCCCGCTGGGTCGCCCGCCGGCTCCGTTCGCCGCGCTGGCCGATCCTCGCGGCCGCCGCGCTCGTGCTGACCGCCGCCCTGTCGCGCACCATGCCGCGCGACCTGCTGCTGCTTCGCCGCCGCCATGGCGTTGGCCAACTCGGCCAGCCTGCACTACGGCCGCCTCGGCCTGAACATCGCCTTCGTCACCGGCGACCTCGCCAAGGCCGCCGACGCCATCGTGGACGGCATCACGCCCGGACCGGCAAAGCAGCCCCGGTCGACGATCCCCGCCGTGGCCGCACTCTGGGCCTGCTACGCCCTCGGCGCGGCCGCCGGCGCCCTGGCGCAGGCCACCCTGCACCCGTTCTTGCTGCCACGGGCCTGGTGCCTGCCGCTTCTCCCGCCCGCCCTGCTGCTCCCCCTCAGCCTGCTCCTGCCCTGAAACCCTGCCGTCAAGCCGGAGACAAGCGGGGCTGGGCTCTCTGCCCGGACGCGCCGAAGGCCCGACTGAAATTCCTGGAAACCTATTTCCCAGGTCGTTGGCGTCGTTGGGTGACACGCGCCCACGCACGCAACACAGGGATTTATGAACTTCGCTCATGCTTGGAGGAATGAGCTGGTTCATGGCGGCGCCTGGAACGTTTTGCGCTCGACAGCCAGATACGACCCTCGCTAGCGTAGCTGAATACCACCAGAAGGTGGCCCTGGTGCCGCAAGAGCAACAGGAATAAGGGGAGAGAACGCATGACCACCATCACACGTAGAGGATTGATTGCAACCGCTGCCGGCATGGCTGCGGCCGCCCAGTTCAGCCAGGCGTGGGGCGCCAGCCCTCACCCATGGCTGCCCAGCCGAGCCAATCAGTGGTACCAGAAGCAGCCCTGGCTCGTCGGCTGCAACTTCGTTCCTTCCACCGCTTCCAACCAGCTCGAGATGTTCCAGGCCGAGACGTTCGATCCGGTGACCATCGAGCGCGAACTCGGATGGGCGGCAGCGATCGGCATGAACACCGCCCGCGTGTTCCTGCACAATCTGCTTTGGGAGCAGGACGCAGCGGGATTCAAGGCCCGTCTGGACCAATTCCTGTCGATCGCCGCATCCAAGGGCATCCGACCGGCGCTCGTGCTGTTCGACTCGGTCTGGGATCCGTTCCCCAAATCTGGACCCCAGCAGCCACCTATTCCGGGCGTGCACAACTCGCGCTGGGTACAGGCTCCGGGCATTCCGACATTGCAGGACCCCAACCGCTACCCGACCTTGCAGGCCTATGTCCAGGACGTGGTGTGGACGTTCCGGAACGACTCCCGAGTTTTGTTCTGGGATTTGTGGAACGAGCCGGACAATCCAAACACAGGCAATTTCTACGGTCCTCAGGAGCCGAAGAACAAAGTCGCGCTGGTCACGGCACTGCTACCCTCCGTTTTCCAGTGGGCACGCGCTGCGTCACCGTCGCAGCCTTTGTCCAGCGGCATCTGGGAAGGTGACTGGTCGTCGCCCATCAATTTCAATGCGACCCAAGCCGTGCAGGTGGCGAACTCGGACATCGTCACTTTCCACAACTACGGCTTCGTCGAGGATTTCGAGCAGCGTATCCTGCTCCTGAAACGATATGGCCGGCCGGTGATCTGTTCGGAGTACATGTCACGTACTTCCAACAGCATCTTCGATACCTGCCTTCCCGTTGCCCAGCGCTACCGTGTCGGCGCGATCAACTGGGGATGCGTGTCCGGCAAGACGCAGACGATCCTGCCGTGGGACTCGTGGCTACACCCCTACACGACCGCGCAAGCATTGGGCGGCACCAGTTTCAACGTGGTCATTGAGCCAGGGGAGAATAAATGGCCGCTTTCCTACAAATCGGAAGACCCAGTTGTCTGGCAGCACGACATCTTTCATGCGGATGGCACACCATACCGGACCTACGAGGCCGACCTGATCTATAAGCTGACGTCCCGCAGCAACGGCTGACACGACGCAGCATCAACACGAAGCTCGGCAAGCAAGGCAAGGGTTCCGCCCTCGGTCCGCCAGGGACTCGCCTTTGGAACCCGTTGCTGTTCGAAACCCCGACATCGCGGTCCGTGTCGCCGGCCCGAGCAGACGCGGGTCCGGGGCTGCTGGCCCGGCGGGTCTAGGGCGATCTCGCCTGCTACGCCGCCTCACGCAGCTCGGTCTCGCGAGTGAACTTGCGCTGCCGCCGCTGCATCAGATTCCACGCCAGCTTGGTCGATACCCCCGACAGCCGCCCTCGCGGCGGCAGCCCCACCGACTTGAGCACCATCCCCATGCTCCGCTCGATGTGCTTGTAGCGGTAGAAGCTCATCGCCCGCCCCATGTAGGCCGCGATGCACCGCGCATGGTCGTAGGGCACGCCCACCGGATCGTTGCCGCAATGGAACGCGAACGCCAGCTCGTCGTCCTCGGACTCGGTGATCCGTCCTGCCGCGATGCGCAGCCGCCGGACCATGCTGATCTTCTCGCGCCCCAGATACCGCTTCATGTGGTCGTAGAACAGCTTGAAGTGCCGGTACTCGTCCGCCGCGATCAGCCGGCACACCTGCTCCAGCACCGGTTCCTCGGTCGCGTCCCCCAGCGCCGTGTAGTACGACGACGTCCCCGTCTCCACCATGCACCGCGCGATCAGCTCCCCCGTGAGCGACCCGCGCACCGACATGTCCACATCGAGCGGCACCTGATAGCCCGCCTTGTAGCGCGCGAACGAGCCCTCGTAGTCCCAGCTTGGGTCCGCCAGCATCGACCACTTGCCGAGCGCGTCGCCGTGCTGCACCTCCTCAATTGCCCAGTTGTCCGTCGCCTGCCGGAAATCCGGGTCTTGCGAGAACACGTTCTTCAGGTAGATCGCGTAGTCCACGCCGTTGCGCTCCACCATCGCCGCCGCCTTCACCAGCGGCACGATCGCGGGGTCAACCTTGGACGGATCGAACCGGTCCCACGCCACGTCGTCGATCTGCCAGTGCTTCATGGACGGGACTTCCTCGCGGCGACCTGCATTCGGAACAAAACCTGGCGCCAACCGCCGCAAACCTGGATCGACCGGACAAGGCAGCACATCCGTATGTGGCGCAAACACCTGCGACGGCAAGAAAGCAAAGCCAAAGGCTCTGCCCCTGGACTCCGCCCAAGGCAAGCCCTGAAAATCCAGTCCGAGGAAGCGGCGCCGCAGCCTGGGCCAAACCTCCGCCCCGCTACGAAATGGTTTCCAAAGGCCTCGCCTTTGGCGGGTCGAGGGCAGAGCCCTCGCCTTCCTGTCTTCTTCCCGACCGCGAGTCCCTCAGCCTCCCGCCACGCCCACCATCGCCTGCGCCGCCTGCAGCCGGTCCATCGCCAGCTCGCGCACCTCGTTATCCGCGCCCGCCGCCTGGTAGGCCGCCTGCGCCTCCGCCACCCGGCGCTCCGCCGCGGCGCGATCGATCTCGGCCACCGGCACCGCCTCGTCCGCAAGCACCGTGCAACGGTCCGGCGTGATCTCCGCAAAGCCGCCTGCGACGTAGAACCGGTCGGTCGGCCGCCCGCCCTCGTGCAGCGTGATCACCCCGCCGCGCAGCGCCACCATCATCGGCGCGTGCAGCGGCATGGCGGCCAGCTCGCCGTCCCAGGCCGGCAGCACCACCATGTCCACCGGACGCTTCAGCAGCACCTTGTCCGGGCTGACAATCTCCAGATCAATCGGCATCAGCCCGCTCCCCGCCCTGCCGCGGCCCGGGTCACGCCTTCTCCTTCATGCTCTCGGCCTTCTTCACCACGTCGTCGATGGTGCCGACCATGTAGAACGCCGCCTCGGGCAGCGAGTCGTGCTTGCCGTCGCAGATCTCGCGGAACGAGCGGATCGTGTCCTCGACCTTGACGAACACGCCCGGGCTGCCGGTGAACACCTCGGCGACGTGGAAAGGCTGGCTGAGGAAGCGCTGGATGCGCCGCGCCCGCGACACCGTCTGCTTGTCCTCCTCCGACAGCTCGTCCATGCCCAGGATCGCGATGATGTCTTGCAGGCTCTTGTAGGTCTGCAGGATGCGCTGCACGTCGCGCGCCACCTGGTAGTGATCCTCGCCCACGATCCGCGGGTCGAGCGAGCGCGAGGTCGAGTCCAGCGGATCGACCGCCGGGTAGATGCCCAGCTCCGCGATCTGCCGGTTCAGCACGGTCGTCGCGTCCAGATGCGCGAACGAGGTCGCCGGCGCCGGATCGGTCAGGTCGTCGGCCGGCACGTAGATCGCCTGCACCGAGGTGATCGACCCCTTCTTGGTCGAGGTGATCCGCTCCTGCAGCGCCCCCATGTCCGTTGCCAGCGTCGGCTGATACCCCACCGCCGACGGGATGCGCCCCAGCAGCGCCGACACCTCGGCCCCCGCCTGCGTGAAGCGGAAGATGTTGTCCACGAAGAACAACACGTCCTGTCCTTCCTCATCACGGAAATACTCGGCCAGCGTCAGCCCCGACAGCGCGACCCGCGCCCGCGCCCCCGGCGGCTCGTTCATCTGCCCGTACACCAGTGCCACCTTCGACCCGTCGGTGTTGCCCTCGCCGAGCTTGATCACCCCCGCGTCCATCATCTCGTGGTACAGGTCGTTGCCCTCGCGGGTCCGCTCGCCCACGCCGGCGAACACCGACACGCCGCCCGCACCCAGCGCCACATTGTTGATCAGCTCCTGGATCAGCACCGTCTTGCCCACGCCCGCGCCGCCGAACAGCCCGACCTTGCCGCCCTTCAGGTACGGCGCCAGCAGATCGACCACCTTGATCCCGGTGACCAGGATCTCCGAGCTGGTCGCCTGCTCCTCGAAGGTCGGCGCCGAACGGTGGATCGGCATCCGCTGCGAGGACGGCACCGGCCCGCGGTCGTCGATCGGCTCGCCAATCACGTTCATGATTCGCCCGAGCACGCCAGGCCCGACCGGCATCGAGATCGGCGCCCCGGTATCCTTGACCTCCTGGCCGCGCACCATGCCGTCCGTCGTGTCCATCGCGATGCAGCGCACCGTGCGCTCGCCCAGCTCCTGCGCCACCTCCAGCACCAGCGTGCGCTCGCCCATCTTCGTGACCAGCGCGTTCTGGATGAACGGCAGCTCGCCCTCGAACTGCACGTCCACCACCGCGCCGGTGATCTGGCTCACACGACCCACGTTGTTGCGCGCCCCGGTGTCGGACATGGCTCTGAACTCCTTACCTGCGCCTTGGCGCAACAGATCCCAGGAAGAAAGGCCAGGGCGCTGCCCTGGACCCGCAAAAGGCCCCATCCCCAAGCAGGGCGGTCCTTTGATCCCCTCCACGAAGAAGGGGCAGAGGCCGTCTAGACGGCCTCTGCCCCGGAGATGATCTCGATCAGCTCCTTGGTGATGTTGGCCTGGCGCGTCCGGTTGTAGTTCAGCGTGAGCCGGTTGATCATGTCGCCGGCGTTGCGCGTCGCATTGTCCATCGAGCTCATCCGCGCGCCATGCTCGCCCGCCCCGCTCTCCAGCAGCGCACGGTAGATCTGCACCGACAAGTTCTGCGGCAGCAACCGGCCCAGGATCGACTCCTCGTCCGGCTCGTACTCGTACATCGCCTTCGGCCCGCGCGTCGCTTCATCCGCCGGCCGCTCCGGCAATGGCAACGGGATCAGCTGCATCTCGGTCGGCACCTGCGAGATCACCGACACGAAGCGGTTGTACACCAGAGTGCACACGTCGAACTCGCCCTGCGCCAGCATCGCCGCGATCCGCTCGCCCAGCTCGCGCGCCTGCGCGAACTCGACCCGCTTGATCCCGGCATAGCTGACCTCGTGCACGATGCTGCCGGCGAACTCGCGGCGCAGGTAGTCGCGCCCCTTGCGCCCCACCGTCATCAGCTTGACGGTCTTGCCCTCCGCCTCCAGCCGGCGCGCCATCACCCGCGTCATCCGTCCGACCTGCGAGTTGAACGCTCCCGCCAGCCCGCGGTCCGCAGTGATCGCCACCAGCAAGTGCACCTGGTCCCGCCCGGTCCCCGCCAGCATCCGCGGTGCCCCGGGCGACCCCGCCACGTTGCCCGCGAGCGACGCCAACATCCGCTCCATCGCCAGCGCATACGGCCGTGCCGCCTCGGCCTGGCTCTGCGCCCGGCGCAGCTTCGACGCCGCCACCATCTTCATCGCCGACGTGATCTTGCGCGTCGACTTCACGCTGTTGATCCGTCCGCGCAGGTCCTTCAGGCTGGGCACCGGCCCCTTCCCTCAGGCGACGAAGCGCTTGACGAGGCCGTCCAGGAACGACCCCAGCTTCGCCTCGACGTCCTTCTTGATCTCGCGGTCGCTGCGGATCGACGCCAGGATGCCCGTGTCGCCGGAACGCAACTCGCCCAGCATCTGCTGCTCGAATTTTCCAATTTGCGGCAGATCGATTTTGTCGAGGTAGCCGCGCGTCCCGGCGAAGATCACCACCACCTGCTCCTCCACCGGAACCGGCTTGAACTGCGGCTGCTTCAGGATCTCGGTCAGCCGCGCGCCGCGCGATAGAAGCTGCTGCGTCGAGGCGTCGAGATCCGAGCTGAACTGCGCGAACGCCGCCATCTCGCGATACTGCGCCAGGTCCAGCTTGATCTTGCCCGCGACCTGCTTCATCGCCTTGATCTGCGCCGCAGATCCCACGCGCGACACGCTGAGCCCGACGTTGACCGCCGGCCGGATGCCGCGGAAGAACAGCTCGGTCTCCAGGAAGATCTGCCCGTCGGTGATCGAGATCACGTTCGTCGGGATGTACGCCGACACGTCGCCCGCCTGCGTCTCGATCACCGGCATCGCCGTCAGCGACCCCGCCCCGAACGCATCGCTCATCTTCGCCGCCCGCTCCAGCAGACGCGAGTGCAGGTAGAACACGTCGCCCGGATACGCCTCGCGGCCCGGCGGACGACGCAGCAGCAGCGACATCTGCCGATACGCCACCGCCTGCTTCGACAGATCGTCGTAGAAGATGACCGCGTGCATCCCGTTGTCGCGGAAGTATTCGCCCATCGTGGCGCCGGTGTAGGGCGCCAGGAACTGCATCGGCGCCGGATCGGACGCGGTGGCCGCCACCACGATGGAGTACTCCATCGCGCCATACTCCTCGAGCGTGCGCACGATCTGCGCCACCGTCGACCGCTTCTGCCCGATCGCGACGTAGATGCAGTAGAGCTTCTTGCTCTCGTCGGTGCCGGCGTTGGCCTGCTTCTGGTTGAGGATGGTGTCCAGGATCACCGCGGTCTTGCCAGTCTGCCGGTCGCCGATGATCAGCTCGCGTTGGCCGCGGCCCACTGGGATCAGGCTGTCGATCGACTTGATGCCGGTCTGCATCGGCTCGTGCACCGACTTCCTGGGAATGATCCCCGGCGCCTTGACCTCGACGCGCATCAGAGTGGTGTCGACCAGCGGCCCCTTGCCGTCAATCGGTTGCCCCAGCCCGTCGACCACGCGGCCCAGCAGCCCGCGCCCCGCCGGAACCTCGACGATCGAGCCGGTGCGGCTGACGGTGTCGCCCTCGCGGATGCCCTTGTCGTCGCCGAAGATCACCACGCCGACGTTGTCGGTCTCGAGGTTCAACGCCATGCCGCGCAGCCCGACGGAGGGAAACTCCACCATCTCGCCGGCCATCACGTTCTGCAGCCCGAACACGCGCGCGATACCGTCGCCGACGCTGAGCACCTGCCCGGTCTCGGCGACGTTGGCCTCGCTGTCGAAGCTCGCGATCTGCTGCTTCAGGATCTCCGAGATCTCGGCGGGACGGATTTCCATGTCAGGCAACTCCCTTCATCGCGTACTGCAGGCGCTGCAGCCGGGACTTTATGCTTGAATCATACAGCCGGGCGCCGACGCGAACGACGACCCCGCCCAGCAGGCTCTCGTCCACCCGCTCGTCGATGCTGACCCGGCCATACCCAGCCTCGATCAGCCGCGCGCGAAGCTGCTCGCGCTGCACGCCGGACAGCCGGTGCGCCGAGGAGACCTGCGCCATCACCACGCCGCGCTTCTCCGCCACGAGGGCCGCGAACGCCACCACGACCGAGCGCAGCTGCGACAGCCGGCGGTTGTTCGCCACCACGCCGACGAAATCCTGCACCGTCTTGCCGAAGCCCTGCTCCGCCAGCACCGCCGTCACCGCGACCCTGGCCTTCTGCACGTCCACCAGCGGGCTCTCCAGCAGGCGCCGCAGCGGCTGGCTCTCGTCGATCAGGCGCCCGAGCGCCTCCATCTGGTCCACGGTGGCGTCAAGCGACTTCCGCTCGTCGGCGAAGCCGTACAGCGCCGCAGCGTATCGGTCGGCGAGGCCGCCGCCGCGGGAGAGGATCGTGACGTCTGCGGCCAAGGGAGTGTTCCGTCGCTCATCAAGGGGCGGCACCTGTGCCGATCGCGCGGCCTCTACCATGGTGGTGCAGGGCACGCAACGCCGGGCGCCCGCTCCTGCCGACGGCCTTCGGGCATGACCAGCCGGGCAGGCAAGGCCAGAGGCTCTCCGGTCGAAGATGACGGCGTCTGGTCTCAGACCCAGCGCCCGGGAACCCACGTCCAGCCGGCACCTCGCCTTTCCCAGCGGCCATGAACGAAGCGCAGATGCGGTGCCGGCTGGGCGACGTAGTGTCCGGGATGCCAGGTATAGCCGACCTGGTCTTGCAGGTAATGCCCTGGCTCCCAGACCAGCCGCTCCGGCTGGTGCGGTCGCGGCGGGATGCGCTCGGGGCGCGGCGGCGGCATCGGCCCGGGTCCGGCCAGCACCACGGACCGTGGAGCGATCACTGCCGGCGCACCGACGCAGCCGGCCAGCGCGAGGCAGGCCGGCACCAGGCACAACGACGCGGCGCGCGACGCCGCTGCGAGGAAGGTGGGTCGATTCATGTCCGCCGAGAATACCGGTTGCCGGACCCGCCCGGAAGAGGCCCGGACGATACCGCCGGAAGAGACTGCCGGAAAGCTCCGTCCTGTCGTAGGACAGGCGCCGCGCCCGGGGAGGGCCGCGCGGAGAACGCCGCCGATGCCGAGCCCTGCCGACCCGCCCGCCCCTGCTGCCCTCCAGAACACCCGCGGGCAGCGCACCGCCCCCGACAGGCGCTCTGCCGCCCGGAACGGGGCTGCGCCCGCCGATCGGGATGCGGGCGAGCGCGCCACGCTGCGGGTGCTGCTGGCGAGCCTGGTCGGCACCACGGTCGAGTTCTACGACTTCTACATCTACGGCATCGCAGCCGCGCTGGTGATCGGGCCGGTGTTCTTCCCCGGCGCCAGCCCGGCGGTGCAGTCGCTCAGCGCCTTCCTGACCTTCGGCATTGCCTTCCTCGCCCGCCCCCTCGGCTCGGCGGTGTTCGGCCATTTCGGCGACCGCGTCGGGCGCAAGAGCACGCTCGTCGCCTCGCTGCTGGTGATGGGTACCTCCACAGTGCTGATCGGCCTGCTGCCCGGCTACGCCCAGGCAGGATGGCTGGCGCCTGCGCTGCTCTGCCTGCTGCGCATGGGCCAGGGCATCGGCCTCGGCGGCGAGTGGGGCGGCGCCGCGCTGCTCGCGGTGGAGAACGCCCCCGCCGGCCGTCGCGGCTGGTTCGGCATGGTGCCGCAGCTCGGCCCGCCGATCGGCTTCCTCATGGCGAACGGCTCCTTCCTGCTGCTCGACGCCGCGCTGGGCGAGCGCGACTTCGGCGCCTGGGGCTGGCGCCTGCCGTTCCTGGGCAGCGCGGCCCTCGTGGCTCTCGGCCTCTACGTCCGCGTCAGCCTGCACGAGACCGCCAGCTTCAGCCGCGTGCTGGACCACGGCCTGCGCGTCCGGGTGCCGCTCGCCGCCGTGCTGCGCCGGCACTGGAGGCCGCTGCTGCTGGGCTCTGCGGCGATGATGCTGCCCTACGTGCTGTTCTACGTCTCCACGGTGTTCGCCCTGCGCTACGGCGTCGGCGTGCGCCACATCCCCCGCACGGAGTTCCTCGCCCTGCTCTGCCTCGCCGTGCTGGCGATGGCCGCGACCACGCCGCTGGCCGGCGCCTGGTCGGACCGCTTCGGCCGCCGCCCGGTGCTGCTCGCCGGCATGGCCCTGGCCGCGGCATCCAGCTTCCTCATGCAGCCGCTGCTGGGCGAGGGCGGCACCGGCGGCGTGCTGCTGTTCCTCGTGGTCGAGCTCGGGCTGATGGGGCTGGTGTTCGCACCGATGGGGGCCCTGCTGCCGGAGCTGTTCCCGGCCGCGGTGCGCTACACCGGCGCCTCGGCCGCCTACAACCTGGGCGGCATCCTGGGCGCGTCGCTGGCCCCCTACCTAGCGCAGCGCCTGGTGGAACAGGGCGGCCTCGGCTGGGTCGGCTGGTACGTGACCGCCGCCGCCGCGATCAGCTTCGCCGCGGTGCTCGCGCTGGACGAAACCGCGGGGAACACGGACCAGGACGACATCGCTCCGGCTGCATGAACCTGCGGCGTCAGCCCGTCGGAAGCAAGCAAGGCCAAACTTTGCCCGGGACCCGCCGAAGGCCCCCCTTCAAGCATGGAACCTCTGGAAATCCCTCCCTCAAGCAAATGGAGTTCGAAGGCTCAACCTTTGGCGGTGTCCAGAGGCAGAACCGCCGGCCTTGCCTTCGTCCAGTCCCTAGTCGGGCCGGTCGAAGCGCGGCTCGGCACGCCGCACCGCGGCAGCACGGCCCGCCGGATCGGACGCGGTGTCGCGGGTGCGCGGTGAAGGCGGGATCGGCGGGCGGCTCGGGAGCGGGTCATAGGGCGGCGCCGGTTCCGGGACCGGATCGGTCCAGTCGGTGGCAAGGTCCCGGCTCACGCCGCGATCCGGCAGCCGCAGCGACAGTGACCGCAGCTCCCCCTGAAGCTCTTCCAGGTGCAGTTCAAGGCCGTCCAGCCGCGACTTCACCCCGAAGGTGGCGAACGGCATCAGCAGGAATGCCAACGCGAACAGCACACCCACGACCACAAGCAGGGTCTGCACCCACCAAGGCACCCAGTCCGGAAACGCAAATGGCAGCTCCATGGCACCAGCGTATCACCGCGCTGCGCCAGGACGGAATGGGGGCGTCGCATCACGCAGCGGGCACCACCCGGCCAACGCGGAAGTGTCCCGCCCCAGGTGCAACGCGTCCCGCTCGCGGGTAGTGGGCCAGTGTGCCCCGAGTTGCCGCAGGCGACGTGTCAGGTGCAGGAAGGAAGCAAGGTTGAGGCTCTGCCTCAAACTCCGCCAAGGGCAAGCCTTTGGAATCCACTTGTTAAGCAAGAGGTTTTTGAAGGTCCCATGCTTGAAGCAGGGGGCCTTTGGCGGGTCTTAGCAGAGCCCGGCCTGCCTGCTGCCTGATCGCCCTGCCGCCGGCGCGGTTCAAGCTGATTTGCGACCTAGTCGCGCCACCACTTGACCGGCTCGGGAGCATTGTCGTCGAACTCCTCTGCACGGGGCTGCTTGGACCTCGCGGAAAAGCCATTTGCGGTCGGCTCTGCACCCTCCGCCTCGTTCCCGCCGACCCCCGACTCGAATGCGGGCCGGGCGTCGTGAACGACACGCCGACGTGGCGCGACGTCAAGAGCGTGCCGGGCGGCGGCAAGCTCCTCCGAGCGGACCCGCAACTCGGTGCGCAAAGCTTGCAGCTCCTGGTCGCGGGCCTGGACCTGCGACAGCGCCTGTTCGAGATCGAGCTCCGCGTGCCCCAGCCTGGTCTGCACGCCATGCAGCGTGACGGTGACGTCCTGCACCGCCCGTTCCGCAGCGTACCGGGCCGCGCGATCGCGCTCCGCGGAATCGGCCACCACCGGCTCCGGCGCGGGCATCGGCCGCTTGGCCTCGCGCGCCTCGGTCCGCGCCAGCGACAGGCGCACCACGGGGACGTCGCCATCCTGGGCGAAGCGGTGGCGACCTGCCGGGGCATGGGCCTGAGGCGTGGATCTTGGGGCACGACCAGCCCTGCCGCCGCCGCCCAGACCGAGAAGCACGTTGCGCATGTGCTCCTCGTCGCGCTTCGCGGTGTCCAGGATGTCCGGGGCGCGACCGGTCTCGTCGTCTCTGCTCAAACGTAAGGGTATCCTATGAAAGAGACGGCCGGGCATTCCCTGCAGGTGCCCGAAACTTCTGTCTCGGCGATGTCCCGGAGCAACACGGCAACTGGCAGGATCGGCACCCGGGCCCGGATCCGCCATGGACGTCGACCCGGTGCCGAAGCGCGCCAGGTACGCCGATATCTGCACAGGCGCACGAAGCGCCAGAAAGTTCCAACCCGCGCGAGGCGGGCGGATGCCAGGCCGCCAGGGTCGTTCAACCACGACGGGGCACAGACTCGAACGGAAAATCCCATACCACGATGCCAAGCCGAACGCCAGGGCACCGATGTCGAAGCAACAGGTCGGTCAACCCGCGAGCTGTGGCACCTGGTACAGGAAGCAAGGTCGAGGTCTCTCCCTCAGGCATGGGCCTCAAACTCCGCCAAAGGCTCGCCTCTGGGATCCGCTTGCTTGAGGAAGGAGTTTCCAACGGCCTCACATGCTCGGCTTTATTGATCGACCCATGTCCACTCGCAGGTGCCGATTGGAGCTGGTAAGCCCTGGTCGAGCGGTAAACCAGTTCCAGGCGTTGCAGCACGGCGAATCACATCGGTGCCGATCAGAAACCCCCTGCATGTCAGCCGACTCAGCCGGACGTGTCAGGCCGGAGGGTCCGGGCAGAGCCCAGCCCCGCTTTACCTGCTGCAATGCCTATAAATCCATGCAGGCCGACCTTGCTCAGGACGCGAGGCTGCGCTCGCGGCCCATCAGCGCCAGTCCCTCGGCGACCGACACGAACTCGCCCCCGCCCGACACGCGCCCCGGGGAGAAGCGCGCCTCGAACAGCCGCCGGATTGCCGGCATCAGCGCGGTGCCGCCCGTGAGGAACACCCAGTCGACCGCGTCCTCCGCCACGCCCGACCGCGCCAGCGCCTGGTCCACGGTGGCGGACAGCCGGGCGAGGTCGGGGGCGATCCAGCCCTCGAACTCGGCGCGGGTGATCTCCTGCTCGATCGCGAAATCCTCGTGGCGGAAGCGCAGCGTGGCGCTGGGCCCGCGCGACAGCTCCGCCTTCGCCGAGGCCACGGCGCCATACAGCCCATACCCCGCCTCGTCCTCAGATCAGCCGCGCCAGGGCCAGCAGCCGCTCGGGATGCGCGGCGTGGCGGGCCACCTCGCCGATCTCGCGCAGCATCCGCGGCGTGCGCATCATCGACAGCCGGTGCCAGCGGGAGAAGCCCGCGTAGTACTCCGGCGGCACCGGCAGGTCCTGGCCCATCACCGCGTAGGTGTCGCCCCTGCCGAGCCGGGGCGCCACCACGCGCTCCATGATCCGGGCGTCGAAACTGTCGCCGGCGATGCCGATGCCCGCGCTGCCGAGCGCCGTCACCCGGCCCGGGGAGGCGGGCGGGCCGCCGCAGACCCGGACGGGGCGCGCGCATCGAAGCGCAGCACGGAGAAGTCGCTGGTGCCGCCGCCGAAATCGCCGACCAGCACGGTGGCCGTGCCGTCCAGGGTGCGGGCGAAGCGATACCCCGCGGCCTCCGGCTCCAGCGCCACGTCGATCTCCGGCCAGCCGGCCGCGGCGAACCCCGCGCGCAGCCGCCGCTCGCCCAGCGCATCGTCGGCCCGCTCGCCGGCGAACCGCACCGGGCGCCCCGCCGTGATCCGTCCCGGCGCCCGCACGCCGGATGCGGCGCCCGACGGGGCCGCCCCGACCGGCTCGGCCCGCTCCGCCCCGCCGTCACCCAGCAGCAGGGCGCCCAGGAACAGCCCCACCAGGCGCTCCAGGGTGAAGCTCTGGCCGAACACCCGCGTCTCGGAGAAGCTGCGCTGCGCCAGGTAGGTCTTCATCGACATGATGAGACGGCACTCGCCGGGATCGTCGAGGTAGCGCTGCACCGCGTCCGGGCCGATCGCGTGCCGCAACGCCCCGCGCTGGCTCCAGAGGCACAGCACGCTGCGGATGGTCTCCACCGCCGCCGCGGACACCTCGATGCGGGCCGAGTGCAGCGCGTTGTCTTCGTCGGCCACCGCGACCACGCTGTTGGTGGTGCCGAAATCGACGCCGATATGGGTCATGCACGGGTCCGGATGGTGGCGGTGCCGGTTTTAGGAAGCGAAGGCACGCAAGGCCAGGGCGAGCCGCCCCGAACCGGCACGGGAGGGCCGGCGGCACGTCCCGCCGGTTCGTGCCGCCCGCCCAGTCCCAGGTCTCGAAAGACTCGCCTTTGGCGGAGGCCAGAGGCAGGGCCTCCGGCCTTGCTTTCTCCTTGGGCACCCGAAAACGCCTCGCTCCGCACGCAATCCTTGCACTTCGCCGCCGTTCGGGCGACGCAGGCGTGGCAGGGACCGGCGCGAGACGACGCCGGCACAACAGGGACGGCAGGGATGACACACGACCAGGAGGTGGCGCGCGGCGTCACGCTGCAGCCGATCGCCGCGGTGGCCGAGCGCGCCGGCATCCCGGCCGACGCACTGGAGCCGTACGGCAAAAAGATGGCCAAGCTTGGCCTCGACTACGTCCGCTCCGTCCAGTCCAAGCCCGACGGCCGCCTGGTGCTGGTCACCGGCATCAGCCCGACCGCGGCCGGCGAGGGCAAGACCACCACCACCGTCGGCCTCGGCGACGCGCTGTGCGCTTCCGGCACCCGCGCCATGATCTGCCTGCGCGAGCCCTCGCTCGGCCCGTGCTTCGGCATGAAGGGCGGCGCCGCCGGCGGCGGCCGCGCCCAGGTGGCGCCGATGGAGGAGATCAACCTCCACTTCACCGGCGACTTCCACGCCATCACGTCGGCGAACAACCTGCTCGCCGCGATGCTGGACAACCACATCTACTGGGGCAATGCGCTCGGCATCGAGGCGCGCCGCATCACCTGGCGCCGCTGCCTCGACATGAACGACCGCCAGCTCCGCGACATCGTGCAGGGCCTGGACGGCACGGTGCGCGAGGACGGCTTCGACATCACCGTCGCCTCCGAGGTGATGGCGGTGTTCTGCCTCGCCGCAGACCTCCCCGACCTGCAGGACCGCCTCGGCCGCATGGTCGTCGCCACCCGGCGCGACGGCAGCGAGATCACCGCGCGCGACCTCAAGGCGGACGGCCCGATGGCGGCCCTGCTCAAGGACGCGTTCATGCCCAACCTGGTGCAGACGCTGGAGGCCAACCCCGCCCTGGTGCACGGCGGCCCGTTCGCCAACATCGCCCACGGCTGCAACTCGGTGATGGCCACGAAGCTCGCCCTCAAGCTCGCCGACGTGGTGGTCACCGAGGCCGGCTTCGGCGCCGACCTGGGTGCGGAGAAGTTCTTCGACATCAAGTGCCGCCAGGCCGGCATTACCCCCTCGGCCGTCGTGGTGGTGGCCACCGCCCGCGCGCTCAAGATGCACGGCGGCGTCGCCAAGAACGCGCTCGGCAAGGAGGACATCGACGCCGTCACCCGCGGCCTGGTCAACCTGGAGCGCCACGTCGAGAACATGCAGGGCTTCGGCCTGCCGGTGGTGGTCTGCGTCAATCACTTCACCTCCGACACCGAGGGCGAGCTGGCCGCGATCCGCGACGGCATGGCGAGGCACGGCGTCAAGGTCGTGGTCTGCACCCACTGGGCCGACGGCTCGAAGGGCACCCTGGCGCTGGCCGACGCGGTGCGCGAGATGCTCAATGCCGACACCGCGCACTTCGCTCCGCTCTACCCCGACGACATGAAGCTCGCCGACAAGCTGCGCACCATCGCGCAGAAGATGTACCGCGCCTCCGACATCGCGCTCACCCCCGCCATCGCCAAGCGCTTCGAGGCGATCGAGAAGGCGGGCCACGGCCACCTCCAGGTCTGCGTGGCAAAAACCCAGTACAGCTTCAGCTCCGATCCCACCGAGCTGGGCGCGCCCTCCGGTCACGTGCTGCCGGTGCGCGAGGTGCGCCTGTCCGCCGGCGCCGGCTTCGTGGTCGCGGTGTGCGGCGAGATCATGACCATGCCCGGCCTGCCCAAGGTGCCCTCCGCCGAAGCCATCGGCCTGGACGCCGAGGGATTGATCGAAGGGCTGTTCTGAGGCCGGAGCCAGGAAAGCAAGGCCAGAGGCCCTGCCTCTAGACTCCGCCAAAGGCAAGCCTTTGGAATCCATTTGCTGAAAGGGTGGGTTTCCAAAGGCCCCTGCGCTTGGAAGAGGGGGCCTTTGGCGGGTCCGTGCAGAGAGCCCGGCCTTGCTTGCTGAAGCCCTCGACCTGGGCAGCCCTGGCCCTTGCCCTCTGGCTCCAGGGCTGCGCCGCGCGCCCATCCTCCTGCGTCGCCATGATGCCCACAGGCGACGTCATCTACGTGGTCTCGCACGGCTGGCACACCGACCTTGGCATCCCCGCGGACGCATTGCGCGGCGGGCTGGTCCGCTTCCGAGCGACCTTCCCCGGGCTGCGCACCCTGATGGTGGGCTTCGGTCGCCGCAGCTTCATGATGGCGCCGATTAAGACATTCGGCGACCTGCTGGTGGGTCCGCTGCCGGGATCGGGCGCCGTGCAAGTCGCAGGGATCAACACGTCGCCGGAGGTGGCATACCACGACGGCACGGTGGCGACGCTGCGCCTGCCATCCGGCGGCGCGGACCGGCTGTCGGCCTTCGTGTGGCGCAGCATCGGCCAGGATGGCGCAGAGCGGCCGGAGCAGCTCGGCGCCGGCTTTCCGGGCAGCGTCTTCTACGCCTCGCCGCAGGGATACTCGGGCCTGCACACCTGCAACACCTGGACGGCACAGGCACTGCACGCGGCAGGCGTGGACGTGTCGGCCGACGGCGTGGTGCTCGCGGGCCAGGTCATGGACCGGATCGGCGCGCAGGCGGAAGGCGTCTGCCGGATCGCGGCCACCACCGGGTTGGGCGGGCGCTGAGGCCATTGTCGGCCCGGCGCGGGCGGAACCAGGCGCCCTGCGTTGCCAGCCGGCTCAGGGAGCCGCCCTTGCCGGAACCTCGTCGCCGTTGGGCAGGATGACGTAGGTCGGAGCCGGGGAGGAGCCGCCGCCGCTGCCGAAGCTGGAGCTGCAGGCGGCAACACCCATGCAGGCGAGCAGGAGACAGAGAACGGCCCGCACGGGGCTGGACAGGAAGGTCATGGAGAGGCTCCTGGCAGTGACGGTATGGAACAGGCCGGCGTCGGGATCACCAGGCCGACAATGCCTGCGCGGCGGGCCTCGCAACACTGGCTTGCGGACACCCGCTGCCCTTTGAGGGCAGTGCAGCCACAACGCCCAGGGCACGACGGGACATGCCGCACGGGGCCACTTGGTCCATCGCCGCGCCGCACGGATCAGGCTTGCGGCGGCACCATGCCGACCGGCTCCACGGTCCGGACCGGCTGCATCAGAACCTCGAGCGGCAGGCCGAGCGCCGGGCCCAGCACTCCCATCATCGCGGCGCCGAGCGCGCGGCGGCGGGCGAGCACGTCGGCCAGCTCCGGCTCGGGAATGCGGGTGATGGCGGCGAGCAGACGCTGGCTGATTCCGGCCTCGCCCATCTTCTCCCAGATCGCGTCGACCGGGTCGGCCGGGGGTCCGTCCCTGTGCCGGGCCTCGTAGCTCTCCACCAGGGTGGCGAGCACGTCGAGCCGGTCGAACTCGTCGCTGCCCGCAGGCGGGTCCAGTGCGATCAGCCGCGCGATGGCGGCGCGCGCGTCGGCAAGGTCCTGCCCGGTGCGGATGGGGCGTATCGTCATGCCGTGCGACGTAGGCAATGGCCGCGCCTCAGGCAAGAGCGGAGCCGAAGGCCCGTCTGCGTCGCAGGCTGGAGCGGGCGCCTCAGCCACCCCGACCGCGGCCCTGCGGACGAGCGCCGGCGCGGTCGGGACTGTCCCCGCCAGCCCGGCGCGCATCGCGCACCGTGCGCACCCCCATCAGCACCAGGCCGCCCACCAGCAGCAGAAGCGACACCGTCGCCGGCAGCAGCAGCGCCCACCACAGCGCAAGCTGCGCCGGCGTCACGAAATACTCCGCCAAGTGGCGGCCATGGAACGCAGCCGCGAACGGGATGGTCTGGTGCGTGGCCGCCACGGAGTGGTCGGGCGCATGTCCGGCCAGCCAGGCATGATAGGCGGCGCCCAGCACGCCCGAGAACGGCCCGGCGATCGCCAGGTGCTGCAACAGAGGGCTCAGGCGGGCAAGCGAGGCCGGCAGGCCGGACGGCACGGGCGCGCTGGACATCGCGGCATCTCCGGGCGACGGGATGCACCTCAGATTGGGACGCGGGAGGGCCGGGGCCAGGGCGAAGCAAGCAGGGCCAGAGGCCCTGCCTCCGGACTCCGCCAAGGGCAAGCTTTCAAGACCCACTACCCGATGCCAGCCGTCACAGGCATCGACCTGTCAGCAAACAAGACCGGGCTCTGCCCAGACCCGCCAAAGGCCTGAGGCCTTTGGAAACCCACTCCTTCAGCAAGCGGATTCCAAAGGCTTGCCTTTGGTGGAGTCCAGAGGCAGAGCCTCTGGCCTTGCTTGCCGGACTGGTCACACCCAAGGACCATTGGTATAAGAAAAAGGTTTCCAAAGGCTCCATGCTTGGAAGAAGGGGCCTTTGGCGGGTCTGGGCAGAGCCCAGCCTTGCTTGCTGATAGGTCAATGCCCACGGCTGCTGGTGTTAGGCCGTGTGGACGGATTTAACCAACATCAGTCCGCACGCAAAACTGATGATGGCTGAGTAGCTGGTGTCGGTCTTCTCGCATCGCATGGCGACGCGTTTGAACCGCTTGAGCTTGCCTATTGCCTGTTCGATGCGCGCCCGCAGTTTATAGAGGCGCTTCGGGAAAAAGCGCCCTCTCTGCTTGGAGTTTTCGCGGCGCGGAATAACCGGTGTGATGCCGCGCGCGAGTGTCGCCGCCCGGTTGG
>JAABUV010002482.1_pt1 | contig 24871 bp, 14 predicted proteins | sample 5559971 | NCBI WGS metagenome assembly JAABUV01 (sample SAMN10711881, study PRJNA513362) | rock metagenome | isolation source: Antarctica rocks | place: Antarctica: Victoria Land, Knobhead nord | collected 2015-12-19
ATCCGGTGCAGTTCGTGTCTGCTCATCGTAAAAAGGTCCAATCTCCGCCTCCGAGATCATTCCTCGGAAGGGTAGTTTGGACATTTCAACTTTGCAGAAACCGGACATTTCAACTTTGCAGCTACACGTCCACTGTACAGAATGATCATTATCAGACGTTGCAAGTGATGCAATGGAGTGGTTTACGATGCTTTTGTTCGCGGCGATCGTTATCGGACGTTGTTTGACTACTCGCCCGAAGCCGACGGCTGCGGAGTCGCAGGAGCAGGAGACGCTTGCGAGAGTACCGCGCTCACTTTCTTCGGCGATGTGGGCTCGGCCGGAGATGATCTCCTAAGCGACAGGGGCGTCGCCGGCGCTTTGCGCGTAACAGAGTTCGTGACGCGGTTATTCAAGGAAGCTGTGTGCGTGGCAGGTGCCGGCTTCTTTGATGCAGCTGTCTTTTGCCGGTAATTGTGGAAGTTGCTTTCTTCGGAGTAGACGTCTTCTTGAGTGCCTGAGCAGCTCTCGAAAGTGAGTTTACTGCAATCGCGATGGTGTTGCGGGAGACAGGATGGCTGGCAATGGCAGGGGGCAATCGGTCTAGCGGCGACGCTTGGTTGATCCGGCTCGTCAAACGATGCTCTATGAATGAATGTCACTGATCCCATGATCCATGGCGGGCAGCCTTGCTGCTTCTTACCATAGCGTTGATCGCGGACTGGGTACCGCTGACCGGGCATCGCGGATAGAGCCGATGGAAGCTCTGCGGCACGAGTAGAGGATCTGGTCGATCGTTGCGCTTCAGTATTCCCTACTCTCTCTCCTTGACACCCAAGGAGAGTCGGGCCTACTCTCCTGTGCAACCAAGGAGAATTGATGAGCCGAGACGTGGACGTACTGCAGGGAACGTTAAACCTCCTCATACTCAAGGCCATCTCACTCGGACCGCTGCATGGGTATGCTGTGCTCCTGCGTATCCAGCAGATGTCGGGCGACCGCATGGAGATTCAACAGGGTACGTTGTACCCCGCGCTCTACCGGCTGGAGCATCAGGGCTTTATCAAAGGAACATGGGGCGAATCCGACAACAATCGACGAGCCAAGTTCTACGTCTTGAGCGCGGCCGGGCGACGTCAACTCATCCATGAGAAGCAGCGATGGGAGACCATGGCCCAGATCATCGGCGAGATCCTCGGCACGGAGACGTCGCCATCCGGAGGAATAGCATGAGCTTCAGCAGCCGGGCTGCCTCCTCCCTTCGTACCTTATTCTTCCGTGACCGCGCGAGAGACGAGGTCAACGAAGAACTCCGCTTTCATGTTGAGGAACGCGCAGCCCACCTGATCTCGCAGGGTCTTGAACCGCTGGAGGCGGACCGGAGGGCCCGTGCGGAACTGGGCGGCGTTGCAAATCAGTCTGAGCGACACCGCGAGGCGATGGGTCTACGTTTGCTCGATGAAACGCTCGCCGATATTCGTTACGGTCTTCGCGGGCTATGGCGCAGCAAGGGATTCGCGTCGATCGCTATTCTCTCGCTCGCACTGGGGATTGGCGCTACGACCGCGATGTTCTCCATCGTTTACGCAGTGCTGCTCGATATCTACCCCTACGCCGACTCGCAGCGGACAGTCAACCCGATCGTGCACGATCCCGGACAGCCCGATGACTGGAACTGGTTCGTTCTCAACCGCGCCCAGTATCAGCAGTACAAAAGCGCACGCCCGTTTGAAGATGTCTTCGGCCAGATCGGCATGAATCAGCAACTCGACGACAACGATGTGCAACAGCCGTTGCGGATCGTCGCCCTGACGGCAAATGCTTCCAGCTTCAATCGCGTTCCAGCCATACTCGGTAGATCGCTGCAGGCCTCCGACGGCGACTTCGGTGATATGCCAACGGATGTCGTCGTGCTTGGTTATAACTTCTGGCAGAAGCAATATTTCGGAGATAAGAACGTCATCGGTCGAGACCTCAAGGCCGGGTCGAAGCTTTACAAGATCGTCGGCGTTATGCCGCGGCGATATACCCTCGGCGGCACCCCGGACGTCTACATGCCAGTGTCGCAGTACACCTTTCCAGAGGCGTACATCATCGCCTTTGCGAAGCTGAAGCCGGGGGTCACGGCAAAGCAGGCGAGCGACGAAGTTGATCCCATGTTGCATGAGTTTGCTCGGCAGAGCCCGCGCATGTTTCCGAAGGAGTTTCATGCGCGTCTGCAGCCGCTTCTAGACGGCTTTACGACTCGCTCCAAGGTGCTCAAGAACTTCCCGCTGCTTTACTTTGCCGTAGGCGCGCTGCTCCTCATCGGCTGCGCCAACTGTTCGTTGCTGCTTATGGCGCGCGGTACGACGCGCATGCATGAATTTGCTTTGCGCTCGGCCGTGGGCGCATCTCGCCTGCGCATCGTGCGGCAGTTGCTGGTGGAGTGCCTCACGATCTCTCTCCTCGGTTCTGTGATCGGTGTCGCACTTGCTTATGTACTGGCGCGGCTGCCGCTGCAGCTCGCGGAGGACCTCTTTCCGAGTGAGGCGGTCATTCGCATCAATCTGCCGGTCCTTGCCTTTTCCGTTTCCATCGCCGTTGTTGCCGGCCTTTTCTTTGGTCTGCTACCCGCAATTAAATTCTCTAAGCCACAGATCTCCCAGGTGCTCCAGGCGAATAGCCGCCGGACGGTCGCGGCCGGCAGCAGAAGACCGCTGCAGGTGCTGATCGGTGCGCAGATCGCGCTGACCCTGGTCCTGCTCACGTTTTCGGGCGCAGCTATCACCGGCTTCCTGAACCTGTTGCGGTTGCCACTAGGCTATGACCCTTCGAACGTAATCGCCGTCAATATTGGCTACGAGAAAGACAGCGCGAAGACCTGGCCTGAGCGGCTCGCGAAGGCTGATGCGATCCAAGCGCAGATCGAGCAGGTTCCGGGCGTGCTCTCCGTGTCGATGGCCGACGATATTCCTCCCTCGAGTGGTGGCACACAGCAATTCGAGTTGGTCGGCGGAACATCGTTCCAACAGACTCTCGCGCGACAGACCGACGTCGGCTCGAATTACTTCACAACCCTCAAGATACCGATGCTGCAGGGACGAAGCTGGAATGCAGCCGAGGCACGCGAAGGTCTGCCCCTTGCGGTTGTGAATAGCGCCTTTGTGCGGAGATTCTCGCCGGACAGGAGCATCCTCGATCGCGTGATCCGGTTGCCGATGTTCGATATCGCAAAGCCCCCCGAAGGAATTACCTTTGCTCCTGCGTTCACCAGACCCGAGGTGCGGGTGATTGGCGTTTCCGCCGACGCGGTGAACGACGGCCTGGACAAGCCTGTGCTGCCCAATATTTACGTGAACAACGATATCGCGCTCTGGGGAGGCACACTCTTTTTCGTTCGGACCAGAGGAAACCCACACGATCTCGGACGCCCTATCGCCCACGCCATCCACGAGTTGGGCATCAAAAGCTACGTTGGCGTCTTCCCCCATTCGTTGCAGGAGATCGTTGAACGCGGACCCGCCTATCGCACGCAACGTCTTCTCGCCGTGCTCCTGGCCATCTTTGCCGCGCTCGCACTCGTTCTCTCACTCGTCGGTCTCTATAGCGTCGTCGCGTATGTTGTCGCGCAACGAACCTCGGAGTTCGGCATCCGGCTCGCGCTGGGGGCGCAACGCGCGCAGATCACCATGCTGGTACTGCGCTCCAACCTGCTCGTGATCCTGGGCGGAACCATGACCGGACTGCTGGTCAGTCTTGGCTTTCGCGGTCCCTTTCAACACTGGTCCGAGTACAGCTCCCGAAACCCATTGATCCTGCTCGCGGTCGCTGGCCTGCTCCTTCTAGCGGCTCTCCTTGCGAGCCTCGTGCCAGCACATCGCGCATCGCGGGTGCAGCCGAGCCAGGCGCTAAGGTCCGAGTAGCGAAAGGCTGTCCGGTTTCGGACAGCGAATCTCGATTCTGAACGCGGCTGCGAAGGTCATCTCCGCCAAGTCGTTGAAATCACAAAAGCACGCCATGGGCTCTGGATTGCTCTTCATCAACCCAGATGGATATCTCACGACCAGACATCCGAAAGCGCAGGATCCGCCGGAACGTCTTCGTAGGTGCGATCGCATTCTTTGTGGTCTTCGCTCTCAGCTTCTTGGTCCTGCGCCTCAAGCCCGCGATACCGACCGTGGACAGCGCCGTGTGGACCGATGTAGTCAAACGCGGTCCACTGCTTCGTCAGGTGCGGGGCCCGGGAACCCTCGTGCCGCGCGAGGATCGCCTCCGGCTCATTCCTGCCGAAACGGAGGCCACAGTCGTTCGCATACGGGTTCTGCCCGGGGCCAAGGTGGAGCCGGACACGATCCTGATGGACCTCGTGGACCCTGCGGTTCAGCAGCAGATGCTTGACGCCCAACTTCAGTTGAAGGCAGCGAAAGCAGACTATCTGAACACCCGTGCACGTCTCCAAAGCGACCTCATGAACCAGCGCGCCGGTGCGGCAACGGTGGGCGCGGATCAACGGCAGGCGCTCTTGCAGTCGCAAACAGACAAGAGCCTCTACGATCTGGGTGTGATCAGCGGGCTGACCTTTAGCGCCTCCAAAGGAAAAGCCGACGAACTGAACCAGCGCAACGACCTGGAACGAGAGCGGCTGGACCTCAATCAGAAGGCGATTCTGACGCAGCTTGCGGTGCAGGAGACGAAGGTCCAGCAGGCAGAGGCGCTGCTTGAGCTCAAGCAGAAGCAGGAGCAGGCGCTCAGCGTCCACGCGGGGATCTCGGGTGTGTTGGTAGACCTGCCGCATCAGGTTGGGGAACACGTTGCCCCGGGGACGACGCTGGCAAAGGTTGTGCAACCCGACCAGCTGAAGGCGTCGCTCAAGATTGCCGAAACCCAGGCGCGCGATATCCAGATCGACCAACCGGCGGAGATCGACACGCACAACGGCGTCATACCCGGCAAGGTCACACGCATCGATCCGGCCGTCCAGAACGGAACGGTCACGGTCGACGTAGAACTGCTTGGTGCGCTGCCGCAGGGCGCACGGCCGGATCTTTCGGTCGATGGAACTATCGATCTCGACCGCATGACAGATGTGCTTTATGTAGGCAGGCCGGCGTTTGGCAACGAGAACTCCACCATCAGCCTCTTCCGGATCTCTCCGGATGGAAAGACCGCGACGCGGGTTCCGGTCAAGGTGGGGCGTGCCTCGGTCAACAGCATCCAGGTGCTCACGGGGCTGCAGCCGGGTGACACCGTCATCCTCTCGGATATGTCGCGATGGGACTCCGCAGATCGTGTTCGGCTTCAGAACCAGTAACCGTCATCAGCAGGAAAGGACATCTATGTCTGTCGTCACCGACCACTCGCCCGACCTGATCCACATCGAGAACCTCACCAAGGTCTTCTACACCGATGAGGTCGAGACGCACGCTCTCTCAGGTGTTCACCTTTCGATCGGGCGTGGCGAGTACGTGGCCATGTCCGGACCGTCTGGCTGCGGCAAGTCGACTCTGCTCTCCATCCTGGGTCTCCTCGATACACCCACCGATGGACGGTACACGCTGAACGGGAAAGAGGTCGCGAACCTCAACTTCTCCGATCGTTCGCGCATTCGCAACCAGGAGATCGGCTTCATCTTTCAGAGCTTCAATTTGATCGGAGACCTGACCGTCTACGAAAATGTCGAACTGCCGCTGACGTATCGCTCCGGCATGCCCTCCGCGGAGCGAAAGGATCGGGTGCACCGGTCTCTCGAGCGTGTGAACATGGCTCACCGCATGAGGCATTATCCGGCGCAGCTCTCGGGAGGCCAGCAGCAGCGGGTCGCCGTGGCGCGCGCTCTCGCGGGTTCACCATCCATCTTGCTGGCGGATGAGCCGACGGGAAACCTCGATTCGAAGAACGGCGAAGCCGTGATGCGATTGCTCGCAGAGCTTCATGACGAGGGCGCGACGATCTGCATGGTGACACACGATCCGCGTTTTGCCGCTCACGCGGGAAGACAGGTGCATCTGTTCGACGGCAAGATCGTGGCCGAGGGCGAGTTGCTTCGCCTGCTGGCCGATCCGGAGCAGAATCCCTCGACAAGCTCGATGGGCGCGGAGGCGCGCATATGATGGCCGCTATCCGCCTGGCTGTACGCAGTCTGCTCGGCTCGCCGGCCTTCACTCTTACCGTAGTCGCAACGCTTGGCATTGGCATCGGGCTAAACGCGGCGATCTTCACCGTCGTCGACTGTGTGCTGCTGCGGCCCCTTGGATACCACGACGCCGATCGCATCGTTGCCCTGCGAACGCACTTCATGGAGGAAGGAAGGTCGATCCCGCGGCTTGGCGGTGGCGACTACACCGACGCTGCTCAGCAGATCGCCGGGCTTGAGGCGACGGCGTACTTCAACAGCTATCCCGACGGCGTCAAGCTGGAAGGAGCGTCACTTTACGTGCCCGTTGCGCAGGTAAGCCCGCGTTTCGCCGAGATCATGGGTGTGCAGCCAATCGCCGGCCGGCTCTTTCGCTCCTCGGACGAGGATGGCACGGACGTGCTGCTTAGCGCCGAGTTCACACGCGCTCACTTCGCTTCCGCCGGGGCCGCCATCGGGCAGCTCATCACGTACAACGGCGCTGTTCACAGCGTGGTCGGCGTCCTACCTTCTGGCTTTTCCTTCCCGGACAAGACGGACATCTGGTTCGAGCGCTCTGCGCAACCCACCAACGCCCACCGCGATTCCTACAGCGAGCATGCAATCGGCAAGCGCCGAGCCGGCGTGACGACCTCGCAGTTGAACGCGGAGCTTGCCACTTTTTCTGCGAATCTCCGCCGGCAGTTTCCCGAGGACCATAACAAAGGTATTGAAGCCGTCTCGCTCCAGGAGCAGCTGGTCGGATCCGTTCGTCCACTCCTTCATCTTCTGATGGGAGCGGTCCTTGTGCTTCTTCTGATCGTCTGCGCGAACGTGACGCACCTGCAGCTGGTTCGTGCGATCGGACAGGGGCGGGCCGTGGCCGTTCGAACTGCGCTCGGAGCTTCGCGCCGGGCCCTTGCTGCGAATGCGCTGATCGAGACGTCCTTGCTTGCGTTGGCCGGTACCGCGGTCGCGGTCCTTCTTGCTGCGCCGTCATTGCGTCTTCTGATCCTGCTTGCCCCGCCTGAGATTCCTCGCCTGTCTGACGTGCACCTCAATGTAGACGTCCTTCTGCTCTCTCTGCTGATTACGCTGGCAGTGATGGTCGTTGCGGCCATGCTGCCGATCTGGCATTCCTGGCACGTCGATCCCGCCTCAGCCTTGCGCAGCGACGCCTTCCGGGGAACGGAGAGCCGCAGATCTCTCCGGCTTCGCAACGGATTCATCGTCGCGGAGGTCGCGCTCACACTCACGCTGTCCGTCTCCGCACTTCTGCTCACGCATCAGCTGATCGCACAGTCGAAGCAGAATTTAGGCTTCTCGCCTGAGACGCTTCTGACACTTGACGCTCACGCGATAAGCACCTCGCCAGACCCCGTCGCCGCGGATCAGTCCCCGAAGGCGCGGACCGCTCTCAAGCAGGCTGATCTGGATTTCGAACAGGCCAAGCTCAACACGCTCGATGGGACGCTGGCCTCGGTGGCGGAGGTTCCCGGGGTTGAGTCTGTGGGCGCAATCTCGGGTGCGCCGATGGGATTTGGCGGGTCGGACGTTGGGTATGCAGTTCGGGGCCGCCAGGTCTTCGCTCCCGGCGCTCATCTATCCCACGCCGTGTTCCGTCCAATCACTCCCGGTTTCTTGGACGCGATGCAGATCCCGCTGTTGCGCGGAAGAGCTCTGTCGGCAGCAGACCGTCAGGGATCGCCCGCTGTTGTCCTGGTCAACCGGGAACTCGCCCGGCAGGTCTTTCCCGGAGAGGATCCGATCGGGAAGCAGATCATGTGCGGCTACGATGCCAACACCTCTGCCTCCTGGCTCACCATCGCCGGCGTGGTCGGAGACATCCGCAACGATTCGCCCGCCGAGGCACCCACGCCCACCATCTATGCGCCGGTGGCCCAACATCCCAATCCTGCGTCCGACATGCAGATCCTTGTGAGGACGCGGACCGATCCCGCGGCAATGGTGGAGACACTTCAACACCATTTGAAGCAGACGCATCCCGGAGTGGCGATCAAGGGAACAACGATGCGCGAAAACATAGGCGAGACGCAGCGGGCCGAAAATTTCGCACGCTGCTGTTCGGCAGCTTCGCCGGTGTCAGCATCCTTCTCGCCGCCGTCGGCATGTACGGTGTCACGGCGTATACCGTCGCACAACGCCGGTTCGAGTTTGGCTTGCGCATGGCGCTCGGAGCGAATCGCGTGCAGCTACTCGGCCTGGTGCTGCGCAAGGCGATCTCGGTGGCGCTCATCGGCATCGGCGTTGGCGTTGCCCTGTCGCTCGCGGTTACGCGAGTGTTTGGAAGCGTGGTGGGCAAGCTCCCGGCCTTCGACGCCATCGCTTATGCGTCAGGGGCGCTCTCGGTTCTTCTTCTTGCCGTTCTGGCTACGCTTCTGCCGGCACGCTCTGCGGCCAGCACAGATCCCATCCACGTCCTTCGCAGCGAGTAAGAGACATCGACAGGAGACATCGCCATGACTTCGTTGCAGCAGGACATCCGCTACACGCTGCGCCAGCTTCGACGCGCACCTGTCTTCAGCCTCGCCGTCGTGGGTACGGTCGCGCTCGCCGTCGGCGCCACCGCTGCCATGTGCGGCATCCTAAGAGCCACACTGCTTCACCCCCTGCCCTACCCGCACCCCGAGCAACTCGTAGAGGCCGGCGACCAGAACCTCCGGGGTTTTAAGGCCAACGGCCTCACGTCGGTGCTGCGCACCGAAGACCTCGCTCACCTCACGGCGAATGGCCAGCCACTCCTTTCGAGCCTCGGCTTCTTCTACTCCGACGACTCCACCCTCACTGTTGACGGGCAGACCCCGCTGCGCATTCCCGCCACCGGCGTCTCCGGCGCCTTCTTCTCGACGCTGGCGGCCCCGGCCCTGCTCGGCCGCACTCTCACCCCCGCCGACGACATCCCCAACGGCCCGCAGCTCGTGATCCTCAGCTACCATCTCTGGCAGACCACCTTCGCCGGCGACCCGCACGTCGTCGGCCGCATCGTCCGCCTCGGCACCGACCAGGCCACTGTGGTCGGTGTCATGCCGCCGCACTTTGACCTGCCCGCAGGCACCGATCTCTGGCACCCCGGTCACATCTTTCCCCGGTTCTTTGGCAGTTATCGCGGTGACGGCAGCCGGTTTCTCCAGGTAATCGCCCGGGTCGATCCCTCCGTCACCATTCAATCCCTCCGCGCCGCCACCACGCAGCTTGCCGGCCGGCTCGCCGCGACCTACCCCGAGACCGACGCTGCATGGGGATTCACTATCACCGACCTTCGCACCGGCCTGTTCGGCGAGTATCGCCAGGTTCTTCTCCTGCTCGCGGCCGCGGTGGCACTCGTCCTGCTCGCGGCTGCCGTCAACATCGCAGGCCTCCAGCTCTCGCGCAACGCCGCCCGTCGCGGCGAGTTTGCCGTCCGCACCGCTCTCGGTATCACCCGCGGCCGGCTTGCGCGCCTGCTCGCCGTCGAAGCCCTCACGCCGGTCCTCGCCGGGGGACTCGTCGGCATCGCGCTCGCCATGGTTGTCCTGCGCGTCGTCGTTTCGCGCCTTCCGCCCGCGCTCGTCTTGATAGACCGGCCTCGCATAGATCTCCCCGTCTTCGCGATCTCGCTCGCCGTGGCGGTTGCGGTCGGCCTGCTCACCGTGGCCGCTCCCATCCTGCAAAATACAGCGATCCGCCATGCCACCTTCGACCGCACCGTCTTAGGCCGTACCCGCACCCTGGGCCGCGGCCTCTCCGCCCTGCAGATAGCGCTCGCGCTTGTCCTGCTCACGCTCTCCGCCGCCGTCCTGCTCAATCTGTACCGCCTACTCACGACACCGCTTGGCTTCGATCTCAGTCGCGTGCAGACCTTCTCGGTCGATCTCCCCTGGGGCGCCGACCCCGCCAAATCGCACCGCCTCTACTCACGGCTTGAAGACACTTTCAGCAACCTTCCTGGCATCGAGAGCGCCGGCTCCATCACCGCGCTGCCCCTCTCCAACTTCAGCCTCCGCCGGCACTTCGACATTGCCGGGCAGTCGCCCACAGCGAACCACGACACGATCGTCGCCGAGGCGAACACCTTCAGCCCCGGTTATCTTCATACACTGAGGATTCCGCTGCTCGCTGGAAGAACGTTCCAGGCGCGAGACTTCGAGCCCAACGCCCCGCGCGTCCTGGTCGTGAATCGCACCCTCGCGGACCGCTACTTCCACGGTACGGATGCCATCGGCAAGCATCTGCAGACCTCCTCAGCGGATCTGCATATTGCACCCGGCTCGGACAAGGACCTTGTTGATGCGGGCGAGATCGTCGGCATTACCGGCGACATTCGTGGTTCAGGAGGTCCGCTTGACCGAGCTGTACAGCCGGAGATCTATTCACCCGAGGATGGCGGCTGGCCACACATGCAGTTCGCCCTCCGCTGGGCTCCACAGACTTCCGTCGGCAGCTCCACCGCAGACGCCGTCCCCGATCCTGCCTTTCAGGCCCACATCCGTAGCGTCGTCACCACGCTCGATTCGACCGCCTCTCCCGGACACTTCACCACGCTCTCCACCACGCGCGATCGCTCGCTCACCGAGCCCCGCCTGAACGCCGCCCTGCTTAGCGCCTTTGCCGGCCTCGCCCTCCTGCTCGTCGTTATCGGCGTCTATGGTCTCGTCGCCTTCGATGTCGCCCAACGCACCCGCGAGCTCGGTCTCCGGATCGCGCTCGGTTCAAGCCGCGGCGGTGTGCTGCGATTGCTGTTGTTTGAGTCCGGGCGCGTGCTCGCGATCGGTCTGGCCGCCGGTCTTGCGGGAAGCTGGTTGGCCAATCGTCTGCTCTCCGCGATCTTCTTCGGAACGCCCGCTCAGATACCCGCGCTTATTCTCTCGACGGCGGTCCTCGTCTCCGCCGCCGTCCTTATCGCAACGCTCGTCCCCGCCCGCCGTGCCGCCGCCATCGATCCCATGCAAGCCCTCAGAAGCGAGTAGGAGACGCCATGCTCATATCCAACCTGTCGAACGACCTTCGCTACACGTTGCGCCAGTTTCGCCGGTCTCCAGGCTTCACCATCACCGCCGTTCTTACGCTAGCGCTTGGCATCGGCGCTGCGACCACGATGTTCAGCATCGTCCGCAGCAGTCTTCTCGCTCCGCTCCCCTATCCCGCGCAACAGGAACTCGTCGGTGTAGCCCTCTCTACCGCAGGTTCTGAGGCCAATAATGAGCAGACCGGAGAGTCGGCGGATTTCCTTCTGAGCCATGCCACCAGCTTCTCCAGCGCCGGTGTGGCGGATGACGGTTCGCTGGGCCAGAACTTCTCCATCGGAGACAACCACCCTCGCGCGATACGCTCGCTGCGTGTCTCTGTTGACTACCTACCCACGCTCGGCGTTGCTCCTCTGCTCGGCCGGACTTTTACCAGTCGGGAGGATCTTCCTGGAGCAGCCCCAGTGGCAGTTCTCAGCGAAGGGCTGTGGAGGAGCAGTCTCAATGCAGATCCAAACGTAGTTGGTCGCTCCGTCCACATCAACGCCGACCCCTACACCGTAATCGGCGTGATGCCCGGATCCTTTACCACCCTGGATTCGCCTGATCTCTGGCAGCCTCTACACCTTTCCCCCTCGGATTCGGGATATCGCGGCGACAACTTTCAATTCATTGGCCGTCTCAAGTCCGGCATTACCTTTATGCATGCCGTCGCGGAGCTGGGTCCGCTGAGCGCGGCTTTCCTGCGCCAGTTCCCCAACTATCTCCATTGGGGCCCCCCCGGGACGCCACCCATGCACGAGAACCTATGGCCTCTGCAGGCCGTCTATGTCAGCTCCGCACGCTCCAGCCTGCTCCCGCTCGCCTTTGCCATACTTGCGGTGCTGCTGGTTGCGTCTCTCAATCTGGCCGGTCTTGTCATGGCGCGCTCCGCCGTACGCCGTCAGGAGATTGCTGTCCGCAGCGCTCTGGGCGCGGGTCAGGGCTCCGTTCTCCGCCTCCTGCTTACGGAGAGCCTCGTCCTCGCGTTCTCCGGTAGCATCCTTGGTCTTGGCCTGGCGCGCCTCGCACTTCCTATCCTGCTGGCGTCGAGTCCGCTCGATCTTCCCCAACTTCGCAGTGCAGGAATCGATCCACTTGCCGCGTTGTTCACCCTACTCCTGGGCGGCGCGACGATGCTGCTCTTCGGTCTTCTGCCCGCGCTCGGAGTCTTTCGGACGTCCACCTCCTCCAGTCTCGGAGGTGCGCGAACCGCAGGCGCTGCAGCGTCGCAACAGCGGCTCGGCCGCATTCTCGTCGTCGCACAGGTCGGCTTGGCGACCATGCTGCTCTCCGCCGGCGCGCTTCTGCTCGGCACATTCCTCAAACTGCGATCCGTTCCGTCCGGTGTCCGCCCGGAGAACCTGTCTCTCCTTCAAGTGGATCTGAAAGGAACGGCCTACCACTCCAGCGCACATACGCAGCAGTTCATCGCGGCTGTGGAGGATCGTCTACGCAGCATTCCGGGAGTGGATCAGGTAGCGACCGTGAACGGCATTCCGCTCGATCGCGGCCTGAACAACGGTGGATACCCTGCCGGTCGCAAAGAGCTCGCCGGCCTGGTCCAGACCCGCTTCGTTACACCCGGATACTTTCGCACCGCCGGGACAGAGCTGCTAGCCGGCGCTGACATCTCCGCTTCCGACACGGCAAAGAGCCAGCCAGTCGCTCTCATCAATCAGCAAGCCGCAAAGCTGTGGTGGCCAGGTCGCGCTCCGGTCGGCGAGTACGTCGTCGATGGCGGCGCCGCGCCGCGGCGGATCATCGGCATCGTCGCCGATGCTCGTGACCGGACGCTTGCCGACAAGGTGTACCCGACCGTATATCTTCCGTACACTCAGGCCTCCGACGACACCATCAAGACCATCAACGGCTGGTTTCCGACAACCTTCCTGCTCCGAACGCCTGAAGTCCGCTCCCACGCGGCCGACCAGACCGCGATCGCTGCTGCTGCGACCGCCGCGGTCGCGGCTGCCGACCCCGAGGTCTCCGTTGCCCGGTTCGCTCCTATGCAGAGCCTCATCGATCACTCCATCGCCGCTCCTCGCTTCTTCTCCTGGCTTGCGGGCGCCTTTTCCGGCTTCGCTCTACTGCTTACGGTGATCGGCATTTTTGGTCTGCTTAGCTATCAGGTCGCCTCACGCACCCGTGAGATGGGTGTGCGCATGGCGCTTGGCGCAACCCGAGCCAATATCCTGAATCTCGTTCTCTGGAAAGGTTTGGGTCTTACCGCGATTGGTCTGCTGCTCGGAGTCCTAGGCAGCATTGCAGTGCGCGGTGTTCTGACCGCTCTGATCGCGGACACCGCCCGCGTTGATGCCATGGCCGCCCGCTTCATTATCGCCAGCCAGACCGCATCCATCGCCATCGCCGCATCCGCCATGCTCCTCTGCGCCGCAGTTGCCAGCCTCATCCCGGCAAGCCGCGCCGCGTCCATCGAGCCCACCGAAGCCCTTCGCGCCGAGTAAGGAGCCCCATGAACGCCCTCTTGCAGGATCTTCGCTTCGCTCTCCGCCAGCTCCGCCGCTCACCCGGTTTTGCGATCACGGCAGTCCTGACGCTCGCGCTCGGCATCGGCGCCAACACCGCCATCTTCTCTCTGCTCGATCAGGCGCTCCTTCGATCGCTGCCCGTGCGCGACCCCCAGCAGCTCGTCATTTTAGAAGGCACCGGTGACGCCTGGGAGGGGCACTCGAGCAGTCATGGCGGCGACCAGCAGGCCTATTTCTCCTATCCCATGTACAAGGACCTGCGCGATCGAAACCAAGCCTTTGAGGGTCTGATCGCGACCGCCCCGGCCGACATAGGCTTTGCCCGTAACGGCGTCTCCGAGAACAGCAAGGCGGAGATCGTCAGCGGCAATTACTTCACCGTGCTAGGGGTGCAACCCGCGCTTGGGCGCCTGTTCACCCAAGGCGAAGATACAGCCGCAGCCGCCGATCCGGTCGCAATGCTCAGCTACGACTTCTGGCGGGACCATCTCGGCTCCGATCCCACGGTTGTCGGTGCAGCTGTGTCCATCAACGGTCATCCCTTCCAGATCGTCGGTGTCACTTCACCCGGTTTCCGCAGCGCTGTCTGGGGTGAGACGCCCAGCGTCTTCGTTCCCATGTCGATGCTGGATGAGATCGTTCCCGGTAAGGGCCAGCGCCTCATCGACCATACCGATCGCTGGATGAACATCCTCGGCCGGCTAAAGCCAGGCGAATCGCTCGCAGGAGCCGAGGCCGCTACGCAGCCGCTTTGGCATGCGCTCCGTGCCGAAGAGCTTAAGGCGCTTGGCACCAGGTCCCCACGTTTCACCGACGAGTTCGTCACCACCAGCCGAATCCGCGTTCTGCCTGGAGCGAAGGGGTTCTCGTTCCAGCGCGGCGACTTCCAGAGACCGCTCCTTGCCGTCATGGCGATGGCGATCCTTGTTCTCCTGATCGCCTCGGTCAATGTCGCCAGCCTGCTTCTCGTGCGCTCCGCCAGCAGAATTCGCGAGTTCTCTCTCCGTTATGCTCTCGGCGCGGGTTCAGCGCGTATCGTACAGCAGCTGCTGCTTGAAGGTCTGCTTATCGGCATCTCCGGGGGCTTCGCTGGTATGCTCCTCGCGCCTGCGGCCATCCGCGCCCTGCTTTACCAGATGGCGGGCGATCAGACCAACGTCGCCTTCACTCCCTCTATTCACGGACGTCTTCTCCTGTTCAACTTCGTCGTCGCACTCGCCGTCAGCGTCCTGTTCAGCCTTGCGCCGACGCTGCAGTTGCGTCGCCCCGATCTCACGCTGGCCATGCGCCAGAGCACCGGCACCAGCAGCGGATCCCTGCTCAGCTTCCGCCGCGTCGTCGTCTGCCTACAGATCGGCCTCAGCGTCCTGCTTTTGGTGGGCGCGGGCCTCTTCGTCCGCACCATGCAGCGGCTTCGCGCGGTGGACGTCGGCTTCATCACCACGCATCTGGTCACCTTCGGCATCAACCCGAAGTTCTCCGGCTACGCTCCCGCCGCCATTCCCGCTCTGCACCAGCGTGTCATCGACATGCTCTCCGCCCTGCCCGGCGTCCAGTCCGTCGCCGCCACGGATGATCCCGAACTGGCCGGCAACGGACAGGGCGGCAACGTCACCGTCTCCGGATATACCGCACCTCCAGACGAACAGTTCGACATCGAGGAGCCCTACGTCAATCCAACCTACTTCTCCACCTTCAGGATTCCTCTTCTGACCGGCCGGCCCTTTACCGACGCAGATGCCGCCGGTGGACAGCTTGTCGCGATCGTGAACGAGACGTTCGCAAAACATTTCTGCGGCTCCGCCCAGGCCTGCCTCGGTCGGCAAATCGCCAGCGGCGCCGGCAATCACCTGAAGTTCAACACTGAGATCGTCGGCGTCGCACGCGATACGAAGCACGAGGGAATCCGGCAGGGAGTGAATCCGACCCTCTTCCGGCCGCTCAGGCAATCGTCGAATCCCGAGCGCCTCTTTCTCTACCTCCGTACCTCCGCGGATCCCGCACAGTTCCTTTCTACCGTCCGCCGTGCCATGCAGCAGATCGACCCGGCCCTTCCCCCGGCCGACCTCCGCACCATGGAGGCGCAGATCGATGACAGCCTTTCAAGCGAGCGCATGATCGCCCTCCTGGCAGTCTCCTTCGGCATCTTGGCCACACTTCTCGCCGGGGTAGGTCTATACGGCGTTCTGGCCTACTCCACCGCGCAACTCACCCGCGAGATCGGCATCCGCATCGCCCTCGGTTCGAGCCGTCTCGCCGTCTCCCGCATAGTCGTCGCGGACGTCCTCCGGCTCGCCGGCATCGGCATCGCGCTTGCGCTTCCCGTCGCATTTGGACTAAGCCGGCTGCTCCGAAGCGAGCTCTTCGGCGTCTCTCCCGCCGACCCCGTCACCCTCCTTTGTGTGGTTCTGCTCATTGCCTTGGTCGCCCTTGCCGCCGCGCTCCTCCCCGCGCACCGCGCCGCCTCCGTCAGCCCCACCGAAGCCCTCCGCACCGAGTAAGCAGGAGCAAACGATGAACACGCTCATAAGTGACGCACGCTACGCTCTCCGGCAGCTCCGCCGTTCACCGGGCTTCGCTGCAACCGCGATTCTGACACTCGCACTCGGCATCGGCGCGACGACGGCTATCTTCACCCTCGTCTATCAGGTTCTTCTCCGCTCGATCCCAGTCTCCCACCCCGAGCAGCTCTACAAAATCGGTAGGCGGATCGCGTGCTGCGTGGATGGTGGCGGGCAGAACGACTGGCGCATCTTCTCTTACGACTTGTACCGCCAGCTCCGCGATCACACCGCGGGTACCGACGGTATGGCCGCCATCCAGGCCGGCGCCAACGACGTGAGCGCACGAAGCGAAAAGGAATCGGCCGTACAGCCGCTCAACGTCCGCTTCGTCTCCGGCAACTACTTCTCCTTTCTTGGCGTGCGCACCTTTGCCGGTCGCCTGCTCCGCCCTGACGATGACCGCGAGGGCGCAGCCCCCGTCGCTGTGCTAAGCCACACCATCTGGGTCTCCAAGTTTCATCGCGACCCGAACCTCGTCGGCAGTACGCTTCTGCTCACCGGCCATCCCGTTACGGTCATCGGCATCACCGCCGAGGGCTTCCTTGGGGAACGCAATACTGGCGACCCCGCGGGCGTGTGGATGCCGATCGCGCAGGAACCCCTGTTGGACCCGGAGCGAAGCCTGCGCAACTTTCCCAACGATCACTGGCTCGACATCCTCGTGCGCGTTCACTATTCGAACGCCATACCAGTAATTGAAAAGTCTCTACAGCTCCAACTGCTTCAATGGATTCGCGCCAATCGCAGTCCCGGCGACAACTATACCGACGCCGATATTGCCCGGCAAACCACGGAGCTCACCCCCGCCAGCGGCGGCATCAACGACCTCCGTGATCAATACGAGAAGAGCCTCAAGCTCCTTCTCCTCATCGCTGGCGCTGTCCTGCTCATCTGCTGCGCCAACCTCGCCAACCTCATGCTCGTCCGGGCGATAGCCCGGCGACAGGAGATAAGCGTGCGCACCGCCTTGGGCGCGCCCAGAGGTCGGCTCATCCGCAGAATGCTGGTGGAGGCCATCGTCATAGCCCTTCTCGGTGGTGCCTTGGCTGTTGCCGTTGCCTACGCCGGCGTACGTTTCATGCTCGCCCTCGCCATGAAGGGCGTCGAGGTCGACCCTCTCAGCGCCAGCCCGTCCTGGCCCGTTCTGCTCTTCGCTCTCGGTATCTCGCTCATCACAGGTATCCTCTTCGGCACGGCACCCGCCTGGATCGCCACCCGCACGAACCCGGTCGATGCCCTCCGCGGAGCCAATCGAAGCACTGCCGATGCCGGCGCCCTGCCACAGCGCATCCTGGTCATCCTGCAGGCGGCGCTCTCCGTGACCCTGCTCAGCATGACCGGACTCCTTATCACCAGCCTGCGCAAACTGGAGCACCAGAACTTCCACTTCCAACCCGAGGGACGTCTCATCGCCTTTATCGACCTGCAGGCCGCCGGCTACAAGTACGACCAGCTCGCCGGCCTTTACCGCCGACTCGACCAGGCCTTCGCCGCCTTGCCCGGCATCCAAAACTTCGCCTACGCCACCTACGGCCCCATGGCATTCGACAACTGGGGCACAGGTGTCGCGTTGCCGGGAGGAGATCCCTTAGCGCAGAACTACGCCAGCTACACCGCCATCAGCCCGCAGTTCTTCGATGCCGTCGGCACCCATGTCCTTCTCGGTCGCGGAATTACTGAGCAGGACAGCGCCACCAGCACCCATGTGGCTGTCGTCAACAAAACTTTCGCCGACAAGTTTCTGAGGGGCAAACCGCCTCTCGGTGAGCACTTCGGCACAGACGCTGCCATGATCGGCGAGTACCAGATCGTCGGCGTCGTTGAAGACACCAGATATGGCGACATCGCCGACAAGATACGGCCGATGTTCTTCACACCGATCACACAGATCTCGACATATGAGGCTATCAACGCTCCTGCCTCCATCAAGGAGCAGGACACAAGGGAAGCGCGGTTCGAGCACTTCGCCTCCAACCTCATCGTTCACTACCAAGGCGACTCGGCAGTCGCAGCAAACACAGTCCGCGCCACTCTGCACAGCATCGATCCGGGCATCCCCATCCTTCGCCTGCTCACCTACTCCGAGCAGCTCAGCAGCTACTTCACCCAGCAGGAGCTCGTCGTTCGCCTCACCACCATCTTCGGCGCGCTCGCCCTCGTGCTCGCCTCAATCGGCCTCTACGGCGTCACCGCCTACGGTGTCGCGAGGCGCGTGCCGGAGATCGGCCTGCGCATGGCGCTCGGTGCAGACCGCGGCAATGTCCTGCGTCTCATACTCCGCGGCGCTATGACCCAAACTCTCATCGGCCTCGCCATCGGCATCCCCGCCGCTCTCATCGCGGGTCACGTCCTCGAATCCCAGCTTTTCGGCTTAGAAGGCCACGACGCCCTCACCCTGGTCAGCGCCTGCGCCGTGCTCGCGGTCAGCGCGGTTGTGGCCAGCGCTATTCCCGCCCATCGAGCCTCCACCATTGAACCCGTGAACGCGCTTCGCTCCGAGTAACGCATCACGAAGAAGAGGACCCATGATTGACCTCCACCACCTCGAACGCAGCTACAAGACCGGCCACACCGAGACCTTTGTGCTTCGCCGGATCGATCTCCATATCCGCGAAGGGGAGTTCCTCACCATCATGGGCCCGTCCGGCGCAGGCAAATCGTCGCTGCTCAACATCCTGGCCATGCTCGACGATCAGTGGCGAGGCGAGTTCAACTTCGAAGACACCGCCGTTCAGACACTCAACCGTAAACAGCGCGGCGAACTCGCCCGCCGGCGCATCGGCATGGTCTTTCAGAGCTACCACCTGCTCGATGACCTTACGGTGGCCGAAAACATTGACCTCCCGCTCTCCTATAAAGACATCCCGCGTTCGGAGCGTCAGGCTCTCGTCGCCGACACACTCGACCGCTTCCATATCGTTGGCAAAAAGGATCTCTTCCCCTCGCAGCTCTCCGGTGGTCAGCAGCAGCTCGTCGGAGTGGCCCGCGCCGTCATCCACAAACCATCGCTTCTGCTCGCCGATGAGCCGACCGGCAACCTTCACTCCGAGCAGGCCGCCGCGATCATGAAACTCTTCCGCACCCTGAATGAGCAGGGAACCACAGTAATCCAGGTCACCCACTCCGAAACAAACGCCGCATACGGCTCGCGGACCATAGAGCTGCGCGATGGCTGGCTCACGCGCGACACGGCAAGTCCCGAGCTCAACGCCGCCTCCGGAAGACAGGCCTGAATGAAGAGCGCGACCTCGACACTCGTCACCTCCGCCATCTTCCTTCTGTTGCTGGCCTCGTCCTCGCTTGCCCAGAACGTCCCCGCAACTCCGGTGCCGGTCACGCGCCCGTTGGAGACCCATCCAACACTGCGCCTCGATATTCCGCACTCATACAACCCGATCGACACCTACCGCCCGAGCAGGGTGCCGGAGCCGAACCTCGCGAACTCTCCGAGGATCGACTCGCTCATCCACAATGGTGTACTTGAGCTTTCCTTGCGCGATGCCATCGCGCTCGCACTCGAAGACAACCTCGACCTTGCGATCGCGCGTTACAACATCCCGATCGCCCGTGCCGACATCCTCCGGACACAGGCCGGCGGTGTCTTTCGCGGCGTCAACACCGGCGTCATCCAGAACACCCCCGGCGGCGGTATCGGCGGCTTCGGCTCGGGCGCGACGGGCGCGGGAGCCGGTGGAACCAGCGGGGGAGCCGGGGGCGCCGGCACCGGAGCCTCGGGCCTGGTGCAGTCGACGCTCGGCACAGGAACGGCGGTCGCCTCCTATGACCCCGCCATCACCGCCGAGGTCGATGTTCACCACTTCACACAGCCGCTCTCGAACATCTCCATCTACGGCGTGCAGGTCCTTCACTCCAACACCATCACGGGGAACTTCGGCTTCACCCAGGCCTTTCCCACGGGCACAAGCCTGTCGGCCGTGCTCGACAACAACCGTGGCACCACCAACAGTCCCTTCACCTTCCTCAATCCCGAGCTCGACACCTACTATCGCGTGCTGTTCCAGCAACAGCTCCTCGCTGGCTTCGGCCGCGGCCCGAACCTGCGCTATCTCCGCATCGCCCGCAACAACCAGAAGATCTCCGACCAGGCCTTTGAGCTGCAGGTCATCACCACCGTCACCCAGATCGCAAACATCTACTGGGATCTCGTCAGCGCCTATGAGGACGAACAGGTGAAGAGCCGATCTCTGGATTTTGCAAACCAGACGCTCTCCACCGCCCGCAAGGAGCTTGAGCTGCAAGCTATTCCGGCGCTCGACGTCCTCACAGATGAAGGCGCGGTTGCGAACCGCGAACAGGATTTGACCATCGCTCGATCGCAGCTCCAGTTCCAGCAACTGCTCATCAAGAACGCCCTAACCAAAAATCTAGACGACCCCGTTCTTGAGAACATGCCGGTTCGCCCCACGGATCTCAGCGCCGTCTCAAACGACACCGCCACCGCGGTCGCCATCCCGACCGAAGACATCATCCAGGATGCGCTCAAGCAGCGCCTTGAGCTGCAAGAGTCTGAGGTCGATCTGCAGAACCGGTCCATTAGCCGCAAGGCGGCCAGCAACGCCCTCCTGCCGCAACTGGCGCTCATCGGCTACTACGGGGGCACTGGCCTCAGCGGACCAGCCAACCCGGCATCCACCACAACCTCTACCGCTCCGCTTGGATATGGCGGCTCCCTGAGCAACGCGTTCAACAACTCTGCCCCGGACTACTATGTCGGTCTCTCGCTCAACCTTCCCATTCGCAACCGCATCGCCAAATCGGATCAGTACCGTGCCGAGCTCGAATCACGCCAGGCCGAGCTTCGCGGACAGCAGCTCCGCAAACAGATCCGCATCGAGGTACGCAACGCGCAGTACTCGCTCGAGCAGAACCAGGCGCGCGTCGTGTCGGCGTTGAAGGCTCGCGATCTTGCCGCTCGAACCTTTGACATCACCAGCAAGGAGCAGGCGCTAGGCGCCGGATCAGCCTTTCAGACCCTAACGGCCCAGCGCGACCTCGCAACGGCGGAATCCGCCCTCGTAGCCGCGCGCACAGCAAAGCAAAAGGCCCGTATCGAACTCGACCGCGCTGTAGGCACGACACTTGAAGCGAACTCGATTTCGGTAGAATCGGCACGTACGGGCGCTCAGACTGCAGCGGCGCCGGGTCCCTAAACTCATCGCGCGTTCCGCACTCATGGCTCCAGAGACTCTCTCCCAACCCGACGGTTCTTCCTCGCGTGGGGCAGCCGCGGCGGCGAGGGAACGTCCTCGTCTGCTAATCGGCGACGATCAGCCGCACATCCTTGAGGCGCTCCAACTCCTGCTCAAGCCCGAGGGGTACCATCTCGAGACCGCGCGCACACCATCGCTCGTGCTGGAATGTATTACGGGCGCGGAGTTCGACTGCGTCTTGATCGATCTCAACTACACCCGCGACACTACCTCCGGTCGCGAGGGTCTCGATCTACTTGCAAGCATCCGCAACCGCGACTCGCAGATCCCAGTCGTCCTCATGACAGCGTTTGCCAATATCGATCTCGCCGTGGAAGCGATGCGCCGCGGGGCGAACGATTTCATCCAGAAGCCCTGGGATAACCCGCGCTTGCTCACAATTCTCCGCACACAGATCGACCTGCGCCGTGCGCAGAAGCGTGCTCGATGGCTGGAGGCAGAGAACCGAATCCTGCGAGCCGACGGTGCCCTCGATTTCATCGCCACGGCGCCATCCATGCGTCCGGTCGTCGAGCTCATGAGCCGTATAGGCCCGTCCGACGCGAACATCCTCATCACCGGCGAGCACGGCACGGGCAAGGAGGTGGTGGCCCAGACGCTTCACAGGTTGTCCGACCGTGCGCATCGCAATCTCGTGGCGGTGAACACCGGAGCACTCTCCGAAGGTACCTTCGAGAGTGAGTTCTTCGGCCACGTCAAGGGTGCCTTCACCGATGCGCGCGCTGATCGCATCGGCCGCTTCGAGCTTGCCAGTGGCAGCACCCTCTTTCTCGATGAGATCGCGAACATCCCCACGCGTCAGCAGGCGAAGCTGCTCCGCGTTCTTGAAACCGGAGAGCTCGAGCGGGTAGGCTCCTCCACCACACGCAAGGTCGACGTCCGTATGCTCTCGGCGACCAATACCGATCTTCGGGCGGAGGCGGCCGCTGGGCACTTCCGGGAAGATCTGCTCTTTCGGCTGAACACAGTCGAGATCAGGCTTCCCTCGCTGCGGGAGCGTCGCGAAGACCTTCCCGCTCTCGCAGCACACTTTCTCTCGCGCTACGCCAGTCGCTACCGCCGGCCACTTGACGGTTTCGAGCCCGCCGCACTTCAAGCGATGCTAGCCCACACCTGGCCCGGCAATGTCCGCGAGCTCGACCACACCATGGAGCGAGCCGTCCTCATGGCCCGGGGGAGCTGCATCGGCGTCTCGGACCTCGGCCTCACCGCGCAGCGTTCTGCAGCGCAGAGCCTCGACGACCTTAGTCTCGAGGCAGTCGAATCCATTCTCATCCGCAAAGCGCTGTCGCGATCGCAGGGAAATGTCAGTCACGCTGCCGAAGCGCTCGGCTTGAGTCGCGGCGCTCTCTACAGGCGAATCGAAAAGTATGGCCTCTAGACCGCTGCCGCCTTCATCCGGGGGGAACGCTCTTGAGACAGCGCCCCGAAGACACCGGCTTCCCCTCGGAGCTTCCCGCCGGCGCATCAGCTACGAGCGCAGGCTTCGCCTCTGGCTAGCCGTACTTCCCCTTCCGTCAATTCTGCTGCTCGGGAGCGTTGTGTACCATCAGACTGGTTCAGCTGCTCTTAGCATCACCTCTGTTCTCGCCTTTGCCATCGTCTGGGCATTTGCCTCTGCTTATCTCTTCGATCAGCTCGTCCGTCCGTTGCAGACCCTCGCCAATGTAGTTGCCGCTCTTCGCGAAGACGACTTTTCCTTCCGCGCCCGGGGCGCCAGACGCGGTGATTCGCTCGGCGATCTCGCGCTCGAGATCAACTCCCTCGCGGGGACGTTGCAACACCAGCGTGCAAGTGCGCGTGACGCCGTTACCCTGGTGGAACAAGTGTTGACGTCCATGCAGTCGCCCGTGCTTGCCTTCGGTCCGACGGGCAATCTGCGCCTGCTGAATAAAGCAGCGGAGCTAGCGTTCGGCCTCACACGCCGCTCTGCGATCGGACGTTCCGCTGCCGATATGGATCTCGCAGCCCTTCTCGCACTCGGCGATGAGGAGATTTACTCGCCTAGCGGGCACGGAAGCGCAGCCTTCGCACACGCAACCCGGTGGTCCGCGAGGCGCACTGCCTTCCGCCTCTACGGCGTCCCTCATACACTGATTGTTCTGTCCGATGTAGCCGCGGCTCTTCGCGAAGAGGAGCGTGTTGCCTGGCAGCGACTCATCCGGGTTCTCAGCCACGAGATCAACAACTCTCTCACACCGATCAAGTCGATCGCGGGCAGCCTGCGCAGTCGCCTTTCGATGTCTGAGCCGGACTCGAATCCCGATTCGACCAGCGACTTCGAGCGAGGGCTCATGATTATCGAGGACCGCGCGGCTTCGCTCAACCGCTTTCTCCAGGCATACCAGCAGCTCACGAGGCTTCCAGCCCCGCAGTTCAAACCGATAGTGCTGCGTGACCTTCTGGAGCAGGTCGTCGCTCTCGAGACTCGCCTTCCTATCCTGCTCGAGCACGGCTCACCGGTGGTGCTTGACGCAGATGCCGACCAACTGCAGCAGCTTCTCATCAACCTGCTTCGGAATGCCGTAGAAGCTGCGCTTGCCCGAGACGCTCCTCAGGACTCTGAGCCGCAGGTCTTGCTGAAGTGGACGTCGATTTCCGATCAGGTCGCTCTTCAGATCGTCGACAACGGACCAGGGCTTACCAATCCGGCCAATCTCTTCGTTCCGTTCTATACGACCAAGCCAGAGGGGAGCGGAATCGGCTTGGTCCTCGCGCAACAGATCGCAACAGCTCACAGAGGAACACTTACCCTGTCAAACAGAGGCGATGCCCCGGGCTGCATCGCGGAGCTGCGACTCCCCCTCCAACAAGCATGAGCCTGTCGCGTTTCCGATAGCACAGACCCCCTCACGGGTGCATGCTGAGCAACCGAAGTTGCTGCTTGATTTACAGCATACAGAACGCAACATTATCAGACATAAGTGCTTTATAATGAGTTAGTTCCCATGGGTTCAAGTTGCCACTCCTCATGGCGCAAGCGAAAAGCATCCCGGAGCACTCGGACCTTCGCAGCAAAGTCTGCATTTGGAAACATCTCTGCTATCCGTTCATCCGACAGGAATTCATGCTTAATGGGGCCTTCGCTGATTGGGATGTCGATTTGGTTTTTCACTCCCTGCTCCTCACGTTTGCTTTTCAAGCGTTATCTCCCTGCAGCAGGACCGTGGAAATGGCGGAGCCGCGCAAAGGGTGGAACGATGGGGCTGTTCCACCCTTCACACTGCCCCTTGGAAGACGCCCGTACTGCCGGCGTCTCCCACATTCCCCCAGCCCTCGGCGGCTATTCCTTCTTGACGTAAATACAAAATGACATAAAGGCGACGGGTTAGAAGCCGATGCCGAAATGATGCTGCTTGGCAGGCTGGGCGAGTTCGGGATGTGCCATCTCCTTTACAGGTGAGAAGTCCTGCTGCGGAGAGTTGGTGTAAAGAGCGACCTCAGCTTTGGAGGAAGTTCCTTGGAAGGTTTGCGGTGTAAGGCCGTCGCCGGTGGCAATGATCCGTTC